>Ga0181602_10000001_pt1 | contig 327363 bp, 326 predicted proteins | sample 041ome_14_FD_148640 | JGI IMG/M metagenome (GOLD analysis project Ga0181602, IMG submission 148640) | Coastal salt marsh microbial communities from the Groves Creek Marsh, Skidaway Island, Georgia - 041408US metaG (spades assembly) | ecosystem: Environmental > Aquatic > Marine > Intertidal...
CATACGCTTGGAAGTCACCAAAATATTTCGTAATCGCCGCTGTCAACGTCGTCTTACCGTGGTCAACGTGACCAATCGTGCCGATGTTACAATGCGGCTTACTGCGATCAAACTTTTCCTTTGCCATGGCTATGTGCGCCTCGTTATTTGGGGGTCGATCAGACCCGGTTAGTTTCCTCGCGGGGATTTATGCGCAAACCGCGAAAAAATCAAGCGTTAGTTGCCCTGAAAACAAGGTTAGGGGGGAATACTACAATAGTGTAAAAATTACTCCGTCATGGCCGCTTCGATTTCTTCGAGCGAGTATTTCTGCACCTCTGTATTTGGATCAAACCACCCTTAGGTCACATGCTGTTCGCGCAACTATGTATCGATCTACTGTGGCGGAAGCAAAAGTTGATAGAGGTTGAACGGGCCTATCGCGCTGCACAATAAAAAAGGACCGCGTGAGGCGGCCCTTTTCATTTCATCTTTTTGCAAATTAGCTAATGGCCGCGGCTTTCACATCCTCGTCGATGTAGGGGACATATTGTTCAAAATTATCGGCAAACATTTGCACCAATTTTGCTGCCTGTGCGTCGTATGCAGCAGGATCATTCCATGTGCTGCGCGGATCAAGAAGCGCTTTGTCAACGCGCGGAACCTCAACAGGAACATCAAAGCCAAAGTTTTCGTCTTTGCGGAACTTCGCATCTGCCAATGATCCATCCAATGCAGCAGTTAGCAGGGCGCGCGTTGCCTTGATTGGCATACGTGATCCTGTGCCATATGCACCGCCAGTCCATCCTGTGTTCACCAACCAGCATGTCGCGCCATGCTTGGCGATTTTTTCCCGCAATAGGTTGCCGTATGCTTCTGGGCGGCGCGGCATGAATGGCGCACCAAAACATGTCGAGAATGTTGGTTCAGGTTCTGTCACACCACGTTCTGTGCCTGCAACCTTGGATGTGAAACCAGAAAGGAAGTGGTACATTGCCTGTGCGGGTGTCAGACGTGCGATGGGCGGCAGCACCCCGAATGCATCACACGTCAGCATGATAACGTTTTTTGGATGTCCACCCAATGCGGTGTCCGAGGCGTTCGAGATATAGCCAAGCGGATAGGCGCAACGCATGTTTGCCGTTAGACTGTCATCATAGAAATCCAGTTCAAGCGTTTCGTGATCAAAAACCATGTTTTCTATCACGGTGCCAAATTTGCTGGTTGTTGCGAAAATTTCAGGTTCCGCTTCGGGGTTCAGGTTAATCGTTTTTGCGTAACAGCCACCTTCGAAATTGAACGTGCCACGATCGGACCAACCATGTTCATCATCACCAATCAACACACGTTGAGGATCCGCAGATAGTGTTGTTTTACCTGTACCTGAAAGGCCAAAGAAAACGGCCGTATCAACAGGATTGCCAACCGCATGGTTTGCCGAACAGTGCATCGGCATTATGCCCTTTTCAGGCAGCAAGTAATTCAAAAGAGTAAAGACAGATTTTTTGTTTTCACCTGCGTATTCTGTGCCGCCGATCAAGATTAGCTTTTTGTCAAAATTCATCGCGATTACAGTTTCGCTGCGGCAGTTATGCTTTTCAGGGTTTGCCTGAAAGCTTGGGCAATTGATGACGGTGAAGTCTGCGATAAAACTGTCAAGTTGCGCGCGCTCTGGACGGCGAAGAAGGTGACGAATAAATAGGTTGTGCCATGCCAATTCTGTGACCATGCGCACGTTGATTGAAACCGTTGGATCAGAGCCGCCAATCAAGTCCTGAACAAAGTAATCACGACCCTTCATATGCTCTATCATGTCTGCATGCAGGGCATCGAACCCCTCGGGTGACATTGCCGCGTTGTTTTCCCACCAGATACTATCTGCAACTGAAGGTGTCTTAACAACATGTTTGTCTTTGGGCGAACGGCCAGTGAACTTGCCAGTTGTTACCAAAAACGCCCCACCCTGTCCCAAGGTGCCTTCATCACGCTTTAGTGCTTCTTGGATGAGTGCAGGCTCTAAATAGTTATAATAGACATTCCCCAGACCGCTGATGCCTTGATCGTCTAGTCGGAACTTCGGGTTGACCCGTCCTGATGTCATTTTATAACTCCTTGTGCCAATTTGGCGATTTTACAAAGTGTGGGGAATTCATGATGAACGTTCCCCGGCTGCGCCCGACGAACGGCGCCCACAAATTCGCTTTAACATGATGCTGATCTGAGTGAACAGGATACTTTTGTCACTGTTAGCGCAAACATTATATGTTAGCGCAAAAGATAGCGATAACATTGTCTCGATCGGAAACTTGATCAATCCGTTTGCGCTAACGCATTGTTAAGGGAAATTTGTTTCAGATGCCGAAAACACACAAAAGACGGATGAAATGCCGAATCGCCTTTATTTATTGATTTTTGGACTAAAAAGCGGGCATACTTGCCGTTAATCATAAGAGCAGTAATGGGTGCGGGTATATCTAAAGTAGCGCTTGTCGTCGTCGAAGACACTGGACCCAGGACTCCAGAGGGTGCACTGGGGGAAGTGTTTCACAGGTTTTATTCTGAACGTCCCGCCAATGATTTTGGGAATAATTCTGAATTGGTGTTGGCAATTTCCAAACAGATTATCGACGCGCATGATGGGGCGATTTGGGCTGAAAGTATTCGTCCAACACAAATGGACGCAACATCTGCGCCGCTTGGCACCCGTTTTGTAGTAGGTTTACCGTTGTGAGCATAAGTGATCGTGAAATTAGGCATTCCACCTGCGTGTCGGTGGATGGCGTTGGTATTTTAATTGTTGGCCCCTCAGGGTCTGGAAAATCGACACTGGCGATGAAGCTGATTGCGCTGGGCGCATTTTTGGTTGGGGATGATCGTTGTCTATTGATTGGAGACGAACGTGGCATAACGGTTGAGCGACCCCCAAACCTGCCCATGGGGATCGAAGCGCGCGGAATTGGAATTTTACGGGCGCCGATGACGGACAATGCGCGACTGGGTTTGATTGTTGATCTGGGCAAAAAGGAAACAGAACGTCTTCCTGAACAGCAAACGGCCAAGATCATGGGGCATGATATTCCGGTGTTTTATGATTACAAACTGGACGCATTTGCGCAAAGTTTGTATATCTTTGCCAGGTACGGGATCGTCAAAGACCTATAGAGGTTTGCATGTCTGAAATGCCGCTAGATGCGCGTGTGAAGCTGGTTATTGTGACTGGGTTGTCCGGTGCTGGGCGGACTACTACGATCAGATGTCTTGAAGATCTTGGGTATGAAACCATTGATAACTTGCCAATTTCGCTTGTATCACGCGTCGTTGCACCGGGGATGCTAGGCGCCAAAATTGCAATTGGCCTAGATACGCGAACACGTGATTTCACGACAAAAGCGGTTTTGGACATGTTAGCAGAGTTATCTGCACACAGCTGGTTGTCGTTGGAGGTTGTTTTTGTCACGGCATCCAACGCGATTTTGGTGCGACGGTTTTCCGAAACGCGACGCCGCCATCCATTGGCCCCTGCTGAAACGCCACATGACGGAATTGACCGGGAACGCGATTTGTTGAACGAAATCCAAGATGCATCAACCGTTGTTTTGAATACATCGGACATGTCGCCCCATGATTTGCGCGCACAAGTGGATCGTTTTTTTAACCGAGGTGGCGAAAGCAAACTTGCGATTATGATCCATTCGTTTTCCTACAAACGCGGCGCGCCCGCAGGAATCGACATGGTATTTGATTGTCGTTTTCTGAATAACCCCTATTGGGATCCGTCCCTAAGGTCCCTAAATGGAAGATCAGATAGTGTGCAACGTTTTGTCCAAAATGACACGCGTTTTGAGGAATTTTTTGCAAAAGTGATGGATTTATCCGTCTTCCTCTTGCCAGCCTATGTGGATGAGGGCAAGACTCATTTTTCAATTGGGTTTGGCTGTACGGGTGGTCAGCATCGTTCAGTTGCCCTAGCGGAAACCGTGGCTAAGGCGCTTGCAAATCATGGTTGGGTGGTGTCAGTACGACACAGAGAGTTAGAGCGCAGGGCAAAAAGATAGCCGTGTGTGGGAATTGAGGGCAAATTTTGATCGGGATCGTGATCGTTGCGCATGGGGGACTTGCCAAAGAATATTTGGCAGCAGTCGAACATGTCGTTGGACGACAGGTTGGCATGGCCTCTGTCGCGATCGAGGCCGAACATAACAGGCGCGAAAAACAGGATCAGATTTGTGCCCTTGCTGATGCGGTTGACACAGGCGATGGTGTTGTGATCGTTACCGACATTTTTGGTGGCAGTCCTTCAAACCTTGCGTTGCCTGCATGTCGGGGGGATGACCGTAAAATTTTATATGGCGTGAATCTGCCTGTTCTTGTGAAGCTTGCCAAATCGCGTCATCTGCCGTTAGAGGCCGCAATCACGGCCTCCATTGACGCGGGACGTAAATACCTAGATAGCATGGACGGTGAATAATGGCAGATAACGTATGAACACTTCTCAGGGGACATTCACCATCGTAAATGAAAAGGGTTTGCACGCGCGTGCATCCGCAAAATTCGTTGATATGGTTGAACAGTTTGACGCCAGCGCAACGATTGAAAAAGACGGTATGGACGCCTGTGGTGACAGTATCATGGGACTGTTGATGTTAGTGGCGTCCAAGGGCACGCAGGTTAATATCAAAACCGAAGGGGTGCAAGCGCAAGAGCTGTTGAACGCCCTTGGCGAACTCATTTCCAATCGCTTTGGTGAAGACCAATAATCATGGTGATAGAGCAAACATCGGATCAGGATAGCGCTGCAGTGGAAGATCAGCCCTATGACGGCCGCAAACTATCCTATGCGACAACCTTCCCAAATCCGTTTCAGCGTAAAACAATTCAGACGATCGAATTTTTGACAGGGAAATGGCGTTTGTTGTCCTGCATTCGTGCGTATGAGCGTCGTGGAATTCCAAAAGGCCATGCGTTTTTCGCCCAGGCCTTAGATGTCATGGGAATTGATGTGAAAACGCCTGCAGAACAATTGGCCCATATTCCGAAATCTGGTCCCGTGATTATCACGGCCAATCATCCCCATGGTTTGGTGGATGGCATGGTGCTGGCGGAATTGATTGGGCGTGTGCGCAAAGATTATAAAATTTTGACACGTTCGCTTTTGACAGATGTGGATCAGATTGCAGACTTTATGATCCCCGTACCGTTTGACCACGAAGAAGATGCAATCGCCAAAAGCATTGAAATGCGAATGCGCGCGATGGAACATTTGGCAAATGACGGCGTGATCGTGATTTTTCCATCTGGTAAGGTCGCTTCTTCAGACACAATGATGGGACCTGTTGTGGAACGTGAATGGAATCCGTTTACCGCGAAAATGATCCAACGGTCCAATGCCAGTGTGGTTCCTGTCTTTTTTCCGGGCGCAAATTCACGGCTTTATCAGATTGCAAACCAAATTTCCGCAACTTTGCGGCAGGGATTATTGATCCGCGAAGTTGTGATCGCAATGAATAAGCCACAGGCCCCAATCGTACGCGCAGCAATTGATCGTGATGAAATCCAAGAATGGTCTAGTGATCCTCGCGGCTTTATGAAGTGGCTGCGCGCAAAAACAATTGGGACCGCTTGATCCTATCGGGTCGGAATTGGGGTTTCCCCGCGATAATCATAAAAACCGCGTTGGGTTTTGCGACCTAACCATCCCGCTTCCACATATTTCGTCAGCAGGGGACAGGGGCGATATTTCGTATCCGCCAATCCATCATGAAGAACATTCATGATCGCCAAACACGTGTCCAGTCCGATAAAGTCCGCCAGTTCAAGCGGGCCCATTGGATGATTGGCACCCAGTTTCATGGATTGGTCAATTGATTGGACAGATCCCACACCTTCATAGAGTGTATAGACCGCCTCGTTGATCATGGGCATCAGGATGCGGTTCACGATGAACGCGGGAAAGTCTTCGGCGCTTGCTGCAGTTTTTCCAAGTGAATTCACGACCTCTAGACATGAATTATACGTGTCCTGATCTGTAGCAATGCCGCGAATAAGTTCAACCAACTGCATTACAGGCACCGGGTTCATAAAATGGAACCCCATGAATTTTTCGGGTCGGTCCGTGCGGCTGGCCAATCGCGTGATCGAAATTGATGACGTATTAGATGTTAAAATTGTTTCTGGCTTTAAATGCGGTAGCACGCTGTCAAAAATCTTTTGCTTTACGCTTTCATCTTCGGTTGCTGCCTCGATGATTAAATCCGATGTGCCTAATTCTGTTAAATCCAGCGTCGTTTTGATCCGCCCCATTGCGGAGTTAATTTCATCCTGTGAAATCTTTCCGCTGCGCAATTGTCGGTCCATGTTTTTTCTGACACGTTCAACTGCGCGGTCCAATGCGTCTTGGTTCACATCATTTAGTAAAACGGAGTAGCCAGACTGTGACAGTACATGAGCAACGCCATTCCCCATTTGACCCGCGCCAATCACACCAACAGTTTGAATCGCCATCAAATCATCCTAAACCAAGACATTTAATGCACCATATGACTCCATTGATGCTGCTGACAAGGCTGCATTTCAGATTTCTTGTTAGCGAACTAGAAAGAGAATCATGCGACTCCTGATTGTGGGCGAAATTTAGGTGGTGAGCTATGAGTTATGTGGTGATGGACGCACGTCCCGTCGATCTTATACTGTGCCAATAAGTTAATTCAAAAAATTTGTTTCGGGATCAGAAAAATCTTGAAAGCACTCATATGGTGTTTGTCTAGAGCGCGCGGATACCTTTGGGGGTAAAGTTCCAGATCCCTTCAGCGCCATTTTAGAGCGTGAAATGGGCATGCCCATCCGTAACCTTGGGGCGCAGCATTATGGCGCTGGGTTTTATACCGAAGATGATGCGATACACTAAATTATTGAGAATACGAAGGTTGTTTTTGTCGAGGCGCCCAGTGTCGTCAATCGATCCAATCCGTTTTACCGCATGCATCCCAGACGGAATGATCGATTTGTGACGGCACTTGGCCCCCGATATGATCTATTTCCCGAGGTCGACTTTGTTGAATGTCATTTTACCAAACATTTGATCACGAAACTTATCACTTTTGATCATGAAACTTATCACTATTAATGCAACACGGGCAGATATTGTGTTTCGCACTCTCCAAGATGAATGGGTGCGCAATTTAACGATCATGCGTGCACGTTGGCGCGCGAAATCTGTTGTTCATTGGTATAAAAAACCACAAGTTTCGCATCCTGAATTTGAATTTCCAGTTGCGGATTTGATGGGGTTTTATCCTAAGCTCTACAACGTTGTATCGCAGGTGCAGGACCAGGTCGTTTCTATATAATTTGCGCTGTCGCACATGCCTGCTTCTCAACGCGATCATCAGCAGATTTGACAGCGATTATTCGATGCTAGTGCATAATCAAATTTTTGGGCGTTTTGTACTTGAATTCCCGTGCATGGCATCGTATCCACATCGTCGTTAGGGGTATAGCTCAGCTGGTAGAGCGACGGTCTCCAAAACCGTAGGTCGCGGGTTCGAACCCTGCTGCCCCTGCCACTTTCAGTCTAATCTTCGTCCCATTCCCACTTAATCCGCAGGCTCATCGGTACTCTTGATGATTTGTCGATGATCGACAATCTGGGCCCGTTTGTGGTCATATCCGAAGGGTGGTTCTCTATTGCATGCGTTCCACTTAGCACGTCGTATTGGATGCGGTCGGGGACGTCCGCTCGATCGAATTCAAAAATATATTCACGTCTGAGTGCCGGCTAGGTTGCCTGTTCGACGAATAATCCTTTGTTGTCATAGAATTCATCTTTGAAAGTCACGCCAAAACTGAATTCGTAGGGATCAAACATATGTAGAGTTGTTCCTGGGATAATCCTGAACTTTTGCGCATGATCAGCGTCGTTAGGTCCGTCTGGTAAATTTCTAGGTGCTATTGCATCGACAAGCGAACCTTTGGCGACGTATGAAAATTTGAACTCTGATAATTCATCTTACATCACAGTTATGTTGAGTTAGTTTGTGACCCGAACGTCTTGTCGTCCAGGCAGGATTAGGCATACGCACTGAAACAGGCTATGAAAACGATCACTTCACTGTCCGCCCACACCATAGTGAGTTCGGTATAGGTTCATGTCGTAAAACCATCATGCACCGTGGTCGCGCCAGATTTGGAAAGAATGTTCCGCGTGTGCAACTTTACCGTTTCGGGTGATACACTTAGAGAGGATGCAATTTCATCTCTCGTAATGCCAGCTAGTAATAATGGTAATATTTCACTTTCTCTCGTTGTGAGCTTAGGAGGAAAGTGCAAATCCGAGAGTCGCGAAATTGCCCGCACAGTATAGCACAATTGACGGTGTTTATAAATCGTGTCTGACACCTCCGTAGGAGTCAATTTTTCTCAAATCGGCAGGGAATGTAGGGTTTCGGGCGTGTTTGTAATTTTTCATGGCGCTCAATTGTAACAATTCGATAGACTTCTGCTGTCGTTGATTAGCGCTAGTAACTTACTCAGATTTGGGTGCAAGTTAGTCGAAATAAGACAATCATTATGACAATAAAAACTGATCGGTGATAGTCACGTACAAGATGTGCTCTTGAAATCATCAGCTCAAAGCGTTAACTGAGCGGTGCAATACACAGAGAGTGCGCAGATGGCTACGACAAACCCATTCCAGTTTATTCAGCAAGTCCGCTCGGAAGTTTCTAAGGTGACGTGGCCAACGCGCCGCGAAGTTTTGTTGACGACAGGTATGGTTTTTGTAATGAGTGCGCTTGCCGCAACATTCTTTGGGATTTTTGATTGGTTGTTCCGCTCGGGCCTACAGATGCTGTGGAGCTTTTTCGCTTAAATCAGCGAAACCTCGTTTCGTATCAGTTGTTATTTGCGCTGCCGTGTATGCGGTGTGGTATTGCGTAAGCTACCTGTTCTCACCTTATGTAGTCAGATACCTAGGTTATTGATCGGCCTTGAAAATCGGTGGACCTACGGCTATATGCTGCGACTAACAATTAATTGGCGTGTGACGATTCGCGTTGCACGCCGGTTTTTTTGGTGCTAACGCGACGTGAAATCTGCGTGGCATACGCAAAATGTGGCACAAGCCGCGGGAATTAAAAGGATTTAAAAGCATATGGCAAAGCGGTGGTACTCGGTCAGTGTTCTTTCAAATTTTGAAAAGAAAATCGCCGAGCAAATTCGAACATCTGTCATCGAGGCTGGTCTAGAGGACGAGATCGAAGAGGTGTTGGTGCCCACTGAGGAGGTGATCGAAGTGCGTCGTGGGAAAAAAGTCACGACCGAGCGACGCTTCATGCCAGGATATGTTTTGGTGCGCATGGAGATGTCTGATCAGGGATATCACCTGATCAATTCAATGAACCGCGTCACAGGCTTCTTGGGTCCGCAAGGCCGCCCTATGCCGATGCGCGATGCAGAAGTGAACGCAATCCTCAACCGTGTTCAAGAAGGCGAAGAAGCACCGCGTACATTGCTGACATTTGAAGTCGGTGAAAAAGTGAAAGTCAACGACGGACCATTCGAAGATTTCGACGGTTTGGTGGAATTTGTTGACGATGCTAACCAGCGTTTGAAAGTGACCGTGTCGATCTTTGGTCGTGAAACGCCGGTTGAACTGGAATTTACTCAGGTCTCAAAGCAGGGCTGAGCAAATATGTGGGAGGTAGGGCCGCCGCGGCGGTTTGACCGGACCACACAACGAAACTTGCCCCCGCGACGCGTCAACGGGGCGTTGGAAAAGGAAAAAAGATATGGCCAAGAAATTGGTTGGTACGCTGAAGCTGCAGATCCCTGCAGGTGGCGCAAACCCATCTCCGCCCGTAGGTCCAGCATTGGGTCAGCGCGGCATCAACATCATGGAATTCTGTAAAGCGTTCAACGCGAAAACAGCCGACATGGAGCAGGGCGCACCGTGCCCAACAATCATTGAGTATTATCAGGATAAATCCTTCTCAATGGACATCAAGACACCTCCTGCGTCTTATTACTTGAAAAAAGCAGCAGGCCTGAAGCCAGTTGGTAAGCGGAACCGTCCAAAGGGCGCGGAAACACCTGGTCGCGAAGTTGCGGGTTACGTGACTGCAGCTCAGGTACGTGAAATCGCAGAAGCAAAGATGAAAGATCTTTCTGCAAATGACGTAGAAGCAGCGATGCAAATCATCCTTGGCTCTGCGCGCTCAATCGGCATTGAGGTGAAGTAAGATGGCAAAATTGGGTAAACGTACACGCGCTGCGCGCGCAGCCTTTCAGGGCAAAGAAAACCTAACAGTTGAAGAAGCCGTGGCGTTGGTTAAATCGCATGCGTCTGCAAAATTCGATGAAACCATCGAAATTGCGATGAACCTGGGCGTTGACACACGTCACGCTGACCAAATGGTGCGCGGTGTTGTTGGCCTACCGAATGGCACAGGCAAATCAGTTCGCGTTGCGGTTTTCGCACGTGATGCAAAAGCAGATGAAGCACGCGAAGCGGGTGCAGACGTTGTTGGTGCAGAAGATTTGATGCAAACAGTTCAGGGCGGCACAATCGAATTCGATCGGTGCATCGCGACACCTGACATGATGCCAGTTGTTGGTCGTTTGGGTAAAATCCTTGGCCCACGCAACCTAATGCCAAACCCAAAAGTTGGCACTGTGACCATGGATGTTGCGGCAGCTGTTCAGGCGGCAAAAGGCGGCGAAGTTCAGTTCAAAGCTGAAAAAGGCGGCGTTGTGCACGCGGGCGTTGGAAAAGCGTCATTCGACGAAGCCAAGCTTGTCGAAAACATCCGTGCATTCGTTGGTGCCGTTGCCAAAGCAAAGCCAACAGGCGCAAAAGGTGCCTACATGAAGGGCATCACGCTAAGCTCAACCATGGGTCCAGGTGTCAAAGTGAATGTGGACAACGCAGCAGCTGAGTAATAAGCGCTTTATTAGAGTTGAAGGGCGCGGTTATCGCGCCCTTTTTTGTTTTCAAAAGATGAGGGTCACATAAGGGTATTATCTTTTTCGCTTTGCCCCCTTGGCAAAAGTAAAAGAATCCCTTATGTGACACCGTAATACCCCAGCGTATCAAACGTCTGGGGTATTGTCTGTCCGAGACGGAGGGTAGAGATTTCTCTATAAATCCTTCCTGAGATGGGAATGAGTAAGAATTTCACCGCAAGGCATAGCCTTCGGGTGTTTTTGGCCTCGGCCCCTTATCACGGACCCCGAACGCCAAGGTTTCCTTGGCAAAACTGAGCCGGGGAGTGATCCCCAAAATTGGAGTGAAACTGTGGATAGAGCACAAAAAGAGAAAGTGGTTGAGGAACTCGGCCAAATCTTTGAAAGCTCTGGCGTTGTGGTCGTAGCCCATTACGCAGGTTTGACAGTTGCTGATATGCAAGATCTTCGCGCACGTGCACGTGCGGCCGAAGCATCTGTGCGTGTTGCCAAAAACAGGCTCGCCAAAATCGCCCTAGAGGGTAAGCCATGCGAAAGCATGACCCAATACCTAACAGGAATGACAGTGCTCACCTTCTCTGAGGACCCTGTGGCAGCTGCCAAAGTGGCCGAAGACTTCGCTAAAGAAAACTCAAAATTTGAGATCTTGGGCGGTGCAATGGGTGAAAATGCATTGGATCGTGCTGGCGTTGAAGCGGTATCAAAAATGCCATCTCGCGAAGAGCTTATTGCGTCTATCGTGGGTTGCATCGGTGCACCTGCTTCGAACATCGCTGGCGCAATTGGCGCACCTGCAAGCAACATCGCAAGCATTCTTTCGACCATCGAAGAGAAAGCTGCATAAGCAATTTGATTACCTGCGATGGATATATCCCATCGTTGGAACACAACCTTTAGTAACGGAAAGAGTCTAAAATGGCTGATCTGAAAAAACTAGCAGAAGAGATCGTAGGTCTAACACTGCTTGAAGCACAAGAACTAAAAACAATCTTGAAAGACGAGTACGGCATCGAGCCAGCAGCTGGCGGCGCAGTTATGGTTGCAGGAGCAGCGGGCGACGCAGGCGGTGCAGCAGCAGAAGAAAAATCAGAATTCGACGTAGTTCTGAAATCTGCAGGCGGCAACAAAATCGCAGTCATCAAAGAAGTACGCGGCATCACAGGCCTAGGCCTTAAAGAAGCGAAAGACTTGGTTGAGTCTGGCGGCAAGATCAAAGAAGGCGTTGAAAAAGCCGAAGCAGAAGACATCAAAGGCAAGCTGGAAGCAGCTGGCGCAGAGGTCGAATTGGCATAAGCCAATTTGCCAGGGAAACCTGGGCTTACAAAGCTTAGCTGGGTGCGAGTTTTCGCATCCAGCTTCGTCTGTCTTAATAAGGGCCATTTCGAGGATGGCGTTTTTTAAGGCAGAGTTCAAAGATCGGGAGGCACTCTACGGGAAGTGTGCCGGGAATTGATCGAACTTGTGCTGTCTCATTGGGGAACGCGACCGGTGCCCGACGGTTTCGTGTTTCTGTTGAGAAAAGAAAGGTGACACCGACCATGGCGCAAAGCTATCTTGGCCAAAAACGTCTTCGTAAGTACTACGGTAAAATCCGCGAAGTCCTAGACATGCCGAACCTGATCGAGGTTCAAAAATCGTCTTATGATCTATTCCTGAATTCAGGTGATCAGCCAGCTCCACTCGATGGAGAGGGTATCCAAGGCGTATTCCAATCGGTTTTCCCGATTAAGGATTTCAACGAAACCTCAATCTTAGAATTCGTGGGATATGACCTTGAGCATCCGAAATATGATGTTGAAGAATGTCAGCAACGTGACATGACATATAGCGCGCCGCTCAAGGTGACATTGCGTTTGATCGTGTTTGATGTTGACGAAGACACTGGCGCCAAGTCGGTGAAAGATATCAAAGAACAAGACGTATTCATGGGCGACATGCCTTTGATGACGCCAAATGGTACATTCGTTGTGAACGGCACAGAGCGTGTGATTGTTTCACAAATGCACCGCTCGCCAGGCGTATTCTTTGACCATGACAAGGGCAAAACTCACAGCTCTGGTAAGTTGTTGTTTGCCTGCCGCATCATCCCATACCGTGGATCTTGGTTGGATTTCGAATTTGACGCGAAAGATATCGTTTACGCTCGTATCGACCGTCGTCGTAAATTGCCTGTCACAACGCTTCTTTATGCGCTTGGCATGGATCAAGAAAGCATCATGTCGGCCTATTATGACACTGTGTCATTCCGCCATGAAAAGGGTCGTGGATGGGTTACAAAGTTTTTCCCTGAACGTGTTCGTGGCACACGCCCAACCTATGATTTGATCGACGCCGCAACCGGCGAAGTGATCGCAGAGGCAGGTAAGAAAGTCACACCACGCGCTGTGAAAAAATTGATCGAAGAGGGTGCGGTTACGGATCTGTTGATCCCATTTGATCACATCGTCGGAAAATTCGTCGCCCGAGATATCATCAACGAAGAAAACGGTGCAATCTACGTTGAAGCAGGTGATGAACTGACTGTTGAGTATGACAAAGAAGGTCAGTTGAACGGCGGAACATTGAAAGATCTGTTGGACGCAGGGTTCACGGATATTCCAGTGTTGGACATCGACAACGTGAACGTGGGTGCATACATCCGCAACACAATGGCGCAAGATAAGAACATGAACCGCGAAACTGCGCTTCTTGATATTTATCGCGTGATGCGCCCAGGTGAACCGCCCACGGTTGAGGCGGCCTCTGGTCTGTTTGATACGCTATTCTTTGATCACGAACGCTATGACCTATCAGCGGTTGGTCGTGTGAAAATGAATATGCGTTTGGCTTTGGATGCCGAAGATACACAACGTACCCTTCGTTCAGAAGACATCGTGTCCTGTATCAAGGCATTGGTTGAACTGCGTGATGGTAAGGGTGAGGTTGACGATATTGACCACCTTGGTAACCGCCGTGTTCGTTCCGTTGGTGAATTGATGGAAAACCAATACCGTGTTGGTTTGCTACGCATGGAGCGCGCGATCAAGGAGCGTATGTCCAGCGTTGAAATCGACACTGTCATGCCACAGGATTTGATTAACGCAAAACCCGCAGCTGCGGCAGTACGCGAATTCTTTGGTTCATCGCAGCTCTCGCAGTTTATGGACCAAACAAACCCATTGTCCGAAGTAACACACAAGCGTCGCTTGTCTGCGTTGGGCCCAGGCGGTCTAACACGCGAACGTGCAGGGTTTGAGGTGCGCGACGTTCACGCCACGCACTACGGTCGTATGTGTCCAATTGAGACGCCAGAAGGTCCAAACATTGGTTTGATCAACTCTTTGGCAACATTTGCACGCGTCAACAAATACGGCTTTATCGAAACACCCTATCGTAAGGTTGTTGATAGTAAGGTGACGGATGACGTGTCCTACATGTCGGCGACAGAGGAAATGCGTCACACAGTTGCGCAGGCAAACGCAACATTGGACGCTGACGGCAACTTTATCAATGAATTGGTATCAACACGTCAAAACGGTGACTATACACTTGCGCCACGTGAAAATGTTGACCTGATCGACGTTAGCCCGAAACAGTTAGTTTCGGTTGCGGCCTCCTTGATCCCGTTCTTGGAAAACGATGACGCGAACCGCGCATTGATGGGGTCAAACATGCAACGTCAGGCTGTGCCACTTTTGCGTGCTGAGGCACCATTGGTTGGTACGGGTATCGAAGGCGTTGTTGCACGCGACTCTGGTGCGGCGATCATGGCGAAACGTGGCGGTATTGTTGACCAGATCGATGCGCAACGTATCGTTATCCGCGCGACCAGCGATCTTGAGCTGGGCGACGCGGGCGTCGACATTTATCGCATGCGCAAATTCCAACGTTCAAACCAAAACACATGTATCAACCAGCGCCCATTGGTGAAGGTTGGTCAAACTGTTGGTAAGGGCGAAGTGATTGCAGATGGTCCATCGACCGACATGGGTGAATTGGCCCTTGGTAAAAACGTGGTTGTCGCGTTTATGCCTTGGAACGGTTACAACTATGAAGACTCGATCCTAATTTCCGAACGCATCGCACAAGATGACGTGTTCACATCCGTTCACATCGAAGAATTCGAAGTGGCCGCACGTGACACGAAATTGGGTCCTGAGGAAATTACACGTGATATTCCAAACGTAGGTGAAGAAGCCCTTCGCAACCTGGACGAAGCGGGTATCGTTTATATCGGTGCAGATGTTCAACCAGGTGACATTTTGGTGGGTAAAATCACACCAAAAGGCGAAAGCCCAATGACGCCAGAAGAAAAACTCCTTCGTGCGATCTTTGGTGAAAAGGCCTCTGACGTTCGTGATACATCATTGCGTGTGAAACCGGGTGACTACGGTACTGTGGTTGAAGTTCGTGTCTTTAATCGTCACGGTGTTGAAAAAGACGAACGTGCATTGCAGATCGAACGTGAAGAGGTGGAACGCCTTGCACGTGACCGTGATGACGAATTGGTCATTTTGGACCGCAACATTTATGCGCGTCTTGAAAATCTGATCATGGGCAAAACAGCGGTCAAAGGTCCAAAGGGCGTTGCAGCGAATTCTGAAATCACAGAAGAGCTGTTGTCGTCTTTGACACGTGGCCATTGGTGGCAATTGGCGCTTGCGGATGAGCAAGATGCGCAGATTGTTGAGGCCCTTCATGAACAGTATGAGGCACAAAAACGCGCGTTAGACGCACGTTTTGAGGATAAGGTCGAAAAAGTCCGTCGTGGCGACGATCTTCCTCCGGGTGTTATGAAAATGGTCAAGGTGTTCATCGCTGTGAAGCGTAAGCTTCAGCCGGGTGATAAAATGGCGGGTCGTCACGGAAACAAAGGTGTGATTTCACGCGTTGTTCCGATGGAGGACATGCCATTCCTAGAGGACGGCACACCCGTTGACTTCTGTTTGAACCCACTTGGCGTTCCATCACGGATGAACGTGGGTCAGATTTTGGAAACACACATGGGTTGGGCTGCACGAGGTCTGGGCCTAAAAGTGGATGACGCGATCCAAGAGTATCGTCGCAGCGGGGATCTAACACCCGTTCGCGAGGCGATGCGCATCGCCTATGGCGAAGATGTCTATGAAGAGGGCATCACTGGCATGGACGAGGATCAGTTGATCGAAGCGGCGGGCAATGTGGCACGTGGTGTTCCAATTGCGACACCTGTTTTTGACGGTGCACGCGAAGCGGACGTTAACGACGCATTGGTCCGCGCAGGATTTGATCAATCAGGTCAGTCAGTTCTATTTGACGGTCGCACAGGCGAACAATTCAGCCGCCCAGTGACTGTTGGTGTGAAGTATCTATTGAAACTGCACCACTTGGTAGACGACAAAATCCACGCCCGTTCAACAGGCCCATACTCACTTGTTACGCAGCAGCCATTGGGTGGTAAAGCCCAGTTCGGTGGTCAGCGCTTTGGTGAGATGGAAGTTTGGGCATTGGAGGCATATGGCGCAGCCTACACGTTGCAAGAGATGCTGACAGTGAAATCAGACGATGTTGCTGGGCGGACCAAAGTCTATGAATCGATTGTTAAGGGTGAAGACAACTTTGAAGCGGGGATCCCAGAATCCTTTAACGTTCTTGTCAAAGAAGTCCGCGGCCTTGGCCTAAATATGGAGCTCCTGGATGCAGAGGACGAGGAATAACGGTCACCCCTTATTCCCCACCCCTTCGTCCCTAATTTGAGGAAATCAAAATGAACCAGGAAATCACAACAAACCCATTCAACCCGCTAGCGTCTCCAAAGATGTTTGATGAAATCAAAGTTTCTTTGGCCTCACCCGAGCGGATTTTGTCATGGTCATACGGCGAAATCAAAAAGCCAGAGACCATCAACTATCGTACGTTCAAACCAGAGCGTGACGGCCTATTCTGTGCGCGTATCTTTGGCCCAACCAAAGATTACGAATGTCTGTGCGGAAAATATAAGCGCATGAAATATCGCGGCGTTGTCTGCGAAAAATGTGGTGTTGAAGTTACTCTTCAAAAAGTACGCCGTGAACGCATGGGCCACATCGAATTGGCCTCACCCGTTGCACACATCTGGTTCCTGAAATCACTGCCATCCCGTATCGGTCTGATGCTGGATATGACATTGCGTGATTTGGAACGTGTTCTTTATTTCGAAAACTATGTGGTTATCGAACCTGGCCTGACCGATCTTCAATACGGTCAGATGCTAAGCGAAGAAGAATACATGGACGCGCAGGACACCTATGGCATGGACGCGTTCACCGCGAACATCGGTGCCGAAGCAATCCGAGAAATGTTGGCACAAATCGACCTTGAAGCCGAAGCAGAGCAGCTGCGCGCTGAGCTGAAAGAGGCGACTGGCGAACTTAAGCCAAAGAAGATCATCAAGCGTCTAAAGGTTGTCGAAAGCTTCCTTGAGTCTGGCAACCGTCCAGAATGGATGATTTTGACAGTTGTTCCAGTGATCCCACCAGAATTGCGCCCATTGGTGCCGTTGGATGGAGGTCGTTTTGCGACGTCTGATTTGAACGACCTTTATCGTCGTGTGATTAACCGTAACAACCGTCTAAAGCGTTTGATTGAACTGCGCGCGCCTGACATCATCGTGCGAAACGAAAAGCGGATGTTGCAGGAATCTGTTGATGCCTTGTTTGACAATGGCCGTCGTGGTCGTGTCATTACAGGTTCGAACAAGCGTCCATTGAAATCGCTTTCAGATATGCTGAAGGGTAAGCAGGGCCGTTTCCGTCAGAACCTTTTGGGGAAACGCGTCGACTTCTCTGGTCGTTCTGTGATTGTGACGGGTCCCGAGTTGAAACTGCATCAATGTGGTTTGCCCAAGAAAATGGCGCTCGAGCTGTTTAAACCATTCATCTACAGCCGCCTTGAGGCCAAAGGTCTGTCGTCCACCGTGAAACAGGCCAAGAAATTGGTTGAAAAAGAGCGTCCAGAGGTTTGGGATATTCTGGATGAAGTGATCCGTGAACACCCAGTTCTTTTGAACCGTGCGCCAACACTTCACCGTTTGGGTATTCAGGCGTTTGAACCCGTATTGATCGAAGGGAAAGCGATCCAGCTTCATCCGCTTGTCTGTTCTGCGTTTAACGCGGACTTTGACGGTGACCAAATGGCGGTTCACGTTCCATTGAGCCTTGAGGCACAATTGGAAGCGCGCGTTTTGATGATGTCCACGAACAACGTTCTGTCACCTGCAAACGGTGCGCCGATTATCGTTCCCTCACAGGACATGATCTTGGGCCTATACTACACCACGATCATGCGTGAAGGCATGAAGGGTGAAGGCATGGTCTTTAGTTCAATCGAAGAGGTGCAGTACGCACTTGACTCAGGGGCGGTTCACCTACACGCGAAAATCATGGCGCGTATCCCGCAAGTGGACGAACACGGCAATGATGTGGTTAAGCGTTACGAAACCACACCGGGACGTGTACGTATTGGCGCATTGTTGCCGAAAAACGCGAAGGCACCGTTTGACCTCGTGAACAACCTATTGCGTAAAAAGGACGTTCAGCGCGTCATTGACACGGTTTACCGTTACTGCGGTCAAAAGGAATCTGTGATCTTCTGTGACCAGATCATGACCATGGGTTTCCGTGAAGCGTTCAAAGCAGGTATTTCCTTTGGTAAGGATGACATGGTTATTCCGAATGACAAATGGGATATCGTTGAAGAAACACGTGACCAAGTAAAAGACTTTGAACAACAGTATATGGACGGTCTGATCACACAGGGCGAAAAGTATAACAAAGTTGTTGATGCATGGTCAAAGTGTAACGATAAAGTCACCGACGCGATGATGAACACGATCTCGGCACCTGGTCAGGATGAAAATGGCGCAGAGAACGAACCAAACTCTGTTTACATGATGGCGCACTCTGGCGCGCGGGGTTCTGTCACCCAGATGAAGCAGTTGGGCGGTATGCGCGGTTTGATGGCGAAGCCGAACGGCGATATCATCGAAACGCCAATCATCTCAAACTTTAAAGAAGGTTTGACAGTTCTTGAGTACTTTAACTCAACCCACGGTGCGCGTAAGGGTCTGTCGGATACGGCGTTGAAAACGGCGAACTCTGGTTACCTAACGCGTCGTTTGGTTGACGTGGCACAGGACTGTATCGTTCGTGGAAATGATTGTGGTACTGAAAACTCAATCACGGCAGAACCTGCCGTGAATGATGGTGAAGTGATCGCAACGCTTGCGGAACGTGTCTTGGGCCGTGTCGCTGCCGAAGATATCATGCGTCCCGGAACGGACGAAGTTATCATCGCTAAAGGCGAGCTGATCGATGAATTGATGTCAGATGCGATTGATGAGGCGGGTGTTGCCTCTGCGCGGATCCGCAGCCCATTGACCTGTGACGCAGACGAAGGCGTGTGTGCCAAGTGTTATGGTCGTGACCTTGCACGCGGTACGATCGTGAACGTGGGTGAGGCCGTTGGCATCATTGCGGCACAATCCATCGGTGAACCAGGTACACAGCTAACCATGCGTACATTCCACATCGGTGGTGTTGCGCAGGGTGGTCAGCAATCGTTCCAAGAGGCATCGCAACCAGGTAAGATCGAATTCGAAAACGAAGCGATCTTGGAAAATGCGAATGGTGAAATCTTGGTCATGAGCCGCAACATGAAGTTGCGCATCATGGATGAACACGGTGAAGAGCGTGCATCACACAAGCTGAGCTATGGTTCAAAATTGTTCGTCAAAGCGGGCGATTCAATCGAACGCGGTGCAAAACTGTTTGAATGGGATCCATATACATTGCCGATCATCGCAGAAAAGGATGGTATGGCGAAACATGTGGACCTTGTGAACGGTATTGCGGTTCGTGAAGAAACTGATGACGCAACTGGTATGACGCAGAAAATCGTTGTTGATTGGCGCGCAGCGCCACGCGGCAATGATTTGAAACCTGAAATCATCTTGGTGGGAGATGATGGTGAGCCGGTTCGCAATGACGCGGGTGCGCCTATCACATATCCAATGTCTGTGGATGCGATTTTGTCTGTTGAGGACGGATCAAAAATCTGCGCAGGTGATGTATTGGCACGTATCCCACGTGAAGGTGCAAAAACCAAAGACATTACAGGTGGTTTGCCAAGAGTTGCCGAATTGTTCGAGGCACGTCGTCCAAAAGATCACGCAATCATCGCGGAAATCGATGGTTATGTGCGCTTTGGCCGCGACTACAAGAACAAGCGCCGCATCTCGATCGAACCATCAGATGAGACACGTGAACCAGTCGAATACATGGTGCCAAAAGGCAAGCACATCCCAGTTGGAGAGGGCGATTTCGTCCAAAAAGGCGACTACATCATGGATGGCAACCCTGCACCTCATGACATCCTTGCGATTATGGGTGTTGAGGCCTTGGCAAACTACATGATTGACGAAGTTCAGGACGTGTATCGCCTGCAAGGCGTAAAGATCAACGATAAGCACGTTGAAGTGATCGTACGTCAGATGCTTCAGAAATATGAAATTTTTGACAGCGGTGACACGACACTTCTGAAGGGCGAACATGTTGATCGCGCCGAGTTTGAAGCAGCGAATGAAAAAGCGCTGTCAAAAGGCGGTCGTGCCGCGACAGGTGAACCAATTCTATTGGGTATCACCAAAGCGTCACTTCAAACGCGTTCGTTTATCTCTGCAGCTTCGTTCCAGGAAACAACGCGCGTTCTTACCGAGGCATCTGTCCAAGGTAAGCGTGATAAGTTGATCGGCCTGAAAGAAAACGTGATTGTTGGACGCTTGATCCCAGCGGGCACAGGTGGTGCAACACAACGCGTTAGTCGTATCGCGACGGATCGCGACAATGTTGTGATCGAGGCACGTCAGGAAGAGGCACAGCAGGCGGTCGCAATCGCGGCACCGACGGATGATCAGCCAGACGCCGAATAAGAAGATCAAATATGAACTGGAAAAGGCGTCGCATGCGGCGCCCTTTTCTTTATGCCTCTTTTCTTGGTGAAAAAATCACTGCACAGTCGGCAAAAAACACGGATCCATTCATGACAGATAATCAACGCGGCGCGACGCTCATGATGCTTAGCATGGCGGCATTCGTTCTGAATGACACCTTTGTGAAACTGCTGGGCGGACACATCCCTTTGTTCGAGATTTTGTTTCTGCGTGGGATCGTGGCAACAGTCGCATTGGTGATCATGTGTTGGTATCTTCAGGCGCTGAAATTTCAACATAGCGCACGCGATTGGACGTTGATGATCGCGCGATCTGCATCTGAAATTGCGGCGGCCTATTTCTTTTTAACGGCCTTGATTCACATGCCGATTGCAAATGTCACGGCAATCTTACAGACCCTGCCATTGACCGTATCACTAGGCGGGGTGTTGTTGTTTAAAAATCCGATTGGCTGGCGGCGTTTGTTTGCAATTTTGGTGGGCTTTGGGGGCATGATGTTGATCGTGCGTCCAGGGAGCGATGGATTTGATGTTTATTCCATCTATGTTTTGATCGCCGTTCTTTGTGTGACTGCGCGCGATTTAACAACGCGCGCGATGTCCAAGGCAGTTCCATCTCTTTTTGTGACCTTGCTCGCGTCACTTTCGGTCACGGTCTATTCTGGCATCATGATGATCGGGGCCGATTTCACGCACATGTCTGGGCTTGATCAATTCTGTTTGCTTGCCTCGGCCTTCTTTATCGTCGGTGGGTACGCATTCAGTGTTTTGGTCATGCGCGTTGGGGACATCTCGTTTGTGGCGCTGTTCCGATATTCGGCAGTGATTTGGACATTGTTCATTGGGCTGTGGGTGTTTGGCGATTGGCCCGATGCGCAAACGCTGATTGGGGCGGCGATTATCGCACTATCTGGAGGTTACACCATGTTGCGAGAGGCGCGCATTAGGCGTCGGTCCACAACTGCTTAATCAGATCAATATCGAAGTTAAAGTCGGTTTTGAAGTGGTGTTGTTGTTGAGCGGTGAGAGGCGTGAATTTGAAACGATCCAGCTCTCTTGCGGATGCTGAGTCGTTTTCATCATGAAATGATCGAAGGAACATGGGTGTGTCTCAATCGCTGATCACGGGCATATGTTGGTCCAGTTTGTGATGACCAAAATTCATGACGGTGTTATTGGCCGATGTTTTGAACACCGCTGCTAATGCGGGGGTCCATAAATTTCGCACCAATTCCTCGGCCTGCAATCCTTCGGCCGAAGGCCGGATCGCATAACCGCGTGCATAGTCGAGGGCAAAGCGTGGTTTGTTTGCGTAGTCAATCACACCAACCGCTGCAGTGGTTTTCAAACGTTCAATGAATGTGCGATGAACCGCATCATCATCCAAATGAAACTGAATTGAATGCGCATGTGCGACGTCCAAATGATCCAGGATGACTTGCTCCGCAATCTGGCGATGTGGATGTGGGGGGTATGGTAGGATTTTAATGTGATCCGCCCATTTGGTCAGATCGTTCAACTGATCGCGGGCCCAGACGGGCAAATCATTGCCAACTAGGACCAAATACTGAAAATCCGTGTCAGTCTGAGCAAGGATTGAGGGTAGGTTGAACGCCCGAAATAATCGCAACCGATGTTTTAAGTGGGCCTCGTCATACAAAAACGCCTTACGCTGTTCGATGGTTTCATGTTCGCGTTGAAATCCGCCCAATGCGGGGTATGAAAATCGACAAAGCCCAATCACTTGCATCTGATCGTTTTTCCCACGATATGGTTCCGTAATATGGGAAAGTTTCTGGGCAAATGGGGCATTGTCCAACCATATGTGAACAGAATATGAAAGCTTTCTGCTCAGATGTTGACAATGGTGCCGACTCTGCCTATACGCGCCCTATCTCGGAGTGGGGGTCGCCCCATCGCCGAACTTCATAATTGAAGTGGTCAAGATCCAGGCCCTGCCTCGATCCTCTGAAAATCCGCCGCGTCGTTTCCGCGATTTGGGAACGCATGCGGTCTTTGTGTATTGCGGACGCGCGATATGCGACCTGAGCCGCACGGGACACCTCGTGCATGATATTTTAGTTTGAGCGAACGGGGAACTTACCGGAATGCCAACGATTCAACAGCTGATCCGTAAGCCACGGCAGCCAAAAGTAAAACGGTCGAAGTCAATGCACCTAGAGCAGTGCCCACAAAAACGTGGCGTCTGTACTCGCGTTTACACGACTACTCCAAAGAAACCTAACTCGGCGATGCGTAAGGTGGCTAAGGTCCGCCTAACAAACGGCTTTGAGGTCATCAGCTATATCCCTGGTGAAAAGCACAACCTGCAAGAGCACTCAGTTGTTCTTATCCGCGGTGGTCGTGTGAAAGACCTTCCAGGTGTGCGTTACCACATCCTACGTGGTGTGCTTGATACACAAGGCGTTAAAGATCGTAAGCAACGCCGTTCGAAATACGGCGCTAAGCGTCCGAAGTAAGAGGAAATTTGAATGTCCCGTCGTCACGCTGCTGAAAAACGCGAAGTATTGCCCGACGCCAAATTTGGTGATCGTGTTCTATCAAAATTCATGAACAACCTTATGATCGATGGTAAAAAATCTGTCGCTGAAAAGATTGTTTACAATGCTCTTGACCGTGTTGAGTCAAAAGTAAAGCGCACACCTGTTGAGGTGTTCCACGAAGCGCTAGACAACATCAAACCTTCTGTTGAGGTTCGTTCGCGTCGCGTTGGTGGTGCAACATACCAAGTTCCAGTCGAAGTTCGCCCAGAGCGCCGTGAAGCGCTTGCGATCCGTTGGTTGATTTCTGCGTCTCGCTCACGCAACGAAAACACAATGGAAGAGCGCCTAGCGGGTGAGCTACTTGACGCAGTGAACTCTCGTGGTGCGGCTGTTAAGAAGCGCGAAGATACACACAAAATGGCCGATGCGAACAAAGCATTCAGCCATTACCGCTGGTAATTCAGATAAGGCAGCTAAAAAATGGCACGCGAATATCCATTAGATCAATATCGTAACTTCGGTATTATGGCGCACATCGATGCAGGTAAAACAACCTGCTCTGAGCGTATCTTGTACTATACAGGTAAGTCACACAACATCGGTGAGGTGCACGACGGTGCGGCCACCATGGACTGGATGGAACAAGAGCAAGAGCGCGGTATTACAATTACGTCTGCGGCGACAACCACATTCTGGGAACGTACAGAAGATGGTGAAAACGCTGACACACCAAAGCACCGCTTGAACATCATCGACACCCCAGGTCACGTTGACTTCACAATCGAAGTTGAGCGTTCATTGGCGGTTTTGGACGGTGCTGTTTGTGTTCTTGATGCGAACGCAGGTGTTGAACCACAAACTGAAACAGTTTGGCGTCAGGCAGACCGTTACAAAGTTCCACGTATCGTGTTCGTTAACAAAATGGACAAAATCGGCGCGGACTTCTTTAACTGTGTCAACATGATCGAAGATCGTACAGGCGCGCGCGCTGTTCCAGTCGGTATTCCAATTGGTGCAGAGACCGAGCTTGAAGGTTTGATCGATCTTGTCACTATGCAAGAGTGGTTGTGGCAGGGTGAAGACCTTGGCGCGTCATGGATCAAAACAGACATTCGTGACAGCCTAAAAGACATGGCCGACGAATGGCGCGGTAAAATGATCGAAGCGGCCGTCGAAATGGACGACGACGCGATGATGATGTACCTAGAAGGCGACGAGCCAGATGTTCCAACACTACGTAGCTTGCTACGTAAAGGCACATTGGAAATGGCGTTTGTTCCTGTTCTTGGCGGTTCAGCGTTTAAAAACAAAGGCGTTCAGCCATTGTTGAACGCAGTTATCGACTATCTTCCAAGCCCATTGGATGTTGTCGATTACATGGGCTTCGCACCAGGCGACGAAAACGAAGAGCGTAACATCGCACGCCGTGCAGACGATGCAATGCCATTCTCTGGTCTCGCGTTCAAAATCATGAACGACCCATTCGTTGGTTCATTGACGTTCACACGTATCTATTCAGGTACAATGAACAAAGGTGACAGCGTTCTAAACTCTACCAAAGGTAAGCGCGAGCGTATCGGTCGTATGATGATGATGCACTCAAACAACCGTGAAGAGATCGAAGAAGCATTCGCAGGCGACATCATCGCACTTGCTGGTTTGAAAGAAACCACAACAGGTGACACGCTATGTGATATGAAAGAAGCTGTTGTTCTTGAAACAATGACATTCCCTGATCCTGTGATCGAGATTGCTGTTGAGCCAAAAACAAAAGGCGACCAAGAGAAAATGTCAGCTGGTCTTGCACGTCTAGCGGCAGAAGACCCATCTTTCCGCGTTGAAACAGATCTAGAATCTGGTCAAACGATCATGAAGGGCATGGGCGAACTTCACCTAGATATCTTGGTTGATCGTCTTAAGCGTGAATTTAAAGTGGAAGCGAACATCGGTGCGCCACAGGTGGCATATCGTGAAACAATCTCGCACGAGGTTGAGCACGCTTACACGCACAAAAAACAATCTGGTGGTTCTGGTCAGTTCGGTGAGGTCAAATTGATCATCACGCCAACTGAAGCAGGCGAAGGTTATTCATTTGAATCACGTATCGTTGGTGGTGCGGTTCCAAAAGAATACATCCCTGGTGTTGAAAAAGGCATCCATTCAGTCATGGATAGCGGCCCATTGGCAGGCTTCCCAGTGATCGACTTTAAGGTTGCTTTGATCGACGGTAAGTATCACGATGTTGACTCTTCTGTTCTTGCGTTCGAAATCGCGGCACGTATGTGTATGCGTGAAGGCATGAAAAAAGCGGGTGCGAAACTTCTTGAGCCAATCATGAGCGTAGAAGTTATCACTCCAGAAGAATACACTGGTAATATTATTGGTGATTTGACATCACGTCGTGGCCAAGTTCAGGGTCAAGAGCCTCGCGGTAACGCGATTGCGATTGATGCAATGGTTCCATTGGCGAATATGTTTGGCTACATCAACAACTTGCGTTCTATGTCATCAGGACGTGCGCAGTTTACGATGCAGTTCCATCACTATGACCCAGTTCCACAGAACATCTCAGACGAAATTCAGGCGAAATACGCCTAATCGGAAAACGATCAGTCCTGCATGTGTAGGGCTGATCCTAAATTAACAGGAGGCCATGATGGCAAAGGAAAAGTTTGATCGCAGTAAGCCGCATTGTAACATCGGCACGATTGGTCACGTTGACCACGGTAAGACGACGTTGACAGCGGCGATTACGAAATATTTTGGTGACTTCCAAGCGTATGACCAGATTGATGGTGCGCCCGAAGAGAAGGCACGTGGTATCACGATTTCAACAGCGCACGTTGAATACGAAACAGAGAACCGTCACTACGCGCACGTTGACTGCCCAGGTCACGCTGACTACGTGAAAAACATGATCACAGGTGCGGCGCAGATGGACGGCGCGATCTTGGTTGTGAACGCCGCAGACGGCCCCATGCCACAAACACGTGAGCACATTCTATTGGGTCGCCAGGTTGGTATCCCAGCGATGGTTGTTTTCATGAACAAAGTTGACCAAGTTGACGACGAAGAATTGTTGGAATTGGTTGAAATGGAAATTCGTGAGCTGTTGTCAGACTACGACTTCCCAGGTGACGACATCCCAGTGGTCGCAGGTTCAGCGCTTGCCGCGATGGAAGGCCGTGACGCCAACATCGGTGAAGACAAGATCAAAGAATTGATGGCGGCAGTTGATGAGTATATCCCACAGCCACCACGTTTGGTTGACGAGCCATTCTTGATGCCAATCGAAGACGTCTTCTCAATCTCAGGTCGTGGTACAGTTGTGACTGGCCGTGTTGAGCGTGGCGTGATCAACGTTGGTGACGAAATTGAAATCGTTGGTATCCGTGACACATCAAAAACAACATGTACAGGTGTTGAAATGTTCCGCAAACTGCTTGACCGCGGTGAAGCAGGCGACAACATCGGCGCATTGTTGCGTGGTGTTGACCGTGAAGGTGTTGAGCGTGGCCAGGTTCTATGTAAGCCAGGTTCAGTGACACCACACACAGAGTTCGAAGCAGAAGCCTATATCCTAACGAAGGAAGAGGGCGGACGTCACACACCATTCTTTGCAAACTACCGTCCACAGTTCTACTTCCGTACAACTGACGTGACAGGCACAGTTAAATTGCCAGCAGGCACAGAGATGGTCATGCCAGGCGACAACCTAAAGTTCGAAGTTGAACTGATTGCGCCAATCGCGATGGAAGAAAAACTACGCTTCGCGATCCGCGAAGGCGGCCGCACAGTCGGCTCAGGCGTCGTTTCTAAAATCATCAAGTAATAAATCTTACTTGAAATGGTTAGGGAAAAGAGCGCTTCGGCGCTCTTTTTTCGTTAGGTATTCCAGCATTGAATTACGGTTGAGCTAACGCTAGTTTTGGAACACGTAATTGTAATGTCGGTGTCTTTTTTAAGTGATTGAAAAATTCGTTCGCGCATTTTTGGTGATTTTTATTCTAGTTGCTTTGGCAATGATTGTTGCCACGATACTTGGGTTTTCAGTACAGACTGAAGAATTTTTGGAAAACCTCGTTCCAACGCGCTACCAAATCATGGCGAATTCCGATACTTATATCAGGATGCTTAGCATAGATTTGTTGATCCTAGCGGTCCCTGTGGGGTTTTATGTTGTGTTCCGTTTGCTTGGTCTGCGCGAAAGTCGGCGTGAAAAAGTAGAACGCGAAAAACGTGCGGCAGAAAACCTGAATCAATATCAGCTAGCCTTCAGAAAACGCATGAAAAAATATTAAACCCGCCCTTTTCCAAGGACGGGTTTAATAAGGATTTACTGTCTGTGCAGCTTAGCTAAGTTTGTCTGTTAGCTCTGGCACAGCATCAAACAAATCCGCAACCAAACCATAGTCGGCGACTTGGAAAATTGGGGCTTCTTCGTCTTTGTTGATCGCAACGATGATTTTTGAATCTTTCATCCCTGCCAAGTGCTGAATCGCACCTGAAATACCAATTGCAACATATAGGTCAGGGGCAACAACTTTACCTGTTTGACCAACCTGCCAATCGTTTGGTGCATAACCACTGTCAACCGCCGCACGCGACGCGCCAACAGCCGCGCCAAGCTTGTCAGCCAGACCTTCGATGATCGCAAAGCTTTCTTCTGAACCGACACCACGGCCACCAGAAACAACAACACCTGCTGATGTCAATTCTGGGCGATCGCTGCTTGCGACTTTGTCTTCAACCCATTCTGACAATCCAGGGTTACCCGCCGCCGCGATACCTTCTACAGCTGCTGAACCGCCCTCGCATACTGCGTCAAAGTTCGCTGTGCGGAAAGAGATCACTTTCTTGGCGTCTGCAGACTCAACCGTTTGAATTGCGTTGCCTGCATAGATCGGGCGTTCAAACGTGTTGCCATTCACAACCGCAGTTACGTCGGTGATCACCATAACATCCAACATCGCTGCAACGCGTGGAAGGATGTTTTTGGCAGAATTTGTTGCGGGTGCCACGATATGTTCGTAATCGCCTGCCAATGAAACGATTAAATCCGCAACAGGTTCGGCCAAGCCGTTCCCATAGGCCGCATCATCAGCGCATAGAACTTTTGCAACGCCGTCCAATTTCGCCGCCGTCTCTGCCGCGCCGCCACATCCAGCAGATGCGCACAGAACCGTGACGTCACCCAATGATTTTGAGGCACTGACAGCTTTCGCTGTAGCATCCACTGCCAACTCTGCGCCATTCACTTCTGCAAGTAGTAGAACTGCCATTAGACTGCTCCTGCTTCTTTAAGTTTCGATACCAATTCATCAACGGAACCAACCTTGATACCCGCCGCGCGTGCTTGTGGTTCACCTGTTGAAACGATTTTCAAACGTGGTGTCACATCAACACCAAGATCCCCTGCCGTTTTCGTGTCCAGCTGCTTTTTCTTGGCCTTCATGATATTTGGAAGTGATGCATAACGTGGTTCATTCAAACGAAGATCAACAGTGATAACCGCTGGCATCTTCACTTTGATTGTTTGCAGACCGCCGTCTACCTCACGTGTCACAGTCGCGCTGTCACCTTCGACACCAACTTCTGATGCGAACGTCGCTTGTGACCAGCCAAGAAGGGCCGACAACATCTGACCTGTCGCGTTCATGTCATTGTCAATCGCTTGCTTACCGCACAGCACAAGACCTGGCTGCTCTTCATCCACAATCGCTTTCAGAATTTTCGCAACGGCCAATGGCTCGATGTCATTGTGAACATCGTCTGTGGCTGTGACCAAGATCGCGCGGTCTGCACCCATCGCCAATGCGGTGCGCAGTGTTTCTTGTGATTTTTCAACACCAATTGAAACAACCACAATCTCTTCTGCTACACCTTTTTCTTTCAGGCGAATGGCTTCTTCCACTGCGATTTCGTCAAATGGGTTCATTGACATTTTTACGTTTGCCAGATCGACACCTGAACCATCCGCTTTTACGCGAACCTTCACATTGTAGTCGATCACGCGCTTGACAGGCACAAGTACCTTCATGATCTTTGGTCTCCTTAACGACAAAATTCCCGAGTCATCACTCACTTTGACGCCCTAAATATAGGTTTGTTCAGCTGTGTAATAGGGCAAAATCGTCACGCCTGTGCAAAAGAACGTCGCGTTCCGCAATATTATTGCGCTAACGGTTCGCGCCAGGCACCCAAAGTACGTCATCAAGGCCGTTATTATTGGCAATCCGACCCGCCACAAAAAACCAATCAGACAGACGGTTTAGATATTTCACGGCGGCAGGATTGATCTCTTCCATCGTGGCCAACTCAACGCACAAACGTTCCGCGCGCCGTGCAACTGTGCGGCAAACGTGTAGCTTGGCCGCCAACGCCGATCCGCCTGGCAAAATAAAACTGCGTAAGGGTTCCAATGTATCGTTCATGACGTCAATTTCCGCTTCAAGACGATCCACCTGCGCATCGATAATCCGCAGGGGTGGATATTCTGCGTCCTTATCATTTTCCATTTCTGGACGGCATAAATCAGCACCTAAATCAAAAAGATCATTCTGGATCAGCGACAAAAGTTTGTCCAACTCACCCTCTGCGTCCAACCGCGCCATACCAACGGTGGCGTTTAATTCGTCCGTCGTCCCATAGGCAGTCACACGCAAGGAATGCTTTGCAACACGCGATCCGTTCCCCAGCGCGGTTTCCCCCGCATCCCCCGTTTTGGTGTAAATTTTATTCAGAACAACCACGATTAGCCCCCAGAGGTAAAGTAAACAAACGCAAGAATAATCAACACAGCAACAAACTGTGCAGCGATGCGAAGTTGCATCAACTTGTTTGCGTATTTGCGGTTAAACTCACCACCACGGCCAAAGCCACCGATGCCAATAATCAAGATAACCGCCACCGCAGCCATCGACAGTACCACCAATATGAATAGCGGATCGCCAGCCATGTCATTACTCCTTCGTCTTTGTGCCTGTATCTAGCGGCCTTCTTCGCAAAAGCGAATGCCAATCCTGAAAAAATTTGAAATGACACTACCCCTTCGCCACCACCCATTCAAACAGGCGCGCGGGTAACAAGCGTTTTAGTGCCGCCATCATATATGTTGGACGTGTTACATAATAATTGTAACGTGGCCTTTTCGCCTCTAGTGCATGCGCCAATTTGATTGTCACTGCATCCGCAGAAAGCTCAAAACGATCTGGGCCACGGCTTTCATAAAGTCTCTTTACCAATGTGTTTTCATATTGATTAGCTCGCGCCGATACGCGCCAATCAATCCAGTTTTCAAAATGGGGAATGGAATTTTTTCGAATGTCCGAGGTGATTGGCCCAGGTTGGATCAAACTCACGTGAATGGGCGTGTCCTGCATTTCCAATCGCAGCGTTTGGGTCAGACCCTCTAACGCGAATTTTGTGGAAACATAGGCCCCGCGCCACTTCATGGGTGTGAACCCCAATACAGACGAACAATTCACAATGCGCCCATGGCCCTGCGCGCGCATCACAGGGATAATCATGCGCGTCAGATCATGATAGCCAAACAAATTCGCCTCGTAAATTGCGCGCAATGCATCACGCGGCAAATCCTCAACAGCGCCAGGAATGGCATAGGCCCCGTTGTTATAAAGCGCATCAAGCGTCCCGCCCGTACGCCGCAATGTTTCGGCCACCGCTTCGCGAAGGCTAGCCTCATCCTCATAATCAAGGGGGAAGCTTTCTAATCCCTCATCCCACAGGCGTGCGCAATCTTCTTCCTTTCGGCAGGTTGCAAATACGCGCCAACCGCGTGCGGCCATGCCATGCGCCGCGTCATATCCAATCCCTGAGGAACACCCCGTCATCAAAACCGTTTTTGTCATACTGCAATCCCCAAATTTTGCGTCAACATGGGGTATTTTAAATCGTTTGACTAGTCAGCTTTTTTCAACAGTTTTTTAGAAATCCAACCCACGCGATTTGTTTTCACGACGTGCAATTTCATCCATGATCCCGAGAACTGGGCAGCAGTTGAACCGCGGTGCCACGCTCTAACTTGGCAATGACACCATTTCGTTTACTTGGCCTGTTGCGCATATTCGCCCGATTGACCGATACAGCGTAAAGGTTTGCGTCGCTTGGTACATTCGCTGTAACAACGGGAACCACATCATCCAAAATATTTTCGATAATCGCGCTTGTTTCTGTGTCTTCGCTGACTTTCCACAACGCCGCATCTGTTACAACATTGACGTGTGCTGCCGCCTCAGCGTGATCATCAAATTCAATACTGCGCAAAGCGTTTGTTGCGGCACGCGCGACTTCTTCTCGATCAAACGATCGATCGATTGGTTCAGCATCATCCGTCGGCTTTGAAACTTCAGAAACCGAAGTTGCCATTGCGGATGCAAAATCTTGACCGCCAATAAGTTCAAAAAAATGCCCAGACCAATATGGCAAAGCAAAAAAGCAAATACTTCCACATCTTACCCCTAACCCTTTACAAAATGTGAATGTGTGATTCCTATTAATCCTATTTGTACCCATAGGTATTGGCGGAAGATTCAGTGTTTTTTCCCCGATGGATGCTTTACCCCATTGTAGTTGCAGAGTATCAATTCGACATGAGTGATACCAACGACCCCACCGACACTGGACTGATCCTTGCTGAACCCTTGCGCCGCGCAATTGGCGAGCGGTATCTGACCTATGCTCTGTCCACAATCATGCACCGCGCTTTGCCGGATGCACGTGATGGATTAAAGCCCGTGCATCGCCGCATCCTTTATGCGATGCGCGAATTGCGCTTGGCCTCAGCAGGCGGGTTTCGGAAATCCGCAAAAATCAGTGGCGATGTCATGGGCAACTATCACCCGCATGGGGACGCCGCGATCTATGACGCGATGGCGCGCTTGGCGCAGGATTTCAACGTACGCTATCCATTGGTTGACGGCCAAGGAAACTTTGGCAACATCGATGGCGATAACCCCGCGGCCAGCCGATACACCGAAGCACGCATGACCGCCTTGGCCGAGGCATTGTTGGACGGCCTAAATGAAAATGCCGTTGATTTTCGTGACAACTATGATGGCACGCTGCAAGAACCCGTTGTCCTGCCCGCCAGTTTTCCAAACCTATTGGCCAATGGTGCCAGCGGCATCGCGGTGGGTATGGCCACGAATATTCCGCCCCATAACATCGCGGAACTGTGCGATGCGTGCCTGCACCTGATCAAAACACCCGATGCCCGCGACGACACATTGTTGAATTATGTGCCGGGCCCTGATTTCCCAACGGGCGGTATAATTGTCGAAAGCCCAGAAAATATTCGCAACGCCTATGCCACTGGGCGCGGATCCTTCAGATTACGCGCAAAATGGGAGGTCGAAGATTTAGGCCGTGGACAATGGCTAGTCGTCATTACGGAAATCCCGTATCAGGTCCAAAAATCAAAGCTGATTGAAAAGATTGCGGAACTGATCAATTCCAAAAAAATCCCTATCCTTGCCGATGTTCGTGACGAAAGTGCTGATGACATTCGCATGATATTGGAACCGAAATCGAAAAACGTGGATCCAGATGTTTTGATGAACACAATGTTCAAAAACTCTGATCTTGAGGTACGTTTTTCACTGAACATGAACGTATTGATCGACGGTGTCACACCTAAGGTGTGCAGCCTGAAAGAAGTCCTGCGCGCCTTCCTTGATCACCGTCGTGACGTTTTGGTGCGCCGCACTACATTCCGCGTTGAAAAAATTGATCACCGCCTTGAGGTGTTAGAAGGCTTGATCATCGCCTTCCTCAATTTGGATCGCGTCATTGATATTATCCGCTATGACGATGACCCGAAACTGGCGCTAATTGCCGAAAATTGGCAAGTCGATCATGTGCGCGCCACATCAGAGGTCGACTATACAGGGCCAGACACAGCGCGCGAAGGAGAGCTGAGCGAGCTCCAAGCCGAAGCTATTTTGAACATGCGGTTGCGCTCTTTGCGGCGTCTGGAAGAAATGGAATTGGTGCGCGAACGCGATGCATTAATGGAAGAACGCGCAGGTCTTAGCGATCTATTGGCAAGCGATAGTTTGCAATGGTCCCGTGTTGCAGAGCAGTTGAAAGAAACCAAAAAGCAATTCGGCAAAGATTACGCTGGAGGTGCAAGACGCAGTGAATTTGCCGAGGCGGCAGAAGCGGAAGATGTCCCGATCGAGGCGATGATCGAACGCGAGCCCATTACGATTGTATGTTCTAAAATGGGATGGATCCGCGCCATGACGGGTCACATCGATCTAAACCGCGAATTGAAATACAAAGACGGCGATGGTCCTGCGCTTATCTTTCACGCGGAAACCACCGACCGCCTCTTGGTCTTGGGCAGCAATGGGCGGTTTTACACTGTCTCTTGCGCAAATCTGCCCGGTGGACGGGGCATGGGTGAACCCCTGCGCTTGATGGTTGACCTCCCGAACGAGGCCGCAATTGTCACGATGTTTACCTATACTGCAGGAACAAAATTATTAGTCGCGTCAAGCGCGGGTGATGGATTCATCGTTCCTCAAGATGACGTGATCGCTCAAACGCGAACGGGGAAACAAGTGCTAAATGTGAAGGGTGATAGCGTCGCCTCTGTTTGTCGCGTTGTGAAAGGCGATCACATTGCCGTTGTCGGTGAAAACCGCAAGGTTTTGATCTTCTCCATCGAAGAATTACCCGAAATGGGACGGGGCAAAGGTGTGCGATTGCAAAAATATAAGGACGGCGGATTGTCCGATGCGACAACCTTTAACCTAGAAGAAGGCCTAAGTTGGCTGGATCCAGCTGGACGCACCCGCACCGAAAACAATCTGGCCGAATGGATCGCAAAACGCGCAAGCGCGGGGCGCATGGCGCCACGCGGCTTCCCACGGGACAACAAATTCACAAGCTGAAAAGCAAAACACACGCGCAAAACATACCATGTTTGAGCATGTGTTTTAGAAACCTGCGTACGCCCATTCGGGCGCACACAATGTAATAATGCCTACCCGCGGCCTTTCCACGGCACCATGATCTTTTCGGCCCAGCGCATCAACATATCGATCGCAAACCCGATCGCACCAATCAAAATGATGCCTAGGATCACAACATCAGTTTGCTGGAATTTTGACGCAACCATGATCATCATGCCTGCCCCTTTTTCTGCGGCCACCAATTCGGCAGCAACAACAGTTCCCCAACAAACCCCCATCGCAACCCGTGCACCGGTAAAGATTTCTGGCAAGCTGTTGGGTACGATTACGTAGCGCATGATTTGCCATTTGCTCGCGCCCAACGAATAGGCCGCATGCACCTTTGATATGCGTACGCCCGACACTCCCGCACGCGCGGCAATTGCCATAATCCAAAGCGCGGCTAAGAACAGCAGGATAATTTTGCCAACCTCGCCAATACCCGCCCAGATGATGACAAGTGGGATCAACGCAAGCGGTGGAACAGGGCGCATGAATTCCACAATTGGGTCGAACCAGCCACGGAACCAATCGGACAGACCCATCGCATATCCCAGTGGAATACCAACAAGCGCGCCAAAGAAGAAACCAACAATAACGCGGAACAGCGAATACCCCAAGTGTTCGACCAGCATGAAGTTCTTGAAACCCGCTGTTGCGATTTCAACCAAACGGTCCTTCACCGCTTCGGGCGCTGGCAACCAGATTGGCTCCATCTGAACACCTTTATTGGGTTCGATGTTCAGCGTCCCTTTGGGGGTCACCGCGACGCGCAGGTTTGAAACAAAAACCTCACCACCCGGGGCGATTGATTGTCCATTGATGGCAATAATTTTTGCCCCATCCTTGCGGCTAAACTCATCATTGGCGTCCCATTTCAAAAGTTTGTTGCGATATGCTTGGATTACAACACCGTCATTCTTTGCAGACTGCGCACCTTCGTCGACCGAAAGCTTTGGCGAGTTTTCCCCCGCGCCAAACACGACGACATCCACCGTCGCATCTTGTGTGGATCCATCGGGAAGCTCAATCGTATAGGAAAATCCTGCCTCTCCCTGGAATGCGCCTGGCATATGTAACACGCTGGGCAACCAACGGGACCCGGTAAATGACCCCCATAAGACAAAGATCAAAACAATTGAAATGACTGAGGCCGCAGAATTTGATGTTACCGCGCTTTCATCGCCAAATGTTACCGTTTTTAGCGCACCAAAATCTTGCTTTGGTGTCATAAACCGTCGCACGATCCGCCAAATACCCAACGTCAGCATGATCAGTAGGACGTAGCCAATCAGATACGGCAGCACCATCACGAATGTTGCAAGGATATTGAAAAGCTCACTTATGAGCTGCGTGAAAATACTCATGACTGCGCCTCCATACGGCCCATAATCTCTTCTTCCATATCCCAAATCATAGATAGGATCTCTTCCCGCTTCTCGGCATAGTCGGGGTGTTTTTTGACTTCGCGCAAGTCTTGGTCGACACCCAAGTCAGCAAACGGCAAACGGTATTCACGATGAATACGCCCAGGTCGAGGTGCCATCACCAACAAACGCTCGCCCAGCAACAATGCTTCTTCCACCGAGTGGGTGATCAGGATAATAGTTTTGCCTGTTTCTTTCCAAAGTTTCAAAACCAGCGACTGCATCTTTTCACGTGTCAGGGCATCAAGCGCGCCAAGCGGTTCGTCCATTAGGATCACATCAGGATCATTTGCCAAACAGCGGGCCAATGCCACACGCTGCTGCATACCGCCTGACAATTCATAGACAGCTTTTTCTTTGAAATCGCCCAGACCGACCGTATCCAGAAGATGATCTACGGTTTCGCGAATTTCACCTTTGGGCGTGCCCTTCATCTTGGGACCAAAACCAACGTTTTCACGCACGCTCATCCATTCGAACAATGCGCCTTGTTGGAAAACCATACCGCGTTCTGCGCTTGGACCTGTGACGGTTGATCCATTCAGTTGGATTTCCCCTTCCGTCGGCGCTAAGAAGCCAGCAATAATATTCAAAAGCGTGGTTTTTCCGCATCCAGACGGACCCAGAACCGACATCAGTTCACCGCTTTTCAGATGTAGGTTTACGTTCTTTAACGCCTGCACTGATCCGCCATTTGGCAAATCAAAGCGCATTGAAAGATTGTTAATATTCAATCCGTGATCAGTGGTCATAAGGGACGCTCAAATTTTAAAAGGTAGGTATATAAATGGCCGCGGGACATGCCCCGCGGCCTGATTATATGGTCAGATTAGTTGCCTGCCGCAGCCAATGGACCTGTGTTCACGTTGCCAGCATAGTTGTCTAGTGCTGAATCGATGCTACCGGCATTCACGAATACGTCTGCAACGCCTTTCATGAAGCCTTGTGCACCGCCACCAAGCCATTTTTCTGATAGCTGATCTTCAACTGATGGGAACACGAATGTTGACATTGTCGCCACTGTGTCCTCTTCAGACATACCTGAATCTTTGGCAATCGCTGGAACCATTGCTGCTGCGCTGTCGCCGCCTTTGTTCCACATTGCGTTCGCGTCTGCTGTAACCTTCAAGAAGGCTGAAACAAGATCGCTATTTTCTGCAACAAAGTTTGCTGGCGCTGAAGTGACGTCAAACACCAAGATGCCCAACTCTTCTTTTTCTGCGCCTGTCAACAGAACGTTGCCGTGCTCTTTCATACGACGAAGTGCACCACCCCAACCGCATGACATGTCCACTGAACCCTGTGCCAGTGCTGCTGCACCTTCTGCGGGCGCCATGTCAACAACCTCTAGGCTGCCGACATCAACACCAAAGTGGCTCATCTGCTTCAGGAAGCCGTAGTGTGCCGCTGTACCTAGTGGAACTGCAACTTTTTTACCAGCTAATTCACCTGCGCTATCTTTGTCGATTTCAAGACCAGATGAAACAACGCAGTTATCATTGTCTGAGTATGACACAGCAACGTCTAGAATTTGAAGGTCCTGGCCCGCTGATGCAGCAACAACGAAAGGTGGAACACCTTGGCTGACAGAAATTTGTACGTCGCCTGAGGCCATCGCCGCACTCATCGCGGTGCCTGTGTCAAAGCTTACCCAGTTAACTTTCACACCCATTTCTTCGTCGTATGTGCCCATTTGTTTGGCGTATTCAAATGGCATTGGCCATTCCAAGAAGTAACCTACAGTGATTTCACCGTGGCCACCTGCCATTGCGGCTTGTGCACTTGCAACCAATGCAACCGCTGCGCTTGTTTTAAGTAGTGATTTCGTGAATTTCATCATCAATCTCCCTGTTTTCGACGCGCACCGCGCGCCATGATGAAGCCATAACATACATTACATCGACGTATGTTTACGGTATGATCCGACCCGATTGCGTGCATAAGATCAATCCTTTTTTTAAGATTTTTGACGCGAAGCTATCGCCGCACGAAACCGAACCCACGCTAGGTCTGCGGCAAATAATTTCACACAGACCCCATTTGAGGCAATCAATCGTTTGAATTGGACCTATAGGTGTGAAAATTCTGGCCCTATAATTTACAGCACTTTGAAATCAGAACTATCACCACTTACTGTCGCGCCCGGCGCAGATTCTGGAGGCTTATACAATGAATACCTTGTTACGTGAAAATGACCTATCCCATGTGATTGAGGCTGACCGCGCACACGTGTGGCACCACCTGTTGCAGCACAAGCCACTGGAAACCGGAGAACCTCGCATCATCGTCGAGGGTAAAGGCATGCGCGTCTGGGACCAAAAAGGGAAAGAGCACATTGACGCTGTCTCAGGTGGCGTATGGACTGTGAACGTTGGCTACGGACGCGAGCGCATCGCAAACGCGGTACGTGATCAATTGATCAAGATGAACTATTTCGCTGGCGCTGCAGGGTCTGTTCCAGGCGCGATCTTTGCCGAGAAACTGATCGAAAAGATGCCAGGGATGAGTCGCGTTTACTACTGTAACTCGGGTTCTGAGGCGAACGAAAAAGCGTTTAAAATGATCCGCCAAATCGCCCACAAACGCTATGGCGGCAAAAAGCACAAAATTCTATATCGCGAACGAGATTATCACGGAACAACGATCGCAACTCTATCTGCGGGCGGACAAGACGAGCGTAACGCACAATACGGCCCCTTCACGCCTGGATTTATTCGTGTGCCACATTGCTTGGAATATCGTGCGCAGTGGAATCTAAGCGGTGAAGAATATGGTCGTCGTGCAGCAGACGCCATCGAAGAAGTAATACTTGCCGAGGGTCCAGATACAGTTGGCGGTTTGTGCCTTGAACCTGTAACTGCAGGCGGCGGAGTCATCACGCCACCAGAGGGGTATTGGGAGCGCGTGCAAGAGATCTGCAAAAAATACGATATCCTATTGCACATCGATGAAGTCGTGTGTGGCGTTGGTCGGACAGGCACATGGTTTGGGTACCAAAACTATGGCGTGAAACCCGATATGGTGACAATGGCCAAAGGTGTTGCATCTGGATATGCCGCGATTGCATGCTTGGTCACATCAGAGGATGTGTTTGAATTGTTTAAGGACGATGCAAGCGATCCAATGAACTATTTCCGCGACATTTCGACATTTGGCGGATGTACGGCGGGTCCCGCGGCAGCGATTGAAAACATGGCCATCATCGAGGAAGAAGGCCTGTTGGATAATACCCTTAAGATGGGTGAACGCATGATCGACAATTTGAACGCCCTGTCTGAAAAACACGCTGTCATCGGTCAGGTGCGTGGCAAAGGCCTATTCTGTGGTGCCGAATTGGTTGCAGATCGCGCAACAAAAGACCCAGCAGAAGAAAAGCTGGTCCAAGCGGTTGTCGCAGATTGCGCCGCACAAGGCGTGTTGATTGGTGCGACGAACCGTTCAATTCCCGGGTACAATAATACGCTATGTTTTAGCCCTGCATTGATCGCGACCACCGATGACATCGACGAAATCACCGAAGCCGTTGATCGTTCATTGACCAAGGTGTTCGGCTGATCAAATCCCCGCCGAACTAAGATGCTCATGATATTTGCGCAGCACTTCGGAGAGATTCCGAAAATCGCACAGCCGCGCAGCCTCTAAAATTGTCTTGGTATCCTGCTCCAACGGTTACAGGATTCTTGGAACCACGGTTTTTTCGATCGGACTTGCCGAACTCATCACCAAATACCGCTCAGGTAAAAACCCATGCGTCGGCCATGTTCGGGTGCCGAAATGACCGATGCCGATCACTGTGTTTGGAATACGTGTGGCATAAAGAAACGAGATCGATTCCGAAGAATTCAACAACAAACCACGATACTCACGCACCTTCATGGGTGTCAGGTCTATTCGTTTCATGCTTCGCGCAATCGGGTCAAACCCACGCATGACCTGTGCACCGTCTTTGTTGAAAAATCGCACTATCCCAATCCAATAAGAATCACGCCACATCAAGGATTAGCGGATCATCAGATGCAGACCATCGGGTACGATTTCACGATTCACGTTTCCCTCATTAACCGAGTAATCTCGACCAAAAAATGCATATTCAAATGGCCCCGACATACCTCGTACATCACCTGGGCTTTGATTCCGTTTCTTGGCCTCAAGCTTGGCAAGCGGCTCCAAAAGAATTCGCGCGTTGATGGAAAAGTGATCGCATATACACTTCGTCAAACCCGGTTTTTGGAAACTTTCGCTATTTAAGATGCGATTCATCTGCACACGATTTACGCCCAGATGATCTGCAACCTCTGCGATCGCGTCGGTTCTCTTGCACAATTCGCGCAAGTTGCGCCCAAAAATTTGATGGAATGTGCAACAGTCACAGTCTAGCCGCACAAATCAGGCCAAACCTATTGAAAATACTATATTTCTTGCTGTGATGTGGGATAAATATACAATTAACCATATTGTACACAATCTCAATTTGATGATCTAAGCAAAGGGATATAATGCCAGTTTACCATTCGTAATAGATCCAGTATGATAAGGAATGGCGATACCTGTCGAAAGCTTTATCCTTCACCCACAACAAAGTGGCACCCTGCAAGCGCGGTTACAACAAACCATTGCGCAGGGCATTCTGTCTGGCCAATTCCGCAAAGGTGAAAAGCTCCCATCGACTCGCAAACTTGCCTCTCACTTGGGGATCAGCCGCATAACAGTGACACTGGCATATACCGAACTATTAGCAAGCGATTATCTGATGTCAAAGGATAGATCAGGGTATTATGTATCGGACACCGCACCAGAAACGCCCCCATTTGAGGCAAAGACACAAGTCCCAGATCGTGTTGATTGGGGGCGAGCCATCGGACAACGGTTTGCAGAAGGCGATCCAATCAACAAACCTCAGGATTGGGCGCGTTACAGATATCGTTTCATCTATGGCCAATCCGATCCAACCCTGTTTGATCACGCGAACTGGCGATTATGCGCCATTCGTGCATTGGGCGCCAAAGACTTCAACGCCTTAACCAGCGATCACTTTGACCGCGACGATCCAATGTTGCTTGAATTCATCGCCCGTCACACACTGCCGCGGCGGGGTATCTTTGCCCAAGAGGATCAGATTCTGGTGACCCTTGGCGCGCAAAATGCGCTCTGGCTCGCGTCTCAGGTTTTATTGACACAGCGCAGGACAGCGGTGATCGAAAATCCGTGCTATCCAGCGCTGCTTGAAATTCTAAACCAATCACGGTGTCATATTCATCCCGTAGATGTGGATGCAAAGGGAATGGTACCCAGTGGGGTTCCTGACAATGCATCGGTGATATTCACAACCCCCAGTCACCAATGCCCCACCAACCACACTATGCCACTTGAGCGTCGAAAAGCTTTGCTGGATCGTGCGGCGAATTTAGATGCTTTGATTGTTGAGGATGATTATGAATTTGAAATCGCAAACACCACCACCCCCTCGCCTGCCTTAAAATCGCTGGATGCAGATGGTCGTGTTATCTATGTGGGCAGTTTTTCCAAATCGCTTTTTCCGGGCTTGCGCTTGGGTTACTTGGTCGGCTCTGCCCCCTTTATTCGCGAGGCGCGCGCCCTGCGCGCCAGCGTTCTACGCCATCCGCCAGGGCATATTCAGCGCACCGCCGCTTATTTCCTAAGTTTGGGCTATTATGACAGTCAGATTAAACGCACGGCCCGCACCTATCGCGCACGTCGTGAAACGTTGATCAACGCGATTGAAAAATATAACCTCACGATTGATGGTCCCGCGCCCTCTGGTGGTTCATCGGTATGGATGAAAACACCAGATCACGTCAACACAGCGCAGTTGGCACACCGCCTACGAAATCGCAGTGTTCTGATTGAACCAGGTACTGCGTTCTTTCCCAGCATGGCGCCAAGTGACTCACATTACCGCTTGGCCTATTCCTCAATTGGCCAAGAACACATCGAAACAGGCATCAGTTTGATCGCAGATGAAATTGCGCAAACTGGACTCGTGTCATAGTCCAAACTGGCCCTACTGATTTAGACCAGTTTCACACTAAAACACAGCCAAGGAAAACCGCGTATTTCACGCGCCCATCAGGAGTCGCATTCATGAAAATGACAACAGAAGAAGCATTTGTAAAAGTTCTGCAAATGCACGGTATTGAACATGCATTCGGTATCATTGGTTCAGCCATGATGCCAATTTCAGATTTGTTCCCACAAGCGGGCATTCAATTCTGGGATTGCGCACACGAAGGGTCCGCAGGCATGATGGCGGATGGATACACACGCGCAACTGGCGACATGTCCATGATGATTGCGCAAAACGGCCCAGGTATCACAAACTTCGTGACTGCTGTTAAAACAGCATATTGGAATCACACGCCGTTGTTGTTGGTGACACCACAGGCGGCGAACAAAACAATCGGTCAAGGTGGTTTCCAGGAAGTTGAACAAATGAAATTGTTCGAAGACATGGTGGCCTATCAGGAAGAGGTTCGTGATCCTTCTCGCGTCTGCGAAGTGTTGAACCGTGTGATTATGAACGCGAAACGCGCATCAGCGCCGGCGCAATTGAACATCCCACGCGACATGTGGACACAAGTGATCGATGTAGAACTACCTGCAATCGTGGAATTCGAACGCCCATCTGGTGGCGAACAGGCGATTGCGCAGGCAGCCGAGCTTTTGTCAAATGCGAAGAACCCAGTGATCCTAAACGGCGCAGGTGTTGTTCTGTCCCAAGGTGGTATTGATGCGTCACGCGCATTGGCCGAACGTTTGGACGCGCCTGTTTGTGTTGGATATCAACACAATGACGCGTTCCCAGGATCACACCCATTATTCGCAGGTCCATTGGGCTATAACGGATCAAAAGCTGGCATGGAGTTGATCAGCGAAGCAGACGTTGTTCTATGTCTGGGCACACGTTTGAACCCCTTCTCAACCCTACCAGGCTATGGCATGGAATATTGGCCAGCGGATGCAAAAATCATTCAGGTTGATATCAACCCAGACCGCATTGGCCTTACTAAAAAAGTGTCAGTTGGCATCATCGCGGATGCCGCAAAAGCAGCGAATGGAATTTTGGACCGCCTGTCAGAGACAGCAGGCGATGATGGTCGTGCCGAACGCAAGGCAAAGATCGCCGAGAAAAAATCACGTTGGGCGCAACAACTTAGCTCAATGGATCATGAGGACGACGATCCAGGCACAACATGGAACCAGCGTGCACGCGCAGACAAACCAGACTGGATGAGCCCACGCATGGCATGGCGCGCGATCCAATCTGCCCTACCGACCGAGGCGATCATTTCCTCTGACATCGGCAACAACTGTGCAATCGGTAACGCGTATCCTGCGTTTGAAGAAGGCCGCAAATATTTGGCACCTGGTCTATTCGGCCCATGTGGCTACGGCCTACCTGCGATTGTTGGCGCAAAAATTGGTCAGCCAAATGTGCCTGTAGTTGGTTTTGCGGGTGACGGTGCCTTTGGTATCGCGGTGAACGAATTGACTGCGATCGGCCGTGGCGAATGGCCAGCGGTGACACAAATCGTGTTCCGTAACTACCAATGGGGCGCTGAAAAGCGGAACTCAACCCTATGGTTTGACGACAACTTTGTTGGCACGGAATTGGATACACAAGTGTCCTATGCCGGTATCGCACAGGCCTGTGGTCTAAAGGGTGTTGTTGCACGCACAATGGATGAATTGACCGAGGCACTGCATCAGGCGGTTAAAGACCAAATGGAAAACGGTATCACCACATTGATCGAAGCGATGATCAACCAAGAATTGGGTGAACCATTCCGTCGTGACGCAATGAAGAAACCAGTGGCTGTCGCAGGCATCGACGCGGCAGACATGCGCAAACAAACAGCGGTTTAATCAAACCATGAACGAAATAAACCGCGCCCAAACGAGGCGCGGTTTTAAAATGCTACGAACGACGCAGCCGAGAATTGGCCAGACCTTTAATCGGCAAACATGGCGGATGTAATGATCGCACCAGCAATAATATCATCAACAGTTGCCCCGCGGCTGAGATCACAAACAGGTTTTTTGAAGCCTTGTAAGAATGGTCCAATCGCCTGTGCGCCTGCCAATTCTTGGCAGAGCTTGTATGCAATGTTGCCAGAGTTCAGATCAGGAAAAATCAGCACATTCGCATCCCCTTGTCCCAACCCCTTTTTCGCGGCAATTGTTGCATTCAACGCGGCATCTGCCTGGATTGGACCGATGTATCCGCCTGCCTCTGCCGCCTCGCGTACCAAATCAACGCTTTCGCCTGTGCCCGATGCGCCCGTTGAAAATGACAACATCGCAACGTTGGCTGCACCCAATAAACGCACGGCGGTATTTTCAGAGGCCATGGCAATGCTGAGCAATTCGTCGCTATTGGGCGAAACATTGACCGCGCAGTCGGCGAATATCAATTCGCGCCCATCTGGAAAACACATCAGAAAAAATGACGACGGCATATGCACGCCTTCGTCCAACCCAATCGCGATTGACGCGGCCTCGATCACGCGGCGTGTGGGGCTATCTGCCCCTGCTACCATGACATCGGCTTCGCCTGCGGCAACCATTGCAGCGGCGCGATATAGCGGTTTATTCAACATGCGTTTGGCAATGGCTTCTTTCATGCCGCGCCCTTCAACCAACGCCCCCATTTGTTCAGGTGTTGGATCGGACAGTCCCATTGGGTGCGCCAAACCATCTGTTTCTAACATACGCGCGGCCTCTGCCACGCGTTCATCATACCCAAGTTCTGGGAAAACCACTCTTAGCGGCCTTTTGCGCGCAGATGCGCGTGAAGTTTCAAGTACCGTCATATCGCCTCCGTTTTGTGAAAGGAGCCAGCAATGAGCGAAAACGTCAAGATCAACCGGGGCCTAAAGGGCATTTATTTCGAACGCTCCGCCGTGAGCCATATCGATGGGTCGGCAGGCACACTTAGCTATCGTGGATATTCCATCGACGCACTTGCGACGCAATCCACATTTGAAGAAGTCTCTTATTTGCTGATCTATGGCGATCTTCCCACGCAGGCAGAGTTGGCAGATTTTGATGCGAAACTGAAAGACGCACGCGAATTGCCCGCGTCCGTTTACGATGTCATTCGCGCAACAAAAGACGGCCATCCAATGGATGTTTTGCGTACAGCGACATCCGCACTGGCCGCCCTAACCCCAACAAGCCAAGATGTTTCGGTTGAAGCCTTCATTGAAAACGGCATTAAACTAACATCCCAAGTCCCCATGATCATCGCAGCGCATGATCGCATTCGCAATGGATTAGAACCCGTTGCAGCGGACAAAACGCTATCTCACGCAGCCAACTGGCTATGGATGCTAAAGGGCGAAAAACCATCCGAGGATGCGGCACGTCTGGCAGATGTGGACTTTATCCTACACGCAGAACACGGATCAAACGCATCCAGTTTTGCAGCACGCGTCACAATCGGAACCGAGGCGAATTTGCACGGTGCCATCGTGACGGCCCTGTCGACACTGGCGGGTCCTGCGCATGGTGGTGCAGCCGAAGACGTGATGAAAATGGTGCAAGAAATCGGCACTCCAGAAAATGCCGCCGCCTATGTTAAAGCCAAGCGTGCAAATCGCGAAGCCATAACAGGGTTTGGTCACCGCGTATATCGCGCGGAAGATCCCCGTGCACGCCACATGCGTGAAGGTGTTCGCAAACTTGGCGAAGAAATGGGGGCACCAGAATGGTATGCAATCCTTCAAGGTGTGGTTGACGCCATGAAGCCCTATGCCCGCCACGGCCTGAACGTAAATGTGGATTTCTATTCCGGTGTTGTTTACCAATTGCACGGAATTCCAATGGATCTGTACGTCCCAATTTTTGCAATCGGACGTATGCCAGGGTGGATCATCCAGTGTATCGAACAGTTAGAGGGCAACATCCTGATCCGCCCACTGACACTGTATAACGGTGCCGAACCGCGTGACTACGTCGCGCTGTCAGGCCGCGGATAAGTCATAGGACATGCAAGAGCTGCTGACCCTAACCCAAGCGGAATTTACACTGCTGGCAGTGATCTGTTTTTGCGCGGGATTGGTTCGCGGTTTCACGGGGTTTGCACTCTCTGCGATTGTAATGGCGTCGGCGGCACTGATCCTATCGCCGCTTGCCCTGATCCCGATTTGTTGGTGGCTTGAACTTGTAGCCAGCGCCATGATGTTGCGGGGCGGTTGGAAAGATGCGGACAAAGGCGCGGCCGTAACCCTATGGTTGGGGTCCGCGATTGCGGTGCCGATTGGGCTGTATTTTACACAAAACGTTTCTGCCGAACTGTCCCAAACAGTGGCCCTGTGCCTGATATTGGTGCTGGCAGTGACACAATTGGCGAACATGCGTTTGGCCTTTTTGAACACGCGCGCGGGACTGGTTAGCGCAGGGATCGGCGCAGGCATCGCAACTGGCCTTGCCTCTGTCGGCGGAATGGTTGTTGCACTTTATGTTTTGTCATCCGACCGTAACCCGCGCCAGATGCGCGCCGCGCTGGTCATGTTCCTGTTTTTGGGAACAATTACGACTTTCGCAACACTATTATTTTTTGGGGTATTGGACAAAATCGCTATGCTGCGCGCAGCGGCCCTAACTATCCCTACGTCACTTGGTGTTTTTGCAGGTAAACGCCTGTTCACACCCAACTTTGAACCCTACTATCGCCCAATATGCTTGTCGCTATTGGTCGGTCTGTCCATGGTCGGATTGATCAGATTGGCAACATGAACCCGAGGAGATGCACGTGAAAGACCAACCCTACGTTGATACGTCCCCAAAAGTATCGGACGAAATTCGCAAGACCACATGTTACATGTGTGCCTGTCGGTGCGGAATTAACGTCCACTTAAAGGACGGCAAAGTCGCCTATATCGAAGGCAACCGCGATCACCCCGTAAACAAGGGTGTATTATGCGCCAAGGGGTCCGCGGGCATTATGCAGGTCACCGCGCCATCCCGCCTACGTGCCCCGTTGAAACGTGTTGGCGAGCGCGGCTCTGGTCAGTTCGAGGAAATCTCTTGGGAAGAGGCGCTTGGCATTGCGACGGACTGGTTGGGTCCCTTACGCGAAAAATCACCCGAAAAGCTGGCGTTTTTCACAGGCCGTGACCAATCACAATCGTTTACTGGTTATTGGGCACAGATGTTTGGCACGCCAAACTTTGCCGCGCACGGCGGATTTTGCAGCGTGAACATGGCCACTGCTGGCATTTACACGATGGGCGGTGCGTTTTGGGAATTTGGCCAACCTGACTGGGATCATACAAAACTGTTCATGCTGTTTGGTGTGGCCGAAGATCACGACAGTAACCCCATCAAAATGGGCATCGGCAAAATCAAAGAACGCGGTGCGCGGGTTATCGGTGTGAACCCCATTCGCACAGGATATAACGCCGTGGCGGACGAATGGGTGGGCATTACGCCAGGTACTGACGGGCGTTTCATTTTGTCCCTAATCTATTGTTTGGTTGAGGCGGGCAAAATCGATCTGACATATTTGGCGCGTTTTACAAACGCGCCCGTCCTATTAGATCCGGAAACGGGTCTATTCCTGCGCGATGACAACGGAAAACCACTGATTGTTGATCGCAAATCCGGAGACGTGGTTGCCTTTGATCATCTGGGTGCGGAACCTGATCTGCGCGGTTCACACAATGGCGCGACCAGTGTGTTCACCAAGATGATCGAACATTTCCTATCAACCGAAAATGCGCCAGAGGCAGTTGCAGACCTGTGTGGAATTTCGGCGAAACGCATTCGCGCATTGGCCGCAGAATTGGCGCATGTCGCCTTTGATCAGGAAATTCGCCTAGCGCAAAAATGGACGGATTTCCGTGGCAATACCTATAACGAAATGATTGGACGCCCCGTATCAATCCACGCGATGCGCGGTATTTCGGCCCACGGCAACGGGTTCCAAACATGTCGCGCCCTGCACACATTGCAGATCATTCTAGGCGCGGTTGAAACTCCGGGAAGCTTCCGTTTCAAACCGCCCTATCCGAAGCCATCGGAAATCCATCCAAAACCACACGCCAAGGCGACACCAAATGCCCCGCTAAACGGCCCACATCTTGGGTTTGTGCATGGTCCAGAGGATCTTCTGTTGGACGATGCGGGCAATCCACAGCGGATTGATAAGGCGTTTACATGGGAAAACCCGATGTCGGCGCATGGCCTGATGCATATGGTGATTTCAAACGCCCATGCAGGCGATCCCTATAATATCGACACATTGTTCATGTATATGGCGAACATGAGCTGGAACAGTTCTATGAACACAAATTCCGTCATGGAAATGCTGACGGATAAGGATGAGAACGGCGAATACATCATTCCGCGCATCATCTATTCCGATGCCTATAGTTCGGAAATGGTGGCCTATGCCGATTTGATCCTGCCTGATACAACATACCTTGAACGTCACGATTGTATCAGCCTTTTGGATCGCCCAATTTGCGAAGCCGATGCCGCCGCAGATGCCATTCGTTGGCCTGTGATTGAACCTGATCGTGATGTGCGTGGGTTCCAATCTGTGCTGGTTGATTTGGGTGCTCGTCTGGGCCTTTCTGGATTTGTGAATGAGGATGGCAGCGCGAAATACGCGGATTACGCCGATTACATGATCAACCACGAACGCAAACCTGGGATCGGACCACTGGCAGGATGGCGCAGCGAGGATGACACAGGGCGCGGACCCGTCAATCCAGAGCAAATTAATCGCTATATCGAAAATGGTGGCGTTTGGATCAAACACGTCCCTGAAAACGCAGGATACTTTAAGCCTTGGAACACAGAGTATCAGGATTGGGCGGTGGAAACGGGTCTATACGACAGCCCGCAACCCTATCTGTTCCAGCTATACGTTGAGCCATTGCAGAAATTCAACAATGCGGCACACGGCATTGGGGATCATCAACCCCCCGAAAACATGCGGGATCAATTGATACGGGTGATGAGCCCGCTGCCCATTTGGTATCCAACGGCCACTGTCGATAACGAAGATGACTATCCCCTTCATGCGCTGACACAGCGTCCGATGGCGATGTATCACAGCTGGGGCAGTCAGAACGCTTGGTTGCGTCAAATTCACGGAATGAACCCGATGTATTTGCCCACTAAAGTCATGCAGGAAAAAGAGTTGATTGATGGTGATTGGGCCAAGGTGAGCTCGCCCAATGGCGAAATCACTGTACCCGTCGCCGAAATGGCCGCGTTGAACGAAAACACAATCTGGACCTGGAACGCGATTGGCAAACGTCGCGGCGCATGGGCATTAGACCCAGAAGCGCCAGAGGCAAACAAAGGGTTCCTTTTGAACCATTTGATTTCTGAACTATTGCCACCCAAAGGGGACGGGCTTCGTTGGTCAAACTCTGACCCGATCACGGGACAGGCCGCGTGGTTTGACCTACGCGTGCGCGTTGAAAAAACATCCCCACCAAAAGGCACACAGCCACAGTTTGACACGCTGACATCGCCTGTCGGTCGGGGACCAAAAAACATCAAACAAAGCAGTAAGGGGAAATCATGACCTGTCTTCCATCATCGACTGACAAAAAACTGGGCCTTGTGATCGATCTAGATACCTGTGTTGGGTGTCACGCTTGTGTCGTATCGTGCAAGGGCTGGAACACCGAAAACTATGGTGCGCCATTGGCGGATCAGGACGCATATGGTGAAAATCCATTGGGCACATTTCTGAACCGTGTGCATTCATATGAGGTGCAGCCAGTAGATAGCCCAGCCCAACTGATCCATTTCCCGAAATCGTGCCTGCATTGCGATGATGCGCCCTGCGTTACAGTTTGCCCAACTGGGGCAAGTTATAAGCGTACCGAAGACGGCATTGTTTTAGTGAACGAAACCGACTGTATCGGCTGTGGTTTGTGTGCATGGGCCTGCCCCTATGGTGCGCGTGAATTGGACGGCGAAGAGAAGGTGATGAAAAAATGCACCCTCTGCGTAGATCGGATTTACAACGAAAACCTACCCGAAGAAGACCGCGTTCCAGCCTGTGTTCGCACATGCCCCGCAAGCGCACGCCATTTCGGGGATCTGGACGATCCAGACAGTGAGGTTAGCAAATTGGTAGCTGATCGCGGTGGTTTTGATCTCATGCCAGAAATGAACACCAAACCGGTCAACAAATACCTGCCACCGCGCCTGAAGGATCAGCTTGATCCCGAGCGCAACGAAACCCACACCCTAGAGGCGCGGGCCGAAAATCCACAAGGGTTCTTTGCGTGGCTTGATCGCACATTGGAGAAGTTATAATGCATCCAGCACCCTCCGTTATTCTCTTCACGTCGCTGTCTGGACTTGGGTTTGGGCTATTGTTCTTCCTTGGTTTGGGTATGCCAGCCTCTACTGGTTTGGTGGCATTTGTTTTCTACGCAATCGCCTATGCCTTTGCCGTGGGGGGATTGATTTTTTCAACCTTCCATTTGGGACATCCCGAACGCGCGTTAAAGGCGTTTACACAGTGGCGCTCCTCTTGGCTAAGCCGCGAGGCGTGGTTGGCTGTTATGGCGCTTTGCGTCAGTGGTCTTGGCGCTATTGCGCAGATTTTCTTTGAAACCCGCATCAATGCGATTTCCTATTTAGGTGCGACCCTATCGATGGCGACGGTATTTTCAACGGCGATGATTTATCGTCAGTTGGCAACAATCCCACGCTGGCACACCCCATGGACGCCAGTGTTGTTTCTGGGCTATTCGCTAGCGGGTGGGGCGTTGTTCGCGGGCCAAGTTTCCATGGCGATGCCCGCCCTATGTGTTCTTGCTGCCCTGCAAGTCGTCGCATGGATGCAAGGGGACCGTGCATTGGCCGCATCTGGTACCACATTGGCAACCGCCACAGGTTTGGGGGATCGGGGCAACGTTCGTGCGTTTGAACCACCCCATACGGGCACGAATTACCTGCTAAAGGAATTTGTGTATGTCGTTGGCCGCAAACACGCGGCAAAACTGCGGATCATAGCACTGATCCTATTTGCGGGTACACCTGTGTTATTGTTAGCACTTGAGTTTAATCACATACTCGCCCTATTGGCCGTGATCGCCCATATCGCGGGCGTCATAACATCCCGTTGGCTTTTCTTTGCCCAAGCCGAACATGTGGTTGGCCTCTACTACGGCAAACGCTAATTTCAAAACTCGCCCTTGAGGCGGGTTTTTTTGATGCCATATGTCCGTCCACCTAACCCAAAGTTTATCTGAATGGCCGGTCGACAAAATTAAGGTTTTTATAGGAGTTGAAGTATAGCAAAGCAGATAATTTGAAACTGGAGTCGACCTTAAAATGCAGCTCTATATCGAATTGTTATATCTGCTCGCTATCAATGTTGTAGCACCTCAATTGCCAGAAACACTCGCCTCTCAGCTCCCTGCTATGAAATCTGGATTTTGGGTGATGATTGTCGTTCTTATCGTTCTAAAATCGATAAATGTTTCTCGCCTAATGTGCAATGAAACAACCTCATGGCGTCGTGTTTACGCAATTTTGATCACGCTAAACATTCTTGCGTCTGCGCTACTCTCGCAGTTGAGTGTGTTTTACGCGCCCATAGCTGTCCTGAAAATTGTAGGATCGATGCAACTTTGAAGTAACGATACAAAAAACCCAGCTCAAAGGCTGGGTTTCTTATTCTTATCAAAGCAATTTCTTAGTGAAGCTTGTCTTCAACGTCGCTGATGGCTGCGTCGATCAGTTTGTTCGCGGCCGCAGCTGTTAACTGCGCTGCGATCACTTCGCGGGCCGCACCGATTGCGACGTTTACGGCTGCGTCACGGACGTCTTTTTCCGCTGCAGCCTGTGCTGATGCTATTTGATCTTCTGCTGCGGCCATACGGCGGGCAACTGAATTGGACAAATCTGCTTTCGCTTGTTCCGCCGCTGCTTCTGCATCGGCTTTCGCGCTTGCTACGATACGCTCGGCTTGTTCCTGAACTTCTTTCAGCTTGCGTTCATAAGAAGCCAAAATGCTTTGTGCCTCATCACGCAGGCTTCGGGCCTCGTCCAACTCGCTCTTGATGCCGTCAGCGCGCTGATCCAACATCTTTCCAAGCATGCCTGGCACCTTGAAATAAATCAAAACCACAATGAAGCCGATGAAGCCAAGTGTTACGACAAAGTTTGTGTTGCCCAGTGAAAAGAATGATCCAGACGCTGCATAAGCAGGGCCAGCAACGACTAAGGTTGAAAGTGCTGCTAATATCCGCATCGCCTTATCCCTTTAAATGCGCGTCAACAGCTTTGTCGATCGCTTTTTCATCTGTTTTACCACCAAGTACGGCAACCAATTCCTTGGCTGTAGCTTTGGCAACTTCTTCTACACTTGCCATTGCATTCGAACGGATGTCTGCAATAATTGCTTCGCTAGCTTTCGCCTTTTCAGTAATCTCTGCATCCGCTGTTGCCATTGCTGCATCCAAGTCCGCTTTTATTTCAGCTTTGGTCGCCTCGACGATCCGTGCTGCTTCTGCACGAGCGTCGATCAATGCCTGTTGATAGGCCTCTTCAGCTGCTGCTGCTTTTGCCTTCAGATCTTCGGCTGCTGCGATGTCATTTGTGATCGTTCCCTGACGTTCAGTCAAAATCGTCGCAATGCGAGGGAGCGCAATGCGAGACAGAACGAAGAAAATAATCATTAGGGTGATTAGAAGCCAAAAGATTTGGTTACTCATCCATTCGCCACACAATTGTGGCATCCCTATCGCGCTCCCATATGAGTCAACACAAGCGCTTAATGTTTCTGTTGTTGGCGTTGCCATGATGTCCTCCGTCGGAACCTAGATAAACTGGACAAGCGTTAAGTTAAGCTTGTCCAATTGTATGGCTTAATTCCGCACGGAATTAGACTGCGAACATCAAGAGAAGTGCAACAAGGAATGAGAAAATACCTAGGGCTTCTGCAAACGCTATACCAATAAACATAGTTGCAGTTTGGCCAGCTGCGGCTGAGGGGTTTCTCAACGCACCTGATAGAAAGTTACCAACCACATGGCCCACGCCAACCGCTGCGCCTCCCATCCCTGTACATGCTAAACCTGCGCCTACATATGCGCCCATTTGTACGATATCGCCTTCCATTGGCTTTCTCCTTGAGTTAAATATTTGTAATTAGTGGTGAGGGTGAAGTGCATCCTTGAGATACACACAAGTTAAGATTGCGAACACATACGCTTGTATGAAAGAAACCAGCACTTCCAGCGCGTAAATTGCAGTGATTGCTGCGATAGATAACGGTGCAATTAGTGCAACGCCAGCGAACGCAGCGAAAACTTTGATAACTGCGTGACCAGCCATCATATTGCCAGCCAAACGAATAGAGTGACTTATTGGTCTGACGAAGTATGAAATGACCTCTATCAACGCTAAGATTGGTCTGAGTGGAAGTGGCGCAGAAGAAATCCAAAAGAGTGACAGAAAAGATGCTCCGTTCTTGACAAAACCAAGGATTGTTACTGACAAGAAAACTAGCATTGCCATAACCGCGGTAACTGCGATGTGAGATGTGGTCGTAAATGACATTGGAAGCAATCCGGCAAAGTTAGCACATACAATGAACATGAACAGGGTCATAATATATGGAAAGTACGCCACGCCGTCCTTACCAGCCACGTCTTCGACCATTTTGTAGACAAAACCATAAGCCATCTCAGCTACAGACTGAGCTCGTGATGGTACAATTGAGCGACGTGAAGTGGCCAAAACAAGTAATACGATAACCATCACGACTGAAGTCAGCATCCAGAATGCAGCGTTTGTAAATGTGTAGAATTCGATAGATCCGCTACCGAAAAATGGCTTTACAATAAACTGGTCCATTGGGTGAAAGACCAAACCTTCAGACTTTGCTTCGCTTGCCACGTTCTCACGTCCTTTTATTATCTTCGGTCGCAGATGCGTCCGTAGTTCCACTTTGGATTTCCCTAGCTGATCGCATCATTGTTTTGATGCCAGCTGCAAAACCCAGCAATGTAAAAATTACCATCATAAATGGGGCAGACCCGATGGTGATATCCAAACCATATCCAATGCCAAAACCGATCCCAAGTCCTGTGACCAGCTCCGTTACCATTCGCCAACCTACCTGCGCCGCCGAATAATGCTCTTCTGTTTTGGGAACATTATCATGCACCTGCTTCGCCGCGTCGATCCGCTCTTCAAGATGTTTGAGAGGGTCAAAATCGCGATCTGGCTCCAATACATGCTCCAAACTTTCACTCGAGCGTGTATTAGGCTGAAGTGTTAAATGAGTCAACCGACAACCTGACGCATAAGAGCTTAATCTATCTCATTGTTTATATTGTATATTTATTAAATCACCAAAATCTATCTTCCACCAAGAGCACTGAATTTTCGCACGAATGGTTAGTTTTACATATTCAACCGTTTGGTTTATTATTTTCTCACTTTGTTCAGATGGCATTGCATACAGTGGACCAGATGCAGTATTAGTGTGACGGTACCTTGAATTAAATCATGCTCATGTCCACCACAAAAAAAATTGATTTTATTTTTGCCTCGCTTGCCGATGCGACCCGGCGAGATATTTTGATGATGCTGCTAGAAGACGACATGGCAGTAACAGATGTGGCTGCGCCATTTGACATGTCACTGGCCGCCATATCAAAACACCTTATGATCCTGACCCGGGCGGGCCTGATTTCCCAGGAAAAGCGCGGGCGCGTTAAATGGTGCAAATTGGAACCTGACGCGATGCGCGATGCGGCGATTTGGATGCAAAGTTTTGGTCAGTATGATGCCCTGAATATCGACGCGCTAGAGGCGTTTTTAGAGACCCAAGACCTGTCCATCGACAAAACATCTTAGGTCCAATTTTCTTTCGCCCACGCCTTAATGTGTTGGATCATCGCCTGCACCTTGGTCATTTTATGCAGATCCATATGTGTGACCAACCAAATGTCATCACCCCATTCTGGCTGTTCCGCCATCGCCAATTCAAGGCCCAGGCCAACCGCCCGGGCATGACTGACAAATCCCAAACCAACACCTGATTGAATGGCCAGATCATGGGCGGTCATACTGGTTGTTTGCATGACCTCACGTGGAGGTGTGGGTAAGTCATGCAACCACCGCGCAAAGGGCGCACGAACGCTATCCCCAATTTGCATCACAAATTCATGGTGCGCCAAATCCTCTGCCGATTGTGGTTTTCCATGCACTGCAAAATACGCGGGGCTGCCATATATAGCGTTTCGGAAACGTCCCAGCGGGATCACAATGTTATCTGGTTCATCTGGCATCTTGCCCAAACGTATCGCCAAATGCGCCTCGCCATATTCCAGCTTAAAAACACGTTCATCCGATAAAATGCGCAAATTAATATCGGGATAGGTGTCCAGAAAACTGGAAAACATTGGGTTCAGCTTTGGGGTCAACAAGGACAGAGTTGTCACCACCAATTCGCCCGACACACTATCACCCTGCCCGCGTGCGCGTGATGCGAACTGCGCAAATTGTTCTTGTGCAGTTTGTGCGACGCGGCACAAATCTTCACCCGCTTCGGTCGCGGTATACCCACGTGGGTGACGCTGAAACAGCTTTACGCCTAACCGCTCTTCCAAAGCATCAATATGACGGATCACAGTGGCATGGTGCACACCCAGAACCTCTGCCGCGCCACTCACCGTTCCAACACGCGCTACGTGAAGTGCTGTTTTCACCTCATCCCAATTATCCATGTTCATCGTCCTCGAGTATGGTACGGTAAACTTACGCGCAGACATGCCATAGGACATTACAACATAATTGCGCAATCTATGTGCATTTTCACACATATGGCTAAGGTATTTGAGATTGATTCTCAACGTCACTTTTGTGAGGGTACTAGGCTATTGGTTTTGCGCATCACGCGGTAATCCAATCCAGCGCATGGGCAATCTTTATTGGCGCTGGTATTTGTGGTTCGTTTTGGGGAAAACGCACCGCACAAGGCATAGCCCCGGGGCGGGTTGACTCTCGTCCCTGTTTTCGTTACTCCGCACCAAAATTCATCCGGAAGCGTTATACCTTCCGGTCCTTGTTCATACCAAGGATCGCCCCCCGTCAGCGAGTTTCGCCCACGGGGGCTGTTCTACATTGGGCATTGCGCACCTATATTGGCCAAAGACGAAAGGAGCCAAGACATGTTTGAAAATCTGTCTGAACGCCTATCCGGTGTCTTTGATCGGCTGACGAAACAAGGTGCATTGTCCGAGGATGATGTCAAAACCGCCCTTCGTGAGGTGCGTGTCGCCCTGCTTGAGGCGGACGTATCGCTACCCATTGCGCGCGATTTTGTGAAAGCCGTCCAAGAAAAGGCAACCGGTCAGGCGGTTACGAAATCGGTCACACCGGGCCAACAGGTCATTAAAATCGTCCATGACGAATTGGTGCATGTTCTAACGGGCGATACCGACCCGGGTGTTTTAAAGGTCGATAACCCCCCTGCCCCAATCCTGATGGTGGGTTTACAGGGTTCCGGTAAAACGACAACCACCGCCAAATTGGCCAAGCGCCTAAAAGAGAAAGAGGGCAAGCGCGTTCTTATGGCGTCCTTGGACGTCAACCGCCCTGCCGCGATGGAACAGCTGCAAATTTTGGGCGCGCAGATTGGTGTGGATACCCTGCCGATTGTTGAGGGCGAAGATCCCGTTGCCATCGCAAAACGCGCGAAAACCCAAGCGTCCTTGGGCGGGTACGATGTGTACATGTTGGATACCGCTGGCCGCTTGCACATTGATCAGGTATTGATCGCACAGGCCGCCGCCGTGCGCGATGTGGCAAACCCACGTGAAACATTGTTGGTGGTGGATGGCCTGACCGGTCAGGATGCCGTAAATGTAGCGACCGAATTTGATGATAAAATCGGAGTTAGCGGTGTTGTCCTAACGCGGATGGATGGCGATGGCCGCGGGGGTGCGGCCCTATCCATGCGGGCTGTTACGGGCAAACCCATCCGCTTTGTGGGTTTGGGCGAAAAAATGGATGCCCTTGAAACCTTTGAGCCTGATCGGATTGCTGGCCGCATCTTGGGTATGGGCGATATCGTGTCCTTGGTTGAAAAGGCCCAAGAAACGATTGAGGCTGAACAAGCCGAACGCATGATGAAGCGGTTCCAAAAGGGCCAATTCAACATGAACGACCTGCGCACCCAATTGGAACAGATGATGAAAATGGGCGGCATGGAAGGGATCATGGGCATGTTGCCTGGCATGGGCAAAATGGCCAAACAAATCGACCAAGCGGGCATTGATGACAAGGTATTCAAACATCAAATCGCCCTGATCAATTCAATGACCAAAAAAGAACGCGCCAATCCACAGCTGCTGCAAGCCAGCCGTAAAAAACGCATCGCGGCGGGCGCGGGGATGGAAGTCAGCGAATTAAACAAACTGCTGAAAATGCACCGTCAGATGGCCGATATGATGAAAAAGATGGGCAAAGGCGGCATGCTGAAACAGGCGATGAAGGGCATGTTCGGCAAAGGCGGTGGAATGCCAGCAGGCATGGATCCAAGTCAGATGGACCCCAAAGCCATGGAAGCGGCCGCCAAACAAATGGGCATGGGTGGCGCAAAACTGCCCGGTCTGGGCGGTGGTATGGGATTGCCCCCAGGTTTGTCTGGTTTCGGGAAAAAGAAATAGGTCACCTACGTATGTACACCAATGCCCCTACATTGCTGTCAGAGAACCTAATCCTGCGCGGACCAGAGGCGCGGGACCAAGAACCCGTGATCGCGTTTTTGCAGGATGAGGATCGCGCAGCAGGTTTTGGCGCCCTGCCCAATCGTGGGGATGCGTGGCGTTGGTTTGCGCTGAATGTTGGGCATTGGGCGATGCATGGCTATGGCTATTTCATGATCGAAACCAAAGCGGGTGAAACCGCGGGCATTTCGGGCATTTGGAATCCCGAAGGATGGCCAGAACCTGAGGTGGGTTGGGTCGTGTTTGACGGATTTGAAGGGCGCAGCATTGCATATGAGGCCGCCTGTCGCGTGCGCCGCTGGGCCTATGAAGATTTGGGATTCAAAACCATCACAAGCAATATCGTGCCGGGCAACACACGTTCCATCCGTTTGGCCGAACGCATGGGGGCTGTGCACGAGCGGACCTATCAAAATGTGCATATGGGCGAGGACATGTTGTTTCGCCATCCAGAACCCGCCGAGGTGCTAAATTCATGAGAAACACCGACGCGACACCGACGTTACACCGACGCAATACCGACGTTCAAAATTGGGGGAAATCCTAAGATGTCAGATGCCGTAAATCGCGCAGCCGAAGTCTTGAAAGAACACCGTGAAAGCATCGACAGATTGGATGCGATCTTGGTTTATACATTGGGTGAACGGTTTAAACACACCCAAGCCGTAGGGAAGCTTAAGGCCGAACACGACCTGCCCCCTTCGGACCCAACACGTGAGGCAAAGCAGATTGCGCGCCTCGAAGAGCTTGCAGATCAGGCAAACTTAGATCCTGAATTTGCTAAGAAATTTCTGAATTTCATTATTCAGGAAGTCATTCAACATCACAAACAACATCAGTCATAGGGGACATGTCCCCGACCGCCATTTCGTAAGGAGAACATATCATGGCAATGAAAATCCGTTTGGCCCGTGGTGGCTCAAAAAAGCGTCCATTCTATCGCATCGTTGCAGCAGACAGCCGCATGCCACGCGATGGCCGCTATGTTGAGAAACTCGGCACATACAACCCACTTCTTCCAAAAGACAGCGAAGAACGTGTCAAAATGGACGTAGAGCGCGTTCAATACTGGATGGGCCAAGGCGCGCAGGTTACTGATCGTGTATCACGTTTCCTAGAGGCAGCTGGCGTGATCGAAGCAAAGACACGTAACAACCCACAAAAAGCGGTTCCAGGCAAAAAAGCACAAGAACGCGCAGAAGAAAAAGCGGCGAAAGCAGCTGAGGCGGCAGAAGCAGCAGCCGAAGCAGAAGCACCTGCAGCAGAAGAAGCCGCGGCAGAGGAATAAACCCTCAACCTGACCCGCCACAGGGTCAGGTCTTTGGCAAAGGATTTCGATGTTTGGACCGATCCGAACATTCATGTTGCTTTTGACATTAGCCCTGGGAACCTATCTGGGGCTAATGATCGAACGCACCCGTCTTTCGCCAAGCATTGACAGGATTTGCAGCAATCCGGATATTAAACTGCAACTCTCAGATTTCGACCGCAAACTGGTGTGTAAGGATTACCAATGAGTGATGACCTTCTCTGTGTAGGAACCATTGCAGGCGCATTTGGCGTACGCGGTGAAGTGCGTTTGAAAAGCTTTACATCAGACCCCTATGCAATTGCGGATCTGGCCCCTTTGGTCACTGAGGATAGTGAACAAGAGTTTGATGTCGTAATCACAGGACAGACCAAAAATGGTCTGACGGCACGGATGAGTGGGATTGTCAGCAAGGAAGAGGCCGACGCCAAGAGGGGCACCAAACTGTTTGTTCCCCGCTCCCGTCTACCTGATCTGCCCGATGATGAATATTATTACTCTGACCTTGAAGGGTTAGAGGTGTTTGACACAGGGGGCGCCCCCCTTGGTCAGGTGAAATCGGTCCATAACCACGGCGCATCGGATTTGTTGGAAATCAAACGACCCAACAGCAATGCAACCGTTTTGCTGCCCTTTACAAATGCGGCTGTTCCCACTGTCGACCTAAAACTGGGTCGCATCGTGGCCGATCCCCCACTGGGCATTTTTCCGGAGCAGGAATGAGTGTTCCACCCAGCAAATCACATGGACGCAAATCCATTACAGCCTCGTTAAAACCACGGGATTTGATGGATCAAAATCCGCGGCTGTCTGGCGTGTGGACCGCGCAGATTATCACCCTATTCCCCGATGCTTTTCCTGGCGTTTTGGGCGAAAGCCTGACAGGTCGCGCCCTAAAGGATCGCAAATGGGCATTGGAAACCATTGATTTGCGCCGATTTGGGGACGGCAAACACAGAAATGTTGATGATACCCCCGCAGGTGGCGGCGCAGGCATGGTGTTACGCGCGGATGTTGTGGGCAATGCGATTGATCATGCGATCGCGCAATCCCGCGCACCCCGTCCGTTGATCTACCTATCGCCACGTGGGAAACGCTTTGATCAGAAAATGGCGCAAGATTGGTCAAAACTGGCTGGTTTAATTATGCTGTGTGGTCGGTTCGAAGGGGTCGATCAACGGGTGCTGGATCATTACAATATCAAAGAAGTCTCGCTTGGGGATTTTGTAATGACAGGGGGTGAATTAGCCGCCCAAGCGATGATAGATGCCACTGTACGTCTGTTACCTGATGTGTTGGGCAATGCTGAATCCACAGTGGACGAAAGCCATTCGAATGGCCTGTTGGAGCACCCCCAATACACCCGCCCCGCCGAATGGATGGGCCGCGAAATTCCAGAGGTACTGACATCCGGCAACCACGCCAAGGTCGCAGAGTGGCGCAAAGAACAATCCGAAACCCTAACCCAACACCGCCGTCCTGATCTTTGGGCAAACAAAGTCAAAGAGGACGAATAAGGAATTCAGGCGAGTTCATGCCGTAAATTTCTGACGCCTATGTCTGGATCGTGATCAAGGGCGCCCCTACGGCGCAATAAAATAGGCAACTTTCCCTTGATCTTCTGATTGAATCACCCTAAACGCAGCGCATTGGTGGGCAAAGGTTACTTTGTCCGTCTTTTGCATTTGTGGATCGTGGCTTCTACGACACTTAGCAAATCAAAGACGTACCAATTAGAAATGACGACCCTATTCTCTGGCGGGCTGTATATCGGGACCCGGACGAAGACCAAGAGCTCTGAGGACGCGCACAACTTTGCGGGACAACCGCAGGCAAAAGGAGAATCGCGATGAATCTAATCGCTGAGCTAGAGGCGGAACAAATCGCCGCCCTTGGGAAAGACATTCCCGACTTTAAAGCCGGTGACACAGTGCGTGTCGGCTATAAAGTGACAGAAGGTACACGTACACGTGTTCAGAACTACGAAGGTGTTTGCATTTCACGTAAAAATGGCGCTGGCATTGCTGGTTCATTCACGGTGCGCAAAATCTCTTTCGGTGAAGGCGTTGAGCGAGTGTTCCCACTGTATTCAACAAACATCGATAGCATCACTGTTGTACGCCGTGGCCGCGTACGTCGTGCCAAGCTATACTATCTACGATCACGTCGTGGTAAATCTGCACGTATCGCAGAAGACACAAACTATAAGCCAAAGTCATAAGGAGCGATGTCATGAGAAAAGATATCCACCCAGATTATCATATGATCGACGTCAAAATGACCGACGGCACAATGATCAAAATGCGTTCTACATGGGGCAAAGAGGGCGACACGCTTTCGCTTGATATTGACCCAACTGCGCACCCTGCATGGAACGGCGGCAACGCGCGTCTTTTGGACCAAGGTGGCCGTGTTTCAAAGTTCAAAAAGAAATACGAAGGCTTGGGTTTCTAAGCGCCAATTTGATAGATCCCTAAAAGGCCACCCAATGCGGTGGCCTTTTTGTTTTAAGTCGTGTTTCATAGGGTGAAACAAACTAAATTAAGACCATGACAATGCCCCATAATGCTGTTGATATCTGGCTTCATGCGGCAAGTGCCGCCGATATTTCAGCGAGCCTTGCGCTTTATGAACGCCTGTTGCAGCAGGATGGTTTTGACTTTGTCCTATCGTGTGGCGATGATATTGTGCTGGATCACTTGGGGGTTGCGGGGGATGATTACTTTGGGCGTATTCCCGAACAATGGACGGCGCAAAAATTGGTTCGGGATCACTCACCCAAAGAATTGATTTGGATTGGGTCCAAGGTGCATGCCAACACCATCTTGGCCGTTAGATCAAAATTGGATCATATGGTTTTGGCCAACATCGATGCCGATGCAATCCCACACCGTCGCATCAAATTCATCCCAATGCCGCTGGAACGGGCCCTGCGCAGTTTTTCAGATATTTTTTGCGCGGATGGGGACACCGCGGCCCGCCTGCACATGCTGAACATTTCCGATGCGCATATCCATCCCGTTGGCAGCCTGCAGTCGCAAACATCAGTGCCGGCCCTATTGGGGGATCCAGAAGAATTTAACGATCTAAAGGGGCGACCAATGTGGACTGCTGTTTCCTTACAGCGTGAGGAATTGGCCGCGGTTTTGAACGCGCACCGTCTAATTATGCGGGAAAGCCACAGAAGCTTATTGTTACTGTCCCCTTCATCTGCCAAGGACGAAGAGCACTTTTGGCAAACCTGTCAGGACTACGGGTTCACCACAGCGCGTCGATTGGACGATGACATGCCCCAGGCGCGAACGCAGGTGTTTTTAGCCGATTCCAACGATGAAATGGCGCGCTGGCTCTCGCTTTCGCCAGTGGCGTTTTTGGGCGGATCCCTGATCGGTAGAGGTAAAGAGTGTAACCCGTTACCCGCCGCCTCATTAGGATGCGCGATATTATACGGGCCGAATATCAAAAATCACCTCAGCGCCTACAGCAATCTGGCGGGTGTTGGCGCTGCGCGTATCATTCAGGACAGCGATAGCCTTGCTTCCGCTGTTCTTCATTCCTCCGCTCCAGAACAGGCTGCAAAAATGGGATGCGCGGCGTGGGAATTTGTGACAAGAGGAGCAGAAGCAACAGAAGCGATATATGCAACCATTATGCGCAACCTAAAAGGAGAGCCCTGATGCAGGCCCCAAAATTTTGGTATAGATCGCGCAGTTGGCAGGCAGTTTTGTTGTCACCCTTTGGGGCGCTTTATGCATGGGCGACTGCCAGACGGCAGAAAAACGCACGTCCCACTCGGGTTGATATTCCCGTCATTTGCATTGGCAACCTGAATGTCGGCGGAACAGGTAAGACGCCGACAACAATCGCCTTGGCGCAACTGTTATCGGCTCGCGGTATCGCGGTGCATATTGTGTCGCGCGGATATGGAGGATCCCTACTGGCGGTGACACAGGTTGATCCACGCATACATACAGCGGATGAAACAGGGGATGAACCGCTTTTGATGGCGGCCTTTGCACCGACTTGGGTCGCAAACGAACGGGTTGCAGCAGCGCGTGCCGCACAAAACGCAGGGGCCGATGTAATCCTGCTGGATGATGGTTTTCAGGACCCTTCATTGACCAAAGATCTGACAATTATCGTCGTGGATGCGGCCCGTGGATTTGGCAACGGATGCTGCCTGCCTGCGGGTCCATTGCGCGAATCTGTGCATGTTGGTCTGAAACGTGCGAATGCCGTTATCAGCATTGGAGAGGCAGAGGAGCAATCCAAGTTTCGCGAAAAATATACCAATCGGGTGTGCTGTATCAAACATCTGAGCGCTAGCCTGAAACCCATAGAAATGGGCATGCCTTGGGCCAAGGGGCGCTATCTGGCCTTTGCGGGGATTGGGGATCCAGAAAAGTTTTTTGCAACACTGCGCGGATTAGGTGCGCCATTGGTGCGCACCGTCGCGCTGGATGATCATCAGAAATTGGCGCGCCCCATGATCCAACGTTTGATGAAAGAAGCGCAATCCATGAATGCGCAATTGGTCACCACCGAAAAGGACGCCGCGCGTCTGCCCGCGGATTTGCGATCTGGCATCCTCTCCCTGCCTGTGCGGTTGGAATTTGACGATGCGAACGCACTTGAAACCTTGCTAGAGCCGGTTTTGAGCGTGATCAGCGATCAGGCAAACAGACCCTAGTTATCTTCGCCCAATTTGGGCGCACCACGGCTCAGCGTAAGTTCCGCATCCGAAAACACAAAGGGCGAGCGGACATAGGGAACGCCGTCCAGTTCCACTTTCATACCACGTGCGATCACCTGTGGATCGGCAAACACTTCGGCCATATCATTGATTGGCCCTGCTGGAATTCCCTGATCTTCACAGGCAGATAACAGCGCATCTTTGGCAAATGTTTTGGTGCGCTCAGTAAGGCGTTCGGTCATGTCTTCACGATTGGCAATACGATCTGAATTGCGTAAATACTTGGGGTCCTCGGCCATATCATCCAGATTCAGTACGGAACACAATCTTCGATACTGTGCATCGTTTCCTGTGGCGATGATGATGTGACCATCGGCGCACTCAAACACCTGATAGGGTGTTAAATTTGGGTGATAGTTTCCCGTGCGTACAGGTGGAGTTCCCGTGCTTAGGTAATTCAATGCCTGATTGGCCATAACGGACACTGCACTATCGAACAATGACATATCAATGTGCTGTCCCTGCCCTGTTGTATCGCGCATCCGCAGTGCGGCCAAAATCGCAGTCGTCGCATATACCCCTGTAAAAATATCCGTGATTGCCACACCTGCGCGTTGCGGCATCCCATCGGGATCACCCGTTATCGACATGAAACCAGACATGCCCTGAATGATATAATCATACCCCGCACGGTGTGCATAAGGCCCCGTTTGCCCAAACCCCGTGATGGAACAATATAACAGACGCGGGTTTACCTGTTTCAGGCTGTCATAGTCGAACCCGTATTTAGCAAGCCCGCCAACCTTGAAATTTTCGATCATAATGTCGGCATCTTTGATCAAATCACGCAGGCGGTCCTGATCGTCAGGATCGCGCAGATCAATGGTAACCGATGATTTGCCACGATTGCACGAATGAAAATAAGAGGCGGTTTCCTCATCCCCTTTCGTGATAAATGGGGGGCCCCATGCGCGCGTATCATCACCCTGTGCGGCTTCAACCTTGATCACCTCTGCCCCAAGATCGGCAAGCGTTTGACCCGCCCATGGGCCCGCAAGAATGCGCGCCAATTCGATGACCTTTAAACCTTGTAATGGGCTGGCCATTAGGAACCTAGCTTTTCATCCAACAGCGCTGACAGTTCGTCATAAGAACGGTTTGACACCATTTCGCCGTCAATTACAAAACTGGGTGTGCCGCTGATTTTATGCTCCTCCATATTGGCTTTGTACCACCCCACCAAGTTGCGTAGGTTATCCGCATCCTGTAGGCAGGCGTTGATTTGATCATCGCCAAGGCCTGCCAATTTACCAATCTTGCTCAGCTCTGTAACAATCGCCAAATCGTTGCCTGCACCTGACCATGTTTTTTGTTTTTCAAACATTTGATCAATGACGCCAAAAAACCGATCAGGCCCCGCGCAACGAGCAATCATGGATGCCCACATGCCGTATTTATCGAAATACACTTCGCGAAACACGAATTTCACTTTACCTGTTTCGATATAGTTTGCTTTTAACTGCGGGTACACATCACTGTGAAAATTAGCGCAATGCGGACAGGTCATTGAGGCATATTCAATAATTTCGATGGGCGCATTCACATCCCCCAAAATCATTTCGGTGACCGCTGGTTTATCTGTTTCGGCCTGTGCTGCGAGTGTTCCCATCATCGCGATCCAAACAGTCGATAAAAGTGTCATCAAAAATTTCATTGTCTACGTGCCTTTCTAATGTGGCGTATTTTTGGTTTGGTTTTTGGTTAGAACATTCCGCCCCAATTCTTCAAGGGCGCGGCGCAAATTTTGGTCTGTGACCCCACGTGCGGTTTCATGAGCCTGCTGTTGAACAACTGGGCTTAACGTTGGTTTGGATTTTGGTTTGGACTGAAATTCCACCTGGCCTTCTGAAAATCCGATTGGTGCCGTTTGCGTGATCCGAACCCGCGCAATGGCATTATATCCGTATACAGCGTTCACTTTGGTGCGAATGGCCTCTTTTTGCATTTCCATCATGGGGGCATGCGCACCCGTTGTCAGAATGCTGAGGGTCGCCCCCATACCACCGCGTCCATAGCTGACCTCAACAGGGCGTGCGATCGCAGCAATATCGGCACCCACAATTTCCAACCAATGGGTCAAAACACGCGATTGCGCAAACCCGCGGCCTTCGCTGACTTCGCGAATGCGGGACTGCAGAACAGTCGCGGTTCGTTTGAACCGATGTTTGGGTGCGATATCTGTCATCAATCTTTACGAGTCGGTGTTGCGGTTTAGTTTAGTTTGTTGTTGAAATCACACCACCCTAAATCCACAAAATCAGAGTTCAAACTTGCGTGACTATCCGAAACCCCAAGATCTGCTTGATTGGTATGATCGTCATGCCCGCGTTATGCCATGGCGCGTCGCGCCCGTAGATCGTGCAAAAGGGGTGGAACCAGATCCCTATCGCATCTGGATGTCCGAAATCATGCTCCAGCAAACTACTGTCGCAGCAGTCAAAGCATATTTTGTAAAATTCACAACCCTATGGCCCACTGTTCAGGATTTGGCAGCGTCTGAGGATGCAGATGTCATGGCTGCATGGGCGGGATTGGGGTATTACGCACGAGCGCGCAACCTGTTGAAATGTGCACGATTTGTCACCCTGCATCACAACGGCGTGTTCCCGCGATCGCATGAACAGTTGTTAGAGCTGCCCGGTGTCGGCCCCTATACGGCTGCTGCGGTATCTTCAATTGCGTTTGATCTGCCTGAAACGGTAGTGGACGGAAATGTGGAACGGGTTATCGCACGCCTGTTTGATATTCAGACCCCCCTGCCAAAGGCCAAGGCTGAATTAACCGAATTTGCAAAAACCCTGACACCACAAAAACGGCCAGGCGATTATGCACAAGCCATCATGGATTTGGGGGCCATGATTTGCACACCCAAAAAACCAGCCTGCGGATTATGTCCATGGCGGACAAATTGCATCAGCTTGGCCAATGGCACTCATCTAGAATTGCCAAAAAAACTGCCCAAGAAAAAGAAACCGACGCGCATTGGCACCGCCTATGTCGTGCGTCGCGTCGATGGCGCATACCTATTGGAAACGAGGCCTGAAAGTGGACTTTTGGGGGGGATGCAGGCATGGCCCACAACGGATTGGGCGGAAACAGCGGTTAATGAGGATACCCCAATCCATGCAGAATGGAAAACCCACACGGGCGAGGTGCGCCACACCTTTACCCACTTTCATTTAAAACTGCAGGTAAAAACCGCGGTGGTTCCTCTAGATCGCACACAAACGCGCGGCGAATTTGTGCAAGCTGCCGATTTCGCCCCTGCTGCATTACCTACCGTGATGCGAAAGGTGTTTGACCTAGTGCGATCCAAGTAAAATTGGTAGATATATACATGGTGTATAAAAAATGGGGACGAACATGGCGCAGAAGAACCCGTTTCGCATTGGAGACTGGCTTCCTTTTTGGAGTTCTCTCATTCTATTTGCTTTGGGGTGGTTTACGGTTGTAACTGGCGGTTACAGCTTTCTTTTGATGGTCGCCGTTGTGTGGTACGTCGTTCCAATTTTGGATCAAATCATGAGCAAAGCAAGAAACAATGTTGATCCTGAAACAGGAGAAAACAACCTCGCACCCTTTATTTTGATCACAAAAATTTGGCCGTTTTTTCAATTCGTCCTGATTTTTGGCGGGCTGTGGATCGTTGAACAGCGCGACGATGCATTTGGCCTTCAAATGGGTGTCTTTTTTGCCATCGGTATGATCAGTGGAACTGTTGGGATCAACTATTCCCATGAATTGATGCATCAGAAGAATAAATTTGAACGCAACATGGCCGATGTTTTGTTGGCCATGACGCTTTATTCGCATTTTCGCAGTGAACATTTATTGGTGCATCATCGCTATGTAGGAACGCCCCGCGACCCTGTCACGGCGCGTTATAATGAAGGATTTCATCGCTTTTTCCGCCGTGTGATTGTGCAATGTTGGAAATCGGCATTCCACGCGGAAAAGGACATGCTGCGCCGCAAGGGTTTGCCGTGGCATGATCAAAGCAATCCTTTTTGGCGTTATTGGATGTTGCAAGGGATCTTTTTAGCGCTTGCCATTATTATCGGTGGGATGTCAGGCCTGATCCTGTTCCTGTTTCAGGCGTTAACTGCAGTATTCCATTTGGAATTGGTGAATTACATCGAACACTATGGGTTAACCCGCAAACATCTGGGGGGCGGCAAATATGAACCCGTTTTACCGCATCATTCATGGAACGCGGAACATCGTGCGGCAAATTGGATATTGATCAATCTGCAACGCCATTCGGATCACCATTATAAACCAAACCGACGGTACCCATTGCTGCAAACATACGGAGGATCAATTGCACCCCAGTTGCCCTACAGCTATCCGTTTATGGGGTTGTTCGCCTTCTTCCCCTCCGTATGGCGCAGGATGATGAACCATCGCATACAAAAATGGCGGGCCATGTATTATCCCGAAATCACAGATTGGTCCGCATATAACAAAATGACAAATCCAAAACCGCGGTGAAAAGATGCCCCACGACATGGTCGCGGGGCACAAGTCGGCTTGTGTTGTCAGGACACAGGCGGATCGAGGGGTGCCCAGTCTAAATTGGGCACCGTCGGTAATTAGTTCATTTCTGATCGGATTTGTTGGCGCAGCATATCAATAGGCACGGTTTTTCCATCCCGCTTATACCCCCAATAGGTCCAGCCATTACAGCTTGGGGCGCCTTCTAGTTTTGCGCCGACTTGGTGAATGGACCCTTTGATATCGGCTCCCACCAATGTGCCATCTGCACGCACTTTTGCCTTATAGCGACCATTCAACGACAAAAGCTCTTCTCCAGGGCGCAACATGCCACGCTCAACCAATTGGCCAAAGGGCACACGGGGTTCCGCACGCTTGCCTGTGGTTACGGCTAAGGCCTCGCTGTCATATTTACGCACCTTTGAAATGCGTTTTTCGGCAACCTTGCGATAGGCGTCTTCACGCTCGATTCCAATAAAATTACGGCCCAGCATTTTTGCCACGGCGCCCGTTGTGCCCGTTCCAAAGAACGGGTCCAAAATCACGTCGCCCGGATTGGTAGATCCAACCAAAACACGATGCAAAAGGCTCTCTGGTTTTTGGGTTGGATGCGCCTTATCGCCGTTTTCATTCTTCAGGCGTTCGTGGCCTGTGCAAATCGGCAAGACCCAGTCTGAACGCATTTGCACGCCTTCATTCAGGGCCTTTAGTGCTTCGTAGTTAAAGGTGTACTTGGCACCTTCGGATTTCGACGCCCAAATCATGGTTTCATGTGCGTTGGTAAACCGTTTACCGCGGAAATTCGGCATCGGGTTTGACTTGCGCCAAACCACATCGTTCAAAATCCAATATCCCTGGTTTTGAAGTGCTGCGCCCACACGGAAAATATTGTGATAGGATCCAATCACCCAGATCGCACCATTTGGTTTCAGGATGCGGCGCGCAGCCTTTAACCACTCTGTCGTGAACTCGTCATATGCACGGAAACTATCAAATTGATCCCAATCGTCATCGACGGCATCCACCTTGGAATTATCGGGACGATGCAGATCGCCTTTTAATTGCAGATTATAGGGTGGATCTGCGAAAATCAGATCGACGCTGTTTTCAGGCAGCGCATTCATCACTTCGATGCAATCACCCGCCAAAATACGATTCAACGGACGCGAGTCCGCGCCCATAGGAGCTGTGTGTCTGTTCATTTTCTTTGCCTCAATCAACCGGCGCATTTTTGCGCTCTTGTTATCCTTAAAATGAGTCAAAGATGATTCGAGGTCAATTTCTTTTTTGAATCAGAGGTTTATTTATTCTTCTTGATACAAGATATTGTGTACGGGTTTGAAAGAACGCCTATGATGTGGGGTTATGCCCAGTGACTTTAATGCAACAAGATGCTCTTTCGTGGGATAGCCCGCATTCTTGGCCCAGCCATATCCAGGATACTGCGCGTCCAATTCCAGCATCAAATCATCGCGCGCAATCTTGGCAACAATCGATGCGGCCGCGATGGACAGGGATCGGTCATCCCCTTTCACGACACAGGTTGATGGAATTATCAAATTTTTCGGCGCACGATTTCCGTCGATCAACGCGAAATCAGCGGGTTTGGGCAGGTTTTCAATCGCACGTACCATGGCAAGGTGGCTTGCCTGAAGAATATTGATCTCATCAATCTCGGCCACGGATGCATGTGCAACGCCCACCATCGCCGTTTCCATGATCTGCGTAAACAACATGCGGCGTTTGCGGTCCGTTAATTTTTTGGAATCGCGCAAATCACCAGGAATATGCTCTGGGTCCAATATCACCGCAGCCGCCGTTACGGGGCCACAAAGTGGTCCCCGCCCGACTTCATCTACCCCCACAATCCCGGTGTACCCTTGATCTGCCGCCTTAGTCTCAAATGAAAAATCAGGCATGATGGGCCAGCGCCTGTTCAAAATCAGCAATCAAATCTTCAACCTTTTCGACGCCAATTGAAATTCGGATTAGGTTTTCTGGAATCCCTGTGTGCGGTTCGATGGTGTGGCGATGTTCGACCAAACTTTCAACACCACCAAGCGATGTAGCCCGATGAAATAGTGTGAGTTTTGAAATCACATCCAATGCCGACTGTCGTCCACCCTTGACCAACAATGACATCAAATACCCGCCACCATCTGGCATCTGACGCTGAACGCGCGCGGCATGCGGATGCGATGCCAATCCTGGGTACCAAACTGCCTCAACTGCGCTGTGCTGTTCAAAATGGCGGGCGAAAGTCAGCGCATTGTCGCACATCCGTTCCACACGAATGGGCAACGTGCGCAGGGATCGCATCAACATCCATGCCTCAAATGCACCAATAATTGCACCAGCGACCTGCCGATTTTGTGCGATGCGCGTCCACAGGTCGTCTTTTGATGCACAACACAAAACACCTGCCAAAACATCGGAATGCCCATTCAATGCCTTGGTCGCGGAATGCACCACAATATCGGCACCATGCACGATCGGTTTAGTCAGCATGGGCGTGGCGGCCGTACTATCCACCACCAAAAATGCGTTTGGAAAGCGTTTTCTGATGTCCGCCATATCGGTGACCTTCAGCCATGGGTTTGAGGGGGTTTCAATGAACACCAAATCATAGTTTGATGTTACCTGATCCAAGGCATCCTCATCAGATGTATCAATAAAATCTACATCCATTCCAAGGTGCGCCGCATGATCGCCGATGAATTTCAACGTGCCCCAATAGATACCTGATTGCACCAAAACTCGTGATCCCGTTGGCAGGGCCTGAAAAATGGCTGCAATGGCCGCCATGCCCGAAGGGAACAATAATACATCCTCCGCCCCTTCCAGTGCCGCAATCACGTCTTCGGCCAAACGCACGCCTTCATTTTGATCCCGACCATATGAATTATCTGGGCGCACCAGTGCATTTTCAGCATCGCGCACAAATGTTGTGGACATCTGCAAACTGGGTGTCACCCCCGCCGAATGTGGATCAACATGTCCAAGGAGCTGCGCGGCAATGGTATTGTCATGGGATTTTTTCATGAACGGTCCTCAACGAAAACAGCGCCACATTGACGCTGTTTTCTAGGGTTACCTAAGCCTTTTAAAAAGCGCAAGAAATCTAATCTGTTCACCCAGCAGCTGTTTGACGATTTGCTCTGCGGCATCGTCGATTGACATTGCGGTTGTGTCGATGTGGATTTCTGGGGTTTCTGGGGCCTCGTATGGGCTATCGATCCTTGTGAAGTTCTTAAGCTGACCAGAGCGCGCCTTGGCATGAAGGCCTTTGACGTCCCGTTCTTCTGAGACGGACAGGGGTGTGTCCACAAACACCTCAACAAATTCACCCGGTGCCATCATATCTCGCAACATTTGACGTTCGGATCGGAAAGACGAGATGAACGCAGTGATGACGATCAGACCCACATCTTTCAGCAGTTTTGCAACCTCGCGCATAGTCTCAATCGCCTCAGCCTCAAGAAAGGAAAGGTGTGTTTGAACGTCTTTCATGGTCCCTCTTTCAACCGTGACCACAGGGCTGCAACTATAGATGAATTACGTCAAATCTATGGAGTTTGAAAGGAGACTTCATGCACATTTCCCCATAGGTTGTGTTTAAGAATACACGTCCGATCAGGCGCAAAATCACAGAACGCCCCACCCCACGCGAACGGCGACAGGGGACGCAATTTCAACATGGTGCCGAAATATGCCCCATCAATCCTGTAAAAGTTTGGTGATTTCCTCAAGTTTTGAGCGAACAAGGTCGCGATTTACCCGGGCCTCGATATTCAGACGAACCACCGGTTCGGTCAAGTTAAAGCGCCAATCCGCGAACGACAGACTGATTCCATCCGTTTCATCACGACCCTAGGCTGTTCTCTCAAACGCGGCGATCACTTTGGCGATTGATGCCTTGGGGTCCTCCAATCGGAAATTGACTTTGCCTGAACTCGGGTATGCGGCAATACGTTCAGCCACCAATTCAGATAGTAGTTTTCCCGTGTGGCTTCTCAATTCAATCATCAACAGCAATGGGATCATGCCGCTGTCACAATAGGCAAAATCGCGAAAATAATGGTGGGCCGACATTTCACCACCATAAACTGCATCCACTTCGCGCATGATTTGTTTGATGAACGCATGACCCGTTTTGATTGCACCGCGTTTCCGCTCATGGCAGCGACCACAGATTGCGTGTTCCAAATAATACACGGATCGTGAATGATTGAGGCCTCAGGCACTTTGTCTAGGAACACATCTGCCAATACGCCAACAATGTATTCACCATCAATAAACTGTCCCTTTTCATCTAAGAAAAAGCAGCGATCAAAATCCCCATCAAAGGCAACGCCAAGATTGGCATCGTTTTCCATCACGACATCGGCTGTGGCGGCGTGATTTTCGGGTAATAATGGATTCGAGATGCCGTTTGAAAATGTATGATCTGGTTGATGATGGACGCGGATGAATTCGATCTGCGGCGCGTTCTGGCCAAGCGCAGTTGCAATGGCATTAAATGTTGGACCCGCAGCACTGTTTCCCGAATTCACTACAACCTTTAGCGGTTTCAAAACAGTTGCGTCCAAGAGATTGCAGCTTGGTCACTTAGGCTGATTTAGCCTCTGATACGATATCTTTACGCGATCCTTTTGTGGATGGCATTGCAAAGACCTTTTCCTCGGCCAATGTTTGAACCGCAGGAAGTTCAGAGGCAGGATCAAGGCGTTTTGAACCCGCCTTTAACATTTTCATGCCATTATAATTTATTGGATTGTGCGATGCCGTGACCTCGATACCACCGCATGCCGCAAATTCAGTTGTGGCCCAGTACAATTCCTCGGTCCCAGATAACCCAATATCCAGAACATCGGCACCTGCATCCATAATCCCACGCGAAACAGCATCTGCCAATTGAACTTCCCCGCCTGATCCCGCGTTTAGGCCCCGCAAAGTGTCAAAAGTATCAGGCGTCAGGACATATCGTCCAATAGAGGCCAGGTTTGAGGGTGCATCATCCACATCAGGTTTTTCCACCAAGCCCGCAATACCCGCACCTGCCCCATTTGGCACAACAACCCCGTATTTTGAGAGATCTGGCCCACTGAAACAGAAATGTGACAGACGACAAGTCAGGAAAATAAGACGGTGGGCGAGGACCTGTGTCGTGGACTTAATATAAAGTCCAAAAATTTGACCCTTTATCTTAAGACGAAAAACGTATTTAATTAACCGGCATAGACTAATCTGCAGGTTCCGCGTGACTGGCCCCAAAAATCGCCCCCTTACTTTACGAGATGTTTCTGAAGCGTCTGGTGTTTCTGAAATGACCGTCAGCCGTGTATTACGAGGGCGCGGCGATGTGTCAGAGGCCACACGTGAACGGGTACTAAAGGCCGCAAAAGAATTGGGATATGTCCCAAATAAAATTGCAGGGGCGCTTGCATCGCAAAAGGTAAACTTGGTTGCCGTTGTTATCCCGTCCATGTCCAACATGGTGTTCCCCGAGGTCATGACAGGTGTGAACAATGTGCTTGAAGGGACTGAACTACAGCCTGTTGTCGGCATCACAAATTACATGCCCGAGAAAGAGGAAAAGGTTCTTTACCAAATGTTGTCATGGCGTCCATCTGCTGTGATCATCGCAGGGCTAGAGCACTCCGAAGCATCCCGAGCGATGTTGGCGAGTTCAGGTATTCCCGTCATCCAAATCATGGACGTGGATGGTGAACCCATTGATACGGCCGTGGGCATTTCCCATCGCCGTGCGGGGCGGCATATGGCCAACGCGATTATCGAGGCTGGATATTCCAAGATTGGGTTTATGGGAACGAAAATGCCACTCGATCACCGCGCGCGCAAACGCTTCGAAGGATTTACCGAGTTGCTTGCAAAGGCAGGCATCGAAGTAAAAGACCAAGAATTCTATTCCGGTGGTTCTGCATTGGCCAAGGGGCGTGATATGACCCGCGAAATGTTGGAACGCTCTCCTGATTTGGATTTTCTTTATTATTCAAACGACATGATTGGCGCAGGCGGTCTGTTGCATTTGTTGGATGCGGGTGTGCGCATTCCTGATGACATCGGATTGGCGGGATTCAATGGGGTGGAGTTGCTGCATGGTTTGCCCATGCAATTGGCGACGATGGATGCATGTCGTGTTGAAATTGGAGAACGCGCCGCGCAAATTGTCGCCGATCGCGTTCTGGGAAATGAAACAAATACCGACAGTATCGTTGAGCTTTCTCCAGTGCTAGAGGTTGGGGATACTCTTAGACCGACACGCACCTAAAGAGCCTCTTTTGAGCATTGCGAGTACCGCGCGTGAACTTTTCCAGATACGCAATTTACTACATTCCTGAACTGCCTTTGTTTCAAATTGGCTCTGACTGGCTTGGTTGGAATTCAATAACGGGACAAGAAACTTTGCTTTCTGCCGATCATCATCGCATCACTGATCGGCCACGAAAATACGGGTTTCATGCAACTGTGAAACCGCCCTTCTCGCTGGCACCGCATTCTACACAAGGTGAGCTGCAAGACGCATTTCACGCGTTTTGCCCAACTGTTTCCCCCGCAACTGGTGGCACTCTAAAAATCAGTCGCCTTGGTCGGTTTTTGGCAATGACACAGGATGTACAATCAAACAACGTGACGGAATTGGCGGCATCGACAGTTTCACACTTCGACAAGTTTCGTGCGCCGCTGTCTGACATAGACATCGAAAAACACCGCCAACGCAGGCTTACCCCCCAACAAGACGCACTGATGTTACGTTGGGGGTATCCATATGTGATGCAGGAATTCAAATTTCACATGACCCTGACTGGTCCGCTTCAAAGTGATGAAATTGATGCATTCGAACATGATGTAAACATACGGTTTCGGAAATTCCTCGATAAGCCGCTTAATTTAGCTTCGCTCGCGTTACTGGGCGAAGACAGAGAGAGCGGACGCTTTCACGCGATCGAAAGACTGCCTCTTGGAATGTAAAACCCCGCTTGGTTAAAGCGGGGTGAGAGTTTAGCCAGAGCTAAGTCGCGTTATTTCTTCTTTCAGTCGGAGTTTTTGCTTCTTGAGTGATTTGATATCTATGTCGCTGATACCCGGTGATTGTTGGGCCTTTTCGACGGTTTGTGACAAAGTTTCATGTTTTATTTTCAATTCGCGAACACGTGCGCTTACACTCATCTAATGTCTCCTTTTACTTATATGCTTAGTGGAGCACAGGAAAATCCATTTGTCACGCTGCGTGTGCATCTTGTGTCAATAAAGTTTTCACTACCTAAAGAAGTGTTATTCGCGAAACCAATCGGTTAACGCATCCCCATCCTGCAAAACTTTTGATATTTTTTGTGAATAATCTTTACCATCTTGTTGATGAAATGCGCCTTTGTGCAGGATCAGAGGCGATTCGAGGCGGAACACGGCCCTTCCGTTTTTCCGCGCATGCGCCATGAACAATGTGCTTTCACGTCCCTGCCTAGGAATAATTGGCGTAATCACCCGACTACCCAGCGAATCGGGCAGGAGCCGCAAGAATTCGTCCATGCGCTCCGTGCGGAAAATAAAGTGCGCATACCCTTTTGGTTTCACCCGTTTTGCGGCCACGCTAAGCCAGATGCCCAATTCGTCACTTTCACCCATTGCACGATCGCGACTACCGTCATCGGACCGGGTGCTAGAGCTGCGGTCAAAATATGGGGGATTGGCAAAGACATGGTCGAACTGTTGATCACGGATTTCACCTGGCAAGGCGGCCAAATCGGCACAAACAACAGAAAAGGGCAGGTTGTTCAGATAGGCGTTTTGTCGCGCTAATTCGGCGTATCGCTCCTGAACCTCCACCCCGGTGATAATTAGGTCTGTCACGCGATGAGCAAGCGCAAGTGACGCGGTACCCACACCACAACCCAATTCCAAAACCGTTTGGCCAGATTTTGCAGGAATGCTCGCCGCAAGCAGGATTGGATCAATTCCCGCGCGATAGCCTGATTTTGGCTGCGCGACCTTGATCGCGCCTAACAGAAAATCATCAATCGTTACGTGATCCGTCATGTTAGAAATTGCGCCTCAATCCCATTTTCAATCATGGTGTCATAGGCAATTTCATATTCTTCATCAATCACCATCAAACGCTGGGGTAAAATACCAATCGAACCTTCCAAAACACTCATATTTACGTCCAGTTCAAAGACCGCTATATCAACCTCACTCAACGCGTGCTTGGTGAATGCAATCAGTGTGATATCATTGGTGCGCAAAAGCTCTTTCATATATCCAATATATGGACCGCACACGAAATGTGAAGAAATAGGGGTGCCGCATGGTCTTAGATAACGAGCAAAACAAACCGCATGACGCGCTTGCTCGGATTTTGGCGGATGATATGGATGAGGTAAACACGCTTATCCAAAAACGCATGGCATCGAAACACGCACCTCGGATACCCGAAGTGACAGCGCATCTTGTGAATGCGGGGGGCAAACGTTTGCGTCCTATGCTGACTTTGGCTGCGGCGCATATGTGTGGATATCAGGGCGATCATCACATTCGTTTGGCCGCAACGGTTGAGTTTATTCACACTGCAACTTTGCTGCATGATGATGTGGTTGATGAAAGTGGTCAACGACGTGGTCGCCCAACTGCGAACCTATTGTGGGATAACAAATCATCTGTATTGGTCGGCGACTACTTATTCTCTCGCTCATTCCAATTGATGGTGGAAACCGGATCGCTGCGCGTTTTGGACGTTTTGGCGAATGCCTCTGCCACAATTGCAGAGGGTGAAGTTCTGCAACTGACCGCGGCACAGGATGTGAACACAACGGAAGAGACCTACTTACAGGTAGTCCGTGGGAAAACAGCCGCCCTGTTTTCGGCAGCAACTCAGGTGGGCGGTATTATTTCCACAGCGGACGAGGAAATTTGTCAGGCCCTTTATGATTATGGGGATGCATTGGGAATTGCCTTTCAGATTGCGGATGATCTGTTGGATGTGGTGGGTGATGCGAAATCAATCGGCAAGAACGTCGGTGATGATTTCCGCGAACGCAAATTGACCCTACCGTTGATCAAGGCGATTGCGGCAGGCGGCGAACATGATCGCGTGTTCTGGACCCGCACAATCGCAAAAGGTGATCAAGGAGAGGGCGATCTAGAACACGCCATCAATTTGATGCACACAACTGGTGCGATCGAAGCTACACGCACAGATGCCTTGGATTGGTCAAATAAGGCACAGCAAAGCCTATCCCTGTTGCCTGATAGTGAATTGAAAACAATCCTACAGGGTTTGGCAATCTACGTGGTGTCGCGCGTTTCTTAAACCATTTTTGTAGCAACAACCCACCAATTTGGATGCGCCTGCTGCAAGTAATCTGCTGCTAGATTTGCTCGCTTGATATCCGTGAAAAGACCAAAGCATGTGGCACCTGATCCCGACATTCTGGCCACCTGACACTGTGGGATTTCGGAAATTGCAGCAACTACGGTTGCAACCTCTGGGACCATTGCCTTGGCGGGCGGTTCCAAATCATTTCGCTGATCACTAAGCCATGCAATGTCAACACAATTTTCTGCCACATTCTGCATTGGTGGATTTTGTTTAGAGTTCAGCGCATTGAAAACAGCAGGCGTAGAGACACCAACATTGGGATTGACCAATACCAACCCCCAATTCGGTGCAGTCGACAGTTGCGTCACATCCTCACCCGCCCCCTGCATCAGGGTCAAACCCTTATTCATGCAAACAGGAATATCTGCCCCCAAAGTAATCAATTCGTCCACATTCGGCAATGGAACAGACCAATATTGGCTGAGTGCCCTCATCACTGCCGCCGCATCACTGGAGCCGCCACCAATCCCCGATGCCATCGGTAGGTTCTTTTCCAGTATGATTTGACAATCCAGTGATTTGGAATGTGTTTGCGCCATGAACTTGGCGGCCTGAACAACCAAATTACTCTCATCCACAGGTATACCCGCCGCATATGGGCCGATGACCTGAAATGAAAACTCAGCCGCAGGCGACAAGTGAATTTGGTCTCCAAATTCAGTCAAACAAACCAGCGAATGCAATTCATGATATCCATTAGCGCGCTGCCCAACCACATGTAATGTTAGGTTAACTTTCGCATAAGCAGTGACTTTAATCGTTTTGCTTGTCGGCATAAAGCGCGGGCTTTCCTTCTTCGCTTAGCACCTGATCGAGTCCAACCTCTAGCTTGCGTTTAATGCGGGCTTCCTCAATCTCTTCGGGATTGAACGATAGGGCACGACGCCACTGAAAGCGCGCCTCGTTTTTCCGGCCAACCGTCCAATACGCATCCCCCAAATGATCGTTCACAATCGGATCAGTTGCCATCAATTCCGCTGCACGTTCCAAGTCAGGGACCGCGTCTTCATATTGACCAAGCCGGAATTTACCCCACCCCAAACTATCAACGATATAGCCAGAGTTCGGCTCGATCTCGACCGCTTTGGTGATCATTTTCATCGCTTCATCCAGCTTTTCACCGCGTTCAATCAACGAATATCCAAGATAGTTCAACACACTTGCTTGATCAGGGTTGAGTGCAAGGGCACTGCGAAAATCCTGATCCGCATTCGGCCATATTTTCAGACGTTCATGCGTGATCCCGCGTGCATAGTACAATTGCCAACGCACATTGTTTTGTGCCTCATACATGGAAATTGCGGCATTATAGGCAGGTAACGCTTCATCATAACGTTCTTGGCGACGTAAAAAATCGGCCAGCGTCGCATGCGCGACGGGCACATCTGGATAAGCCGAGGTCAAATTGTTCAGGACATCTATACCATCATCAACACGGTCTGATCGGCGCATGGCACTGGCCTTGGCGATCTGAGCAGTATAATATTTGGGATCTTCGATTCCGATCTTTTCGTACACACGTAGGGCTAAGGAATGTTGATCCAATTCCTCAAAAACGTCCGCCACAAACAACTTAATCTCGGCCGATTGCGGATTTAACGCCTCGGCAATGCGTGCGTAGACTAGTGTCGCACTTGGGTCGACCTGCTCTTGGATGAACAAAGCCAGCGTGAAGAATATTTCAGACATCGCCTGCGAAACAGTTCTGGGCAAACCCGAAACGATGGGTTCGTTACGGTCCAAATTTCTGAGGATCACGGCACTTTCTGGTGAACTTCCCACGGAAAAGTTCGCATCAAAAAATGCGCGTGCCTGATCTGATTGTCCCATCCGCTGCAGCAACGCAGTTTTAATCAAAAGGGCGCGGTCCGTTAGAATGCCTGCAGTATTGTCAAACCCGTCTAAAACCGCCAAGGCATCTTCGTTTTTTCCATCTGCCAGATACATCATCGCACGATGAAAGGCCGCAAATGTTTCAAATCCTGGACGGCCCGAAATATCGTCAATGATGCGCTGCGCCGCTTTGGCATTACCCTGCCCATGTTCGGCCCAGGCCATAACAACCTCACGGATAAAGGGGTTCAGACTAAACTCATCTTCGTTTTCAAGTGCGGCGGTCAGGCCCGCAAAATCTTCAACCTCAATCTGGCCAAGCAATACGATTAAGTTGGTGACAAAATCATCCGCCCCACGCTCAGAATACAAATTTGCAACGGGAATCGCATCGCGCAAACGTCCCAAAGCAACGTAGGAAAACAACAAATCCCGCATTGTCGCATCATTGTCACGATCCATCGTCAAAACACGCGATTGGTATTGAGTGGCCAGCGCGAAATCATTTGCGCGCATCGCGCTTTGTGCCGCCAAATATGGCCCCGAGGCGTCTGACATTGCTCCTGACCCAGACAGAGCAATTAAACAAGCCAATGAAATTTCGAAAATGCGTTGCAACTTCTGATCCCTCAATTTTCGATAATGTAAAGCTAAGCGTAGAAATTACAAATGACAACGCGGGACACATGAATAAACATGGTCACGCGTGATTTTTGCCGATGAAACCTGTGAATGACAGATTACATGTTTGGATAGTTTGGTCCGTCACCACCCTGTGGCGTTACCCATGTGATATTCTGACTTGGGTCCTTGATATCGCACGTTTTGCAGTGAACGCAGTTTTGGAAATTCACAACAAACCGTGGATCTTGGCCCTCTTCCTCGACCACTTCGTAAACACCCGCTGGACAGTACCGCTGGGCGGGTTCTGCATATTTGGGAAGGTTCACTGAAATTGGGATATTCACATCAGATAGCTGCAAATGCGCGGGTTGGCTTTCTTCGTGGTTTGTCATCGAAAATGACACGTTGGTCAAACGATCAAATGACAAAACACCATCTGGCTTTGGATACTCAATTGGGGCGTGCTTATCCGCTGTTTCAGTGGACTGTGCATCGTTTTTACCATGACTCACAGTACCAAAGAGTGAGAATTTGAACGCGCTTTGGAACCACATATCAAATCCGCCAAGGGTTAGGCCGCCAAGCGGGCCAAATTTGCCGTTTAGTGGGGCAACATTGCGTACAGTTTTTAGATCCTTGCCAACAGGTCCTGCGCGCAGTGCTGCGTCATAGGCCTCAAGTGTATCGCCTTCGCGACCCTCTTGGATCGCGGCATAGGCTGCTTCTGCGGCTTCAATGCCAGAGTGCATTGCATTATGGTTGCCCTTAATACGCGGCAAGTTCACAAGCCCCGCTGAACAGCCAAGCAGTGCCCCACCTGGGAATGCGGTTTGCGGAATAGATTGGAAACCACCCTTTGTCACGACACGTGCGCCATAGGCCACGCGCTTGCCACCTTCCAACAATTTCGCAATCTTTGGATGATGCTTAAAGCGCTGGAATTCCATGTAAGGGAACAGGTGCGGGTTTTTGTAGTTCAGATCGACAATATAGCCGACGTAAACTTGGTTATTGTCCAAGTGATAGACAAACGAACCACCCGAGTTTTTCCAACCCAAAGGCCAACCCATTGTGTGGGTCACTTCGCCTTCGTTGTGGTTTTCTGGTTTTACTTCCCAGATTTCTTTCATCCCAATGCCAAACTTTGGCACGTCACAGTCTGCATCTAGGCCATATTTCGCGATGACCTCTTTTGAAAGTGAACCACGCGCACCTTCTGAGAAGAAGACATATTTGCCATGCAATTCCATACCTGGTTCATAGGCGTCTGACGGCGTGCCATCAGGGTTCTTGCCGAATTCACCGGCAACAACGCCCTTCACTTCGCCATTGTCGCCATAAACGATCTCTGAACATGCCATGCCTGGGAAAATCTCAACACCCATGGCTTCGGCCTGCTCCGCCATCCAGCGGCACACGTTCCCCATCGATACGATATAGTTGCCATGATTGTTCATCAGTGGTGGCATCATTGCATTTGGCAAACGAATTTGCCCAGCCTCACCCAAGACATAGAAGTTGTCTTCTTTCACAGGTACATTCAGCGGTGCACCCTTTTCCTTCCAATCTGGGATCAAACGCGACAAACCAGATGGATCCAAAACAGCACCAGAGAGAATATGCGCGCCAACTTCTGAGCCCTTTTCAAGGACAACGACATTTAGATCAGCATCAAGTTGCTTTAGTCGAATTGCCGCTGACAAACCCGCAGGTCCAGCACCAACAATTACAACGTCACATTCCATTGCCTCGCGTTCAAATTCAGACATCGGCGCTCCTCCTCCTCGGGTCGCAGAAATTTCGTTGATGAATGGGTTACCCTGACGATCAGGGGTGCGTCAATCTAAACGCGTCTTCCAAATGCTGCTTTGCGGCACTTCATCGCAATTTTTGTAACATTTCCTTACGTCTAGGCGTTAATCATGAATAGCTATCACGCAAATTTGCACATTTTCCCCCTAGACGTTGCAAAGGCTTGATCGCGTAGATATCAGTGCATACTATCAGTAAACAGGTATTATTTTACAGCGGAACACACATGGACAAGATCCCAATGACACCTGCGGGTCATACCGCACTTGAGGTAGAACTAAAGACGCTAAAGAGCCAAGATCGTCCTAATATTATTAAGGCGATTGCAGAGGCACGCGAACATGGTGATCTGTCCGAAAACGCGGAATATCACTCGGCCCGCGAAAAGCAGAGCTTTATCGAAGGACGCATCAAGGAATTGGAAGGCATTATTTCACTTGCCGAAGTGATTGATCCCTCTCATTTGTCTGGGTCCGTCAAATTCGGTGCCCGCGTGACTGTGGTTGACGAAGATACTGACGAAGAAAAATCATGGCAGATCGTGGGCGAACACGAAGCGGATATTGAAAAGGGTTTGTTAAACGTCAAATCCCCAATTGCCCGTGCACTGATTGGCAAGGATGTTGGTGATAGTGTTGAGGTTCGCACACCCGGTGGCGAAAAGGCCTATGAAATCCTTGATATCGTTTACGCTTGAGTAAGCGCGGATGAACGACGATAGAGGAACCAACTCAACACCTGCTGGCCTCTATCTGGGGACGCAGAAACAACCAACTCTTTTGATTGAATGGGTTGGCATTGCCTTGGCCATTCAATGGCTGGGCGTCAGTGCCTATGTCCTGCTGAACAATGCGACATTGGCGGCCGGTATGCTGACCAGTATCCTGTTGATTTTCATGCCAGTTTGCATCCTGTGGGTTTCGGTCATGGTGATCCGCACATCCCAGCGCATGAAACAGGAAAGTCAGCGGTTGAACGTGGCGGTCGAAGCCCTGCGTAAAGCCTATATTGATCAGGCAAAGATGTCTGGCGTCCCAGCGAGTGAGGGCAACGTCAACAAACGTCTGGATCAAATTGCGGAAAGCCAGCGCAAAACAGAAACCGCGATTGCGATGTTCACATCCTCTCGTCTTGCGCAATCAAAACGAGCAATGCCAGAAATTGCCGCCCCACAATCGATGGAAGGGGAACAGCAAACTGTGCTAGAGCTTGGGACGCCCGTGGAAGTTTTAGCCGAACCGCTGAAGAACGAAGATTTCATCAAGGCGCTACATTTCCCAAAGGATGCAAATGATGAAACAGGGTTCGCCGCATTGCGCCGCGCCCTTGCTGATCGCAATACTAATCAATTGATACAAGCCGCGCAGGATGTTTTGACCCTGCTAAGTCAGGATGGAATTTACATGGATGACCTACGCCCTGACATGGCACGCCCCGAAATATGGCGGCGTTTTGCACAGGGTGAACGCGGGCGCACGATTGCGGCCCTTGGTGGTATTCGGGATCGTTCTTCATTGGCCCTTACCAATGTGCGCATGAAAAAGGACCCCGTTTTTCGCGATGCTGCGCATCACTTCTTGCGTCTATTTGACAAGGGGTTTGCCAAATTCGAAGACACCGCAACCGAGGCTGAGATTTCCCTATTGTCAGAAACACGCACTGCACGCGCCTTTATGTTATTAGGGCGCGTGGCGGGTACGTTTACCTAACATTTAGACAGTCAGAATTGTTGATCCTGTGGTTTTGCGCGCTTCTAACGCGTCATGGGCGGCACGGATGTCGTCCAATGCATGTGTCTGATCAATCCGAATTTTCACGTCACCTGATTGCACTTTGGCAAACAGGTGTGCTGCCATATCCTGACATGTTGCATGATCGGCGATATGCGTGAACAACGTTGGTCGCGTGACCTTCAACGACCCTTTTGGACCCAGCAAACCAATATTAAACGGCGGAACTGGGCCAGACGCATTTCCGAAACTAATCATCATACCGAGTGGTTTTAGTGAATCAAGCGACCCCTCGAATGTTGAGGCACCAACCGCATCCATAACGACATCCACACCCTTTCCATCTGTTAATTCGCGGACTTTGGTTGTAAAATCCTGATCATTATAATTAATGCAATGGTTTGCGCCGTGCTCCAGTGCCATCGCACATTTTTCATCCGTGCCCGCTGTTCCAATCAGATTGATACCTACCGAGCGCGCCCATTGGCATGCGATCAAACCAACGCCACCTGCAGCCGCATGGAACAACACTGTATCCCCAGCTTTGATCGGCGTGGTGCGATGGAACAGGTACTGAACCGTTAACCCTTTCAGCATCATGGCCGCGCCTTCTTCAAAACTGACCCCATCAGGCAATGGGCAGACCTGCGCCGCGGGCATCACGCGCGCCTCGCAATAGGAACCAGGTGGCATGGCGGCATATGCAGCGCGATCACCAACTTTCAAATGTGTGACACCTTCGCCGACTGCTTCGATAACACCCGATGCTTCCATACCAAGTGCCGTTGGCAACTCTAATGGATAAAGGCCCGTACGTTGATAGATATCGATGAAATTCAGGCCAACAGCACGATGTGCGATGCGCACCTCACCCGCTTTGGGTTCGCCCACATCACGATCAACAAGCTTTAACTGATCTGATCCGCCAAATTCTTCAATAATTACCGTTTTTGCCATTTTCGCTACCTTTATTCGTCTGGATGAACCGCCAGAACAATTTTGCCTATATGCGCACTACTTTCCATACGGCTGTGCGCAGACACGGCTTCTGTCATTTTAAATGTACTATCCATAACTGGCGCAATTTTCCCCTGCGACAAGAGAGGCCAAACCACATCGCACAATTGTTGGGAAATCTTCGCTTTGGCCAAATCTGATTGTGGGCGCAGTGTTGATCCCGTGAATGTCAATCGGCGTGTCATCAATTGCGCAAAATTCACTTCGGTTTTGGGGCCTTGCAAAAATGCGATCTGCACGAGGCGTCCATCATCTGCAAGCGCCTTAAGGTTACGCGGGATATAGGATCCACCGACCATATCCAATATCACATTGGCCCCACCAACCGCGCGCATTGCATCCACAAAATCTTCGTCGCGATAATTGATCGCGCGTTCTGCACCCAAGCCGGTACAGGCCTGACATTTATCATCACTACCTGCGGTCACAAAAACCCGCGCGCCAAATGCATTGGCTAGTTGGATCGCAGTTGTTCCAATTCCAGATGACCCACCGTGTATCAAAATACGTTCGCCCGCCTGCAATCTACCGCGCATAAACACATTGGACCAAACGGTGAAAAATGTCTCAGGAAGGCAGGCCGCCTGTTTCATTGAAAGCCCTGTTGGAATTGGCAAACAATGCGCCGCGGGTGTGGCAACATATTCCGCATATCCGCCACCCGGAAGCAGAGCACAGACACGATCCCCAACAACCAAGTCGGCCACGTTTTCGCCGACCTCAACCACAGTTCCGGATGCCTCAAGTCCCGGAAGATCACTGGCACCTGCAGGCGGATTATAAAGACCAGCACGCTGCAAAGCGTCTGGACGATTAACGCCCGCATAGGCAACTTGAATAATGACTTGATCCGCATTTGGAACGGGCCGTGGGCGCGTACAAGATTGCAGCACCTCTGGTCCACCGGGGGCTGTGATTTCAATTGCGTTCATCGTTATCATTGGTTTTCTTTCGAAGTGGGGTTTATGTACCCTGGCAAATCCGTTTGCCCCTCGGGCGCAGTGAGCCTGTGTAAAATGGCACGCGGTCCTGAGAGAAGTTTCATCAGGCTGGGGGATTTCCGAATTTGGCCTTTTACTTTTTCAAACTGCATCACGTTATCAATGCGGCGATCCAAAAATTCTTGGGTCGCGGTGTCACCATCTGATGTGTCACCCAGCCAATAAAGCACGGTTGATCCATAAACCCCGCTGAGAGTTGCACGTTTACTGTACCAATTATAATCCCGCGATGGGTCGCCCAGCGCTGACCAAATCGCATCACATGTCCCCCAAATCAATTTCGCCCCCAGGGCCGCATTTGGCGGTAATGCAAATAATGTCGTTGCGCGGCGCACAGATTCTTTGTCCCTTGCGCATTTCAAGCGAAGTATCACAGCCGTGGCGATTTTGTCGCGAAAGCGCAGCGCGGACAGATCCATGTCAGCGAGTGCCGCGACCATATCACGATCACCTTTTTTATGGGCTTCGACTGCTAAATCGCGCCCACCCTGAGGCAGAAATAAACGCGCAAATGATTCGTCAATATCCGCATCCCGACACGCCGCAACAAAGGTTTCATCCCCCCATCCGTCAAATGGAACGTGCATTTCGGCAGCTTCCAATAGCTTTTCAACAAGTTCAGCTTGTTCCACGGGCGCTCCTTTTTGGTTCTATCTAGACAATAGGAGATCAGATTGCTATAGCAAGGCCTCCTGCAACTATTGCAAACTCAAACTTAGAAAGGTGGTGAAAACCACATGCAGGTTAGCGTTCGCGACAATAACGTCGAACAGGCACTTCGTGCCTTGAAAAAGAAGCTACAGCGTGAAGGTGTTTTCCGCGAAATGAAGCTTAAGCAGCATTTCGAGAAACCCTCAGTTAAGAAAGCACGCGAGAAAGCAGAAGCGATCCGCCGTGCCCGTAAACTGGCGCGCAAAAAAGCACAGCGTGAAGGTATGATGTAAGTCATCCGCCAAACTGGCCAAAATTTAACCCCTGATCCGTCATGGATCTGGGGTTTTTTTGTTGAAACCTCAACTTATCATTTAATAGAGCTTCGGAACATACAATTCGTCTGGAAGAACGCGGCGTTCGTAATCTGGATTAAACACACGTTCTGGCAGATCGACCTTTTCATGTTCGACCTCTTGATACGGTATTTTCGAAAGTATGTGTTCAATGCAATTCAAACGTTCGCGTTTTTTATCGTTGCCTTCAACGATATACCATGGCGCTTCTGGGATATTGGTTTTAGCAAACATATCCTCTTTGGCGCGGGTGTAATCCTCCCAACGGATGCGACTTTCCAAATCCATCGCAGACAGTTTCCATTGTTTCATCGGATCATGGATGCGCATCAAAAACCGAAGCTGTTGTTCTTCGTCCGTGATCGAAAACCAATATTTCAAGACAATAATACCTGAACGCACAAGCATACGTTCAAATTCAGGGACATCGTGAAAAAACTGATCAACCTCGGCGTCACTGGCAAATCCCATAACGCGTTCCACGCCCGCACGATTATACCAAGAGCGGTCAAACAAAACAATTTCACCACCCGCAGGCAGATGTGGAACAAAACGTTGGAAATACCATTGGCTTTGCTCGCGCTCGGTTGGGGCGGGCAGTGCAACAACACGGGCGACACGCGGGTTCATGCGTTGGGTGATACGTTTAATCACCCCGCCTTTCCCCGCGCTATCGCGGCCTTCGCAGATGATCAAAACTTTGGATTTCGTGTGTTCTACCCAGTCCTGAAGTTTCACAAGCTCGGACTGTAGGCGCAACAAGTTCGAATAATAGGTGCGCCGATCCAACATATCGGGATGCTTATCTTTGTAAATTTTTCGCAGTTCATCTGTCAGAATGGGTTGATTAAATTCAGCCTCAAACAGATCATCCAGCGTCTCTTCGAGTTCCGCTTCGATCCATGATCTTTGATATTCTTCTTCCGACATTTTATCCGACTCCGACAAATTTTACTCCTTATCTCCGTTTTGTTACGTTTTTATGATTGTTTCAGTGGATCGTCTTTATATGCAGTTAATACACAAAATGACAACTAAATGGGCAGGGCCGTGGTTTTGAACACCGTGCGCAATGCAAAGGATGACTGCATCTGTGCGACGCCTGGCAGGCGCGCCAAATGTTGACGATGGATGCGCGCAAAATCATCTGTGTTTTCGGCCACAACCTTTAACAAATAATCCGCGCTGCCAGCCATCAAATGACATTCCAACACATCGGGGATACGCGACACTGCCTTTTCAAAGGCTTCTAGCACCTCATCCGCCTGAGCAGACAGCGTGATTTCCACAAAGACAGTCGTTGGAAATCCAGATTTGCGCGCATCCAACAGGGCGACATAATCCTTGATCACGCCTTTAGCCTCAAGCCGTTGGACGCGACGATGACAGGCAGATGCAGATAAATTCGCGGCCTCAGCCAGTTCAGCGTTAGAAATTTTTCCACGCCGCTGCAACTGATTCAGTATTCGTTGATCTGTAGCGTCTATTTTCATATTTTCGAATATTTTCCCGATTATTAGATGTATTTCGAAGAAATTTCTGTTTTCATACTTTTTTTCGACGATAATTTCAAACCTATTTCGTTTCAAACACGCAACTATGCGCCAAATCCAACAATAGGAGCGTGACATGCTAATCGGATGCCCAAAAGAGATTAAACCACAAGAGTTCCGTATCGGCCTGATGCCAGGCGCAGTGTTCGAACTAACAGAGCGTGGCCATCAAGTTGTGATGGAGACCAATGCAGGAACAGGCGCAGGTTTCAGTGACGAAGATTACATCGCCGCAGGCGCAGAAATCGTTGCCAGCGCGAAAGAAGTTTTTGACCGTGCAGACATGATTGTAAAAGTGAAAGAACCACAATCGGGCGAACGTGCCATGTTGCGGGAAGGTCAATTGTTGTTCACATATCTGCACCTTGCACCAGACCCCGATCAAACACAGGACCTGTTGAACAGCGGTTGCACAGCAATCGCATATGAAACTGTCACTGATAACAACGGTGGCCTTCCCCTGTTGGCGCCAATGTCAGAAGTTGCAGGTCGTCTTGCACCGCAGGTTGGTTCATGGACATTGCAAAAGGCAAATGGCGGCCGCGGTGTCCTACTGGGTGGTGTTGCTGGCGTTAGCCCATCGCGCGTGTTGGTTATTGGCGGTGGCGTTGTTGGCACACAGGCGGCCAAGGTTGCAGCGGGCATGGGCGCGGATGTGACCGTTTTGGATCGCTCCGTGAATCGTTTGCGTTATTTGGACGATGTTTTTGGCGGAACCTTCAAAAATACCTATGCGACTAAGGCGATCACAGCTGAACTGGCCGCGCAGGCGGATTTGATCATCGGTGCGGTTTTGGTTCCAGGTGCAGCGGCGCCAAAATTGATCACACGCGCACAGCTATCTGATTTGAAACCAGGTGCGGCGTTGGTGGATGTTGCGATTGACCAAGGTGGGTGCTTTGAAACATCGCGCGCCACAACACACCAAGACCCAATTTATGAGGTGGACGGCATCATGCACTACTGCGTGGCGAACATGCCAGGTGCGGTTGCGCGAACATCCACACAGGCACTGGGCAACGCGACATTGCCATTTGTCATCGCATTGGCCGACAAAGGTTGGCGTCGGGCATGCGCAGATGACGCGCATCTGTTGAATGGTTTGAACGTGCATGCAGGACAACTGACATACGCCGCCGTGGGCGAAGCATTAGGGATCGCATCAATCGATCCACAGTCTGTTCTTAGCTAAAAAAAGACCCCCTCGGTTGTGGCCGAGGGGGCAAGTTCTCTCTCAACTGAATCTTATTTTATTTCTTGAGTGAGTCCCGAATTTCCAAAAGCACCTCTAATTCTGTCGGCCCTTTGGGTTCTTCTGGCGCTGGCGCTGCTTCCTCTTCTCTGGCGGCGGCTTCTCTTACCTTGTTCACGTAACGCACCAACATAAACACAACAAAGGCGATGATCAGGAAATTGATCACAGCCGTAATAAAGGCGCCATATGCAAAAACGGCCGCGCCTGTATCCCCCGCCTCGATCAGTGAGGCATAGGTTCCCTCACCGCTTAGAACGATGAACATGTTGGTGAAATCCACACCGCCCATAAACAGTCCAATAAAGGGTTTAATCAAATCCCCCACCATTGATTTCACAATCGCTGTAAAAGCCGCACCAATAATAATCCCAACGGCCATATCCATGACATTGCCCTTGGCTATGAAATCCTTGAATTCTTGTAGCATTTGTTTGTCCCTACCGGTGCCCTGAGTTTTCCTCAGGGCCGCATCCACACCCTAGCTTAAGCGATAGATGACACACACATCATGGGAATTTTTCAAATTACATGTCACAATTGAGTGAATAACAAAAAAAAACGACGCAAAAACACGCCGCTTTTCAATCATATGGCGAAAGTGCAAAAATTTAACCTCGCAGGGTACCACCCGTTGCTTTCACAACCTTTTCGACAATCTTGGCAGAGGTAGCTTCGATGTCTTTTTCGGTCAAGGTGGCATCCGTCGGTTGCAGGCGTACTGTAATCGCAAGTGATTTTTTACCCTCGCCCACTGATCCGCCGATGAATTCATCGAACACGTGCACGTTTTCGATCAATGCCTTATCCGCACCCGCCGCTGCGTTTACTAGAGTCAGTGCCTCGACATTGGCATCAACGACAAAGGCAAAATCACGTTCAACCGCCTGCAAATCATTCAGATGCAGCGCAGGGCGCGTGGCCGATGCATTGCGGGGCATTGGGATTTCTGCAGGCCAAATGGTAAAGGCGACAGCGGGTCCTTTGACATCCATTTCGGCCAGTGTTTTCGGATGCACTTCACCGAACACCCCCAACATTTTCTTGGGGCCTAGGCAAATGCGGCCATGACGACCCGGATGCCACCAATTTGACCCATCGCGCAAAATTTGAACCTTGGCGGGTGCACCCAGTGCGGCCAATACTGCCTCGACATCTGCCTTGGCATCAAACAAATCGACACTGCGACTGGATCCATGAAGATCCTTTGGACCTGTGCGCCCAACCAAAAGGCCCGCAACCTGCAGGTTTTGTTCCTCTGGTTCGCCACCATGGAATGCGGGGCCAACTTCGAAAAGAGCCATATCAGAAAACCCACGCGCCTGATTGCGCTTTGCTGCCTGCAATAGGCCCGCCAAAAGATCGGGGCGCATATGGCTCATATCGCTGGAAATTGGGTTTTCCAGCATCGTCGCATCATCCCCACCCCCAAAGAGTTCAGCAGATTTGCGATCAATAAAGCTATAGGTCACACATTCGTTATACCCAAGCGACGCCATCGTGCGGCGCGCGATTTGTTCACGTTTCTGCATCGGCGTCAGGATCGCCTTGGGCACACCTGTTGTGGTGCGTGGCAATGGTTTCCCCTGCAGTTTGGTCAGCGATGCGATACGCGCAACTTCTTCTACCAAATCCGCTTCGCCCAACACATCTGGGCGCCAGCTTGGAACATGGGCTATGTCCCCATCCAATTCGAAACCCAGTGCGGTTAGTGTCTTGCGCTGCTCCTCGGCAGGAATTTCCATACCGACCAAGGATTGCACGCGATCGGTATCCAAGCGATAGGCACGTGAATGATCAGGAATTGCGCCTGCGATCACCACATCCGATGCCTCGCCACCGCACAAATCCAAAATCATTTGCGTTGCATGATCCAAACCAATTGGGGTCCATGCAGGATCAATTCCACGTTCAAAACGGTAACGTGCATCTGAATGGATCTTTAATGCACGGCCCGTGTATGCCGTCCGCACGGGGTCAAAAAACGCAGCTTCGATAAACACATTTGTTGTCTCGTCGGTACATCCCGAATGTTCGCCGCCCATGATACCAGCCAGGCTTTCAACGCCGTTGGCATCTGAAATCGCAGTCATCCCTTCGACCAAAGTGTATTCTTTTTCATCAAGTGCCTTGAACGTTTCGCCCCCTGCAGCGCGGTGCACGCGCAGGGCATTTCCCGCAACCTTATCTGCGTCAAAGACGTGCAACGGACGATTGCGATCATAGGTAAAGAAGTTGGTGATATCGACCAATGTGGAAATCGGGCGCAGACCAATCGCCTTTAGGCAGTCTTGTAACCATGCAGGGCTAGGGCCGTTTTTTACGCCGCGCACCACACGCCCATAAAAGACGGGTGCTTGGTCCAAAGTATCCGCGTCAATCAACACGTTGATTGGGCATGGGAATGTGCCCTTGATCGGGTCAGTATCCCGCGCTTTCAACGTGCCCAAACCGCGGGCCGCCAAATCGCGCGCGATCCCACGGACACCCAATGCATCGGGGCGGTTCGGCGTGATCGCGATTTCAATGACTGTATCCACCTTGGCAGGATCGTTTTCGGCCAACCAATCGACAAAACGATCGCCCACCTCACCCGATGGCAATTCAATGATGCCGTCATGTTCGTCCGAAAGCTCCATCTCGCGCTCGGAACACATCATGCCGTAGCTTTCGATGCCACGGATTTTGCCAACACCGATGGTCGTATCAATACCGGGCACATAGACACCAGGTTTTGCAACAACAACCGTGATGCCTTCACGTGCATTTGGCGCACCACAAATGATCTGTGTTTTGCCCGCGTCGGTTTCCACCTGACACACGCGCAGTTTATCTGCGTCAGGGTGTTTTTCCGCGTGCACAACTTTGCCGATGGTAAACTCTGCCAATCGCTCGGCAGGGTTTTCGACGCCTTCCACCTCAAGCCCTAAATCTGTCAAAGCATACAGAATATCATCAAGGGATGCGTCCGTTTCCAGATGGTCTTTCAGCCAAGAGAGTGTGAATTTCATCGTCTTATTCCATCATTGTTGCCGCGTACGATCCGCGTGCTGTTTTACATGTGCCAACCAATTGGCAAGTTCGATTGTGCGGTAGGATACCGTCAGCGCATCTGGTGACGTGCCCAGCCGCGCGGCGGCCTGCGCATCGGTTTCCGCATTATTTAAGTCCGCAATTAGGGCCGATTTACCCGCGAAAATGCTATCCCCATCTTCAAGGTAATAGGCCACATGCGTTGTGCGCAGTTCAGGATGATATTGCGCACCCCAAAACGACACGTCCCCCTGATCATAGGAAAACGCCTGATGTTCAGAGTGATTGTTTTCTGCCAATTTAATTGCCCCTGTGGGCAGGCGCGAAACCTCATCCCGATGAATGCATGGAACGGCGAACACAGCGGTCCGTGATTTGAACTGCGGATGGGATTGGCCCGCAGGCGTCAGGCGCGTTTCCCGCGCAACGCCAACCTCTAACCCATTGGGTGATGCTGCCACTTGCCCACCTAAAACCACAGCTGCCAGTTGCATACCATTACAGCTGCCCCAACTGGGCAACCCCGCATCAAAGGCCAATTCCATAGCCGCGCGTTGACACGCAGCCTCTCGCGCATCGGTGGACCAAGAAACGCCAGACCCTGTAAAGACCACACCATCGACACCCGCGAAATAATCCGCGTTCAGGAACCCTGCATAGGGATTGACCACGCGCACATCCGCATCGGGCGCAAGGTGTTGAAAGGCCTGTTCAAACCCCTCTGCACCACGACGACCCCGTGCCACCATGTCAGGTGTATTGGCTTCTATGATCAAAAGTGAGGTCACAATGATTTACCGACTAAGGCCTGCGTGAATTGACGGCATATCAAGCGCGCTGAACCCATAGTGACGCAACCAACGCAGGTCACTATCAAAGAAGGCGCGCAAATCTGGGATACCATATTTCAACATGGCAATACGGTCGATCCCCATGCCAAAGGCAAAGCCCTGCCATTCATTTGGATCAATTCCACCTGCCTGCAGCACCTTGGGATGCACCATGCCAGAGCCAAGAATTTCCAACCAATCGTCACCTTCGCCCACTTTCAACTGACCACCTGCCCATGAACAACGAATGTCCACCTCGGCCGAAGGTTCGGTGAAGGGGAAGTGGGATGCACGGAACCGCAGTTCCACATCATCGACCTCGAAATAGGCTTTTACGAATTCTTCCAAAACCCATTTCAGGTTCGCCATTGAGATATCTTTGTCAATCGCTAGGCCCTCGAGCTGATGGAACATGGGCGTGTGGGTTTGGTCATAATCCGCGCGATACACACCGCCTGGGCAAATGACGCGCACAGGCGCACCTGTTTTTTCCATCGTCCGAATTTGCACGGGACTGGTGTGTGTGCGAAGCACATGCGGCGGGCGATCATCGCCTTCGGCACGATGCATATAAAACGTGTCCATTTCCGCCCGCGCGGGGTGATGGCCCGGAATATTCAGCGCGTCAAAGTTATACCAATCGGTATCAATGCGTGGACCCTCGGCCACACCAAAACCCATGTCGGCGAAAATTGCGGTGACTTCCTCGGTCACTTGGGAAATCGGGTGAATTGTGCCCTGTCCGCGTCCGCGGGATGGCAAGGTCACATCCAACCATTCGCTTTGCAGACGTTCGTTTAGCGCCGCATCGGCAAGGGCCGCTTTTTTCGCGGAAAGGGCGCTGTTGATTTCATCTTTTAGGGCATTTAACGCAGGCCCTACAACCTGACGTTCCTCTGGGGTCATTTTACCCAATTCACGCATCTTTAGGCTGACCTCACCCTTTTTGCCGACGGCGGCAAGGCGGGTTTCCTCAAGTGCTGCTTCGTCTGCTGCGTTCGAAATGGCGTCTAGGTATTTTTGGCGCAAATCGTCCATCGATATCCCCTATTTTGGATGCCCGACCCTGCTATCATATTCACAGATCAGTGCAAGGTATTTGCCCAGCGCATCAGGCACGCACGTTAGAAAAAGAAAAGGCCGCGCATCTGCGCGGCCTTTGGAATGTCTGTTATCGCCTTGGCTTATGCCGCGAGTGCTGCCTTGGCTTGATCCACAATCGCGCCAAATGCCTCTGGCTCGTGTACCGCTAGGTCTGCCAATACTTTGCGGTCAACTTCGATACCTGCAAGCGATAGACCGTTGATGAAACGGCTGTATGTCAATGCCTCATCATGCGCGCGCACGGCTGCATTGATACGCTGAATCCATAGGCTGCGGAAATTACGCTTGCGATTATGACGGTCGCGTGTTGCGTATTGGTTCGCTTTGTCTACGGCTTGTGCAGCAACTTTGAATGTGCTCTTGCGGCGGCCATAGTAACCTTTGGCTTGGTCAAGAATTTTCTTGTGACGACGATGGGTAACTGGACCTGTTTTTACGCGTGACATGTCTTATTCCTTCCTTAGCGTGCGTATGGCATCATGCTCTTGACGATTTTCTCGTCAGGCGCTGACATCACTGTTGTACCGCGTGCATTGCGTAGGAATTTATTTGTACGCTTGATCATGCCGTGGCGCTTCCCTGCCTGTGCAGTTTTAACGCGACCTGTGGCCGTTACCTTGAACCGCTTTTTGCAGCTCGATTTTGTCTTCATCTTAGGCATTTCCGTCTCCTTAATCTTAGATCGGTGACAACGCGACTCGGCATGCCCTCCGCCGGCCACGTAATGAGGGGAGCGTATAGCGTGGTTGTGAAGAGGGTGCAAGCCAGTTTTCGTGGCTGCATGCGGAAACTCTTTTTGTAAAACAGATTAACAGAAATCCATAGCCAATCGTTAGATTGGCAAGGCGCTGACCTCCCCCATAGGAGGCGCCTTCGTCGCCCCCCGAGGTCAGCTACGAACTAGGAACCAGCAAACAATTTCTTAGGTCCATCATGCTGACATCCCTGATTCAGGGAAATTTTCAAACAATCTACTCAGGATCCATCGCGTAAATCATGCGTTCGTTACAGGGGGCGACGCGTAGGATGTTTGTTGTTCCTGGAATGTTAAACGGCACGCCTGCGGTGATCACGATTTGGTCGTTTTGGGTGGCATACCCTTCGGACAATGCGGCGCGCACGGCGCTGACCACGGCCTCTTTAAATCGGTCTTTGCTGCCTGACATCACACAGTTTGTGCCCCAGGTCAGGGCCAAACGACGGGCGGTATTCGTTTCCGATGTCATTGCGATGATCGGAACGCGGGGGCGTTCGCGGGCGGTCAGCAATGCGGTTGTGCCAGATTGGGTGTAACAGCAGATCGCCTTAATATCAGTTGTTTCCGCAATTTCGCGGGCTGCGGAGACAATCCCATCGGCAACGCTTGTGCGCTGCGCTGTGCGCGATGTTTCCATGATCGTGCGGTATGTTGGATCGCTTTCCACCTCGACCGCAACGTTGTTCATGGTTGTGACTGCCTCAATCGGGAAACTTCCTGCCGCAGATTCCGCCGACAGCATGACCGCGTCTGATCCCTCATAAATCGCGGTTGCCACATCCGAAACCTCGGCCCGTGTGGGCATGGGACTTTCGATCATGCTTTCCAACATCTGTGTCGCCACGATCACGGGTTTTGCCGCCGCGCGACATTTGCGAACCAATCGTTTCTGAATGGGCGGCACGTTTTGAACAGGCAATTCGACACCCAAATCGCCCCGCGCAACCATAATCCCATCGGATGCATTCAAAATATCGTCAAACCGTTCAACGGCAGAGGGTTTTTCAATCTTGGACAAAATCGCAGCGCGGCCTTTGGCCAATTCGCGCGCCTCAACCAAATCCTCGGGACGTTGAACAAAGGACAGGGCCAACCAATCAATGCCCAATTCACAGGCAAATTCCAAATCCGCGCGGTCTTTTTCAGACAATGCAGCCACAGGCAGGATGACATCAGGGACGTTCACGCCCTTACGATTTGAGATCGTTCCGCCATTGATGACCTCGCATTCCGCGAAATCGGTACCACAGGATTTCACCCGCAGTCGAATTTTACCATCATTGACCAACAGTGTCGCATCGGGGCGCAGGGCCGCAAATATTTCTGGGTGGGGCAGGCAGACACGCGTTTTGTCACCCTCTGCCGTATCCAGATCCATGCGGAACGCGGCGCCATTTTCCAACTCTTCCTCACCATTGGCAAAGGAACCAACGCGCAGTTTTGGGCCCTGCAAATCCGCAAGGATTGCGATTGGGCTGCTTAGCTCTGCCTCGATCTGACGAATAAGACGATGACGTTCTGCGATTTCATCGTGGGTCCCGTGTGACATATTCAGACGAAAGACATCTGCGCCCGCCTCATGCAGGGCCTTGATCATTTCATAGCTGCTGGATACGGGGCCAAGGGTGGCTACGATTTTCACATTCCGGTGACGTCTCATGTCTTTACCTTTTCTACACCACGTGGCGGATCCGTGTGGCAATTTTTCACATTATTGTTAGCGTTAACATTTTCTGCTTTATGCAGTATGTTTTAACATTTCGCAACGCTAATTCCTTGGACATACTGTCAAATTATAGAAACGATAATGTGACAGTTCTGGACCAATGCGCCTGAACTCCATATATCCTGAGGAAAGAGTTTAAAAGGAGCAATCCAATGGATGATCAAACGCGCATCGAATTAGAAGCCGCCGCTTTCCGCACCTTGCGAGAGCATTTGATGGAAAAACGCACCGATGTTCAAAACATCGATATGATGAACCTTGCTGGATTTTGCCGCAATTGTTTGTCCCGTTGGTACCAAGAGGCCGCGAATGAGCGCGGCATTGAAATGGGCAAAGAAGAGGCGCGCGAAATCTTCTATGGGATGACAATGGCAGAGTGGAAAGCCAATTATCAAACCGAAGCCTCAGGCGATCAGCAAAAGGCCTTTGACAAGGCCTTTGCCGAAAACGTTGGGACCAAGGGTTAACGACGCAAATGGAACAGGCGCAGTTGATGCGCCTGATGCGTTTGCACCTCGCTCTCGCTGTCTTGGCTTTGGTTCATCACGCGCCGCGCCAAGGCGAGCCCCAGCAGACCAAAAATAACACCACCCACATAGGGCCCCGCCAAAACACCCACGGGGCCAAACCACATTCCGCCTTGGTATAGGAATGGAATGGTGCCGATGGTATGACGCACCCAATTGATCCATGTAGAATAATAGGGATGCCCCAAATTATTGAACGCCGCATTTGATACAAAAATGGCACCGTTAAAATAGAACAGGATCGCAAGCGGCCCGCAAAATGCATAAAGCAGTGCAAGGGCCGGTCCCTGTTCCAGCGCAAACAGCGCTGCAATCGGATCGCGCAGCAGAAACAGTGCCAATGCGATAACAACGACAACCACGCCTGTGAACAATAATGCGTCATAAAATGTGCGCTTCACACGGTCCATTTGACCCGCACCATAGTTTTGCCCAACGATTGGCCCCACGGCCCCTGACAGGGCAAAGACGACACCAAAGGCCAAGGGCACCAAACGCCCAATCACGGCCATGCCCGCAACGGCCGCCTCACCAAATTCTGCCATGGCACGTGTGGCAAAGGCTGCGCCAACTGGGGTGGCAAGCTGGGTCAAAATTGCGGGGATCGCAATGAACATAACTGGATTAAAATCACGTAGCAATCCAACGCGGTCAGGTGCCTCTAACCCGCCGTGATTTTTGAATAAGAAATAGAACGACAATGATGCCGAGGCGATGCGTGCAGCAACGGAGGCCCATGCAGCGCCTGCCAAATTCATGTCCAATGCAAAGATAAAGATCGGATCAAGGATTGCATTCACTACGCCCCCCAAGATCGTGACATACATGGAGGAGGACGCCGCGCCATGCGAACGTAAAACTGCACTGGCAACAATACTGGCAACCAAAATTGGAAGACTGGGAATGATAATGCGCAGGTATGAAGCCGCCAATTCCGCCGTTTCCCCAGAGGCGTCAACCAATGTGACAAGGTTCAGAACATTAAACCAAACGACGGCCGCAAAGATGGCCCCCAGCGCCACACCATAAAACAATGCATGTGACGCCTTGGATCGGGCAAGCACTTCATCACCTGATCCCAATGCCCTTGCAACCAAGGCACCTGCCGCAATCGCAATACCGATCCCAAAGGATGTTGTGAAAAACAAAATGCTGCCCGCATACCCAATGGCCGCAGCCAGCGCCGCATTTCCCAACATCGAAATAAAAATCATGTCGACAAAATCGACAACAAACATGGCCATCAGCCCGATCGAGGCAGTGGCCGACATAACCGCGACATGCCGCATGGGCGCACTGGTTAGAAACTTGGCGTTACTTTTTGACATAGGGTTCCCTTCCCTTGCGGGAACGGACCTATGTTATTTTTTCGCTTTTATAACCTGCAGCAGGGGCATCAGTGCCGACATGTCTGGGCCGTGTTCCATTCCTGTCAATGCCTTGCGCAAGGGCATGAACAATCCCTTGCCTTTGCGCTCTGTTGCCGCCTTCACTTCAGATGTCCATGCGGACCATGTGCCATCATCAAATGGCAAGGCAGGGAGCATATCCAATGCGGTTGAAACAAATTCGCGGTCGTCCTCTTCGATCAGGGGATCCGCGCCTTGGCTGATCAGGGTCCACCACGCTGCGATATCTTTGCGTGTGGTGATGTTTTCGCGCACAACGGCCCAAAATGCGTCTGCCAAATCCGCAGATACGCCTGCGGCGTCCAAGTCGGCTTGGATATCCGCCAAGGGTAGATCGTGTAACAAACGCGCGGTCAGCGGATACAAATCCGCCTCGTCAAATTTGGTTGGTGCGGACCCAAAGATCGACAGATCAAAATTATCCGCAACCTCATCCAATGACGTGCGCAGTTCGACAGGTTCGCTTGATCCCAATCGCGCCATGTGGCTGATGATCGCCTCAGGCTCGATGCCGTTTTCGCGCATGTCCTTTAGCGCCAGTGTGCCCAAACGTTTTGACAGCGCCTCACCTTGTGGGCCTGTCAAAAGCGAATGGTGTGCAAATTCAGGCACGTTGCCACCCAAGGCTTGGATTATCTGAATTTGCGTGGCTGTATTTGTGACGTGATCGGATCCGCGCACAACATGGGTGATCCCCATTTCCGTGTCATCCACAACGGACGCTAAGGTATAGAGGAACTGACCATCCGCGCGGATCAAAACAGGATCGGACACAGATGCCGCATCAATCGACAGATCACCCAAAATACCATCTGTCCAATTGATACGTTCATGATCCAACAAAAAACGCCAATGCCCTGATCCGCGTTCTGCGCGCAGCGCATCCTTTTCCGCGTCACTGAGACCGCGCGCCGCGCGATCATAAACGGGCGGCTTGCCCATGTTCAGCTGCTTCTTACGCTTTAGGTCCAGTTCCGTTGGCGTTTCAAAACATTCATAAAAGCGCCCCATGTCGCGCAGTTTATCTGCCGCCGCGTGATACCGATCAAGACGCTCTGATTGACGCTCGATACGATCCCACGTCAGACCCAACCATTCCAAGTCACGCTTAATCTGATCGACATATTCTTCCTTAGAGCGTTCTGGATCCGTATCATCGATACGCAAAATGAACGTGCCCTGCGTTTTGCGCGCAATCAAATAATTCATCAAAGCGGCGCGCATATTACCGATATGCAGATAGCCGGTTGGGGATGGTGCAAAACGCGTGACTGTCATTGGTATTCTCCTATGTCGCGGGGTGTTTTTCACACCTCACCCAATTTGTCCAGTCAGCTTGGCCTGACAGGCCATATCTGATCCAACCGTTCCAACCCCGCCGTTATCAATTGTGCAAGCACGTCCAAATCAATATCTGCCAATTTGTTTACGTATAAACAGGACTTTCCCAATTTGTGTTTGCCAAGGTTTTTCAAAATGTCGGAAAAGTCCCCATAGCCTGGCATGATGTAAATCGACAAATTGGATTTGCGCGGTGAAACCCCGTTGCTAAAAAATCACCTTCGCGGCCTGTGGCATAGCGATAATGATATTGACCAAATCCAACGATGCTATCGCCCCACATTTTTGGGGCATACCCAGTGACCTTTGAAAAAAGATCAACCAATACAGCGGCGTCCTGACGTCGTGTTGGATGGGCGATTGATGCGATAAATTCGTCAACGGACGCATCAGTTTTGACAGTTTTATTTTGCGTCACATTCATAATCCTTTATATTTGCAATTAACCCACTACAATTATGGAACACGCAGGAGGATATTATGAAAACACCCTATTACATGCGACGCCGCACATTTTTGACAGGTGTTGCCGCAACCGCGACAGCCACCGCCGCCCAAAGTGCGGCCCCAATGTTGGGCCCATCCATGTCGCTACATCGCAGATTTCAATTAGGCAGCTTTGAAATTACGACAATTCTTTCAGGCACCGTCACCGTCAATAATGATCCACAAAGCATTTTTGGCCTGAACGTCAGCGAAGATGAATTCAAACGTGTCTGCGCGGAAAATGCGATTCCAGATGATAAGTTCCAAATGTTTTATACCCCAACTGTGATCAACACAGGCGCGGAATTGATCCTGTTTGATACAGGCCAGAACCCAACAGGCACAGTCGCAGCACTTGAAAGCGCGGGTTATAGTGCGGATCAGGTGGATAAGGTTGTTTTGACCCATTTCCACGGCGATCACATCGGCGGCATTTCGGAAAATGATGTACGCACATTTGAAAACGCCGAATATGTGTGCGGGCTTGCAGAATACGAAGATTGGGATTTTTCGGGCAATGACACGTTTGAAGAAAAGGTCCGTCCGCTTGAGGACGAAATCGTCATGCTGGAAGATGGTGAGGATATCGTCACAGGCGTCACGGCGATGGCCGCACATGGTCATACCCCAGGTCACATGGGATATATGATCGAGTCAGAGGGCAAAAATCTGTTCCTTGGGGGGGATTTTGCGAACCATTATATCTGGTCATTGGCCTATCCCGATTGGGAATTGCGTTTTGATCGTGATCGCGAAGGGGCGGCACAAACACGACGGCGTGTCTTGGGCATGTTGGAAGATGAAAAAATGCCATTCATCGGATACCACATGCCTTGGCCCGGTTTGGGTTACGTCGAAACACGCGGGGATGGATTCCGCTATGTTCCAGCCAGCTATCAGATGATGCTGTAATTAATTGAAGCGCCCTCGGGGTTTGAACCTGAGGGCGTTTTTAAGAGTATCTCAGCTCCGCAGGGTCACTTGCCCGAAGTCGATACGTTACAGAGCCCTAGATATTCGGCGAATTGGCGTGACTAAGCCTATTTAGTCGTATTTGCGCTGATCTTCGATCACCAACCCATCGCGGGGCAATCCACCTGGTGCAATCAATTCGATACGTCCGCGCAGTTTTAGGCAATCCATAACAGACGCCTCATACCGTGCAGCATCCGTTGCAGATGTTTCCAGTTGAACAATCATTCCATCCATTTCGCCATCCCGAATGGCAATGACCCGTGCGCGATCAATTTCATTGTGTTTGGCAACCAAATCCGCAACCTGTTCTGGGCGTACAAACATCCCCTTGATCTTGGTTGTTTGATCTGCGCGGCCCATCCACCCTTTGATGCGCATGTTGGTACGCCCACAGGGCGACTGACCCGCCATGACGGCAGACAAATCGCCCGTTGCGAACCGAACCAATGGATAGTCGCGGTTTAATGTGGTCACGACAACTTCGCCCACCTCACCCACGGCAACTGGGTTTCCTGTGCCTGGTGTTACGATTTCAACAATCACGCCTTCATCGACGATCATGCCGTCCATGGCTTGGGATTCATAGGCCACATTGCCCAAATCCGCGGTCGCATAGTTTTGCAAACACAGAACATCACGATCGGCGTATTCCTGACGCAAGGATGGGAACAGTGCACCACCACCAACCGCGGCTTTCGTAATGCCAAGCTTTACGCCCAATTCATCCGCCTTATCCAAAATCACCTTTAGATAATCGGGCGTACCCGCATAAGCCGTTGTTCCAATGTCGAATGCCGCGCGCACCTGTAATTCTGTTTGGCCAACCCCAGCAGGGACAACCGCCGCATTGACCGCACGCGCACCATTTTCAAAAATCATTCCCGCAGGCGTCAAATGATACCCAAAGCAGTTTTGAACAATATCGCCTGCGCCAATGCCAACGGCGTTCAAAAACCGCCCGATGCGCCACCAGTCATGGCCAACACCGCCAGGTTCATAAATTGGGCCAGGGGATTGAAAGATATGCGCGAATTCATGTGTGTTCAGCGCACCATATCCCCCAAGCGGGCCATTTTCCGATTGGGCTTGCACCAGATCAGATTTGCGCAAAACAGGCAGCCCAGCCAAATCACCAATCGTCTGAATTGCGCTGGCGTCAATGTCGCCCAGCGTATCTGAATACCCGCTCAATTTCTGAGCATTTGCGATTTGCGCAGGCAGGGCCAAAACAAGATCACTGGCACGTTGATCAGCACTGCGTGTTTCTAAATCATCAAAAAAGCTCATGAGCGTTCGTCCTAGTTCAAAGTCATTGAGAGAAAATTTATAAAATCAGCTCAGCCAACGCTTACGACGGCGATAGCTGCGCGTATCGCGATAGGATTTTCGTCCCTCTTCAGACATACCTAGATAAAACTCTTTTACATCAGGATTTTCACGTAATTCAGCCGCAGGTCCATCCATCACCACTCGACCAGATTCCAGTATGTATCCATAGTGAGCATAGCGCAAAGCGACGTTTGTGTTCTGTTCGGCGAGAAGGAATGTTACTCCCTCTTTCTCATTAATAGACTTCACGATTTCAAAAATTTGTTCAACCAGTTGCGGTGCAAGCCCCATCGAAGGTTCATCCAACAAAATCGTTTCTGGTTGGCTCATTAAAGCTCTCCCCAGTGCGCACATTTGTTGCTCGCCCCCGGATGTGTAGCCAGCTAACGACTTTCTTCGTTCTTTTAGTCTAGGAAAGTAACTGTAAACCATTTCTAGATTATTTTCGATCGCAGCGCGTCCATCTGTTCGCGTATATGCTCCTGTCATTAAATTTTCTTCAACAGTAAGGTGTTCGAAGCAATGACGTCCTTCCATCACTTGAACAACCCCACGGCGCACCATTTCGGCAGGGTCCGTTTGGTCGACCCGTTCGCCGCGATAAGACACCATTCCTTTGGTCACTTCACCGCGTTCAGATTGAAGTAAATTGGAAATAGATTTGAGCGTCGTAGACTTACCAGCGCCGTTTCCACCCAAAAGCGCAGTTATACCACCTTTGGGGACACGCAGGGATACGCCCTTAAGAACCAAAATAACGTGGTTATAGATCACCTCAATATTGTTCACTTCGAGCAGTGTTTCTTGGTCTTGTGATACGTCCAGCATCGGGTTTCTTTCCAATTCGAAAAAAGGTTAAGGGTTGGCCCCCGCGCAGTGGCGGAGGCCAAATTCACATTAGTTACAGTTGGGTGTAATGTTGTTTTCTGCAGCGTACGCAGCACTATCTTCAGCAATCAACTTCGCTACAACGCTTTGGTCAGATTGCTTGTAATCAGAAATCATGTTCCACGAACCAGCATTAGCATCCCACTGTGCGACAGCCACTAGACCGTCACCACCATGGTTCTGACACGTGACTTTAAAGCTAGGTCCAAAATTAGGTAATCCTAATTCAACCATTTTAGCTTCAGTCATTTCAAAAGCTTCCATCGCTTTGATCATATCACCCTGCGAAACATCAGAATTACCTGTCATTTTCTGAGCAGTGCGTGCAGCTTCTGAATGCAACATCGCCATATACATGCCACGATTGTAGAGTACAGTGCCAACTTGATCTCCAGCGCCGGCAGCTTTTCCTGCATCTACCACATACTTTTTGATCTCATCGAGAACTGGGAACTCATTTCCAACACCATGGAATGTTAATGATTTATAGCCGTTAGCTTTTGGTCCTGCTGGTACTACGTCGTTTTCAGAACCTGACCACCATACACCAATGAAATTTTCCATTGGAAAACGAATGTTCACGGCTTCTTGGATCGCAACTTGGTTCATCACACCCCAGCCCCACATTAGGACGTAATCTGGGCGATCCCGTCGAATTTGTAGCCACTGTGATTTTTGCTCCTGACCTGGGTGGTCGACTGGGAGCAAGGACAATTCGTATCCATGCTTCTCTGCAAGGACTTCAAGCGTACGAATAGGCTCCTTTCCATAGGCTGAATTGTGGTATACGAGCGCTACTTTTTTGCCTTGAATGTTGCCACCATTAATATCTAAAAGGTGATTGATCGCGCCTGAGGCCCCATCCCAGTAGTTCGCAGGATAGTTAAAAACATTCCGGAAAACTTCTCCATTTTTAGCGGATGTACGACCGTAACCACCGGTATGCAAGGCAATACCATCAGCTGCAGTTTTTGGGATAAGCTGATAGGTCATACCTGTTGAATACGGTTCATAAACAAGAACGCCTTCGCCTTTGGTTGCTTCGTAGCATTCAACACCTTTCTCAGTGTTGTAACCAGTCTCACATTCGATGACACGAGTTTTGACGCCGCCAATTCCACCATCTCTCTCGTTGAGCAGCGTCATATAATCCGCGTAACCGTCAGCTAGTGGAATACCATTAGCAGCATATGGCCCCGTGCGATAACTGAGCGACGAAAATGTTAATTCTGCGAATGCTGGTGCCGCGGCGACAATGCCAGCTAGCAAGGAAGTTAAAAGTTTAGTTTTCATCGGTTTGGTCCTCCCATAATTTTCCGATGGTTGAAATTGTCAGGGTTCATCCCTGATCGTGATACTCAGGCCCTAGTGTGGGAAGGGCCAAAGCCGTAGTTTTTCCTTTGTTACGCGCCATAGTTGCGCAAGTCCGTGGGGTTCGGCAATCAAAAAGACAATGATCAAACCACCCACGATCATGAATTCAAGGTGTGCCGCCAAATCTGTTGGCCAGCCAAGACCACCCACCAGCACGTTTTTCAAGAAGACGGGCAACAACACCAAGAAGGCGGCGCCAGCGAAACTGCCAAAGATTGAACCCAAGCCACCAATGATGATCATGAACAACACCAAGAATGATTTGTTGATGCCAAACACCTCGCCCACTTCAACAGCGCCAAGATAAACCGCAAAGAACAATGCCCCCGATAGACCGACAAAGAAGGAAGAAACTGCAAATGCGCTAAGCTTTGCGCCAAGCGGGTTCACACCAATAATTTCGGCCGCGATATCCATGTCACGGATGGCCATCCATTTGCGCCCCAAGGAACCGCGCGTCAGGTTTCGCGCAACAATCGCCGACAGTGTCACAAAGACCAAGCACACTAAATATGCCGCCCATGCTTCGGTCGCAGGACCCGTGATGGGTTCGCCCAGAAACGTCCGCTCAGGCGCTGAAATCTGACCTGATGCAGAATAGTTGTAGAACCATGGCACACGGTTAAAGAGCCATACCAAAAAGAACTGCGCAGCAAGGGTCGCAACCGCAAGGTAAAATCCCTTAATCCGCAGCGACGGTAGGCCAAACAAAACGCCCACGCATGCTGTGATAACACCCGCCAATACGATGTGGATCAAAACGCTGACTTCGGGGAATATAGTCATCAGTTTATAGACCGCATAGGCCCCAACCGCCATAAAGCCCCCCGTGCCTAAAGACACTTGACCGCAATATCCCGTCAGAATGTTCAAACCGATAGCGGCGATGGAATAGATTAGGAACGGAAGGAAAACCGCATTCACCCAATAGTCATTGATCATGAACGGTATGATTGCGAATGCAACAAACAACACAAAGTAGTACCGATACCGATCAAATTTGATCGGGAAGGTTTGGTTGTCATCTTGATAGGAGGTTTTGAAATCTCCAGCCTCACGGTAGAACATTATTTCGCCTCCCAGCAAAGAATTAAGTCAGTGGCCCCAGCCAACAAAAATGCGTTTGTGTATGTCATCCCATCATACCCTTTCGATGATTTTGTCGCCAAAGAGACCTTGGGGACGGAACACAAGAAAGACGAGCGCAAGCACATAGGCAAACCAGTTTTCAGTTGCCCCGCCAATGATTGGGCCAAGCGCAAATTCAAACAGTTTTTCACCCACACCGATGATCAGGCCACCGACAATCGCACCCGGGATCGACGTAAAGCCGCCCAACATCAAAACAGGCAATGCCTTAAGCGCGATCAAAGAAAGCGAGAATTGAACACCCGACTTGGTACCCCACATGATCCCCGCAACCAGTGCCACGAACCCTGCAACGGACCAGACCATCACCCAAATAAAGCTAAGCGATACACCAACAGAAAGTGCCGCTTGGTGATCATCTGCCACTGCACGCATCGCGCGGCCTTGCTTTGTGTATTGTGAAAAGGCCACCAAAACACCAACCAATAGGGCCGCGATGATTGTGGCGACGATATCCAAGTTGTCGATAAAGAAGCCGTAATCAAAGATGTTAAAGGTGGTTTCATCGATCCATAGGTTGATTCCCTGCGGCAATCCAACGTCAAGTTTTTTGATCTCGGCGCCCCACATCAAGTCGCCAAACCCCTCCATAAAGTAGGCAAGGCCAATGGTCGCCATAAATAGAATAATTGGCTCTTGGTTCACCAAGTGGCGGAAAATCACCACCTGCACCAACCACGCCAATCCCACCATCACGACCATTGTCAGCAAAATGCCTAGTACCGCAGGTAAATGCCACCCAAAGTGATGTACATGCGTACCCAGCATTGCGTTGATTAGGTGGCTAAAGGGAACCTGTCCCTCCATGATGCCAACCAATGTCATCGCAGAGAACAGCGCCATCACACCTTGAGCATAGTTAAAGATACCAGATGCCTTGTAGATCAAGACAAATCCGAGCGCGACCAAGGCATAAAGAACCCCTGCCATTAGCCCGTTTAAGAAAACTTCCATCGCAAAGACGAGTTGTTCAGGCATTTGCACGCTCCTCTTTCAGCACCGACACGATACCGACGTGATACCGACGTAAAACAGATTGATATTTTTTAGTCATGTGAGACCCCCAAATAAGCGTCGATCACCTCTTGGTTATTGCGCACCTCATCTGGTGTGCCATCGCCAATTTTGCGGCCATAATCCATCACCACAACACGATCAGACAGATCCATAACAACCCCCATATCGTGTTCAATCAATGCGATTGTGGTGCCAAATTCGTCATTCACATCCAGAATAAAGCGGCTCATGTCCTCTTTTTCTTCAACGTTCATCCCCGCCATCGGTTCGTCCAAAAGAAGCAATTTTGGCTCAGACGCCAACGCACGCGCCAATTCGACACGTTTCTTCAAACCATAAGGAAGCCGCGCAACGGGTGTTTTACGGATGTGCTGAATCTCAAGAAAATCAATGACTTTCTCACAGATTTCACGGTTTTCAACCTCTTCCTTTTCAGCCTTTCCGCGCCATAATGCTTGGGACAAAATGCCAGCCTTCATCTGGGTCAAGCGTCCGGTCATGACGTTATCCAGAACGCTCATCCCTTCAAACAGGGCGATGTTTTGGAAAGTCCGTGCAATCCCCTGACGCGCCACTTCATAGGGGCGCATGGGTGCGCGTTTTTGACCACGGAAATAAACGTCGCCCTCTTGGGGTACATAAAACCCCGAGATGACGTTCAGCATAGATGATTTACCCGCACCATTTGGTCCGATGATCGCGCGAATTTCGCCTTCCCGAATATCAAAGCTGATATCCTTAATCGCCGTAACCCCCCCAAAACGCAGGGTAATATTACGCATATCCATGACCGTGCCGCCGATCTGACGACCGTCTGCTGTCACGTATCCTTGTTCTTGATCTAGCATCAATTCACCCCTTATTCTGCCGCAATTTTTTGGGCAGGTGCGACAGTCGTTGCATCGCACAATGTCAATGTCGCGCTGATGGCGCCCTTGCGACCATCTTCATAGGTCACTTCGGTTTCGGTAAAGATTTCGTCCTTGCCGTCATAAAGAGCGTTGACCAAATCTTCGAATTTTTCACCGATCACTTTACGGCGCACCTTGCGTGTGCGGGTCAGTTCGCCGTCATCCGCATCCAGTTCTTTGTGCAAAACAAGGAAGCGGTAAATTTGGCATCCTGACAACATGTCATCCTGCGCAACCGAACGGTTGACCTCTTCAACATGCCCTCTGATCGCACCCAATACCTGTGGATGCCCTGCCAATTCCTGATAGCTGGAATATGCAATGTTGTTACGCTCGGCCCAGTTGCCCACAGCCGACATATCAATGTTGATCAAGGCCATGCATTTTTCGCGACCTGCACCAAACACAACAGCCTCAAGGATATTGGGATAAAACTTGAGCTTATTCTCAACATACTTTGGCGCGAACATGCTGCCATCGGCCATTTTGCCAACATCCTTGGCGCGGTCAATGATGCGCAAATGCCCCGTGTCAGGTTCAAAGAAACCTGCATCCCCTGTTGCCACCCATCCCTCTGGGTCTTTGGTGTCTGCGGTGCTCTCTGGGTTTTTGTAATATTCCACGAAGGTCCCTGGTGAGCGATAAAGAACCTCGCCATTGTCATCAATGCGCACCTCAACACCAGGGGACGGGATGCCAACAGTGTCGCTGCGCACTTCACCATCAGGTTGCTGCGTGATGAAAACAGAGGCCTCTGTCTGGCCATAAAGCTGTTTTAGGTTGATCCCCAAAGAACGATAAAAATCAAAAATTTCGGGGCCGATCGCCTCACCCGCGGTGTAACCGATGCGAACGTTTGAAAAACCCAACGTGTTTTTCAGCGGTCCATAGACCATGAATTCACCCAAGGCATATTTCAGACGATCCAATAGGCCCACGGATTTGCCATCCAAAATCGCGGGTCCCACCTTTTTCGCATGCGCCATAAAGGTATCGAACAACCATTTCTTGGTCTTTCCAGCATCTTCCATACGAATCATCACGTTGGTCAGCTGGCTTTCGAAAACACGGGGTGGCGCGAAATAATATGTTGGTCCAATTTCACGCAGGTCTGTCTGCATGGTGCCTTGGCTTTCAGGGCAGTTCACACAGAACCCGGTCCATGCCGCCTGACCGATTGAAAAGATGAAATCCCCAACCCATGCCATCGGCAGATAGGCCAAAACATTTTCGCCCGCGCCCAATTTGTCAAATTCTGAGGATGAGCGCGCGGCCTCGATAATATTCCGGTTTGAAAGAACAACACCTTTTGGTCGGCCCGTTGTCCCAGAGGTATATAGCATCACACAGGTGCTGTCGTAATTCAGGGCCTCTTCGCGTGATTTCAGCTCTGTGGCCAAGGCGCCCGATTTCGCCCGTCCGTTTTCCAATATGCCCGCGTAGGAATGCAAATGCATGTGGTCGTATTTGCGCAAACCGCGTGGATCCAAATAAATCATCTTTTCGAAATTTGGCAGGTCAGATTGAATTTCCAGAACTTTATCAACCTGTTCCTGATCGCCCGCGATAACATAACGCGCACCACAGTGGCCCAGCACATAAGCCATCTCTTCGGCAACCGCATCTTGGTACAACGGAACGGGAACGCCGCCTGCCATTTCGATACCTACCATCGAAATATACAAGCTGGGACGATTTCGACCTATGATCGCAACAAAATCCCCCTGTTTGATCCCAAGGTCGATCAGGCCAAGCGCAAGCGCCTCTGCCTCGGATGCGGCGTCTGTCCACGTCCAAGTTTGCCAAATTCCAAATTCTTTTTCACGATATGCGGGCGCCGATGGATTGTTTTTGGCATTCCGACGAAACAACGCCGGAACGGATCGCAACCCGTTCTCGCCATTCAATGGCTCAGTCACTAAATGTTCCTCCCTTGGTCAGGCGTCATTCTCTGCGCCCGATCTGTTGACATTACGCTCGGAATCAAAGGTTTCGTCAAGATTGCAGAAATCTAACGAATTGTTACAGGCTGTTTGATCCACTTTTCACACCTGAAAACGCGTGCTAGCTCTTTTGTTAAATTGGAGCCTTGAGATGGACGCACGGACACGGGACGGGATGACACGGGCGGGTTTGAACCTGATCCAGCAGGCCTTGTCGATTTATGATGCGAACCTGAGTTTGGTGCTGTCAAATCGTCGATTTCAGGAAATGTTTGATCTGCCAAAATCGCTTATCACGCCTGGCGCCCCCTTTGCTGACACCATTCGCTATGTTGCCGCGCGCGGGGATTACGGCCCGCTTGATGATTTAGAAGCCTTCGTCATCGAACGCGTGCAAATGGCACAAAGTTTTACACCACATTACATGGAACGCACCCGCGGCAATGGTCAGGTCATCAGTGTTGAGGGCACCCCCCTGCCCAATGGGGGATGGGTGACCGTTTATACCGACATCACCCAAATCAAACGACAAGAGGATATGTTACGCGCCAGATCAGAGGAATTGTCGGGGCAGCTAAGTGCCTATTCCCAAGAACTCAGCACAACAAACCGCAAACTGGCCTCGACTATTTCTGCGTTAGAACAATCACAACAAGACCTGCAAGAAATCGAAGCGCGCACACGATTGACGACCGAAATGATGCCCGCGCATATCGCCCATGTTGGACCAGATCGGCGATATACCTATTCCAATAAACGCCTGAACCTTGTCATGCCGGGACGCCCCGCAGACATCATAAACCGACACATCGCCGAGGCCTTGGGCGCGCAAACATATTCAATGATCGAACCTTATCTGAATTCAGCATTGGATGGGAAATCTTCGGTTTTTGAATTTACCGATGATCTGTCGTCACGTCGGATCAGAACCGCGTTCACACCCGATACATCCGAATCCAATCAGGTAAGCGGTGTTTACATCCTATCCATGGATGTCACCGAAGAGGCTCAAGCCCGCGCCACATTGCAACAGCAAAGCAAGCGCGAAATGGCATCGCACTTAACCAGTGGTTTGGCACATGATTTTTCAAATCTATTGACCATCATCTTGGGCGCGCAAGGGCGATTGGCAAAATTGGATTTACCGCCCGATGCACGACAATTGGTCGATGCCACACTAAACGCCGCAACCCGCGGCGGCGCATTGTTGCACTCGATTGCCGATATGGTGGGCAATCGTGCACCACACCCGCGTGCCGTCACCATTGCAGAGGTTTTTGAACAAATCGCACCGCTGGCGCAAAGTGCGCTGGACAGCCAACACAAATTGTCACTGAAACCTCCAAAAACGGATAAATACTGGTTACTGGACGCGGGTCAATTGATGGATGCATTGTTGAACTTGATCCTGAATGCGCGTGATGCAATCGGAAAAGAGGGGACAATCACCCTAGCTGCCAAAATTGTAAAGGACACGTGGATCGAATTTGTTGTCACTGACACGGGCCCTGGGTTTTCCGACAATGCATTACAGCATGCGTTTGATCCTTTCTTTACCACCAAAGGGGAGCATGGAACGGGCCTTGGCCTTAGCATGGTTTATGACGTGGCCAAGATGAATGGCGGTTCCCTTGTTTTGCAAAATGGGTTTCGTGGGGCGCGCGTGACCTTGCGCCTGCCTGCCCGTCAAGCCATTGCGGAGCACCCCCCTGGAATGGCATTGTTGGTCGAGGATCAAACAGACCTACGCGATGTTTTCCGCAGCTATTTGACAGGTATGGGGTATTCCGTGATCGAAGGAAGTGGCGTTGACGAAGCCCGTGCGTTGTTGCGCGAATTACCCGAAATCACCCTAATTTTGACTGATCTACAGTTGGAAGGCGAAGAAACGGGTGTCGATTTGATCAGCGGTTTAGAAAACACCAAAACGCTTGTTCTATTTATGTCATCACTCCCCGCGGACCACCCATTGGTTATCCGTGCGCAGCGCATGGCACCTGTTCTTGCCAAACCATTTGAAATAGGCGATCTAAGAGCAACTTTGAAAGATGCTTTGAATGTCACAACCCCTCGTCACGATCCTTGATGATGAACCCGAAATTCGTCGTATTCTGGCCGATACATTAGAAGAGGCTGGGTATCGCACGATGGGATTTTCACGCGCAACGGAATTTGAAGCCGCCCTTAAATGCAATACACCAGACGTGTGTTTGGTGGATTTGGGCCTGCCTGATCGTGATGGCCTAACACTTGTGCATCGCCTTGCATTGGAGCAGGGGGCGATTGTCATCATCATATCTGGACGTGCACAGGTTCAGGACCGTGTTACAGGGCTGGAATTGGGGGCCGATGATTACATCATCAAACCCTTTGATCCAAGCGAAGTTGTGGCCCGTATCCGCGCACGACTGCGCAAAGATCGCGCACAGGTCGAACCAGGAAATCTTGCTAAATTCGCCGATTGGACTGCCGATTTTGACCGATATTCATTGATCGACAGTCAGGGTGAGGAAACCCCATTTTCTCATGCCGAGGGCGAAGTTCTACGCCTCTTTCTTGAAAGTCCCAAACGCCTGATTTCCCGCGCCTTCATGCAAGAACGACTGGGCGGCGCCGCAGGTGAAAGCTTTGATCGCGCGATGGATGTGCGTATTTCGCGACTGCGCACAAAGCTGAAAGAAGATCCAAAAAACCCACAACTGATCAAAACGATTTATGGGGCGGGCTATATCTTTTTGGGCGACGTTAGCTGGGATCGTTAATTGAAACTGTCAAACGGGATAAATTTCACAAGATCCCCATGCCTGATCGTGACTGCGTGATCTGGCAGTTCGACAAAGCCATTTGCCCAACTAAGACCGCTAATGCGCCCCGATCCCTCGGATTTGAAAACCTCAACCTGATCTCCAATTAATCGCGCGCGCAAATATTCACGCCGCCCGGGTTTTTTCCGTTTTTCGAAACTGGCCTTCACCCAATAGGATTGCGGCATCATCCAGTGCCCCCCTGCCAACACATTAAAAGAAGGGCGCGCAAAGATCATCGCACAGGTTGCCGCCGCAACTGGATTACCAGGCAGGCCAAATATCGGCATAGCCCCCCACATACCCATCGCCAAGGGACGTCCGGGTTTGACGGCGATCCGCCAAAACTCGATTGATCCCGTTTCAGACAGCAATGCAGAAAGATGATCTTCATCCCCTGCAGAGGCGCCTCCAGAGGTCAGCAATACATCAACATTTTCTTGGGCGTGATCCAACCGTTCGCGCAACTGATCGCGATCATCATTCACGTGTCCCAGATCAACCGCCACAAACCCCCATGCCGCAATAAGGGATAACAACATCGGTCGATTTGCATCATAAATCTGATGCGGGGCTGCGGATTGGGTGACATCACACACCTCATCCCCTGTGGACAAAACACCAATGCGTAAACGGCGGAAACATTCGATTTGCGAAATGCCCACTGATGCGGCAAGGCTTAGATCAGTGGCCCGCAACCTTTGACCTGTTGTCAACATAACATTCGCAGGTTGCACATCCTCGCCTGCTTTTCGGGTGTTTGCCCCCAATTTCAAAGGCCCATGGAACACAACCTCTTGACCATCTGTGGCAACATCCTCTTGCAGAACAACGGTATCAACCCCTTCGGGCAGTTGCGCACCAGTTAGGATGCGCACGGCTTGTCCCTCGGCCACCGCAGATTGCATTGGCACACCTGCGGCCGCACGCTCAGGGTGCAAAGCGAGGCGAATAACCTCTTCTTCATTGGCAAGCGATCCTGCAAACCCATATCCATCAACTGCTGAATTCGCCTTAGGTGGTGATGCACGTGGGGCAATCACATCCTGCGCCACAAAAAGATCACGTGCCTCTGAAATATCAACTGTTTCGGTCGACACGACACAACGCAGTGCGGATTTCAACTGGGCCAGGGCATCATCAACAGGTGTCCAAGCCACCCCAGGCGGCAAGGCAAAACAATCGTTTTTTAATGGTGGTGGTGTGACCATAACGTCCCCTTTGTCATGCTGATCCCAGCAATCCATCCTTCTTCCCGCACCCTATCATCCAATAGATCACTTGGATAGGCGGCATCCCAATCCGCGCGGCGCACCTGTAAAAAGGCCTCAGTCGACGTGCGGACCTGTACTGCGTCGTTGATGTGATAGGCCTGATCGGGAAACCGTTGGATCAAATCGTCCTGATCCAAGGCAAAGATGGACGGAAAGATTTCCGCCAAAACCACCCCGTTAAATGCGGGTGGGATCCGCCCGTCAAAAGGCCATAGATGAATATCAGGGAACCTAGAAACCAACTGATGCAGTCGTGCAATTCCCAATAACGCCTGCGACCCGACAGAGCCTGTCGTAAACAATTTCCAACTGGATTGCGCGCCCTTTATCCCATCTTCGGTCGCGCGAAATTCGGGCAAACCGTGGCCCTGTCTTTGGCTGCCTTTATGGGGCAGGTCTGCATATTGCACATTTGCAGGTGCGCCCCAAAAGGGGCCTACGCCCGGAAATATCCCGTTTATATCTGCTGCAACCGGAAATCGATTGTTTGCGTTTTGCGCATCATCCTGAATGCGATCCGCCAAGCACCGCCATAGCGATCGCACATCACTTGATCCCGTCAGACGTTCGGCAAACCCGCGGGGATATCCAAACGAAAAATCAAATCCAATCAGGGTCGTTCCCTTTTGATCCTTGACCGTCTCGACAACCGTATGGATGTAATCCATCGCTGACTGACGCGTGCGGTGATAAATCGGATGGGATAGGGTGAATTGATCGCCATAACAGGTAAAAATTGCATCTGCGCAGGGGGCAACGGGCGAGGGTTTTGATCGCCCAGACCAGTCAACCGTTAGGACACGATCAAACATCCAATTTCAAATGTTGTGCGATGAAATTCGCAATCGAGGCCGTATCATTCAAATCCAACACAGGACGGTCAATCGTCACTGAGGTATCACTGGCCACAGCAACGATTGTTTCATCCTCGGGCGCGATCAATGGCTGACCCGTTTCTTTTCGATGCGCCTCAATTTTCGGGTGACGATCACGCTTATACCCCTCGATCAGAACCAAATCGACAGGCAACAGTTGTTTTAGCAAATCACCGAGGCTTGGTTCATCTTCATTGCGCAACTCATGCATCAACGCCCAGCGGTTTCGCGACGCCAACAAAACCTGCCGAGCCCCTGCGTCGCGGTGGCGGTAACTATCGCGACCCGGATGATCAATATCAAAGCTGTGATGGGCATGTTTGATGGATGACACGCTTAATCCACGTGCAGTAAATTCCGTTATCAAACGCTCCATCAGGCCCGTTTTCCCCGAATTTTTCCAGCCTGTAACACCAAATATTTTCATGCGAGGGTTTCCATCATTTTATTCGCCAGCTCCAAATCTTCTGGTGTGTTGATGTTGAAAAACGGGTCGATTTCACCGCTGTCAAAGACATGAGTTTCCGCGCCATGCTGATCAGTCCATAAAACGACCTTGCGCAATCCATCCTGCAAAGCGGATCGCAAATCTTCGCGCAAGGCGACGTGCCACAATCCGAAAGTTGGGTGACGCACGGTGTTTCCACCCTCAATTTTTGTCGCGGCAAGTGCGATTGGTACATCCATATGCTTTGATGCAGTCTCAAGGGCCGAAACCAGATCAGTTGGAAAAAACGGGGTATCCGCAGCCACGGAAACAATATGATCAAACCCATGATCCGCTGCGTAATCCAGCCCCGCAAGGACACCTGCCAAAGGCCCCAAAAATCCATCCAAGCTGTCGGCAACCACGGGCAGTCCAAATTCATCAAATCGCTCAGGATCACCGTTTGCATTCAAAACCATCTGATCCACTTGGGCACCCAATCGCGCAATCACCTGATCCAAAACACGAGAGGAGGCCCCAAGGGACAGCAATGATTTATCACCGCCCCCCATGCGCCGCGCCAAACCTCCCGCAAGGATCACACCCAAGGGTCTAACCATGTTCGGCCCCTTTGCGTCCCGCACTTTTGGGGTCATCCCGAACTTTGGTCAAATCCGCATCAAATTCAAGGCGTTCGCTGCCTGATAAGCATTGAAACCGTTTGCCTTTCATCCGACCGATCAAGGTCATCCCCACTTGTTCAGCAATCTCAATCCCCCATGCGGTAAACCCTGAGCGAGAGGCCAAAACGGGAATGCCCATCTGTGCGGTTTTAATCACCATCTCGGACGTAAGGCGACCCGTGGTATACAGGATTTTATCCCCCCCACTGACATCGTTCCTCATCATCCAACCCGCGATCTTATCCACCGCGTTGTGACGCCCCACATCCTCCATATAAACCAACGGACGATCCTGTTCACACAGTACCGTTCCATGGATCGCCCCCGCCTCAAGGTACAGGGAAGGCGTCCGATTAATACGCGAGGCAAGCATATATAACCATGAGGTTTTCACAGATTGCGTGGGGAGTTTCAGACCCTCTAACCCCTCCATCATATCGCCGAAAACAGTGCCAACGGCGCACCCGCTGGTGCGCGTTTTCTTTTTCAGTTTTTCTTCATAATTTGTCTGCGTTTCGGTGCGCACCACGATTGTTTCAAGTTCATCATCATAGCTGATGCCCGTTATCGCCTCACTTGGGTTCAGCATCCCTTGATTGCGCAAAAACCCAACGGCAAGGTATTCGGGGTAATCCCCAATTGTCATGGCCGTTACGATTTCCTGGGAATTTAGATAGATTGTCAAAGGGCGTTCTTCAATCACGCGAATGGTCTGTGTGTTGCCTTCGTGATCTGTTCCAAGGATTTGACGCGTTACGCCATTCCCCGTCGCATTTGGCGCGATTAAGTATCCATCCCATTGCCCAGCTACCATTGATCATCCTCCCGTTCAGTAGGATAGGTTAAATCAAATGTGGCCAATGTCCACAGGCGCGGAACTACTATTTTTCTTGATCCTATTTGGATCATAGGCCTCTAACGCGACGCGTTTGTCGGCATCGTCGTATTCATATAATTTTTGTTCACAAACGCCCCTGATTTTTGCGAAATCTGCGGCCAATTGATTTGCGAACATGGTCTGACTAATTCCTTCAAATCCAGGGATTTGGCGTAAGTTTGCAGAGGTGGCGCTGGCACAAAATGCGGATGTCACAGGACCATTCGCTCGTACCAGTTACAGCGCGCGTTCCGCAATTTCAGGACTGACATCCAAATCCTGTATTACAACATGGTGGGTTTTGCGTGCATGAGCGCGTGTGTAAAATTCCAGCACACTGGGCGTCACCCCATATAGCACATCATCCTGTTCAATGAAAACGTCGTGTTTAATGGTTCCTGCAGGATCGAATATCATACGCTGAGATGCATTAATCACTTAAGCAGAGTGGCCGCTGCCCCGCTTGCATTATTTACCGTTGTATAGAGAGAGATATGCGGGGGGCAATCATGCAAATAGACCACGTCCCACACAATTTTATCAGATGCGTAATTTGCGGTTTCTTTTATGCATCCACACAGCGCCAGTGCGAACACCAGCGCAATCGCCACAAAACGCATCCCCAAACGTTTTATTAGCTGTTTACCAATGCCATAAAAACAAGGATGCCGATGCTAAGAAGTGAGATTTTCACTGTCCAGCTGATAAAGCCGTTGAATGTTTCCTCTTGGACTTTGGTGTCCATTGAACCGTGTTTATGTTCAGCCATTTTTTAGACCCTCTTACATGCTTTTTTCGCTATTTAGCTGATTCAGTTTCAAGTGTCACGTGCTTTGGGTGCAGTGATTTGTCCCACCCTAAATTGCGCGATATAGATATGCGCCACTTTGGTCTAAAACACGCTCTGCACGTCCCGCCAAATAAAGGTGGTTCAGGTGCGCAACAGATTCAACCAAGGCCAGCCCATATTCCCCTTCCCCAATTTTGCGCTTGAACAGGGCAGGAAAACAATCGGTCGCGCATTTGGGTTCCGCGATATATTCAACCAAGCGATCCAATGCGTGATGATGATTTTCGATCAATTGCTGCATACGGTGCGGCAAACCCAAAAACGGCAATTTGTGCCCCGCCAGTACCAAATGCGTTGGATTTGAATATTGGTTCAACCTTTCACAGGCTTCTAACCATTCGCCTACTGGATCGGCTTCTGGTTCTGTCGCATAGACCCCTAAATTTGAGCTAATGGCCGATATGATCTGATCCCCCGATATAACGATATCTTCGTCGCGGCACCAAAATGTTGCATGCTCTGGTGCGTGTCCATTGCCGATACGAATATCCCAAGTTCGACCACCCATGGTGATTTCGTCACCTTCCTTGATACGGTGAAACCCAAGTGGGATTGGGTGAACAGTATCGGCGAAATTAAATGGTTTTCCCTTGGCCCGTTTATCCAATTCCACAGGATCCATACCTGCCTTGCGCCAAAAATCCAGCGTTTCGGATGTCGGCAATTCTTGGACGTCTAGTGTCAACATACGTGCCATTAACCAAGCGGTGCGTGTGGTCCAGATTTCTGCGCCATATTCGGATTTAAACCAGCCTGCTAATCCGACGTGATCTGGATGATGATGGGTTAAAATAACACGCGTGATCGGCCGTCCCCCCAATTCACGCGCCATCAAATCCCGCCATAACCCGCGTGTTTTGTTCGACCCCATGCCCGTGTCAACAATGGTCCACCCATCCCCGTCATCCAAGGCATAGATATTCACGTGATCCAATGCCATTGGCAGGGGCAGGCGTATCCACAAGATACCCTGCGCAATTTCAATGGCACGCCCAAATTCGGGTGGCTTTGGCCAGGGATATTCAAGGGGTTGTATGCCGTCCATGATCAGCCCGCCAACAATTCTTCAGGGGAAAACGCGTAAATATCCTCGCCCCCCTGACGCGCGGCATGGAGTAATCCGATATGTTCAGGAAGCAAACGACCTACGTAGAACCGCGCCAATTTCGTGCGCGGACCTTGGCCACCCTCGGCCAAGCTGGCTCGGAGATGGAAATAGGCCCCCAAAACACGCGCCCAGGCACGCAAAAACGGCTGCGCACCTGCAAATCGGTCATTCAAATCAGATTGTTTCAACATCCAATCGGTTGCTTCACGCAGGCTTTCCAAAGATTGCCAAACGGGTTCTGCGATATCAGACATTTTATCACGCGCAGCTTCGATGGTGGCCTGCATTTCGTCCAAAAGCGCATAGGCAGCATCGCCCCCATCCATCAATTTCCGTGCAACGAAATCCATCGCTTGAATTCCATTTGTGCCTTCGTAAATCGCGGTGACACGCACGTCGCGAGCGTATTGTGCAGCGCCTGTTTCTTCGACATATCCCATGCCGCCATGTACCTGAACACCGATATGGGCCACCTCATTCCCGATGTCGGTACCAAAGGCTTTGGTAATGGGCGTCAAGAATGCAGCACGTGCGGACCACTCGGCAGACCCCGTTGCATGCCCAAGATCAATTGCCGCGGCATTGGCCAATGCAATCGCACGGGCCGCAAAAATTTCCGCCTTCATCGTCGCCAGCATACGCCGCACGTCAGCATGGTCCAATATCGTACCAGTGCCACCGGCAATCGGGCTGCGCCCCTGTTTACGTCCCTCAGCATAAGCATAGGCGTGTTGAAACGCGCCTTCAGCGGCACCGATGCCCTGACCGCCTACACCCAATCGTGCGTTGTTCATCATGGTGAACATTGCGCGCATGCCATCATGCGGTTCGCCGATCAACCAACTCGTTGCACCGTCATATTGGATGACCGCTGTGGGGGATCCGTGAAGGCCCGTTTTGTGTTCTAGGCTAACAACTTTTAACGTATTGGCCACACCCGGTTTGCCATCTGCATCGGGAATCCGCTTGGGCACCAAGAACAGTGAAATCCCCTTGGTCCCTTTGGGCCCATCAGGGAGGCGCGCGAGAACCAAATGACATACGTTTTCGGCGAAATCGTTATCCCCCCAGGAAATGTATATCTTTTGTCCCGTGATCGCGTAAGTCCCATCACCATTATCAATCGCCTTGGAACTAATCGCGCCAACATCTGACCCCGCCTGCGGTTCGGTCAGGTTCATTGTACCAGTCCATTCACCCGAAATCAGTTTAGGCAGATACAGCGCTTTTATCTGCGCATCGGCATGTGCCTCAAGCGCTTCGATCTGACCTTGTGTCATCAATGGCGCCAATTGCAGGGACAAACATGCGGCAGACATCATTTCATTGACCGCTGTCGTGACCGTCATCGGAAGCCCCATGCCACCGTATTCAGGATCAGCCGAGGTTGAAATCCATCCACCCGATGCAATCGCGCCATAGGCCTCTGCAAATCCAGGGGAGGTGCGTACAACACCATTTTCCAACACAGCAGGATGCAAATCCCCATTGCGCTGAACAGGTGCCATGACTTCGTTACACATCTTGCCAGCCTCATTCAGAATGGCATCAACAACATCTAATCCAGCGTCTTGGAACTTTGTGGTTGCGGCGACTTTGTCATAATCGACGACATGGCGAAGCATAAATTCGTATTCAGAAACGGGCGCACGAAACGGCATCTGATCAACCTCATTATGGTCTGTGGGCTGGTCATATGGATAAGATGCCGCTAATAGGTCGGGCAACCTAAACGCAGCGTCATACCCATGAAAACACAACAGTTTGGATCATCGCATCACGACATTGAACAGGCCGCGCAAATTTTGGCGGATGGAGGACTTGTGGCGATACCAACAGAAACGGTGTATGGGTTGGGTGCAGATGCCCTAAGCGATCAGGCCGTTGCCAAAATTTACGAAGCCAAGGGCAGGCCAAGCTTTAATCCCCTGATCAGCCACATGGCATCCCCCGCAATGGCGCGCGATTATGTGGAGTGGTCAAAGGCGGCAGAAAGATTGTCCAATGCGTTTTGGCCCGGCCCGATGACATTGATCCTTCCCGCAAAGCAGGATTGCGCGATTTCGCAACTGGCACGTGCGGGTTTGACATCGGTTGCCATTCGTGTGCCTGCCCATCCTGTTGCCCAAACGCTGCTGTCAAAACTGGCCCGGCCTGTAGCCGCCCCCTCAGCCAATCCGTCGGGTAAGATCAGCCCGACAACCATGAATCATGTAATTGCAGGATTAGATGGACGCATTGATGCGGTGGTTGATGGGGGTGCGTGCGAGATGGGTGTTGAATCCACAATCATCAGCCTGTTGGATGATCCAGTGATATTGCGCCCAGGAAACATTACAATCGAAGAAATCCAGACTGTTGTTGGGTCAGACATCAAAACATTAACGGATGTGGATTTTATCACAGCACCAGGACAACTCACCTCTCACTATGCGCCCAACGCATCCGTGCGTCTAAATGCAACCGAATTTGGGGCCGATGAAAAATCACTGGGTTTTGGAGAAATAGAGGGTGACGTAAACCTCTCGCCCACTGCCGACTTGCGCGAAGCAACGGCAAACCTATTTTCAATGCTCCATGAATTAGATGCACGTGCGGGTTCGAAAATCGCCGTTGCGCCCATTCCCAACCATGGCCTTGGTATTGCAATCAATGATCGCTTAACACGCGCCGCTGCGCCCCGAAGCTAGGCGTGCCCGACCGAGGGCATCAATAATCGCAGATCAACGCCCGCCTGCATCAGGGCCAATTCCCATTTCACATCGTGATCTTCCCCAAAAATCAGATCATGATCACAGGTCCCAACTAGCCATGCGTTTTGTTTAAGCTCTTGTTCCAACTGTCCCGCGCCCCAGCCCGCGTATCCCATCGCGAGAAAGGCGGATTTTGGCCCGACACCTTGTGCCATCGCTTCGATCACATCGCGCGTTCCAGTTAGGCTATAGGCACTGGTGGATAGTTCGTTTGACTTGGTTGTGTGAAATTCAGGCGAATGCAAAACCAACCCTTTTTGGGTATCGACGGGGCCACCATATAAAACGGGAACATCCCTTTCCTGTGGGCAGTCAATATCCAAGAAATCACAAATCTCGGCAAAATCCGTTTCGATGATGGGTTTGTTTACGATCAAACCCATCGCCCCCTCATCAGTGTGATCGCAAAGAAATATCAACGATTTGTCGAAACGCGGATCCCCCATTCCAGGCATCGCAATCAAAAATTGCCCCGACAAAGATCGGCTATTTAGGGAACTGGGATCGGTATTCATTTTCACTCACTCCTGATCACTAGCCTATCGCCAGATTGTGACTTGGCAAGTTAGTATTTTTTTCGCACAAAGAAACATGCTTACACGTTTTCTACGCTCCATGCTTCTAAGTAGCGCTATCGTCTCACCTGCCTTCGCGGATGGGTTTAAATCGGCCGCAATCCTGGATGGTTGGATCGCAAGCGATGGCACACGCGTTGCTGGATTGGTATTGGAACTGGAAGACGGATGGAAAACATATTGGCGCAGCCCTGGCGCGTCGGGCTTCCCCCCACAGTTTGATTTTTCTACAAGCAAAAACGTAGAAGATATTTCCATCGAATGGCCCGCACCAAATATTTTTGGCAGCGATGAATTTGCCACGATTGGATACGAAAAATCGGTCGTTTTGCCGTTGTTGATATCCCCAAAGGTGGCAGATCAGGACATTCAAATTTCGCTATCTGCCGACATCGGCATATGCGAGGATATCTGCATTCCCACGTCATTCACACTGTCCCAGGACATTCCAGCGGAGGCAAATTCGCGCCCATCCGCGTTGATGGCGTCATTGGCGAATGGTCCATGGAGTTTGGATGATTTGGGGGTAAAAGGCTTAACCTGTGATTTATCAGCAGACCCGAATGGTTTTCTAGTCGCGATATCAGCGCGAACTGAAAACCTTAACCCAAACACGCGGATTATTGTGGAATATCCATCTGCAGATGTTTGGGTAAATAATGGATTAACATCGCGCAAGGATGCAACGTTTCAGATGCAGGCAGAGGTTTTCGTTGATACAACAATCGCGCTGGCGCGCGACCGTTTTGTCATCAATTTGCTAAGCGACGGTGTTTGGGCGCAACACAAAGGGTGCGATTAAGCACCCCTTGTCCGCCGCCGTGCATGCGTTAAATGCGATGCCACAAACAGTGTCATAATCACCACGAGCGCCCCGACAATAAACGTCACGAATGCCAACCCAATCGATGGGGCTGTGTTGAGGGCCGCGCCGATAAAGCTGATAAAATCGCCTGTCACAATGTAAACGCCCATCGTCGCCGCAAACCATGCAAGAATTGCAACCACCGCCGCAATGAACGCCATGCGAACCCCAGAGTTGCGTGAAGAAAGCGCGCGTTTTAGGGAAACACGATAACGCATCACATCCTGCTGAATGGCAATGAGTGAGGGTACGACAATCAAAACCAAAACCATCCCAAAGCCCAATCCATAGACCAGCGTCACAACAGTAGGTTTCAAAAATTGCGCCTGTGTTGAGCGTTCATAAAGCAGTGGTGCAAGCCCCAAAACAGTGGTCAGCGTCGTCAACAAAACGGGTCGGAACCGATCAACCGTCGCATCAATCAACGATGGAATAATCCCTCGATCCTCCGCGTATTCATCAATAGTGGTAATCAAAACGATCGAGTCATTGATAATAATCCCCGTCATCCCCAAAAGGCCGATGACAGTGAACATGGACATTGGGATATCCCAAATATAATGCCCCCAAATCGTGCCAATCAGACCGAATGGAATGATCGCCATCACGATTATGGGTCGTGTCCAGCTGGCGAAAATCCATGTAAGCACCAGATAAATGCCCGTTAAACACAGGATTAGACCTGTGCGTGCATCTGTGCGGAACTGGTCCTCTTCCTCGGCCAAACCTGCCAGGCGCCATTCCACCTGACGTTCGGATGCGATTTCAGGCAGGATTTCATTTTCCAACGCCTCAATCACTTCGTTCGCGGCCACGGGGTCATCCTCGGAAATGTCACCTGTCACTGATATCAAACGTATCCCATTTTCGCGCCGCACGGTTGAAAATCCACTTTTCAATTCGACGCTGACGATATCGGCCAATGGGACATATTCACCCTGCGGGGAGCGCAACTGCATACGTTCAAGGAAATCTGCCGATAGTTCGTTTTCTGGCAGTTCGACACGCAATTCCGCACTGCGCGTGCCCAAGGGATATGTGGCCGCTTCAATCCCGTTCAATCGTCCGCGCAAAACGGCACCTAGCCCGTCAATGGTAAAGCCCAACACCTGCCCCTGCGGTGTAAGTTCGAGGATCATTTCCTCTTTGTCGTAGGACAAATCATCCTCAACCGCGGATACGATTGGGAAACGTGCAACAGCAGTTTTCAAATCCTCTGCAGCTGATTTCAGGGTTTCAGCATCTTTTCCATAGAATTGAACATCTAATGAGTCGCCCCCTGGACCTCCGCGCCAGCTGCGGAATGAAAATGTTTCCAACAGTGGATGGCGCTTTAACTGATCCTGTAGGTCCGCAACAAAGGCGTAACTAGAATAGGGGCGCAAATCCGCATCAATCAATTCAATGTTAATCCCCCCCAACAGGTCCGCTGATTTATTTTCAACACCCGACAATCCCCGCCCTGTGTTGCCACCAACCTGCGTAAGCACGTAGTCAATCGGGCTTTTGCCATGTTCCGTTTGATAGGATGCGGCGACCTCATCAACGCTTTCTTGCAGTAGTTTCATCATCGCCATCGTGTCTTCACGGCTGGCAGAATTGACCATCGCAAAATTGCCTGTGACCGAAGATTGTTCTGGAAAATTGATAAAGCGCCACGATACTGCACCACTCCAAATCATCACGATTTGCGAAATCAATAATGCGATGGCACCCGACAACATGACGTAGCGCATCGTAATCACCAGACGGATGAAACGGCGGAAAATTGTATCGCGGAACCAGCGGAAGCCTTTATTGAAATAATGGCTGGGCAGGTCATACCATTTCACACCGTCACCCACAGAAATCGAGTGCGCCATGTGATTTGGAAGGATCAGGAAACATTCAACTAAGGACGCAATTAATACAGCGATCACAGTGAATGGGATATCCGCAATCAAACTGCCAAACCGCCCGCTGATTGCAGTTAGACCAAAGAAGGCGATGATTGTTGTTAATGAGGCTGCAAACACAGGCAGCGCCATACGCTTTGCCGCGGTTTCGGCGGCCAACATCGGCGACAACCCGCGACGCGCACGGAAATCTGCATGTTCACCCACAACTATGGCATCATCAACAATAATGCCCAATGTTAGGATCAACGCAAACAGCGAAATCATATTGAATGTAATTCCAGCCACATACATCAGCGCAATCGCCGTGAACATAGCGGTGGGAATACCCGCAGCGACCCAAAACGCCGTTTTAGCATTCAGGAACAAAAACAACAACACAACCACCAACAACAGGCCTGTCGCACCATTTTTCAACAGCAGGTTCAGGCGTCCTGAAATGGCATCTGCACGCGTGCGGATCAGTTCAATTGTTGTACCCTGCGGCAAGGTGCGTTCCAGTTTCGCGGCCTCTTCTTCAACCACCTCTTGAATGGCAATGGCGTCCCCCGCGGCAGAGCGATCCACACGCAAGGTAATCGCCTGATTATCGCCCACATAAAAACTGCGCAGCCTGTCGATCCCTTCGTCGCGCAGGAAGGCAACATCGCCGATGGTGAGTTTTGAGCCGTCCCCGTTTGAGCGAAGAACAATGCCCGCGATGTCCTCAGCAGAGCGTTTTTCAACGCCTGTGCGCACACGCATGTTTGAGCCTAACACGTCCCCTGCTGGATCTGCGCTAACTTCTTCGGCGATAGCATTGGCGATTTGGCGCATTGTGATATCTTCTGCAACCAATTTCGCGGTGGGCACTTCAATCACAACTTGTGGCGCAGCGATGCCTTGGATCGAGGTTTTGGTCACACCTGCATTGAACAATCGCAGTGCAAATTCATCTGCGATCAGGCCCAATTGCGTCACACCAATGGGGCCTGAAATCACGACTTCGGTAACGCGATCGCTCCAACTGCCGCGCAAAATTACGGGGTCTTCCGCGTCGTCTGGCAATGTTGAGATGCCATCAAGTGCCGTTTCAACATCCGCATTTGCGCGGGACATATCCCAGTCGGGATCAAACTCTAACGAAATGCGCGCGCGCCCTTCGGTTGATCGACTACTGACACTGGACACACCTTCGACCGCCAATAAGGCAGGTTCCAAAACCTTTACGATGCCTTGATCTACGTCCTCTGCACCTGCGCCATTCCACGCAACCGAGATACTGATCGAGTCAACAACCACATCTGGGAAAAACTGCGCCCGCATTTTTGGAAGCGCCACGGCACCTGCCATAAGCAGGACAACCAACAATAGGTTCGCAAGCGTTTTGTGGCGCGTGAAATAAGAGAGGATGCCGCCTGCACTGTCGGGAAGATCGCGTACCATCAGCCGCCTCCTCTGCTCTCAAGTCGTTTCAATGTTTCCGCTTTGATTTCGCCGCTGCGCAGTTGTTTTAATAAGCGTTCCTTTGGTTTTGCGGGGATCCATTGATTGCCCTCGACCCGCTTGATCAGTTCTTCTTGTTTTTCCTTGGTCAGTTTCACCATTTTGGGCGCCTCGGGTTCCATCGAACCACCTTCGCGCAGGACTTTGACCTTGATGCCTTTGCCCAACAGGGGCGTTTGTTGCGTGACAATATCCCGCCCCGGCAAATCGCGTGATCGCACCAAAACGTTATTTCCCTGACGTCGCACCAGGGCCACGTTGATTGTTTCAAGCCGGTCGCCTTCGCCCACGGCCAGCACTTCGTTCTGTGCATTCAACGCCGTCGCGGGGAGTTCAACAACGAAACGCAATGCTGGTTCTTCGACTTTCACCGATACGAAATCACCGGGTTTCAGGCCAATCGCATTATCCAATTTCGCAAATAAAACACGTCCTGTTTGACCATCTGCCACCGATCCGCTGTCGCGCGACAGCACGGCCTTGGATGTCACAGATCCACCAATCGCATCCAAGGACACATCAGCAGGCGCTGCAATCAAAGTCCCATCGTCGTTCAGCAGGCGCGCATACTGTTGGGTGGATACACGAAATGCGACCTCAAGCGCGCTTGGGTCAATCAACTGACCAACACGCTCATTCGCGCTGATCAAACCGCCTTGGACCAAACTGACACCGCTTAGGACACCGGCAAATTCCGCACGCATCACCGTGTCATTCAGATGGCGCAGCGCATCATTGTTCGCCAATTCGGCACGGGCCAGACGCGTTTTTGCCTGATTGAAACGAGCGTTTGATTGGTCCAAACCACTGCGACGCGACAGAACAGATTGTTTTGCTGAGGATAGGGCAAGCTCTGCCGCCTCGACCGAGGCAGTGGTGCCCACACCCCGTTGCTGCAAATCTTGTTGACGCAACAGCGCGGCACTACGAAGGGCTTCTTGCTCGACCGCAGCAGCCAACTCATCTTTGGCCAATGCAATCGCACGTTCGGCCTCGACGATTTCCAATTTCGCATCGCTTAAATCAGATTCGGTACGCAAAAGCGCGGATTGCGCATCAGCATCATCAAGGCGTATCAAAATTTCGCCCTGCTCCACGACCCCACCTTCTGCAAAGTTTGGCGAAATCTCAACAATCTGGCCACCTGCCGCCATGCGAAGATCCAATGTGCGACGGCTTTGAACCTCACCAAATACGGTTAAATACGGTGTGATGGTTTGCGGCTCTGCGGCCCGCACGTTAACGGTAAACACACGTTCGCGGGCTTGGGGAACCCGCGCCTCACGCGATTGGACCTCTTTATAGGTTTCATACCCCTGATACCCTGCGTATCCCAAAAGACCCAAAGCCATGGACATCAGGACCAGCCCGATTAAAGCCTGACGAAGAAAACGCATAGATTTAGTCCTTTAGTGTAATCGTAGTTTATACGCATGAAATAGGTGAAAAGATCAGTTTGTCACATGCACACAAATATTGAACGTTCCAAAATTTACTTCCGTCGCAAATGTTCATCCAGCCGCGGCATTATTTCGACAAAGTTGCAGGGGCGATGGCGAAAATCTAATTGCTTTTCCAAAATTTCGTCCCACGCATCACGACAGGCACCAGGTGATCCCGGTAGCGCAAATAAATATGTCCCCCCTGCCACGCCTGCAGTTGCGCGCGATTGAATGGCCGAGGTGCCAATTTTTTGCATACTCACGATGGTGAACACTGTTCCGAATGCGTCAATCTCTTTTTCGTACACATCGCGGTGTGCCTCAACGGTCACATCACGCCCCGTCAGACCCGTACCACCCGTGGAAATCACCACATCAATATTTGGATCGGCGATCCAAGTGCGCAGTTGGTCCGCAATTTGATCGCGTTCATCCGCGATGATTTTGCGGTCAACCAATGCGTGCCCAGCGCGTTCCAGACGATCCACCAAGGTTTGACCAGATTTATCCTCATCCAATTGCCGCGTATCTGACACGGTTAAAACGGCGATGCGCGTTGCAATGAATTCTTTGCTTTCATCAATTCGTGACACGGGTTTATCTGATCCTCTCTTGAACGGCTTGCAAATCCTGCCATGCTTCGCGTTTGGCCAAAGGATTGCGTAACAAATATGCGGGGTGGAACATCGGCATTACGTCAACACCACATCCTGTTGCCCATTGTCCGCGAAGTTTGGTAACACCTCGTTTTCTCAATAATGCCTGACAGGATATATTCCCCATCGCGACAATGATTTCAGGCTTGGCCAGTGCAATATGCCGCCGCAAAAACGGAAGCATCATGTCAATTTCAATCGGGCTTGGATCACGGTTCTGAGGCGGACGCCACGGCACAACATTGGTGATATAAATACTGGCATCTGCATCATCGGACGAACGTGACAATCCAATCGCTGCAAACATCCGATCCAACAATTGTCCAGCACGACCAACAAATGGACGCCCCTCCATATCCTCGTCACGACCTGGGCCTTCCCCTACAATCATGATTTTGGCATCTGGGTTTCCGTCAGCAAAGACCATTTGTCGTGCACCGCGTTTCAACTGACAATGTTCAAACTGCGCCATGGCCTGTTTCAAAGCGGCCAAATCCTGCGCCCCAGCCGCTGCCATTTCGGCAACCGCAACGGGATCAACCTCTTCGACGCGTGGGGCAGGTGTTTGTTTTTGCGCTTTGGTTGGCTCCTTGGCGGGGGCTTTATCGGTCAATTCAAACCTATTCACGGGCGCGTCCAAGATCGCCTCGGTCGCGCCCAGTTCAATTTGCCATTCAAGTAATGCCTTGGCCTGACGCCAATCCAACTGCGATTCCATGATGTTAAACTAGCTTGGCCATATCGAAAGGAAAAGCACCCCTTGTGCCAAATCGCGCTTATGTGTAAGTCCCAACTACCAAATGTGAGGGCAAACATGAGCTTTACCAGTCAACACCTCTTGGGGATTGAGCCGCTAAGACCAGAGGCCATCACAGAGATATTGGATCTTGCCAACGCCTATGTAGAGCAAAACCGCAAAGCCGTGCGGCTTGACCCCTCGCTTGCTGGATTAACGCAAATCAACATGTTTTTTGAAAACTCAACCCGCACGCAGGCCAGTTTTGAATTGGCTGGTAAACGGCTGGGCGCGGTTGTGATGAATATGGCCATGCAAGCCAGTTCGATCAAAAAGGGCGAAACCCTAATTGATACGGCACTTACATTAAATGCCATGCATCCCGATTTGTTGGTCGTGCGCCACCCCCAATCTGGGGCGGTTGATCTTCTGGCGCAAAAGGTGAACTGCGCAGTATTGAATGCAGGTGATGGGCGACACGAACACCCCACTCAGGCCCTGTTGGATGCGCTGACGATCATGCGGGCCAAGGGACGTCTGCATCGTCTGAATATCGCGATTTGTGGCGACATAGTCCATTCGCGTGTCGCGCGTTCAAATTTGATCCTATTAGGGAAAATGGAAAACCGTGTGCGGCTGGTTGGGCCAGCAACGCTGATGCCGCCTGATGTGGCCGAATTGGGTGTCGAGGTTTACCACGACATGGAAGAGGGCCTGCAGGACGTTGATGTCGTGATGATGCTACGCCTGCAAAAAGAACGCATGGATGGTGGATTTATCCCATCTGAACGGGAATATTATCACCGCTATGGGCTGGATCGCGCGAAACTGGATTTTGCAAAATCCGATGCAATCGTGATGCACCCGGGCCCAATGAACCGTGGTGTCGAAATCGACGGCGAAATTGCCGACGACATCAACCGTTCAGTTATTCAAGAGCAGGTCGAAATGGGCGTGGCCGTGCGTATGGCTGCAATGCACCTGTTGGCGCGTAATATGAAAAATCAAAGGGGCGTCATGGTATGAGTATTCTATTCAAAAACGCCCAAATCATCGATCCCACGGCTGATGACGTGACAACGCGTGATCTGATGGTTCGCGACGGCAAAATCGTTGATCCATCAGGTAAAGCAGAAACCGTGATTGAATGTTCTGGCAAATACCTTGCGCCTGGCATCGTGGATATCGGCGTTAAGGTTTGCGAACCTGGTGAGCGTCATAAAGAAAGCTATAAAACCGCAGGTGCGGCCGCGGCAGCAGGGGGCGTAACGACAATTGTCACCCGCCCCGATACGGACCCAGCAATTGATACCCCTGAAGCGTTAGAGTTCATTCGCCGCCGCGCAGCCGAGGTTGCGCCCGTGAATGTGTTACACATCGCGGCCCTGACCAAGGGACGCGCAGGTCGTGAAATGACCGAAATCGGATTTTTGCAGGATGCGGGCGCGGTTGCATTTTCTGATGGCTATCGCGTCGTGCAAAATACCAAAGTGTTGGCCCGTGCAATGGTTTATGCCAAATCCTTGGGCGCATTGATCATTGCGCACCCACAGGAACCCATCCTGTCATATGGCGGCGTTGCAACCAGTGGCAAGTTTGCATCCCTGCGCGGATTACCCCATGTGTCACCCATGGCCGAACGTATGGGATTGGACCGTGACATTTCGATGATTGAAATGACAGGTGCCGCCTATCACGCGGATCAAATCACCACAGCGCGCGCATTGCCCGCGCTAGAGCGCGCCAAAAAGAACGGCCTGAACATCACCGCGGGAACATCAATTCATCACCTGACCTTAAATGAATTTGACATTGCGGATTACCGCAGCTTTTTCAAAATGACACCGCCACTGCGCAGCGAAGATGATCGCATCGCGATGGTGGAGGCTGTTTCAGCGGGGTTGATTGACATTATTTCTTCGCAGCACACCCCCCAAGACGAAGAAAGCAAACGCCTTCCGTTTGAGGCAGCGGCATCTGGTGCAGTTGGCCTAGAAACGTTTCTACCTGCGGTGCTGCGCCTGTATCATTCAGGGCATTTGTCTTTGAACCAAATTTTCAGGGCAGCATCCTTTAATCCAGCCAAGCGATTGGGTTTGAATTCGGGCCGCCTGGACATCGGTGCCCCTGCTGATTTGATGCTGTTCGATGCAGATGTGCCCTATGTTTTAAACCGCGATGACCTACACTCAAAATCAAAGAATACGCCATTTGATGAGGCCCGTTTACAGGGCAAAGTTCTACGCACGTTTGTTGGCGGACAAGAGGTTTACCGCGCATGAGCATCCTACCCGAATTTTCCTCAACCTTCGTGATCATGGCGCAATGGGGCGTGATTGGTTATTTGCTTGGCTCTATCCCCTTTGGGGTGCTGATCTCGGGCCTTATGGGACTTGGCGATCTGCGTAAAATTGGGTCGGGCAACATTGGGGCCACAAATGTTTTGCGAACGGGAAACAAATTCGCAGCGGCAGCCACCCTGATCCTTGATGGTGGCAAAGGCGCCGTGGCCGTTTTGATTGCTATGGCATTTGCCGCACCTGATGCTGCACAACTCGCCGCGCTGGCTGCATTCGCAGGCCACTGTTTTCCAGTCTGGCTTCAGTTTCAGGGTGGCAAGGGTGTGGCCACATTTTTAGGGATCTTATTGGCGATTGCATGGCCCGTTGGGATTGCCGCATGTCTGACATGGCTTGTGACAGCATTCGCATTGCGCATTTCATCACTCTCGGCATTGGTTGCCGCGACTTTGACACCAATTTGGGCTGCACTGCTTGGGTATTCAACAATTTCGTGTTTGGCCGCTGCGCTGGCGCTATTAATTTTTTATCGCCACAGCGCGAATATTTCGCGCATCATTGCGGGGACCGAACCAAAAATCGGCGCATCAAAATCCTGATTTTTGATAAAATTCCTGCATCAGCTTAACGCATTCCGCCTGATGGGTCATTGGCACCATATGGCCCGCCCCCTCAATCGCGTAATCGCTGGCTTGGGGCATCAATGCGACCAATGCTGCGTGCACATCCTGCATAATTGGAATGCTGCGCGCGCCACGAATGAACAGTGCAGGACACTTGTAATTCGCCAAACCTGTCAGCCCCAATAAACCATGTGCATCCTGATGCAGCGCGGGTGTTCCCGCATCAACCACATCAATTTTATCAATCATTGATTGACGTAAATTTGGGGGGATCGCCTCCCACGGGGTGCCATCGCCCCACATTTTCAGAAACTCGATTGTTGCACGCTCTTTATCGTTGTTTTTGATTGCCTCAACAAAATCTTGCGCCTCTGCCTCGTACGATGCCCGCAGTTTTGGCATACGTTGAAAGGCTGCTTCAACAAACACAGGTTCGAACAAAACGACAGATTTGATGCGCTCTGGCATCTGGGACATCAATCGCAACGCAACAGTCGCGCCAAAGGAATGCCCAATCAAATGGATCGGGCCGTCGATAAAGCTTTCGGCGACTTCTGTGACACGATCCTGCAAATCACCGTTAAAATCCCAATCGCCACTTTGACCATGACCTGGAAGGTCAAAGGCCGTCGTTGTGAAGCGATCTTCAAACGCCATTGCCATTGGCGCCATGGCACGTGCAGACGACAGGGTACAATGCATCATCAAGGCACGTTCGCTCCCATCACCCAAAACCATGTGATTGATGGACAAACCTGCGCGTGTATCTTTTGTCACTTCAGCTGCCTTTGGTTAGATATGCCTCAAGATCCCCAAGTCGGTCCTGACCCCAGAATTTTGCACCGTCCTCTAGCACACAGAATGGCGCGCCAAAAACCCCATGTGACACAGCATCCTCAAGGTTTTGTGCGTATGTTTCAGCTCCACTTAGCATTCCAGACATCGTCAAACTGCGATCAAATCCATTGGCGTCCAACAAATCCTGTAGAACGGCATCACTGGCAATGTCCTTTTCCTCGGCCCATGCGGCGCGCAAAATTCCCTGTACCAATCCGCCTAAATCCCCATTTCCCGCATTTTGCGCCGCGATGATTGCATAGGATGCAGGTGCGGGATTGGTGGGCACATGTGCAGGTTTCAAATGAAACGGCATATTCAACATCGCTGCGCGACGCGTCAGATCCTGTGCACGATAATCAAGCCGGGACGGATGCCGATCAGGCAAGGCAACACCGCCTGTGCGCCCGAACAGTGAAACCATGTCCAAGGGACGATAATGGATCGAGGCGCGCACTTTTTCCGCGATATTTTCCAACGCACCTCCCGCCAAATAGGTGTACGGGGACAACGGTGTGAAAAAATAATCGATTTTTGGCATATTTTGATATCCTTTTGAGGCAGTCGCGCCTTTGTTTGCTTTGCCTCACGGTAATGCCATGCTAAGCGAAGTCAACGTCACGAATCTGTAACATTTCGCACCTGGGGACTGAAATCTATGGCAGCAAATGAACCAAAACTCATCGCCGGCAACGCCAACCTACCACTCGCCAAAGCCATCGCGCGCCGCATGAGTTTGCACCGTGGATTGACCATTGATCTTGTGGACGCACGTGTTGAACGTTTCAACGACCAAGAAATCTTTGTAGAAGTGTTCGAAAACGTGCGCGGCGAAGATATGTATATCATTCAGCCCACATCCAACCCCGCGAACGACAACCTCATGGAATTGTTGATTATGGCCGATGCTCTGCGTCGTTCATCAGCATCGCGCATTACAGCCGTCATTCCATACTTTGGCTATGCACGCCAAGACCGCCGCACCAAGGCGCGTACACCCATCACAGCAAAGCTGGTTGCAAATATGATTGTCGAGGCGGGGATTGAGCGTGTCCTAACCATGGATTTGCATGCGACACAGATCCAAGGCTTCTTTGATATACCAGTTGATAACCTTTATGCCTCACCGATTTTTGCGTTGGATATCCAAAGTAAATTTGCAGATTCAATGGGCGATATGATGGTGGTCTCACCTGATGTTGGCGGCGTTGCGCGTGCACGTGAATTGGCGAAACGCATTGGCGCGCCCTTGTCCATTGTGGACAAACGTCGTGAAAAGGCGGGCGAAGTTGCGGGCATGACCGTAATTGGCGATGTGACAGACAAAAAATGCATCATCGTTGACGACATGTGCGATACGGCTGGAACCCTATGTAAGGCGGCTGAAGTGCTGATGGAAGCAGGCGCAAGCGAGGTTCACGCATATATTACTCATGGCGTCATGTCAGGTCCCGCGGTAGAACGCGTCACAAATTCTGTGATGAAATCCCTGGTCATTACCGATTCAATAGAACCAACCGAAGCGGTGAAAGGTGCGCATAACATCCGTATCTTGCCGACTGCGCCAATGTTTGCCCAAGCGATCCTAAACACATGGAACGGCACATCTGTTTCATCCCTGTTTGATGATCAGACACTAGAGCCCATTTACGACGGTTTGCTATAGGCCTAAAACGTCCCAGATTTCATCAGGGTTAATCGCATCTCCACTTGCCTGCCATGTGACATGCATGCGGGCGATTTGGGTATCGTCCCATGTTTCAAAACTTGCTGTGAACCCACTTTCCGTGATGTCAATGGCCTGCAATTTCATGCGGAAGTTTGTTTCGTTATGAAAATCCCACAATGAAATGTTCAATGTGACAGAGGGAGGGCAGACGAATTTTTCTTTGGACGTGACGCGTTTGTGACGTTCGCGCGGCCCTGTTCCAACCCAAATCTCGCCCGCTTTATCAAAGTCGGAGAACATCGTGAATGTTCCACTTTGAATGCCTATCTTATTCGAACATAAGTTTCATGCTCGTCCACCTAAACTGAGGTTTAGCTGACACAAAAAAAGAGGGCAGCGCAAGCCACCCTCTTTCATCATTTACAAGAAATTATCTTCTTGAGAACTCTGGATAGGCCTCCATCCCCAATTCGGACGTGTCCAAACCGTTGATTTCATCCTCTTCACTGACGCGAATACCCATGACCGCTTTCAACACTGCCCATAGAATACCGCTGGTGACACAGACGAACAAGCCAACGATCACAACCGAAATGATTTGTACGCTGAAACTTGCATCGCCATTTGTGAGCGGCACAGCCAAGGTTCCCCAGATACCTGCCAATAGGTGAACGGGGATCGCACCGACAACATCGTCAATCTTCATGCGATCCAACATTGGAACCGCTAGGACAACGATCACGCCACCGATACCGCCAATCAATGTGGCCGCACCCAATGATGGTGTCAGAGGTTCTGCCGTGATGGAAACGAGGCCCGCCAATGCACCGTTTAGAATCATGGTAAGGTCGGGTTTGCGATACAGCATTTGTGTTAGGATGAGGGCCACAATCGCACCACCTGCAGCGGCCGCGTTTGTATTGGCAAAGATACGAGAGATATCAGCAACATCGCCAATTGATCCCATTGCCAATTGCGAACCGCCATTGAAACCAAACCAACCCATCCACAGGATGAATGTCCCCAATGTCGCAAGCGGTAGGTTTGAACCCTGCATCGGGATTACACGTCCATCCTTTGCATATTTACCGATACGAGGTCCAAGGATCAGCGCACCCATCAATGCAGCCCAGCCACCAACAGAGTGAACAACAGTTGAACCCGCGAAATCAAGGAAACCCATCGCATCAAGGAAACCACCGCCCCATTTCCAGCTGGCCTGGATTGGATAGATGACAGCTGTCAGCACGATTGTGAAAATTAGAAATGGCCATAGTTTGATCCGTTCGGCCAAGGTGCCCGATACGATTGATGCCGTCGCGGCACAGAACATCATCTGGAAGAAGAAGTCTGAACCAGTTGACGCATATCCATAATCGTCAACGCCATCCGCGCCAACGCCAACCGCCTCAAGGACCGCTGATCCAAAGACGCCAGATAGAATGCCGTCAACCGACCATGTCCCCAGTGGATACATCAGGTTGTATCCGATCAAATAATAAAAGACCGCAGCCAAGGAAAAGAGCGCCATGTTCTTGGTCAACTGCATGGTCACGTTTTTGGAACGCACCAATCCCGCCTCTAGCATGGCGAAACCCGCAGCCATCCAGAAAACCAAAAAGCCACCGATTAAGAACAACAGCGAGTTCAAAATGAAAACGCTATCCGTTGGAACCGCAACGGCAACGTCCTGTGAAAATGCGCCACCGGTGGTTCCCAACAGACCCAGCGCAGCAATTGAAATCCGAGTACTAAATTTTTTCATGGTCTCATTCCTTCTAAATTGCGTCTGCACCGGTTTCACCGGTACGCACACGAATTGTTTGTTCCACGTCTAGGACAAAGATTTTTCCGTCCCCAATTTTCCCAGTGCGCGCCGTGTCGGTGATTGTTTTGACCACCTCATCGGCTTGCGCCACTTCGACGACCAATTCGATGCGAATTTTGGGAACGAAATTTACGGTGTATTCAGCGCCTCGATAAATCTCAGTATGGCCAGACTGTGCGCCAAACCCTTTGATTTCGGACACCATCATGCCTCTGACACCTTTTTCCGTCAGGGCTTCTCGAACCTCATCCAACTTATAAGGTTTAATTGTTGCTATGATCAGTTTCACATCGTCCTCCTTGGACTTACACATAATTCCGTGGCACCATCCAAGGCGTGAAATTGCTGACTGAGAAGAAATCCAAGACAAAATTGCGTCAAAAATCTGCATTTATGCACAATTTTTAATCTATATTTTTAAAATGATGATTTTTTAATCATTTTTACTCTGTTTTTTCATACTTTTTTACGCGCATTCGATGTCAATTTGGCGTAAACAGAACAAAAAAATTCGAGCAATGAATGACAAATAAGGGCAAAAAACCGCGTTTAGTCGCCGAGAATCGCTATCCCAAAACGGGTGTCGCGAAAAAATCAGCCAAGAGAAAACCCGCGACAAAACGCAGAACGACGCCCACCGCGAAAAAGCGTGGAAACCTACTTACACGATTCATTTCTGGGCTCATTCGTTTTGTTTTCATGGTTTTGTGGCGTATTTCTTGGCGTGGTGCCTTGGCCATCGCCATTATGCTGGCTATTGGCATTGGCTACTACATGCAAGACTTAAAGCCCTATGAAGAGCTGCTTGATGGGCGTGCCAAAGGGTCTGTGACGCTATTGGATCGAAGTGGTGCAGTATTTGCGTGGCGCGGTGAACAATTTGGGGGGATCATCACCGCCAATACCGTTTCCCCCCATTTGAAAAACGCCATCATCGCGACAGAGGATCGTCGGTTTTATCAGCATTTTGGAATTTCGCCACGCGGCCTTGCCAGTGCAATCCGTATCAACCTGCGCGAAGGACGTGGCCCATTATCGGGACACGGAGGATCGACCTTAACCCAACAAACGGCAAAATTGCTGTGCATGGGAACGGAATTTGACCCGAAGAAATGGAAAAACGAACGCGCCTATGAACGCGAATGCCAAGAAGGATCGCTGTGGCGCAAGGTGAAAGAGGCGACATTCGCGCTCGCCCTAGAATTAAAATACACCAAGGATGAAATTCTAACGATTTACCTTGCACGTGCGTACCTAGGTGCAGGCGCGCGCGGGTTTGAGGCCGCGTCCCATCGGTATTTCGGTAAATCAGCGGCAGAGGTGACGGTTTCAGAGGCCGCAATGCTGGCTGGATTATTGGTCGCACCATCGCGATACGCGCCGACCAATAACCTGAAACGAGCACAAGAACGCGCCAACTTGATCATCGGTTTGATGGAGGCGCAGGGATACATTTCATCAACCTCGGCGCAACTTGCCCGCATAAATCCTGCACAACTCTCAGATGCGGCGGCGGCCCAAGCGGGTGGTTATTTCGCGGATTGGGTGATGCAAGAGGCTCCAGATTTCCTGACACGCACTACAACAGAAGACGTCATAATCCAGACAACACTTGATCAAACCATGCAAGCCAAAGCGGAAGAAGCGTTAAAATGGGTGTTTGACGAAAAAGTCAGCCCTGAATCCAAAGCACAAGCCGCGATCGTCGTGATGTCCGCAGATGGCGCAGTTCGTGCGATGGTCGGGGGACGACAAACCAAGGTCGCAGGCGCATTTAACCGCGCAACGCAAGCCCTGCGCCAAACAGGATCGGCATTCAAACCCTTTGTCTATGCCACCGCACTAGATCTGGGATATTCGCCGATGGACACGGTTGTGGACGAGCCGATCACGTTAAAGATTCCCGGATCAGGTCCGTGGAACCCTAAGAATTACACGAAAGAATTCTATGGAAAGGTCACCTTGAACGAGGCTTTGCGTCAATCACTCAACATTCCCGCCGTCCGAATTTCAGAGGCCGTGGGACGTGAAAATGTGCGCAGGGTGGCATCAAACTTTGGCATTTCAACGGATCTTGCACAGGGTCCTGCAATTGCACTTGGCGCATCTGAATCGACGTTAATTGAAATGACCGGCGCCTACGCCGGCATTCTTAACCAAGGCCTTTCGGTTACCCCACACGGCATCACGGATCTCAGCCTGTCTGGCGAAACATCCCTCTTTTCTGGCGGATCAAAACGTGTGGGCGAACAGGTTATCCTTAAACAAGCGGCGCAAGATTTGATATTTATGATGGAAAATGTCGTGCGCACAGGAACGGGTCAACGCGCACGGTTCGGGGGCTGGGAAATCGCGGGCAAAACGGGCACAACCCAAGGCGCACGCGATGCGTGGTTTATCGGTTTCACCGCAGACTACGTTGCAGGTGTATGGATGGGATACGACGACAACACACCACTTACGGGCGTCACTGGGGGCGGCCTGCCCACCGAAATTTGGCGCGAAACGATGCAGCGCATTCATGAGGGCATCACGCCAAAACCCCTACCGATGTCACGTAACATAACCGCCACCGGACAGAGTAGTTCACCAATTCAAGGCAGCAGAGGCGACGAAAGCAATGCCATTGATCGGCTATTGCGCGGAATTTTCGGCCTGGACTAGCCCGCGTTCAAAATGCGCATATCCGCGATCAATTTATCCAAATCACCACGGCGCTTGTCCAGCATCGACCCGATCTCATTGCGTTCAGAAAGCAACATCGAAACGCCTTCGACGTAAAGGTTGAACAACAACAATGATCCGGATCGATCCGACACATGGAACAAAACTTCCATTGGTTCTTGACCACGCAATTTTGTGAATGTTTTGACCTCGAAATATTTTTTGACCACGCGGGATCCAAGCACAGTGATTTCACCACCTATGAAATCCTTGAAATAGGACCCATATTTTCGCGCGATATATGTGACAAACACATCACTAAATTCAGACAATTGTTTCTTGGTCGCGCTGCGCGCATCCGCCCCTAGTGCATACCGAGAGATCGTCGACACATCGGCATATTTTCGGAATATTTTTTCAAATTGCACAAATAAAGCTGCATCAGATGAACGTGCCTCGATTGATTTGTTTATATCTTTGGTCAATCGCGTGATTAATTTTTCCGCGTCACTTGACGTGGCGGCGGCGATTGGGGTTGCCGCAAAAGCAGCAACGGCACAGCCGGTTATTAAAAAATCACGCCGATCAAAATTATTCGCTCCCATAAAGTTCCTCAAATAATGCATCCTCATCTTCAAATTGATAGCCAAGCTGATTACGACGACTTTGCAAGTAGAACAGCCGTGCCTGAGAATAGCTATCAGCACTTTGATAAAGCGTTTGATCGATGACGTCACCATATTCGACGCGATCGCTCAAAACTTCGCCGATTTTCGCCGCTGTTGCGATGCTTTCTTGTTCCGCCGTCAATCCTGACAGCGGATTGGTTACGCGATCCAATACCTTGCCAAGAGTCGCGCGTCCCGTAGAAGGACCCAGTAACGGAAGTTCGACATAGGCCCCTTCACCCAAACCCCATTTGGCCAGTGTTTCGCCGAAATCTGTGGCATGCGCATATTGACTGTTCCAACCTGCAACATCGACCAAACCACCCAATCCAACTGTGGAATTCACCAGAAAGATGCCTGTAGATTCGATGGCAAAGCCCACTTCGCCCTGTGCAAGGTGGTTCATAACATTCGAAGGCATGCCCAGATTGTTCGCAAAATTCGACACCGCGTCTTCCATAGGATCAGGAACCACGTCACTATATGCTTGCGCGACGGGTTTCAAAACGGCTTGATCAACCGCCTTATTCAATTCGTGCATTTTGCGATTCTGCTCTTCGTAGGGATCGTTAATTTCATCAATTGCACCCGGCTGCGCACAGGCAACCAGCCCTGTCAAGCAGAATGACGTTGAAACATTTTTTAAACCACGCATGCAAAACAATCCCAAAAGCTTGAAACAGTGGCGTATACATAGGTGAATAAAGACGAAAGAAAATCACATTCAAAATATTCAATTCACCCTGTGATGAAATTACGACATATCGTCAACAGGTTCAACGCATGTCATACTATCAGAATAATTAGATTAGTTAATTATAAATGAGCACGCCGCAGAAAAAGCCAGGCTTGATATTGGTTTGTCGGCATATTCAGTTTCTTTGTGAACCTTCTCATGTTGACAGGTCCGATTTACATGTTGCAAGTTTATGATCGCGTATTGGGCAGCCGATCTGAGGCAACGTTGATTGCACTTACCCTGCTTGTCGCATTTTTATACGGCATGATGGGATTGTTAGACTTTGAGCGCGGGCGGATCATGGGACGCGTTGGCGCCAATTTCCAAGCCCGACTCGATCAGCGCGTGTTTGAAGCAGTCTTGCGCAAATCCGCAATCGTAAAAGATGATCGCAGCGCCACAGGTTTGCGTGATCTTGAGGCCCTTCAGCGGCTTCAAGCATCGCCCATTTTGATGGCGCTCTTTGATATATCATGGACCCCATTATTTTTATTGGGGATATTCATTTTCCATCCTTGGCTGGGGTTATTGGCGCTTGGGGGCGGCGCGGCTTTGGTGGTGATCGCAGTCTTCAACCAAACCACCACAAACGCCCCACAAATGAAATCCGCGCATGCAACATTTCAATCGGACGCAATGTCTGACCAAATCAGGCAGCGCCGCCGGCGTGATTGGCCCATCAGGCGCAGGTAAATCAACCCTGGCACGCGCGATTACGGGGGTATGGCGCCCTCCGGGTGATGAAATTCGATTGGACGGCGCATCACTGGACAATTACGAACCAGATATTTTGGGCTATCACATCGGGTATTTGCCCCTGCGCGTGCAACTGTTTGATGAAACGATTGCCAATAACATTGCGCTCCTTGATCCAGATGCTGATGCTGAAAAAATCGTTGCCGCCACGAAAAAGGCAGCCGCACACGACATGATCCTAAAACTACCCGAGGGCTATGATACAGTCGTAACAACCACTGTTGGACGTATATCGGGCGGGCAGATCCAGCGCATCGGATTGGCCGATCATCAGAAACTGTTTGATCGCGGTCTAGCCCAAGCCTCACGCGTGCTTGCATTGCAGCGTACCCAAGCCGAGCTGAGCGGAAATTTGGGCGGCTTGGTCGCACGTGAGGCCGATGCCGCAGGGCGTATTACCGAAATCGAAATTGAAATCCAAAGTCAGTTCACGCATCGCCAAGAAAGGGTCATTACGCGCCTGCGCGATCAACAATTCCGCGCATTGGAATTGGGCGAACGCGCCCAAGCATTATTGGACAGATTGGAGCGTATGGACATTCGCGCCCCTGCCTCTAGCATTGTTTACGGATTGACTGTGTTCACACCCCGATCTGTCATTCGCGCAGCAGAACCTGTTATGTACCTGATCCCGCAAGATCATCCGTTGATTATCGCCGCATAATTGTCGCCGATAAACATTGACGAATTGTTTGTGTCCCAAGACGTCACATACGCTACTCAGCACTGGATCAGCGCCAGACACTCGAATTGTTCGGTACGGTTGTAAAGGTATCCGCAGACGCATTAGTGGATGAAGTCACACGCGCCACCTATTACCGTGCTGAAATCATATTAAACGATGGTCAAATTGATCGACTACCCGCTCACATAACCCTGATCCTTGGTATGCTAGTTGAAGAGTTTATACGCACCTCTGATCGCTCTCCGCTTAGCTATTTGGTCAAACCGCTGACCGACTATTTCGCAAAAGCATTCCGAGAAGGATAAAGCCCCTTTTCACCCTAATTTTTTCGCGATAGCGTCGCGGCAAACAAAATAAGGATACGAAGAAATGAGTGCGAACTACGAAGCAAAATTGGCCGACATGGGAATTACTCTTCCTGCGGCACCTGCACCTGCGGCAAAGTATGTGCCCTTTGTTGTGATTGGGGACATGGTATATGTCTCTGGGCAAATTTCCCAAGACGCTGGTGGTCTGATCAAAGGTAAATTGGGCGACGATATGGAAACAGAGGCGGGCGCAGCCGCCGCGCGGACCTGTGCACTGGGATTAATGGCACAGCTAAAGGCCGCCTGTGATGGCGATTTGGACCGCCTTGTGCGCGTTGTGAAATTGACGGGGTTTGTTAATTCCACACCTGATTTCGCAGAACAACCCCAAGTCATCAATGGTGCGTCCAATCTATTGGGAGATGTGTTTGGCGATGCAGGGGCGCACGCCCGTTCCGCCGTTTCCGCCGCAGCATTGCCATTGGGTGTTGCCGTTGAAATCGAAGGCATTTTTCAAATCAAATAATGCCCGTACTGGACCCTGCGTTTTTGAAAACACCTATCGCGCATCGTGCATTGCACGATGCGTCAAAAGGCATTTACGAAAACTGTCGATCCGCGATTATCGCCGCAATCGAGCACGGGTATGCCATCGAAATTGATTTACAACTGTCCTTGGACGGTCGCGCGATGGTGTTTCACGATGACACGCTTGATCGCCTAACGGATAAGCGTGGCGATGTTTCCGATTATACTTCTGCCGAATTGTCACGAATTAAGGTGGGCAGCGGACAGGACGTCATAGAACCGCTTGAGGATATTTTGCATCTGATCGATGGACGTGTCCCACTGTTAATCGAGTTAAAAGATCAAAGCCGACAGCTTTCACAAACCGACGGTCGATTAGAGCAGGCAACGATTGAAGCGCTATCCCTGTATCAGGACACGGTGGCGGTCATGAGTTTTAATCCCCACATGATCGCGACAATGGCGAAACTATCGTCTGACTTGCCCCTGGGATTGACGACGGGCAGCTTTATGGATCCCAGTTGGGGCATTGATGCAGAGCGTATTGCGCATTTATCCCAGATCACAGATTTTGATGCCGAGCGGTACAGTTTCGTTTCGCATTTTGCGCTGGAATTGAGAGCACCTTGCATCCAAACGCTTAAGGAACAGGGAACCGCGATTTTCACCTGGACCATCCGTAGCCCAGAGGCCGAGGCCGTTGCAATGCAGACTGTCGATAACATCACATTCGAAGGCTATTTGGCCGCGCATCCTTGAATTTTGAAGCCCAAAGATCACTTCATGATCATGGAAGGAAAGCAGATGAGCGATCGCGACATTTCGGTTGAAATCATTGGATCCCTTTCTGCGATCAAAGCTCAGGATTGGGATGCGTGCGCCGATCCTGATGCCACCTCTGACCGACCTCTTGATCCATTTACAACCTACCGCTTTTTGCGCGCCCTTGAGGACAGCGGATCAGTGGGTGAAGGAACGGGATGGCAACCGCTCTATATGATTGCTCGTGATCAGGATCGGATCATTGGAACAGCGCCGATGTATTTGAAATCCCATTCACAAGGCGAATATATTTTCGATCACAACTGGGCGCATGCCTATGAACGCGCGGGCGGGCGTTATTACCCGAAACTGCAAATTGCGGCCCCCTTTACCCCGGCAACGGGGCGGCGGTTTTTGACAAAATCAGAACACCACGAAACCGCCTATCGTGCGTTGATCGAAGGGGCGCGCCAGTTTGCACAAAAGAACCAAATTTCATCCCTGCACGCGACATTCTGTACGCAGGATGAATATGAAATGGGTGGCAAATTCGGCCTTTTACAGCGCGAAACACAGCAATTTCATTGGTATAATCAGGGGTTCAACACCTTTGATGATTTCTTGGGCGCGCTTGCCTCGCGCAAACGCAAAAATATGCGCAAAGAACGCGCAACGGCCCAAGCCTTTGGCGGGCGCATTTTACAATTAACGGGTGAACAGATTGCGCCACATCATTGGGATGTCTTTTGGCAATTTTATCAGGACACGGGTGCACGCAAATGGGGTACACCCTATCTGAAGCGTGCATTTTTTGACGAAATCCAAGAAACGATGCGTGATGATTTGCTATTGGTTCTGGCAGAAAATGATGAAGGCCACGTCGCTGGTGCCCTGAATTTCATCGGACGTGATGCGCTTTACGGACGCTACTGGGGATGTATCGAGGATCACCCCTGCCTGCATTTTGAGTTATGCTACTATCAGGCCATCGATTTCGCGATTGAACACGGTCTTTCGCGGGTCGAGGCCGGCGCACAAGGCGAACACAAATTGGCGCGTGGATATATGCCATCCACAACACATTCGCTACATTGGGTAAATGACCCAGGATTTGATCGTGCGGTCCGCGAATATTTGGTTGCCGAACGTGACGCCAACCAACAGGATATTGAAATTCTGACAAGCTATGGGCCGTTCCGTCGGAACACACCCGACGAAGCGGAATAACGCTAGATTTGTTCCAGTAACGCTTCACCGCCAGATAGATCACAGACACCTGTGCCAACCTCTGGTGCGTAAACCTGAACAACGCCATCAACGACATACATCGCAAATCGTTTTGCGCGGGCGATAAGGCCAACGGGCGGCGCAGTAAAATCCATACCAATCGCCTTGGTAAAGGCGCTTTCCGCATCGGCCAACATTGTGATCCCTGCCTCGGTTGCACCTGTTGCTTCGCCCCATGCGTGCATGACGTGCGGATCATTCACAGAAATACAAATGATTTCGTCCACGCCCTTAGCTGCAAACGCACCTTTGGTTCGAATAAAACTTGGTACATGTGCGGATGAACACGTGGGTGTAAATGCACCTGGAACTGCAAAAATGATTACTTTCCGGCCCTTCATCTTGTCGGCCAATGAAACCGAATGGATCCCATCTGCGTCTTTCATCAAAAGAGTTGCATCGGGCAGGGTTACACCAGTGGAAATCTCCATGAAAATTGTCCTTTCGCAATTGCGTTTCGTAATGTGATTGCGATAGGTTTAGCGTGTTTAAAATTTTCGGCCATAGGAAAATCAAAATGTCGGGCACAATAATTATCGGCGCAGGCCAAGCAGGATCAGCGGCGGCTGCAAAACTGCGAAATTTAGGATATGAAGGTGACATCACGCTGATTGGCGCAGAAACAGCCCCACCCTATCAACGCCCGCCATTGTCCAAAAAATATATGCTGGGTGAAATGGAGTTAGAGCGTCTTTATTTGCGCCCGATTGATTTTTACGAAACAAACAACATTATCTTGCGGCTGGGCACCAAAGTTGATGCAATCGACACGACACAACGATCAATCTCGGTTCAGGGCGAAACGCTTTCTTACGATAACCTGATCCTGACAACTGGATCCTGGCCACGCAGATTGCCCGCAAAAATTGGTGGTGATTTGGAAGGTGTGTATTCCATGCGCGATCTAGCGGATGCCGATGCAATGGCAGACGAATTCCAAGAAGGCCGACGCACCCTGATTATTGGGGGTGGTTATATTGGGTTAGAGGCCGCAGCCGTTGCCACAAAAAAAGGTGTGAACGTCACCTTAGTGGAAATGGCAGACCGCATTTTGCAACGCGTTGCCGCCCCCCAAACCTCGGATTATTTTCGTGCGGCACACACGGCGCAGGGCGTCGACATTCGCGAAGGCGTTGGTTTGGATCACCTGATCGAATGCGATGGACGCGTGGGTGCCGCCAAACTTAGCGATGGCAGCAAAATCGAAATTGATTTTGCAATTGTTGGAGTTGGTATTTTACCCGCATCCGAATTGGCAGAGGCCGCAGGCATCACAGAAGAAAATGGCATCAAGGTTGATGAATTTGGTCGCACATCCGCGCCCAATGTCTATGCCGCAGGTGATTGCGCATCCCTCCCCTACAAGGGCGAACGCATCCGTCTTGAAAGCGTTCAAAATGCAATCGATCAGGCGGAAAATGTTGCCGCAAATATCATGGGCCAAGACGTTCCATATGTTCCAATGCCATGGTTCTGGTCAGATCAATACGACATCAAATTGCAGATCGCGGGGCTAAATCGCAGATATGACGCCGTGTATGAACGCCGTGATGCAGACAGCGATGCGCAGTCATTTTGGTATTATCAGGGCGATACATTGTTGGCGGTTGATGCAATAAATGATTCACGCGCCTACATGGTTGGCAAGCGCCTGATTGAGATGGGGAAATCCCCCACCCCGCAAGAGGCAATGGATCCTGCAACCAATCTAAAAGCACTGCTGAAAAAGTGAGGATCATCGCAGGAGATTTTCGTGGTCGCGCCCTTGCCTCGGTCGGCAAGGGGGATCAGGCCGCGCATCTGCGCCCCACAACGGATCGTGTCCGCGAAAGCCTGTTTAACATCCTTGGATCAGGCCGATTTGATGACCCCATCACCGATGCACGCGTCCTAGATCTATTTGCAGGCACAGGCGCACTCGGGCTTGAGGCGATGTCGCGCGGTGCAGATCAGCTGTGCTGTGTTGAAATGGGCAGCAAATCCCTCAGCATCCTGCGAAAAAATATTGAAATTTGCGGTGTAACTGAACGCACGCAGTTGAAAAAAATGGATGCAACCCGCCTACCGAAATGCGATGCCGAACCCTATTCCCTTATCTTTCTGGATCCGCCATACAAAAAGGGATTAGGGGAAAAGGCACTGCAAAGTGCCGCGCGCCAAGGTTGGATCGTACCAGATGCCCTAATCATTTGGGAAGAAGGGTCGGAAGTTTCCCCTTCCGATGGGTTTAGTATTCTGGATCAACGCAAATTTGGCGACACGCAGGCCACGTTTTTGCGTTACGCCGAATAAGTTGGATGGAATTTGCCCGCAGGTGACAGGGTAAAGATTTCACAACCATCTGCGGTCACACCAATTGAGTGTTCAAATTGTGCCGATAAGGAGCGATCACGCGTCACCGCTGTCCAATCATCGGCCAGAATTTTGGTTTCTGGCCGACCCAAATTCACCATGGGTTCTATGGTGAAAAACATGCCCTCTTCCAACACAGGCCCCGTGCCTGCACGTCCGTAGTGCAACACATTTGGTGCGGCGTGAAACACCTTGCCCAAACCATGACCACAAAAATCACGCACAACCGACATGCGGTTTCCTTCGACATAGGATTGGATCGCTTGCCCAATATCACCAAAGGTTGCGCCGGGGCGGACCATTTCGATGCCTTTGAACAGTGCGTCATGGGTCACTTGGATCAAACGTTCAGATTTACGCGGCAGCTTACCCGCAACATACATCCGTGATGTATCCCCATACCAACCATCAACAATCACAGTCACATCAATGTTTAGGATGTCCCCATCCGTGATTTTTTTGTCACCTGGAATGCCATGACAGACAACGTGATTAACACTGATACAAGTGGCGTGCTGATACCCGCGATACCCAATCGTGGCCGAAGTCACGCCATATTCTGCAATCTTTTGTTCGACGAAATTATCAATTGTGGCTGTTGTTTGCCCCGGCTCAATAACCTCAATCACATCATCCAAAATTTTAGCCGCGACTGCCCCCGCCTTACGCATACCTTCAAAATCTGAGGGCGCATAGATATCAATACCGTCTTTGGTTTTGCGGATGCCGTTAAGTTTTGCCACGTTCGTGTCCGATCTATCGATGTCTTGTGCTTACCTAGCGATCCGCTGAATGAAACGCAACTCTTGGACCCAAGGTAATTCGGTTGGGGGTGATATCGGCGCGATAGGCGATCACTTCAACCCCAACGCGTTGTGCGGCGCCTAGTGCAGCGGCATAGGTCGGATCAATGTCGGCGGCTATGGAAACCACATCACAATCGGTGCGGTTGACCAAATAAAACATCACCGCACGATGACCTTGTTCAACAACTTTTGACAGTTCTTGCAAATGCTTGGTACCGCGCGCCGTAACGCTATCGGGAAACTCGGCATGACCCGTTGCGCGCGATAGGGTGACGGATTTAACCTCGACAAACGTTTGTTGTCCTGACTGATCTGTCAGCAGAAAATCAATCCTACTTCCTTCGCCATATTTAACCTCTGGGCGGAAATCCTGATTTGCAAATTCTGAAATTGCATTGTTTCCCAGTGCCTCTTTAACGATGCGATTGGCCTGCGCCGTATCAACCAAAACCAGTGTGCCTGTGGTCAATTCCGCGATCCGCCATGCGAATTTCAGTTTTTTCCTAGGATCATCATTGGGTTCGACCCATGCAAGGGTCCCATCATCCAGTAGCCCCATCATCGATCCAGGATTTGCACAATGGGCCGTGACCTCGCGTGCGTCAGGCAACAAAACATCGCTTAGAAAACGTTTATACCTCCGGATCAGCTTTGCGCGGATTAAGGGTGATTGAAACTCCATCGAAACGGTCTATAGCTTGGTAAGTGAATACGAAAGGAACGCTATATGACTAACCCGACCGCTGCAATGATCGTCATTGGGGATGAAATTCTATCGGGGCGGACGCGGGATGCGAATATGCATCACCTTGCAGGCGTTCTAACCGAACATGCGATTGATTTGAAAGAGGTCCGCGTGATTAGCGATGACCCCGCCGCAATCACGTCAGCTGTATCTGCGATGTCAGATGCCTATACATATGTGTTCACCTCTGGCGGGATTGGTCCAACGCATGACGATATAACCGCCGATTGTGTGGCGGCGGCCTTTGATGATCACATCGATGTACGCCCGGATGCGCGCAAACTGTTGGCGGATTACTATGCAGAAACGGGGCGCGAGTTGAACGGCGCGCGACTTCGCATGGCGCGCATTCCAGACAGTGCAACCTTGATCGAGAATCCTGTGTCCATCGCACCGGGGTTTGTGGTGAAAAACGTCCATGTCATGGCAGGCGTCCCATCGGTTTTCAAAGCAATGGTTCAAAGTGTTTTACCCACGCTTACAGGCGGCGCGCCCCTGATCAGTGAAACGCACCGTTGCATGCGCGGCGAAGGCGACATTGCGGCCCCCTTGGGTCAAATTGCAGATGAATTTCCAAACCTTTCTATCGGTTCATATCCCTTCCAACAGCATGGGGTTTATGGCACAAACATCGTTGTGCGGGGCACCGACCCTTCAGAGATTAAACGGGCCATAGAAAAGATAGCATATGCAGAAGCAAACTTGGGATGATTTCGGCGATATACTAATCGCGCTTGAAGAAACATGGCCCGCCGTGGCCCGTCACACCATGGACCCGTGGATCATCCGCGATGGGCAGGGGGGCGGCAAACGCGTTTCAGCCGCGACACCAAATTCTTATTGGACGCAAGCAGACATTCAAGCGGCCGAAACGGCCATGCAAGATTTGGGGCAAACGCCCCTTTTCATGGTCATTGATCAAGATCAGGATATGGACCGCGCTCTGGCAGATGCAGGATACGACATTGTTGATCCCGTGAATATTTATTCCACCTCTGTTGATACCCTGACAACTGAACGGCCACCCAAAGTGTCCATGTTTTCGGTTTGGCCACCGCTTGCAATTGAAATCGACATGTGGGCCGAAGGGGGCATTTCAGATGCGCGTGTCAATGTTATGAAACGTGTTCAGGGTCCAAAAACATCCATTTTGGCGCGCTGGAATGATCACCCCGCCGGGGTTGGATTTGCGGCCGTTCATGGCAAGCATGCCTTTGTTCACGCGGTGGAAATTCGCAGCACGCAACGCCAAAAGGGTGTGGCCAGTTGGCTGATGAAACAAGCCGCCTTTTGGGCCGCAGAACAGGGGGCCAGTCGGCTGAACGTTGCCTGTACCAAGGCAAATATGGCGGCTAACGCGCTTTATCGTTCCATCGGCATGAAAGTTGTGGGAGAGTACCATTATAGAATGAAAGGATAACGGATGAGCGAGAATGATCAGGTTACGGCCCTAAATTTGCCGCCCCTATCACCCCTTCCTGAAAAGACACAAAAATACTTTGATATCTGCCAAGAAAAATTAGGAATGGTTCCGAATGTGTTGGTTGCTCATGCGTTTAACATCGACAAATTGAATGCGTTTACAGCGCTTTATAATGAAACGATGTTGGCCGACAGCGGGCTAAGCAAGCTGGAGCGCGAAATGATCGCGGTCGTTGTGTCCTCTGTGAACAAATGCTTTTACTGTTTGACGGCGCATGGTCAGGCTGTGCGCGAATTGTCGGGCGATCCGATTTTGGGTGAAATGTTGGTCATGAATTACCGCGTTGCGGACCTAAGTGCGCGGCAACGCGCAATGTTGGATTTTGCCGAAAAAATCACAATTGAAAGCCACCGCATCGAAGAAAGTGATCGTGCTGACCTGCGGTCGGTTGGATTTAGTGATCAGGACATTTGGGACATCGCGAATGTCGCGGCCTTTTTCAACATGTCAAACCGCGTGGCCAGTGCCATAGATATGCGCCCAAATGACGCCTATCATGCACAAAGCCGTTAGATCACTTTCCATAGTATTGGCGCTGACCCTAAGCCATCCAGTATTCGCGGGGCTGGATGTCCCCTATCCCAGTGGTGTTGAACGCTTGTTCACAGAGCAAACGGAAAACGGGACACTTCGCGTTCCAGTTGCACCATGGTCGCAACAATCCAGCGTTCCGCATGAAAAGCGCAGCGGCACAGTTACGGTTTCAACGTTTGAGTTACGCGGGACATCCATCACACCCGAACAAGTTGCGGCACCCATTCGTCAGGCGTTGCGGGATGCAGAATTTCAAATCACATTGGACTGTATGTCAAACGAATGCGGCGGATTTGATTATCGGGTGAATACACCCATCATTTCACCCCCAAATATGTATGTGAATCTGAGGGATTTTCTGTCCATGACAGGCACCAAGGGATCTGATCAGATTATCAACATCCTAATTTCCAGGATTGGCGAGCGGGTCTATATCCAAGTCCGTCGTGTTGACCCCGCAGCGGACGCGCCTGTGACGACCTCGAAAATCACAACCATCGCCCGATCGAAAATTACAACAACCATGAGCGATCAATTCACCCAAACGGGCGCTGTCACACTTGACGGGTTGGATTTCACCAGTGGCTCCACAAATTTGGGGGAAGGACCATTTTCAATCCTGTCCGAATTGGCGGACTATCTGCGCCAAAACCCAAACACAAAAATTGTGTTGGTCGGTCACAGCGATGCGGTTGGCGGGTTAGAGGGGAATATCGCCATTTCAAAACAACGCGCCGAAGCGGTACGTCAGCGTTTGATTTCAAAATACGGCATTCAAAAATCGCGCATCACAGCCCAAGGAATTGCATATCTGTCCCCACGGGCCAGCAATCAGACACCAGCAGGGCGTGAACAAAACCGCCGCGTGGAAGCGGTGGTTTTGCAATAAACCAGCAGTGATCTGGCACCTTGCGTGCAAAGGTCTGTGCCAAATAATCAATGAATGTACGCACCTTTGTTTGCGTAAATTTACCTGGTGGGTACACCACATAGATCCCTGGGGTTTCTTTTGGCAATTCGGGCATCACATCGACAACACGAACTTCGGCCAATGCAGATGCGTATAAGAAGGATGCCAAATATGCAATCTCCAGACCATTGATCGCCGCATTCAAAAGGGATTGCCCATCATTTACCGTAAAGCTACCCGTTGTACGGATTTGACGTTTTTTTCCCCGTTTACGAGGTCATTTTCCAAACCGCACCATTTGCCTGATTGGTATAATGCAGCAATTTATGCGCGCCCAAATCCCCGATCCGACGCGGGCGACCCACGCCTTGAAGATATCCGTGACTTGCGACCATACAAATTGTGGTTTCCGCGATTTGATGTGCGCGAAGTGAGCTGTCTTCCATCGCGCCCACACGAGTGGCGGCATCATAGCCCTCAGAAATCATTTCGATATAGCGATTGTCCAATTCCAAATTCACGGACACATCTGGAAATTGCGCCAAAAAATCACCCAGCACAGGGGACGAATGCATAGAGCCAAAGTCAGTTGCAAACGACACACTTAGCATCCCAGTTGGTGCCGATTGCATTGAACTGACCAAAGCATCTGCCTCGCCCGCATCGTTCAGCACACTGCGTGCACGATCATAATAGGCCAGACCGATTTCAGTTGGACTAGCACGGCGCGTAGTACGATTTAGCGATCGCGCACCAAGTCGTGTTTCAAGACCGGAAAAATGTTTCGAAACGGCAGATTTTGAAATCCCCGTTTTGCGCGCGGCATCTGTAAAACCACCTTGGTCAACCACGGTGGCAAAGGCTTCCATTTCTGTCAAACGGTCCATATTTTCCTCACTTCTTGTTCCACCTTTGTTGCTCCAAACTTGGGCAAGACTGGGGCAGAGGCAGGACAAGATAGAGGTATTTGCAAAGAACCTTAAAGGCTAAGCGCCAGCCGTACCCCCTGATCAATCGCGCGTTTTGCATCCAATTCGACCGCCACGTCCGCACCACCAATCACATGTGGTTCGATGCCGTTGGCAATTAACTCATCTGCAAGGCTGCGTTCGCTTAGCTGACCTGCGCAGAGAACAATCGTATCTGCGGGAATGACACTTGGGTTTTCGCGTGCTTCGCCATGGGAAACGCGCAACCCTTCCTCGGTTATCTCTTCGTAATTTACACCACCGATCATTTTTACGCCTTTCATTTTCAACGTCGAACGATGAATCCAACCCGTTGTTTTTCCAAGGCGTTTTCCTGGACGCTCTGCCTTGCGCTGTAGCAGGGTTACATTGCGTGCAGGGGCGGCGGGTTGCGGGCCCTCGGCCATTAATCCACCACGGAATTCTTCGGGGTCACCAACCCCCCACTCCTTCAACCAGTGGGTCAAATCGGGGGTTTCAAGTGTCGCTGCGTTTGAATGAACAAGGAATTCACTGACATCAAACCCAATACCGCCTGCTCCAATCACAACTACATTGTCACCTGCTGTGACACGACCCTGTAAGACATCAATGTAACCACAAACCTTGTCGCTGTCTTGTCCCGGGATTTCAGGGTCGCGTGGTGTGACCCCAGTTGCCACAACCACTGCATCAAACTCCGTCAAATCGCCAGCGGATACGCATTGTCCCAACTTCGTCTTCACCCCTGTTTCGGTGATCATGGTTTCAAACCAATCGACCAGCCCCCAAAACTCTTCCTTGCCTGGAACCTGTTTGGCCATGTTCAATTGTCCCCCAATCTTATCTGCCTGATCGAAGAGGGTCACGTCATGACCGACTTGGGCGGCTGTCATCGCGGTGGACAATCCAGCAGGGCCTGCCCCAATAACTGCCACGCGTTTCGCAGCATCGGTTTTTGTTATGGGCAGTTCGGTTTCATAGCAGGCCCGTGGGTTTACAAGACAAGAACTAATTTTTCCGCCAAATGTATGATCCAAGCAGGCTTGGTTACAGGCGATACAGGGCGTGATGGTATTGCCCTGCCCCGCTGCCGCCTTGGCCACGAAATGGGGATCGGCCAGAAAGGGGCGTGCCATACTGACCATATCCGCGCATCCATCTGCCAACACCTCTTCGGCAACTTCGGGTGTGTTGATGCGGTTTGATGTGATGACGGGAATGGACACCTTACCCATCAGTTTTTTCGTCACCCAAGCGAATGCCGCGCGTGGAACGGATGTTGCGATTGTTGGGATACGCGCCTCGTGCCAACCAATCCCTGTATTGATGATCGTTGCACCCGCGGCCTCAATCGCTTGGGCCAATTGCACCACCTCTTCATGGGTTGATCCATTGGGGACCAAATCAATCATCGACAAACGATAAATAATGATGAAATCCGTGCCAACCGCCGCGCGCGCACGCCGCACAATTTCAACAGGCAATCGCATCCGATTTTCATACGACCCGCCCCAACGATCCGAGCGTTTGTTTGTGTGGGTCACAAGGAATTGATTAATAAAATACCCCTCGGACCCCATGATTTCGACACCATCATAGCCTGCAGATTTTGCACGCTGCGCTGTCGCCACAATATCGCTGATTTGTTTTTCAATGCCCTCTTCATCCAATTCCTTGGGCGGAAAGGGCGAAATGGGTGATTTTACCGCGGATGGTCCCACACATTCAGGGCCATAGGCATAGCGCCCCGCATGCAAAATCTGCATCGCAATTTTGCCGCCTGCCTGATGAACGCGGTCTGTAACGATTTGATGATTGGCAATATCAGTTTCATCAAACAACCCTGCCGCTCCAGGAAAAACGCCGCCTTCGCGGTTGGGCGCAATACCACCTGTCACCATCAATGCAACGCCGCCGCGCGCGCGTTCAGCGTAAAATTCAGCGACCCGGTTCCAATCTTTCGTCTCTTCCAAATTGGTGTGCATCGACCCCATCAGGACACGATTTTTCAACGTGGTGAAACCAAGATCTAATGGCGCAAGAAGATTGGGGTATGATTGGGACATTTGGGTGCTCCGAACGATAAAGTACCCGCGCAGTATGTCCAATTCATGTGTATTTTGTCACCTGTAACGCGGCGGCACCTAGCCCGCGTTTTGGATATGTCTGCGAAATGCCCGTATCAGAATTTCCAACTCTTCCCGCAACAGGGCAACTTCGGCCTGCAGATCATATTCCATTGCGCGACCTGCCGAGATGCAAAAACTGCCTACAGGAACTGAATTGCCCTCAACGAAAATCAAAAAGGTTTAAACGCCATCCCCAATCGCATGATTGGGAATTGGGATATCAATCACCCATTCACGATCACTGGGGCCTGCAGATATGCGAGTGCCCTCGACCACCGCGCCATTCAATTCAACGCTGAATGTTGGAGAGGCGCCAGATTTTTCCGCCGTCAAAAGACCGCGCCACATCCCATTTGAAAAATCAATTTCATCCAACTGCATGTCGCGTCCTACCTAAAATTTTGCTCTGGGACGGCGATAAAACACCAGGCCCGAAATTTTTGCGCGGTTCATCGAAGGATCATCAAATATCAGATCAAGCCACACATTTTCAACACGTGCCTCATGCAGATCACAATACCCCAAGTCAAACTCTAGGTAGAGGCGGTTCGCATCAAGTGGGATTTCCTGCAATAACTCTTCTACATTTGAACCATGTTTATATTTAACCGCATGAAAACAGGCATTGGGTGATCCAATGGCAGTTTGCCTTCCACTTCAAAAATGTGGTTTTTCTTCAATCCAGTTGCAGCTTCGCTGGGCAAATCAATCGCCAATGACAGGAAGGGTCCCTTAAATTCATAGGTTTCAACAAAGAGGCCAAAGGGGGCCAAATCATCGACACCCATGTTCTTAAACTGGCGCACGATTAACTCTGGATCATTGTCATTGTGGTGGACGGCAATGGACGTGCCCACGCCATGGCGGGCGGATTTCACCACAGAACTCATTTGCCCAAGCCGCCTGGCAAAAACATCTGGACGCCAAACCCAATCTGCATCATCAGGCATCTTCATCTGTGTTTTACCCTGTCGCAGTTGATCGGTACGACGATCGGCGTGCATGATGACAGTATCAAGGGAACGACGCAAATCAGCAGCGCGGCTGCGCAGTGAAATAACATTTTCCAATGAAAACGTGTCAATGCCACGCTCTAGCCCGCGCCAAACCGCAGCGCCCCGAGCCAAAGCAAATTCCATAAAGATACCCAAACTTCACGCATCACCTTTGTAATCGTTTACACCACATTTGATTCTGGCACCCCCGACTTAGATCACCAACATGGCAATTTCATGGCCGCAGTTTGGGCCGCACCATTGGATCAGTTGGAAGGTAGCGAACAAACTGAGGCATTTTCGACGAATCCGTGGTAACTCCCTTCAAAAGCTGTGCCAAAACATGTCGTGCCATAAAATCTGTGTTGGGAGCGCGCGCACGTGCATAAAGGTTTGCCATAATCACATATCCGTCCTTTTGCGTAATCATTCTGTTGAATTCTGGTTGCAGGTATTGATCGTTCAAATCGGCTTTCAAACGGGCATAGATCGCTCCTTCTTTCTCAACGATGCGCTGCCCCTTTGCCCCAAACCCCGCGGCCTGAATCAGTGTTTCAGTTGCTAGCGGATTGTCTGGATCGATGGGGTAATGCGCAACCGTCAACAAACGGGATCGATCATAAGCACCAAAACAGGTCACAAAAACACCAAATCCCCTGGCTTCCTCCTGATAGGTTTGTGCATCCGTTGCACAAAACCCCTGCGGTGCAGAATATTGAATGCCGCTGCGAAATGGAATGTCAGTGTTGGTGGGAACAGCACTCGCATTCAAAAAGCGGATCGTGTCCATACCCCCGCATCCCGCCACAGCAGCCATCAGAACGACAGGGCCCCCAAGTTTTCGAAACAGTTTCAACATTTACCTTGACTCACTCGGGATCAGGGCACCATAGCGCCGACGCGCCCAGATGGAATAGAGGACGATTTCAACTAAGGTGATCAAAATCATCGACAGTCCCAATGTGGCAGACTTTGGCGCGATGGTAGATAGCCAAAGTGCCGCGCCCGATCCAATGGGCGTGTCCCCCTGACCGATGATCAATATTGCAAAGATGTTGACAGCAAAATGAATACCCATCGCCATCGCAATGTTTCCCCGCCACAGGGTAATGAAACACAGGATCATGCCTGTCACCGTCGTATTCAATACATAAAGCACGGAATTGAACCCATAGGTGATCGGATCAAGATGAGCCAAACCAAACAAAAATGATGGAACATAAACCGCCCAAAACAAACGCGCCTTGCGCGAATAAATCAATCGCAACAGATAGCCACGGAAAAACAATTCCTCTGCGCCAATTTGCAGAAAAACCAGGACGACCAAGGGCAGCAAATAGAACAGCCAATCCATTGTCGAAATCGCACCGTTGCGCGTGTATGGGGGTGTCCCCATGACCCAAGTCGTCGCAAATACCAGCAGTTCCACCAGAAGCACGATCACAAATATATAGGCAAACGCCACGCGAAAATCCGACCATCGAATTTTTCCTGATCGGCCATAAAGGTGCGGGATTGAAAATCCAAACAGCACGCGTGTTACAGCACCCGTACCCAACCAAATCGGGATAAATGACGCCAAAAACAGAATAAGCGTTATTTGGGAAGATTGGGTCAAATCAATTCCCGCCATTCCGTTCAGGAAAAATCCAACACCAAATAGGCCCAGTCCGTAAATCGCGACAATAATCACGGCACCAACTAGAATGCGCCAAACAGCAAATGTTTGATCCATTCGATAACCTGTCGACATCCCTGCTCCCAATTTTGATAACTTTCCCCGCTTTATCCACCCTAGTTCACAACACAGGCAAAGACCAAGTGGTGGATTTCATATTTTTTGCACCTTTGAAGAATTGCAATTCTGTCGCAACACGCTTATTTGTCGTGAAAACATGGGACTTATGGGATTAGGTAATGAACTGGATCAACAACTACGTTCGCCCGCGCATTAATTCGATTTTTTCGCGTCGCGAGGTGCCTGAAAACCTATGGTCCAAATGCGATGAATGCGGCACCATGCTGTTTCACCGCGAACTTTCGGACAATCTGAACGTTTGTACGCAATGCGGGCATCACATGGCGATTTCGCCACGTGATCGATTTACTGGGTTGTTTGACGGTGGCATTTTCGTTGAAATCGATGTCCCACAACCTGTGACGGACCCGCTTGGGTTTAAGGATCAGAAAAAATACCCTGACCGCATGAAGGCGGCCCAAAAGAAAACCGATGAAAAAGAGGCAATGTTGATTGCCGAAGGTGAAATTGGGCGCACCCCCATCGTTGCCGCAGCCCAAGATTTCAGTTTCCTTGGTGGGTCTATGGGCATGTATGTTGGCAATGCCATCATCGCTGCCGCAGAACGTGCCGTTGAACTGAAACGTCCGCTGATCCTATTTTCTGCGGCAGGTGGCGCACGGATGCAAGAAGGTATTCTAAGCCTGATGCAAATGCCCCGCACCACGGTGGCGGTTCAAATGCTGAAAGAGGCGAACCTACCCTATATCGTTGTTTTGACACATCCGACAACGGGCGGTGTCACAGCATCCTATGCGATGTTGGGCGATGTTCAAATCGCAGAACCCAACGCGCTAATTTGTTTTGCAGGTCCACGTGTGATCGAGCAGACCATCCGAGAAACATTGCCCGAAGGGTTCCAGCGCGCCGAATACCTTTTGGACCATGGTATGTTGGATCGTGTGACCCCGCGCACAGAATTGCGCGAGGAATTGATTACGATTGTGCGCATGCTGATGAAAAAATCACCTGCGATCAAAGGTGATTTGCCCGCGCCCGCCGCGCAATCTGATGACACCCCTGCCTAATGCGAAAATTCAGCATTCATGACAACTCAAACATCTGATCACATCCTGGAACGGATGATGGCCCTGCACCCCAAGGTGATTGATTTAACCTTGGATCGCATGTGGCGCCTTCTTGAAAACCTTGGAAATCCGCAAAATGATTTGCCCCCCGTAATCCACATTGCGGGCACGAATGGCAAAGGATCCACCCAAGCGATGATCCGCGCGGGATTAGAGGCGGCAGGTAAAAAAGTGCACGCCTATACCTCACCCCATTTGGCCCGGTTTCATGAACGCATTCGTCTGGCGGGCGCGTTGATTGACGAAGATCACCTAACCGAAATTTTGGACGAATGTTACGCCAAAAACGGTGGCGAAACGATCACGTATTTTGAAATCACGACCGCGGCCGCGATATTGGCGATGGCGCGCACACCTGCGAACTATACCTTGTTAGAGGTGGGCTTGGGTGGCCGATTGGACGCCACAAACGTGATTGATCAGCCGCTGCTTAGCATCATCACCCCAATCTCTATCGATCATGAACAATTTCTTGGCAATACCCTGACAAAAATTGCGGGGGAAAAGGCGGGGATCATCAAACGCCGTTGCCCCGTGATCGTGGCCCCACAACCCGAAGAGGCCATGGACGTGATCGAGACAACCGCCGCACGTCATCACGCCCAAATCATCGCCCAAGGGCAGCATTGGCACATTGACACAGAACGTGACGGGTTGATGTTTCAGGACGAAACAGGCGTGGTCCAATTACCGCTCCCCAATTTGCCAGGTGATCACCAAATTGAGAATGCGGGAACGGCCGTTGCGGCCCTGCGCCACCTTGGGTTCAACGATGAGGTTTGCGAAGCCGCCGTGTCGCAGGCCCATTGGCCCGCCCGCATGCAGAAATTGAAGACAGGCCCAATCATTGACAGCGCACCAGATGCTGAAATTTGGCTGGATGGTGGACATAACCCCGCCGCGGGTCAGGCGATTGGACATCATTTGGGAACCCTAGCCAAACGCCACACCTATTTGATCTGTGGCATGCTGAACACCAAAGATATCAGCGGCTATTTGAGCCCCATTTCGCCCCATGTCGAAAAACTGATCGCTGTTTCCATTCCGGGTGAAATGAACACACTGCCCGCCGCGGATACCGCAGCGGCCGCAGGTGAAGCGGGAATACAGGCAGAAACGGCAGATGACGTATTAAGCGCCACGCGCGAAATCGTGAAAAATGATCCAAATGCCCGCATATTAATCTGCGGATCCCTGTATTTGGCGGGAAATATCCTGCGAAATCACGCGTGACTCGAAAAAGATTCGTTTTAGCGAATCACTTTTGTTGACTGATTCGCTGCACTCTGCATATATTGTAGTTAAGCGGGGCTGCATCACAACTGGTTGAGGGCAGCTTGGCTTATGGATGAGGTTTGCATACAGGCAAAAAAGCTCGGTTCCTTAGGGAACCGAGCTACAAATCCGTATAGAACATATAAAGATTGAGTTCGCAGTTTGGGGTAAGGGCTATGTTGCGGACGCTGGTTATTGGAACCATTTTTTTATCTATTACGATTGCGCTATTGGCGCTTCAACCTGCACCGCGATCTGACCGATTTGTGGCACCTGTGGTAAGCGAGGCGCCCGCAGCCCCCGTTGTTGAAGAAATCGCCGCAACGCGTGCAGATACCAATTTGATGACGGCCCCCATCACCGTGCCCTCTGTGCCCAAACCCGTCGCCCCAAAACCCATCGTGGCAGAGGTGAATACGCCCAGCACACCAACAACGATCAAAGGGTTGCAAGAATTGGTGAGTGTCGCGCTGACCCAAGGCATGACGGAACAAGAAATTGATCAATTGATCGTTCAGGCGGTGGATCATGGCACGTTAATCATTCCCGACACACTACGCAGATCCGATGGACGGCCCAACACAATGGCGATGCTGGCGACATTGGTTGACGCGACCACCCCAACCACGCCGACCCTGACACGCGATGTTGGAAACACTTATGTCGTGCGCCCAGGTGACAGTTTGGCGTCAATCGCGGTGAAATATTACGGATAAACCGCTGCGGTGAATGATATCTTTTGGACCAACAAAGATCGACTAAGTGATCCAGATCTATTGCGGGTTGGACAGACAATTTTCCTACCCCTGATGTAATCAGCGGCCCCAATCCGCGCCTTGCATTTCATTTAATCGACTGGCTGTGCGTTCAAATTCAAAAACGCCCTCACCCTCAAGATATAGCATTTCTGGACGCGCCGCGGCAGAGCAGATCAGTTTAATGTTCGCCTCATACAGCGTGTCAATCAACGTCACGAACCGCTTTGCCTCATTAAAATTGCTGCGGCCAAGCTGCGGGATATCGTCGATCATCATCAAACGCAGTTGTTCACAATAGGCCAAATAATCCCCCGGCCCCAAGTTTTGTCCGCACAGATCAAAAAACGCAAACCGCCCAATCCCGCTGTGGAACGCAGGGATGCGCAGCGCACGCCCCTTGTGCGTAATTGTAAATTCCTTGGCCTGACCAAGCGTTAAATCCTGCCAGATCGCATCCATCTGCGCGCGTGTGTCTGGGGAAATCGGGGTGAAATAGGTTTCTTCACCCTTTAGCCTATTTTGCCGATAATCCGTATCGCTGATGATTTCTTTGACGACCAATTTCTCGGAAATCAAATCAATAAAGGGCAGGAACAATTGACGGTTCAAACCGTCCTTATACAAATCCTTAGGGATGCGGTTGGATGTCGTGACGATCACAACGCCCGCCTCAAACAGTTTTTCGAACAATCGGCCAACGATCATAGCATCGGCGATATCTTTGATCTGCATTTCATCAAATGCCAACACACGAACGCTGTCTGACACGGCTTTGGCTACAGGGTCAATCGCGTCCTTTGCACCACCTTTTCGTGCCTCATGCAGGGCATTTTGTATTTCCTGCATAAAGGCGTGGAAATGAACCCGCCTATTGGGAACGGCCAAGCTTTCGACAAACAAATCCATCATCATGGATTTACCGCTTCCGACCCCGCCCCATAAATACACACCCTTGGGTGGCGGGGGTACTTTGCGAAAAAAACCCTTTTTGACTGGCTGAGCTAGCGCTGCCCTGGTCCGTTCAAATTCAGGCAATATTGCGCGCTGAGCAGGGTCGTCGCGCAAAACACCCGCGTCGACACGACTTTGATATAGGGTCAATAAATCCATGCGCGCTGATTAACGGCTAGTTCGAAATTAGGGAAGGGATTTTTGATGGCTAGGTAATAGACATCAAGCTTGCCGCTTCGAATGTGACAACTCAAACGCAATTACAAACCGTGACAGGATTGGGAATGGGGTATTGTACGGACGATATTTTTGCGCAAGCAGTGCCGCCAAAGCAGTGTCCAACGCTTACCCAAACGCTTGAAATTGAAATACTTGTCGCGGATACTACCAATATCGTATCGTTCCGAGAATTCCCCCCAAATTGATTGTTGATGCAAAGCGCCGCAACGAAATTTCAGTGCCTGCTAAAAATAACTTGCCTTTGGGGTTTGTCTGAATCAAGCACAATTTAACATCCCAGTATGGAGCGAAGCATGCAGTCAAAGGCCCCCTTGTTCACCCCCGTCCTATTGGTTGGTTGCTGTATCATTGTGGTCAGCTTCGCGGTGCGCGCCTCTTTTGGGGTATTCCAAATCCCAATTGCCGATGGATTTGGTTGGTTGCGTTCGGAATTTTCACTGGCCATCGCAATTCAAAACCTTGCTTGGGGAATTGGTCAACCGATTTTTGGGGCCATCGCCGAACGTGTCGGTGATCGCAAGGCCATTATTCTCGGTACGTTGATGTATGCGGCGGGACTTGTCCTGTCCTCTTTTGCAATCTCGCCTCAGGCCCATCAAATGTACGAAATCCTTGTTGGTTTTGGTGTAGCAGGCACGGGTTTTGGCGTCATTTTGGCCGTTGTTGGCCGCGCCAGCAGCGATGAACATCTTTCGATGTCTTTGGCCATCGCCACCGCCGCAGGCAGCGCTGGGCAGGTGATTGGCGCACCCTTGGCGGAATATCTGCTGACATTGATGAGTTGGCAAAACGTCTTTATCGTCTTTGCGGCGATGATCCTGTTCACATTGCTGTCCCTGCCCATGATGAAAAGCCCCAAGGCCGCAACCCGCCAAGAATTGGAAGAAAGCATGGGCGAAATCCTGGTCAAGGCGCTAAAAGATCCGAGCTATACCATGATATTCCTTGGGTTCTTTAGTTGCGGATATCAATTAGCCTTTGTCACCGCGCACTTCCCCGCTTTTGTTACCGAATTATGCGGACCGATTATGCCAGGCGGGGCGCTTCATTCCATGGGGATCACCACCACATCTGCGCTCGGCGCGGTGGCGATTTCACTGATTGGATTCACCAACATCCTCGGTACATTGCTGGCGGGGTATCTGGGAAAACGCTATACCAAAAAATATCTGCTTAGCGCGATTTATACGGGTCGCACGGTAATCGCCGCATGGTTCATCATGGCGCCGATGACACCAACAACGGTCCTTATCTTTTCTGCGGCCATGGGATCGCTTTGGTTGGCGACTGTTCCCCTGACCAGCGGTCTGATCGCGCATATTTATGGATTGCGGTATATGGGAACGCTTTATGGGATCGTCTTCTTTTCCCACCAATTGGGCAGCTTTGCGGGCGTCTGGTTAGGCGGTAAGATGTATGATGTGTATGGCGATTACACAATGGTTTGGTGGGTTGGCGTTGGGGTCGGCGCATTCAGCGCCCTGATCCATCTGCCCGTCAACGAAAAACGCAGTACACAGCCCGCCTAATCAAAGGCCGCCATCATGGCCTCCGTATGGGTATAGGTCACACCGTGGCCTGCTCCCTCAATCACGTGATGGCGTACTTTGGGGTTCCAAGCCTCTAGCTGATCTTTGGCAGAGAGAGGTATGACAACATCATCAGCGCCCCAAATCGCATGTATATCCAAATCATAATAGGCGATGCGTTGATGATCCTCTTTCGTATCATTTGCCAATGCCCCGCGCAGGGATGCCAAGACAGATGGGATAAAGCCGCGATATTGTAATTCTTTTTGTTGGCGATCCACGACAAATGGGACCGTGTTGTCCAAGGCGCGTTCAACCTCGCAACCGCGGCGATGCTGCGTCGCATATGTAGTCATAAACACCCAATCCCCGATGATGGGCACCTCGCGCACCAATTTTGCGGTCCACCCCAATTCATGCCCCATACCCGCAGGGGCAAGCAAAAATAATCGTTTGATCATTTTGGGATGGATCGCGGCATAGGCGGTAACAACCCATCCTCCCATGGAATACCCCACAAGATCAAAGGGAGTGTCGATGTTTAGGTGTTCCAACAACTCTTCTAAGTGGGACACGAAAAACGCGCGATCTTGATTGCCTTTGGGGCGGTCCGAATATCCGCGGCCATAGTGATCATAGACCAAAACGCGATGCCCACGTTCCACCAAACGTTTGGCCAATCCTTCATAAACAAATGAGGGCGTGGTCAACCCATGCACACAAACAACCAATGGGCCATCAACAGGGCCGTGAAATTGAAAATGGGTTATTCCGTTGGACAGCGATGCAAATTCACCCGGCGCATCTGCACGTGCCTGCGCATCCATGGGGATCCGACGCCACTCAATAATGAAGGGGGCCGCCAAAATGGTCATAACAATTAGGAACAGGATCATTGCGCCGCCTTCCATTGTTGTAGGATATAATCCGCCGTCATCAAATCTAAATGGGCACCCCCCCCGTTTTTGAACAACGTGATTTCATCGTCGGTGCAGCGTTTGAAATCATTCGGCTGATAATAATCTGCCCGCACATGTTCAGGGGTTATCACCCCATCGGCCAAGGGAATTTTAAGTTCCCCAATATGATCCAGTGTTGTTGCATAGCTGTCGACAAAAACCGATGATTGCAGCAGCGCCTGATCATCCACCTCTCGCATATCGGGGCGATACGCGCCGATCAAATCAATGTGCTGCCCGGGTTGAAACCAATCGCCGCGCAACACAGGTGTCGTGCTCATCGTGGCAGAGGTGATGATATCGGCCATCGCAACGGCAGACGGCAAATCCTGTACCGCGCGTGTGTTTGGGTATTTGGCGGCAAATGCCTCGGCCGTTGTTGCAGTGCGGTTCCAGATCAGGAATTCCGCATCAGGAAACCCCGCACCGTAGGCCGCGCGCAGGGAATGCCCAACCGTGCCTGCGCCAACAATCAGGATGCGTTTAGACTCGGGTCGCGCAAGTTTTAGGGCCGCGCATAAACTGTCGCCCGCGGTTTTCCATTTTGTGACCAGATGAAAATCAACCAAGGCGGCAAGCGCACCTGTTTCATCCGAAAACAGGCTAACACCCCCGTTGATCATGGGCCGATTATTTTTTGGGTTATCTGGAAAAACGGTTGCGCATTTCACGGCCAACCCCAACCCGTCAATCCACGCGGATCGGTTCAGCAGGGTGTCGCCACCTCGATAAAGGAACGTGTCCGATATTTCAGCGCGGGGCAATTCGTGCCCGTGATCAAATGCCTGACACAGCCCCAACCAATCAAGGTTCGCCTGTCCCTCTTCAAATGAAATTTGCACAACGCTCATCTGCTGTCCTCCTATCCATATACAAACGGGGATAGGGTGGATGAGCAAGCGCAAATGCACTCATTTGTGTTTGAACCACCTCTATGCGCAAAACACGCAGCGCACCGACGTAACATCGATGTGAAACAGATGCCTATTTTTGGTCCTTTTTCGCTGGGTGCGACACCCGAAATTTATCGGGAATTGGCATTCGATTAACGGCGTCCACTTCGTAATCCAATATTTTGTTCAAACGCGCCTTCAAATCTTCGGCTGGAATTGCATCTTTGACGCGACATAAGTAACCGTTAAAACTACGATCGCGCCAACCCGTTGGGTTCAAAACCGTTTCGCGCAGGGTTTTTGATGGGATCGTACCAGTATAAACGGACACGCCGCCCAATCTGAATTTGGGATCAATCACCAAAACCTTGCGTATTAGCTTTCCTGCCTGAATGGCCGCTGCCGATGACAATTAGATCGTAGTCCATGGGTTTCCTAGTCGTTTACCCGATTTTCCCCAAAAGCGCATTTGCGTGAAATTCAATGTGATCGGGCATGAAGGTGGAAACAAAGAAATAGCTGTGATCATATCCATCCTGCAGACGAACGATTGCCGCCGCCTTTTGTTCCGCAACCGCAGAAGCAAAGGCCGCTGTTCCCAACAGATCATAGAATTGATCAGATGTTCCCGTATCAATCAGGATAGGACATGTCGCACCCTTTTCACGCATCAGGCAGGTTGCATCGTGTTTTGCCCATGTTGTTTCATCCTGTCCCAGATAGGCGCCCAACTGCTTCCGCCCCCAATCCGACTGTGTGGGATTACAAATTGGCGCAAATGCAGAGACCGAAGCGTAATGCCCAGAGTGACGGAGGGCCAGCGTCAACGCCCCATGTCCCCCCATAGAATGGCCCGTAATGGATTGGCGCGACATATCAATGTTGAAATTTTCCGCAATCACGGATGGCAATTCCGCGCTGATGTAATCCCACATTTGAAAATGGGGGGCCCATGGATCTTGGGTCGCGTTGACATAGAACCCCGCCCCCTGACCCAGGTCATAGGCCTCATCATCGCACACGCCTTCACCCCGCGGAGAGGTGTCAGGAAAAATCAATGCAATCCCTGCCTCTGCCGCCCAGGCCTGCGCACTCGCTTTGACCATTGCGTTTTCATGCGTGCAGGTTAACCCAGACAAATACCACAAGACGGGAACAGGGCCGCTGGCGGCCTCTTCTGGCAGGAACACCGCAAAAGTCATGTCGCACTGACACGCTTTGGATGAATGACGATAAACGCCCTGTGTTCCGCCAAAACATTTATTCTCGGACAAAGTTTCCATTTCCAATCCCTTATTTTTCGTTTTGCATGGATGGTTCTCGCCCCATACTCAAGTGCGATTACCAGAATCATAACTTTGCCTCAGCTTACATCATGGATGTAACGCCAAAGCATGGTTTTGTTTTATAGTTTAAACGTAAAGTGCACTGACCCAAGCGATCACAGCCGACACCGTAACGATGCTAAACGCCGTCGACACAAGAATTGATGCAGACACGCGTTGTGGCGCGACACCGTAATGTTGCGCCTGAATATAGACATTCCCCGCCACTGGCAGCGCACTGGCTGCGATCATGACGGCGGCGGCATAGGGTTCAACCTCAAACAGGTTCAGCGCGCAAAATGCAATCGCCGCAGGATGCAAAATCAGTTTACAGAAGGATAACCACCCTGCGACTTCTATTCGTTCTGCGGATTTTGACGCGAGCGATGCGCCAATCGCAAACAAGGCCCCAGGCGTGGCAGCCGACCCCAAGATGGTCATGAATTCATTCACGGGTTGCGGGATTGGCAAAGCAAACGCCGCCCACAAAAGCCCAGCCACAATCGAAAGAATCATCGGATTTTTCAACAACCCCATGATCAAAACACGGATGATCCCCAAACTCATCCGTCCATCGCGGGTTCCAACGATAACCATGACAACGATGGATCCAAAAACCAGCAGATCAATGGCCAAAACCATCATCACATAACCAACCGCAGCTTCGCCCATCAAAAGCACCAGCATCGGAATACCCAAAAACCCCACATTGCCAATGATGGAACATTGTGCCTCAATCGCGGCCTCGGTTATTGCGACACGACGATAAAGCGCAACCAACCCTGCCAGTAGATAAACGACAACTGATCCCAGCAGGTAGGCAAAGACAAAATTCCAATCGAATAAATCGCCCAACGATAGGTTTGACGAGAACCGAAACAACATCGCGGACAATGCAAAATAGAATACGAATTTCGTTAAATAGGCGGTCGCCTCTTCGGTGAAAAAACGTGTGACACCAGATATATAGCCAACGCCAATCAACGCGAAGAAGGGGAGAGTTTTTAGAAAAATTTCATACATAACCCAGCCTTAGCACTTGGCCCGTGCGGGTCAATCGAAATCAGCCGCTGCCGATCAACGCGCCTGCGGCAAAGACCAAGGCACCGCCCAAAACCACCTGAAACGTCGCGCGCAAAAATGGGGTTTGCATGTATCGGTTCTGTATCCAAACAATCGCCCAAAGTTCGACGAACACGACGAAAATCGCGATGCTGGTTGCCAGCGCAAAGTCCGGGATCAAATAGGGCAGCGCATGGCCCAAACCGCCCAATGTTGTCATGACACCCGCCGCGATCCCCCGTTTGATTGGCGAGCCGCGCCCAGAGATGACGCCATCATCACTGGCCGCTTCGGTAAAGCCCATCGAAATCCCTGCCCCAACCGAGGCCGCAAGTCCAACAAGGAATGTGGTCCATGTATCTTGGGTTGCAAAGGCCGTTGCAAAAATCGGCGCAAGGGTCGAAACCGACCCATCCATAAGCCCCGCTAACCCAGGTTGCACCCACGTCAGGATGAATTGACGGTTTGCTGTTTCTTCCTCTTCTTCACCTTCTTGGCGCACCTGTTCTTCTAAATCTGTTGCGTGTCGATGATGTCCTGCCTCTGCTGCCGCCAGATCACCTAGAAGTTTACGCGTATGCGCGTCTTGCGTGTGTGCGGCGGCGGTCAGGTAGAAGCGTTCCGCGCGCTTTTCCATGTCTGCAGCCTCGGATCGCATTTGATCAAGGCTCAGGGTATCCGACAACCACGTTGGTCGACGGCTGTAGAACCCTGCCACATGTTCGCGGCGGATCAGAGGGATCGTTTCGCCAAAGCGCTCTTGGTGCAGGGCAATCAATGCTGCGCGATGGCTGTCCTCTTCTTTTGCCATATCGTCAAATAATGCGGCAGTTTTGGGAAAATCATCCCGAAGCCGTGCGGCAAAACCACGGTAAATGCGTGCATCGTCTTCCTCGCTTGAAATAGCAAGGGCAAGGATGTGTTGCTCATCAAGATCCTTAAATCTGCGCCGTTGCGGAATCATCGTTTCATACCTTTTTAGAATAATTCTAATTTAGGTGATTTAAGGCGGAAAACAACCCATCTCTTGAGACTTTGACCGAAAGCTCTTAAGTTCAGGCACAGAGGAAAATAATGACAATACATACCGTCACAATTCGCAAAGGCCGCAAATACGATCAGGTTCTAATGGGTGCGCGCAGCGTATTCATGGCCTGTGGCTATGGTGACGCGAATATGGATGAAGTTGCCCGCACGGCAAAGGTGTCAAAGGCGACGGTCTATAGTTATTTTCCCGATAAACAAAGTTTGTTCATCGAAGTCGTCAAAGCCGAGTGTGAACACATGGCAGAACACGCAATGGAAGAAATCGATCAAAGCAAGGATATCCGTCAGGTTTTGAACAAAGCTGCGGGTTATATGGTCAACTTTTTTCTATCTGAGTTTTCTCAGCGGATGTTTCGGATTTGCGTGGCTGAGGCCGACCGCATCCCTGAATTGGGACGCCAATTTTATGAAAATGGCCCCATGATGGGCCGCCACCATATCGCCGAATATCTGCGCAAAGCAGCAGAGGCGGGCGAAATTGAAATCAATGATTTCGAACTTGCCGCAGATCAATTCGCAGAATTGTGCAAAGCAACGCTATGGCCACAGGCGGTTTTTGGAATTCGCAGTGAATTCAACGACGATGAAAAACAGCGGGTCGTGTCAGCGGCTGTTGAAACCTTTTGTCGGGCTTATGCCCCCAAAAAATAAGCGCGCCAATTTTTTGGCGCGCTCTTTTGATTTTAGTATACCACGACGCTGCGGATGCTTTCGCCCGCATGCATCAAATCAAACCCTTTGTTGATCTCATCAAGGCTTAGGGTATGGGTAATCATCGGATCGATTTCGATCTTACCTTCCATGTACCAATCAACGATTTTGGGTACATCTGTGCGCCCACGCGCCCCGCCAAAGGCCGTCCCACGCCACACACGACCTGTAACCAATTGGAACGGACGCGTTGAAATTTCCGCACCTGCTGGGGCCACACCAATAATGATGCTTTCGCCCCATCCTTTGTGCGCAGATTCCAATGCCGCACGCATCACTTGGACATTGCCTGTCGCGTCAAATGTGTAATCCGCACCGCCCTTGGTTAGGTTTACAAGGTAGGGTACAAGATCGCCTTCCACCTCGCTTGGGTTCACAAAATCAGTCATACCGAAGCGTTCTGCCATGGCGCGTTTGTCGTTGTTTAGATCAACACCCACGATCTGGTCCGCACCTGCAAGGCGCAAACCCTGAATGACGTTCAGACCAATACCGCCAAGGCCAAAAACAATCGCACGGCTGCCAATTTCAACCTTGGCTGTGTTGATCACGGCACCAATGCCCGTGGTGACGCCACATCCGATATAACACACCTTATCAAAGGGTGCGTCAGGGTTAATTTTCGCAAGCGCAATTTCAGGCAAAACAGTGTGATTGGAAAACGTTGAACACCCCATATAGTGTAAAATGGGCGTCCCATCCAACATGCTAAAGCGGCTTGTGCCATCGGGCATCACGCCACGGCCCTGTGTTTCACGAATGGATTGGCAAAGGTTTGTTTTAGGATGCAAACAATATTCGCATTCGCGACATTCTGGTGTGTAAAGCGGGATCACATGATCGCCGACTTTCAGGTCTTTTACACCCGGACCGACTTCGACAACGACACCTGCGCCTTCATGCCCTAAAATTGCAGGGAACAGCCCCTCTGGATCGGCACCAGACAATGTAAATTCATCAGTGTGGCAAATCCCGGTAGCCTTAATTTCCACAAGAACTTCACCCTCTTTCGCGCCTTCCAAATTTACGTCCATGATTTCTAGAGGTTTGCCCGCTTCTAGGGCAACCGCAGCACGTGTGCGCATGTTAACTCTCCTGTTAATTTTTACGCAGGGTGCGTTAAGCGGATGCGCAAAGCAAGCTTAAATGCGGTATCTGATGATGCTTTTCTCTATACCTTGATTGAATTTTACATGCGGAATTTTTTGTGGCATGCGCCACAGGATGCACCAATGTTACCCAATCCACCGCGCATACCATCAAGGGATGTTGTATCCAAACCTTCAGCCGCAAAGGTAAGGTCATCCGCCATTTCCACAAAGGTATCCCAATTTTCCCAAATCGCGGGCAAGGCTTCTGACTTTGGATCTGTTTCGTTTGCCTCAAACGTAGTGGCCACCATCCCGGATTGTTCGATCAAGGTGTTTTGCGCAGCACCTGCTGCAGCGGCATCAAAGGCGATAGCACCCTTGGCCATGCTACCCAGAACACCCATGGCACCTTTAATTTCTTTCATCACATCCATACGTTTTTGCACGGCTGGATTTTCGACGGAATGCGCGTGAATGGTTGCACCAGACAACGCAATGGCAACTGTGATTATTGCTAGCTTTTTCATCAACCCGTCCTTTGTCAATAACTATCGTCTATCATGAAACATGAGGCAAAACGAGAATTTGTAAAATTTAAGTTTTCACATTCGACAAATACGCAATATCCTTTCTGCTAGTGTGTCCGATCAGAGTGGCATGTGACGGTTCACATCTTTGTACAAAAGATACTTAAATTGACCCGGTCCACCCGCATAACAAGCCTGTGGGCAAAACGCGCGCAGCCACATGTAATCCCCGGCCTCAACCTCGACCCAATCTTGGTTCAACCGATAAACGGCCTTGCCCTCCAACACATAGAGCCCGTGTTCCATTACATGCGTTTCGGCAAATGGGATCAATCCACCAGGCTGGAAAGTCACGATATTCACATGAAAATCATGACGCAAATCTGACGGATCAACGAACCGCGTGGTCGCCCATGCACCGTTTGTGTCAGACATCGGAATTGGATCCAACGCAGATTCATTAGTAAAAAACGCCTCGGGATGGTCCAAACCATCTACGGCCTGATACGCCTTTCTGATCCAATGAAATGTTGTTGTTTCATTTGTTGGATTGTGCACGCTCCAACGGCTGCCCGCAGGCAAATAGGCGTATCCACCTGTATCCAGTACCTGTTCCTTGCCTTCGCATGTGACGCGCAAACTGCCCGCTGTTACGAACAGAACGGCCTGCGCCTCTTCATCATCTTCTGGTCGATCGCTGCCTCCGCCAGAGGTCAGCTCGACAATGTAATGGCTAAATGTTTCCGCGAATCCCGACATAGGGCGCGCGATGACCCACATCCGCATACCCGTCCAAAATGGCAAAAAGCTAGTGACAATATCGCTATATGTACCTTTAGGGATCACGGCATAGGCATCGGTAAACATCGCGCGATCTGTCATAATCTGCGTTTGGGGCGGCAAGCCGCCTTGGGGAGAGTAATATTTATTGGTCACGCGGATACCTCGAAATGGAATTCTTCGCTGTTTTACACAAAATACGGTCCTCAAAAAACCATTGAATAACGAAAGCACTCATTCAAGTTTTTTGAAGATCACTTTAAACCTTCTGGTTGCCCAACAACGATAAATCGCAATTTTTTAGGTTGGTAAAGACGTTGCGCCACACGCTGGATATCCTCCATCGTCAACGCATTCACACGATCATTGCGCGTTAGAATGTAATCTGGCGATAGACCCTGAAACTGCATACCTGCAAGGATATTTGCAATCGGCCCATTCCCGTCAAATCGTAATGGATAGGCACCCGTAAGGTATTTTTTTGCAGCATCCAATTCTGCCTGCGTCACACCCTGATCTGCGATTTTACGCCACTCTTGGGTGATCAAATCAATCGTTTCCACAACCGTGTTGTTCGCCGTAGCGACCTGACCCATCAATAGATCGCCATACTGTCGCGACGCAAGGAAGCTGCCGATGCCATATGTTAATCCACGTTCTTCACGCACCTCGCTCATCAGACGGCTTTCAAATCCACTGCCCCCTAGAATGTGGTTTAAAAGGTAAGCTGCAAAAAAATCATCATCTTTGCGCGGAATACCCGCATGTCCAAACAAAATCGTGGATTGTGGTGTTGGGAAATCAATGACCTTAACTCCAGCACTCAACGCATCGGCAACATATGTGGGCATTTCAATGTCGCCTGCGACCGGCAAATCATGTAACAGACGATCAACCAATATACCGAGTTCAGCTGCTGTAATATCCCCAACAGCCGCTACCAAAACACGGTTACGGGTCAGACCCGCGGCATGGGCCTGACGAATATCCGCTGCCGTCACGGATGCAATTGTTTCTAAGGTCCCTAAATCATCGCTGCCATATGGATGGTTCGGATAGGCCTCTGCATTGAACGCCGCACTTGCAATGTCAGAGGGGTCTTTGGCCTGCGATTTTATGCCCGATTCAATTTGTGCGCGCACGCGTTCAATGGCATCTGCATCAAAGCGTGGATCAACCAAAGATTGTCGCAACAATTCGATCGCCTGATCCTGATTTTCGGTCAAGAATTTTGCCGATACTGTCAAAACATCTGCATAAGACCCGTAATCAAAGCTGGCGGCCAGGTCATCTTTTGCGATGCTAAAGGCCTGCGCGTCCATATCCCCTGAACCTTCTTCCAGAAGGCCCATCATAAACTGGGTGACACCGCGCTTTTCCATGGGTTCCATCGCAGTCCCACCGATAAAGCGTAATTCCAGCGCAACAAAGGGTATGTTGTGATCTTCAACCAGCCAGGCTGGCGTACCCGCGGGCGTTGTAAATGTTTTGATGTCTGGCATCGCCTGCACAAGTGAGGCGATGAAAGTCACAAGAATGGTTACAAATGCTCTGATCATCGTCATCCCCTATTTACGGATCCAACCGGTCACGGATGAATTTAGATCAAATACGTCACGCGCGGCTGCCAGTATTTCTTCGGCGGTGATAGATTGGATTATATCGGGCCATTCGTGAATATCCTGAAGCGTTAGGCCAGACGTCAATGCGCGGCCATAGGCATTCGCAAGACCGTTCACGTTATCTTGGGCGTAAATGCCTGCGGCGCGATACTGCGTTTTTAATCGGTTCAGCTGCGCTTCATCCACACCCTCTTCAATGAATTCTCCAATTGCGCGGTCAAGGGCGGCTTCCGCATCCTCAAGCGACACATCTGCAGAGGGTACGATGTACACAGCAAAGCTTGTCGTATCCAAAGATACACCTGAATAAGAGGCACTTGCATAAAGCGCCTCTTGGGTTTCAAATTGCAACTTACGCTGTAGAACAGATGCCTGACCATCACCCAAAATATCCGCCAGCAACGCCAGCGCAGCTGCAGGGCGTTGATCCCCGCCGTTGCGCTCTGGCGCAAGATAACTGCGCACAACATAGGGTTGCGACACACGTTCATCTACATATTCAATCCGTCGTGGCGCAAAATGCGGAGGTTCACTTGGGCGTTTGCGGTCTGACAGGTTGGGGTTTGTAGGGATTTGACCATAGGTTGATTTGGCAAGCGACAGAACCTCATCCGGAACTACATCACCCGCGACAATCAACACGGCATTATTGGGCGCATAGAATTGTTTGTAATAGGCCAACGCATCAGAAAGTGTCAGGTTTGACATTTCATGCCGCCACCCAATGACGGGCACACCGTAGCGATGATTTTGAAACAAAGCTGCGTTTGCCTGTTCACGATACAGCGCGCTTGGGTTGGTTTCTATGCGTTGGTTGCGCTCCTCGATGATGACATCACGTTCGACTAAAATGTCGTCTTCGGTCAGGTCCAAGTTGACCATCCGATCCGCCTCCATCTGCATCAAGATCGATAAACGATCCGCCGCAACGCGTTGGTAATAGGCCGTGTAATCATAACTGGTAAAGGCGTTGTCGGTCCCACCATTCTCGGCCACAGTTCGGGACAGTTCGCCCGCCTCAAGGTTTGTGGTTTTCTTAAATAACAGATGTTCCAAAAAATGCGCGACACCAGACACGCCAGGTGTTTCATCAGCGGCACCTGCACGATACCACACCATATGCACCACCACAGGCGCGCGGTGGTCTTCGATTACAACGACCTGCATGCCGTTATCCAGCATGAATTCGCTGATCTGATCCTCAATCGCGGCATACGAGGCCGTTACAAACGTCAATCCAACAAAAAACGATAACAGCAGACGTAAAATCATAGGTATACTCCGACAACTATGGAACATGTATTTGAAATCTTATGTGCTTCAAGGTCTCACACAGAAAGGTGAGGTTTAATTGCCAGGCATAGACGGTGTGCTGACACCGCGTTCACGCCAACGCTGAACTTCTTTTTTGGCATCCAGTGTTTGACGGCGGTAAATTTGATTATAGCGGTCCACGCGGAAAAGTTTGATTTGCGAAAACCGCCCCTGAGTCAATCGGAACCTGCGGTCTTCTTCAGAAACAGTTTCGCGAATATTGGGATTAAATCCGAACCGTGTGGCATGGGTCCACAGCGCACCGTCGTTGGTACCAGATTGGGACGCCGTAACGCTGTTTGGATCGCCCCCCAACAGTGCAATTGCATCCCTTTTGGGATTTGGATCAGTTAGGTTTTTACCACCAGGGGTTGGCGCTGGTAGGCTTGCTAAATCTTGGGGCATTTCCAGTTCAAGGTTGGGGGAAATAGCAAATTCTTCTGGGCCAGCATAAGGATCATAAAGATCACGCAACTTGGGCGGCGTGTCAGAACACGAGCTTAGCATCATTGAGCCAATGATCCCAAAAACAACTGCGTATCTCATGCAACCTCCACTGCTTTGGCCCTAGCAATAGCGCAAAGCAACAGCGCGGTCATCCGTCTTTTTTCGGTTGGGGGAAAATTGCCAAACCAATGGCGCCCACGAAAATGAAAATGTCAGCGACATTGAATGCATATGGGTTTTGAATGCCGCAACAGCTCATGTTCAAAAAATCGACAACCGCCCCATAGCGGATGCGATCATAGGCATTGCCAAGTGCCCCACCAATCAGCAACCCTGCAAATACCTGCGCCCATGGGCCAAAGCGTTCCTTCCATGCCCAGTAGGCGATAAACACGCTGACCCCAACCGCAATCGCAATCAGCACCCAGCGCGTCCAAGGAGAATCATGGGCAAATAGCCCAAAATTCACCCCGTAATTCCACGCCATGTGAAAATTTAGAAAAGGCGGAAACACCTCGATTCGACCGATCAACGGCAATTGCACCACGTTCAGGATCAACAACTTTGAGATATAATCCAGCCCCGCGGCAAGAATTGCGATTTGGAGTAAGCGCCGCATCTTAGTGACGGAAGTGGCGCATGCCAGTAAAGACCATTGCCAACCCTGCCTCATCCGCTGCGGCTATCACTTCATCATCGCGCATTGAGCCACCCGGTTGAATGATCGCTTGTGCACCTGCCTCGGCTGCGGTCAACAGACCATCGGCGAACGGGAAAAACGCATCGGATGCCACAACTGACCCTTGGGTTAAGGGTGCATCAAGGCCCAGCGCCTCTGCCATATCAATGGACTTGCGTGCCGCGATCCGACAACTGTCAACGCGGCTCATTTGACCTGCGCCAATCCCGACTGTTGATTGATCTTTTACATAGACAATCGCGTTTGATTTCACGTGTTTTGTGACATTCCATGCAAACAGCATATCGGCGATTTCGGCCTCTGTCGGTGCACGTTTGGTCACAACTTTCAAATCTGCGGCTGTGATATGTCCGTTATCTTTATCCTGAACCAATAGGCCACCTGATACTTGGCGTACCGTTTTTGCCACTTCACGCGGATCGGCCATCGAACCTGTTGTCAAAAGGCGTAGGTTCTTTTTCGCGGCAAACAAATCAATCGCTTCTTGCGTGGCGTCAGGTGCAATCACAACCTCTGTAAAGATCTTACAAATTTCTTCTGCTGTTTCACCATCCAGTGTTTGGTTCAATGCAACGATACCCCCAAAGGCCGACGTGCGATCACAATCGTATGCCGCGAGGTAGGCATCAACCAAGGATGCACCACGCGCAACGCCGCATGGGTTGGCATGTTTGATAATCGCGCATGCCGCACCCGTATCTGATCCAAACTCTGACACCAATTCAAACGCGGCATCCGTATCGTTGATGTTGTTGTATGAAAGTTCTTTGCCTTGGTGCTGAATAGCGGTCGCAACACCCGGGCGATCCGTTCCATCTACATAGAACGCAGCGGATTGGTGAGGGTTTTCACCATATCGCAATGATTGCGCAAGCGTCCCTGCAACTGTGCGGCGGCGGGGCGTTTCCTCACCAATTGCAGAGGCCATCCAAGTTGATACCGCAGCATCATAGGCCCCCGTGCGGGCATAGGCACGTTGCGCCATCTTTTGACGGAACGTATATGTTGTCTGCCCCTCATGTGCGGCCAGCTCTGCCAAAAGTTCTTCGTAGTCTTCTACGTCAACAACCGTGGTCACAAACCCATGGTTCTTCGCAGCGGCACGAATCATCGCGGGGCCGCCAATGTCGATGTTCTCGATACAGGTATCGTAATCAGCACCCTTTGCCACGGTTTCTTCAAACGGATAAAGGTTCACAATCAATAGGTCGATCCCACCAATCCCATGCTGTTCCATTGCAGCGGTGTGATCATCATTATCGCGTAGCGCAAGCAAGCCGCCGTGTACCATGGGGTGCAGTGTTTTTACACGTCCATCCATCATTTCTGGAAACCCCGTCACATCCGCAACATCGCGCACATCAATTCCCGCATTGCGAATGGCCGTCGCACTTCCACCAGTCGATAGAATTTCAATGCCACCTGCGCTCAGCGCTTTGGCAAGATCAATCAATCCAGTTTTATCAGAAACAGAAATAAGCGCGCGGCGCACGGGATAAAGGTTCGTCATTCGTCGTCTTCCTTGGGTCAACCTATGGTACTAACTTCTTCGCGAAGTGTATCGCGAACAGCCAGCGCCGTGTCCTGTGCCTTGGCCAGTGACCAGCGCATGCGCGTTCCATACTCCATTACACGCCAAGATAAAACGATCTGTTTTGTCGCGCGTGGTTGTAAGCGTCCGCGTTCCAAATAAACACTGGGTTCAAGAGACAATTCCGCCACCCCGTCATGGCGGAAAACCCATACCTCGCCGCTTTTTATGGCAAGCGATACGGTATTCCCGCCTAAATCCAGATTGGCGTCGACCTCTGGGTGCAAATGAAATTCGATTTGCGTGTAGATACCTTCCAACTTGACCGCCTCTAATGCCCGGTCAAAGGTTTTTTTATGGCGCTCTTCAATGGCGATCAATAGATCCTCACCTGATAATTCGCGCCCATCCAATGACAATTGCAACTCTCGCACATGCGTCAATCCGTATTTGGCAACATACCCATCATGCGCCCCATTAAATGAAATGGCATCAAGGCCGTATGTCATTTCAATGGGAACCTGCTTTGGTCCTTCAACCAAAACCTCTCGGACAATCCCGCCGTATGACAATTTACGCCCCAGTCGGGCGCTTGATTGTCCTTCGATATATAATGTGGAATGAGACGGTGTTGCACGCCCCGCACTGCGCCAATTTTCGCCGAATGTATCCCCAGATCCACAATTCACAATCACCGCACGTCTGCCCGAAGTCATTTCAAAGGCTAGTGTTGAAGCATGCGCATTTACCGCCGCGCGCCCTTGCGGAGGGATTTCAGCATCCACAATAATCGAAGTGCGCCCCGCGGAGAGGCGCGCAAATCCCATGGCCAATCCATCGGAATTCATGTCACGATTACCCGATTGCAACAATGCATGGTCCAACCGGCCATCTAATCCACGCCCACCCCCATGAAACCGCGCAAGTCCCCCATCAGAATGGCGCAGGGTACGCAAGGTGGGCGCCATACGGCGCAAGGCCTTTTGATGGGATTCAGCGGGGGTCCATCCTGCCTCTTTCAACGCTGTTGCCGACCAGGTCAACAGTGTAAACACCTCAAGCAATTCTTCCGGATTACGAGTTGGAATGCCGCCCGTTTCGTCGATCTGGGAACGACATTCACGGGCCAAAGCCCGCGTGGCAGGTTGTACATATTGTTCCATTCCTTTCAGTGACAGGCCCGCATATATCAAACCCGTCAGGGCCTCAAATCTTGGCAAACCATGTGTCGTTACCGACCAGCGTTTCGCCAAAAAAATCGTCTGGCGGCCCAGCGCGCGGAAAAATCGTTCGGACTCTTCTGGGGTTCGGCCCTGAAGAATGAATAGTGCATGATGAATCCAACGGATCAACCGCCGCCCTGTTAGATCAGGCAACCACCCTGCCCCACGTCCGGTGTCGTATCGTTCAATCCAACCGAACACCCAATCTTGAGCCAGCTTAAGTGCATTAATGTCGCCTGCCGCGGCCAGATCATCCAACCATGCAAATCCATGCGCATCCTGCGCAAACATAAAATCTGGGGGATCGATGTCCCACAACATTGCATTGGGCGCCTCGACCAAGTGTCCTGCCAGCATGATATTGCCTGCGGCCAATTGCCGACCCTTGGCAAAGCTCCCAATAGATCTAGGTTCGGGTTGGGACACAAAGCCCGTTATGGGTTTGTAAAAACCAGCAAGACGCGCCTGCAATCTATGCATAGACCGTTGATATCGTTGTGATAAATTCCCTGCTGGTGCCATTTATACCGCATTCCTCTTGCCCGCACTATAGCCAGCAGGTTTGCGTCTGTCATCGTCCAAAAATTGACAGTGTTAGGTTTTTGTTAAAACCGCGATATAGAAACCATCAAGGCCACCTTTATCCCCCAACATATCTGGGGTTAGGCGCATACCGCCTTCGTCGCTGCGCATTTGCAGATCAATGAATTCCACATTCATTGCTGCCTGATCAATCTGCAGGTTTTGATGTCGCCTAAGCGCCTCTTCCACCTGACATTCACCTTCGTCGGGCAACAAGGAACATGTGCAATAGACCAGGCGCCCGCCGGGTTTCAGCAAGCCGATTGCATGATCCAACAGTTGGGATTGCAGTTCGATCAATCCCCCGAAATCAGAACCGTCCTTGGCATGGGGCAGATCGGGATGCCGGCGCATTGTACCTGTAGCGGAACAGGGGGCATCCAAAACGACAGCATCGAACTCCCCAGACGTTTGGAGCGCGTCCTTGATTTTGGTCCGCGCCACCAAGCCTGTGCGTTCCAAGTTTTCTTTGACGCGACCCATGCGCGTTTGTGAATTATCAACGGCCATGACTTTGGCACCCGCGGCTGCAAGCTGCATGGTTTTACCACCAGGCGCACTGCATAAATCAATGGCCGTTTTTCCAGAAATATCACCCAACAATCGCACGGGCAGCGCCGCCGCCGCATCCTGCACCCACCATGATCCATCCGCAAACCCAGGCAGTGCCGAAACCTGTCCCGCATTGGTCATACGAATACTGCCGCCCAAGACGATCTGACCGCCAAGTTCCTGCGCCCAATGATCGATCTGTGCCGCATCTTTTGGTGTGATGTCCAAGGGTGGCGTATCAAACTGAACCTTTTCAATCGCAGCAACGCGTTCGGGTCCATAGGCCTCGACCAAGGGAACACGCAACCATTTGGGCAATCGTGGCGCGCGCAGTAATTCCCATTGTTCATGACCTGTATCCGCAACTTTACGCAGGATCGCGTTAACCAATCCCTTCATCGCAAATGTACGCCTATCCTGCCCAACCAATGCAACCGCCTCATTCACAACGCCATGAGCGTCCCCGCCCATGCATATTTCGACAGTCGCCAAGCGCAGGACATTGCGCACCGACAGGGGGGGTTGTTTGCGCAAATGACGATTTAACAGGCGATCAGCACGCTCCATACCGCGCAGTGTGTCATTGGCCAATCGCTGCGCGCGTGCACGATCGGGGGCAGACAGCGGATCAAGGAGGCCCGTTCCCAAAACCTCGGACATCAAACGACCCTCACCCAAAACAGAGTTCAGTATCCGAAGCGCTGATGAGCGCGCAGTTGGAGCGGGTCGAGCCATATATTCAATCCTTGCCTTCACTAGATGTGCGCGTATATCAATCCACAGCACATGAGGAAACCCGTAAATGAGTGACCAAAACGATTTACCAGAAGCCGCCAAGCGCGCATTGGCCGAAGCCGAAGAACGGCGCAGAAAAGCGAAAGAGCTGGAACTTCCCAAAGAACTGGGCGGACGCGAGGGGCCTGAACCTGTGCGCTATGGGGATTGGGAAAAGAAAGGGATCGCGATCGATTTTTAATCCAACTGTGCCCCAATCGGGATATTTAAACCACGCAAAAATGTGTCAGCATCTTGGGCGGATTTGCCTCCACGTTGTAATTTTTGCACGCGAACAGCACCCTGACCGCAGGCAATGGTTAGTCCATTTTCGACACTGCAAACTTGTCCAGCTGGGCCGCTTTGATCAGAGCGTGATGACGTCAGCAGTTTGATCCGTTCCCCCTGATATTCAAACCACGCCCCCGGAAAAGGCGAAAGTGCACGGATCTGACGATCCACGATTTCGGCAGGCGCTGACCAATCAACGCGCGCCTCGGCCTTTTCAATCTTTTTGGCATATGTCACGCCATCTTCGAACTGCGGTGTTGGGGTTAGTTCTGCATGGCGATTGATGGCCTCAACGATCAAATCCGCCCCTTTCGAGGCCAGTTTATCATGTAAACTGGCTGTGGTGTCTGTTGGGTCAATCGCCATTTCACCCCGCAACAAAACAGGACCTGTATCTAATCCAGCCTCCATCTGCATAATGCAAATGCCCGTCTGCGCATCCCCCGCCATAATCGCACGATGGATCGGGGCAGCCCCACGCCAACGCGGCAGCAGCGAGGCATGAATATTCCAACACCCCATCTGTGGTGCATCCAAGATCACCTGTGGCAAGATCAGACCATAGGCCACCACAACCGCAAGATCAGCATTCAGATCAAAAAACGCCTGTTGGTCCGCTGCATCCTTGAAATTCAATGGATGACGCACGCTTATACCCAATTCATCTGCGCATCTGTGAACAGGGGTTTTGCGATCCTTTTTGCCGCGCCCTGCGGGACGTGGGGGTTGGCAATAGACACAAACGATTTCATGACCCGCATCCACCAATGCATCCAGGATCGGCACAGAAAAATCGGGCGTACCCATAAAGACCAATCTCATTTCAGCTTCCTCGCTTTGCGCAACAACATGTCACGTTTCACCTTAGAAAGGTGATCAAAATACATCTTACCATTCAGATGGTCGATTTGATGCTGCACAGAGGTGGCCCACAGACCCACAAAATCCCGCGTTTCCATTTTGCCCGCATCATTCAGGTATTCAACTGTCACGGCACGTGAACGTTTGATCACGGCAGACACACCTGGCAAATTTGGACTGGCCTCTTCATGCGGGCGTAAGTCTATTGAGGAATGTAATATGACGGGGTTGGCCATTCTAACCACCTGCCCACGTTTTTCAGATGCATCCACAACGGCCAATCGCACCATTTCACCAATTTGATTGGCCCCCATACCGACACCGGGCATTGCCTCCATCGTGTCAATAAGATCCTGCCAAGTATCGCGGTGCGCATCCGTAATCTGTTCGATTTCTGCAGCAGGCGTGCGCAATCGTTTATCAGGCCACGGCAGGCAGGGACGCACCGCCATGATTAGGCCTCTTTCCCGCGGGCGATATCCCGCTTGAGCTTTTGCATTTTGCGGGTGATCATTTGTCGTTTCATCGCACCCAGATAGTCGATGAAGAGCTTACCGTTCAGATGGTCGATTTCGTGCTGAACACATGTAGCCCAAAGTCCATCAAACTCTTGGGTTTGTTCGCTGCCGTTCAAATCCATCCAGCGCACTTGTACCTGTTTTGGCCGCGTCACCTCGGCGAATTGATCCGGAATGGAAAGACAGCCCTCTTCGTACACATTTGTCACGTCAGAGGCGGCAATGATTTCAGGATTGATCAAAACCATTGGATTTGGCGCCTCATCTTCGTCCTTGACGCAATCCATCACAATAATGCGATCCAGCACCCCAATTTGCGGTGCGGCCAATCCAATGCCCGGTGCGTCATACATTGTTTCCAACATATCGTCAGCAAGTTTGCGAATGCAGTCGTCGACGTCAGGCAATGTTGCACACATCTTCTTTAGTCTGGGATCAGGGTGTATCAAAATCGGGCGTTTCATAGCGACCCATCTAAGGCATTCGCGGGTTTAGATCAACGGCCCTTGCGCATGAGTGCGAAATCGCTAGCTTACCATAAAATTTATATTCGGAGCGGCACATGAACTTTGACGAACGCATAGAGCGACGCGGAACACATTCGGTGAAATGGGACATGATGGAAAGCCTTTATGGCGTGCCGCAGGAGGATGGGATCGCAATGTGGGTTGCGGATATGGATTTTCGTCCCCCCACCTGCGTTCAAAACGCATTATCCAACATGGCCGAAGTTGGTGTTTATGGGTACTATGGAAATGATGCGCCCTATCGAAATGCGATCTGCTGGTGGATGCAGGAACGCCATGGGTGGGACGTTGACCCCAGCTGGATTTTCACAACACATGGTTTGGTGAATGGGACGGGCATGTGTGTGGATGCCTTTACCAACCCTGGGGACGGTGTTGTATTATTTACCCCAGTGTATCACGCGTTCGCACGTGTGATCGCGGCCGCGGATCGCCAAGTTGTCGAATGCCAAATGCCGATTGTAGATGGCCGCTATGTTATGGACTTTGCGGCCTATGATGCGCAAATGACCGGTAACGAAAAAATGGTTATCCTGTGTTCACCACATAACCCAGGCGGACGTGTCTGGAACAAAGATGAATTACAAGGCGTTGCCGATTTCGCGAGACGTCACGATCTGATCCTTGTGTCAGACGAAATTCACCATGACTTGGTCTACCCAGACCATTCACATGTTGCGATGCCATTGGTTGATCCCACAATCACCGACCGATTGGTCATGATGACCGCAACGACCAAGACTTTTAATATCGCGGGCAGCCACTCTGGCAACGTGATCATCGAGGATTCAGATCTGCGTGCGCGGTTTGCAAAACGCATGGGCGGGCTTGGGATCAGTCCAAATAGTTTTGGACTCCATATGGCAGAGGCGGCCTATTCGCCAGAGGGTGCGCAGTGGGTGGATGAATTGATGCTGTATTTGGACGGCAATCGCAAAATTTTTGATGATGCTATCAATGCGATACCAGGTGCGGCGTCAATGAACCTAGAGGCAACCTATCTGGCATGGGTCGATTTTGCGGGTATGGGAATGCAGCAATCTGAGGTGAATGAACGCGTCTTTAAACAGGCGCAAATTGCCGCAAACCACGGGCCAACATTCGGCACTGGGGGTGAGACATTCCTGCGTTTCAATATCGCAACGCCACGCAGCTATGTCGAAAAAGCTGCAGAACGTTTAAAGGGTGCGTTTCGCGATCTTCAGTGATTTTCGATCAATGCGATCGGGGCGTCATGGCGTTTGGCATAGTCCAGCGCCGGGCGCTCTTGTGCAGATGAATAGCGCTTGAACTCAAACTGCAATTCGCCATTTTCCTCGTTTGATGCGATGATTAAACATTGAGACTTGTGCTCGCCACCTTCAAAGACGTCTACGAACCCTCGCAGCGCAGGGGCCGCATTTGCATCCATCGCAAACCCACGTTCCCACATACGCAAAACAGGGTACATATTTCCATCAAACTCGACCCACATACGGGATTTCTTACGCAATGTCGTGGTTTTCGCTTCCGCTAAGCCCGCGAGGATATCTTTCGGTAAATAAGTAGACATGGCAGCAACTTTCTTTGCCACTTAAGGGTATGCTGTTCGATTGATTCCTCAAGCACCCAAAAGGGTAGTACCGCCCTCCGAAGTATCAATTCGGGACCAAGTGTGCGTGAATGCAGAGAGCCTGCGCGTTGTCCAAAGGCCTAAGGCATTCTATTTCAAACTTTAATTCAATTTCTTCAGGCAAGGATCATAAGAATGGGACTGTTAATCAACGGTGAATGGGCCGATCAATGGTATGACACAAAAGCAACAAGTGGCAAATTTGTCCGCACCGAAGCCCAATTCAGGAACTGGATTACGGCTGATGGAAGCGCAGGACCGTCGGGCAAAGGCGGGTTTCAGGCCGAATCGGGTCGCTATCATCTCTATGTTTCATATGCCTGCCCTTGGGCGCATCGCACGCTGATTTTCCGCGCCCTAAAGGGATTAGAGGATCATATTTCTGTATCAGCGGTGCATCCAGACATGTTGGGCGACGGCTGGGTTTTCGACGACAGCTATCCCGCGGCCACGATTGACCATTTACACGGCAATAAATTCTTGCGCGATGTCTATTTGGTTGCGCAGCCCGATGTCACAACCCGCGTGACCGTTCCTGTGTTGTGGGATACCAAAACCAACAACATCGTTTCGAATGAATCGTCCGAAATAATTCGCATGTTCAATTCTGCGTTCAACGAAATCACAAGAAATCACGACGATTATTGGCCCAAAGATCTTCGGGATGATATCGAAGAGTTTAACTCCCGTATTTATTCGGATGTAAATAACGGCGTCTACAAATGTGGCTTTGCCACATCCCAATCGGCTTACGATGCCGCGATCCAACCCTTATTTAATGCGCTTGACTGGTTAGAAGATCACTTAACGACGAACAGGTATCTAATGGGTCGAACATTGACCGAGGCGGATTGGCGTTTATTCACAACTCTCATCCGATTTGATCCCGTCTATCACCTACATTTCAAATGCAACCGCAAACGCGTCATTGATTACCCAAATCTTTGGGCATACGTCCGTGAATTGTATCAATGGCCAGGGGTTGCAGACACAGTGAATATGGATCACATCGTGCGTCATTATCATTATTCACATGACACTATTAATCCAAATCGTATTCTGCCAGTCAATCCAGTGCTCGATTATCATGCCCCTCACGGACGCGAGTCAGTTTGACGGTTGGCCGCGTAATGTTCGATAATCGCGGCCAAATCGTCGGGCGCCGCTCGCTTTGAACATATGCGCAAGCATTGGAAAACAATTGAAAGATTGATCCTTCTTAGAAGAAGCTGGTGTTTGTCACAAAAATTACCTAAGCGTCTGGTTGCCGATAATTCATAAAGTCGGCAACTGCAAACACGCTCCCTTCACCGAGGATTAAGTCCAACACAACGATATGGTATGTTTCCACCGCGGCCATATCGGCGACTTGGTCTTGCGAACTTGCGATATCAACATGGCCCCAAGTCGTTCCAACGCACGACGCCAAAGTTCCGCAAGGTGGCGCTTGCTTTCCATAATTAACACATTCATTTTTACCGAACCCAATTCCTACACACGACGTCAGATTATATTTTAGTATCTTCCCTATTGGCTAATGAAAGGTTAACGGTTGGTTAAGTTCGATGTGGAAAAATCGCCTGCATGACGCAAGATTACAAAAAAGCGGATACGCGTGATCACGGCGGCGGCATTGATGCCGCAATTGCCCAGTATGGCGGGACGCGAAATGATTGGATCGATTTGTCCACTGGCATCAATCCCTATCCCTATCCATTACCAAGTTTTCAAAGCTATCATTGGACACAATTACCAGACCGCGCGGCATTTGACGCATTTGATGCTGCCGCGCGCAAATTTTGGCAGGTCCCAGACAATGCAGAAATTATTCCCGCCTCTGGTGCATCTGCAATCATTGCAATGCTGCCATCTGTATTAAAGGGGGCAACCGCCGTCATCCCTGAACCAACATATAATGAACACCGCGCGGCGTATTTAGCACATGGCTGGGAAATGGCAGACAAGGGTCATGTCAAAACAATTGTTCACCCGAATAATCCTGATGGACACCTATATTCCGCCTTAGATTTAACCGCCCAAACATGCGTCATTGACGAAAGCTTTTGTGACGTCTGCCCAGAGCAAAGCATGATGTCACGTGCCATTGCTGATGGGCATCTTATCATCAAAAGCTTTGGTAAATTCTGGGGCCTAGCAGGCATGCGGTTGGGGGCAGTTATCGTCCCCAAATCACTCGCCCCCGCGCTACGTGATCGGATTGGTCCATGGGCGGTAAGTGGCCCGGCCCTTTATACGGGAACACGCGCTTTGCAAGACGGGCAATGGGCCAATAATACACGACAACGACTTGCACAGGATGCGCAAAGACTCGATGATATTATGTTGGATAAAGGGACCAGAACGATTGGCGGCACGACTTTATTTCGCCTCTATCACGTTGATAACGCGGGCGAATGGTATGACCGATTTGCTCAAAACCGCATTTTGACCCGTGTGTTCCCCTATTCTCAGCATTTCTTGCGTTTGGGCATCCCAGCCCATGATCAGTGGCAACGCGTGGTCGGGGTCTAAACATGGGATGGGAACTGGTTATTGCGATGCTGCTTGATGCGGTGTTTGGCGAACCTCGCATGCTGTGGGATCGCCTGCCTCATCCCGCTGTATTGATGGGACGCTTAGTTGCGTTTTTGGATCGCACACTCAACACCGGGCAAGATCGCAAATCAAAGGGTGTACTTGCGCTCTCTCTTTTATGTTTTATCGCCGCTGTCTTTGGCAGTCTGCTAAGCCAATTTGGTTGGGTCATTGAAATCATCGTGGCGGCAATCCTTTTGGCACAAAAATCATTGGTTGATCACGTCAGGGCCGTAGCTACAGGGTTGCGCACGTCTATCGAAGAGGGGCGCTTTGCGGTGTCAATGATTGTCAGCCGCGATACCAAAGACATGAACGAAGCACAGGTCGCACGTTCGGCCATAGAATCCGCCGCCGAAAATTTCTCTGACGGTGTTATCGCGCCTGCATTCTGGTTTTTGGTCGGTGGACTGCCCGCCATGCTGGTCTATAAATTTGTGAATACAGCGGACAGCATGATTGGATATAAAACCGAAAAATACCATGAATTTGGCTGGGCATCTGCGCGGTTTGACGATCTTTTGAATTGGATACCGGCGCGGCTGAGCATGCTGTTGATCGCGGTATTTGCAAAACGGCCTGTGGACTTCAGGGCGATTGTGTCAGAGGCCAAACGACATAAATCCCCGAACGCGGGATGGCCCGAGGCCGCAATGGCACGGGCGATCAACGTGGCATTGGCGGGTCCACGCAGTTATGATGGTCAACTCCAACAGCTCCCTTGGGTGAACGAAACAGGGCGCCAAACCATTACTGCGGACGATGTCGACGCTGCCGTTCGAATTTTATGGCGCGCGTGGAACTTGGCATGGATCGCAATCATAATCGTATCGCTGATTTAATTCCCCGTGTGCAGTTTGGATTTTGCTTGTTACTGTCAACGAAATAAATTTGAGGAGGCTGTCATGCGCCTAATTTTTTCTGTCCTTGCGACCCTATCGCTCTCATCCGCGGCCTATGCTGCACAATGTGGTGGATCATTTGATGGCTTTGTGAATGGTCTCAAATCAGAGGCGCTTGATTTAGGATACTCAAATCGTCAGGTAAACGGCTTTTTCTCGGGCGTGGCCCAAGATCCCAAAGTGATCAAGGCCGATCGTTCACAAGGTGTATTCCAACTCCCCTTTCTGGAATTTTCGGACCGTTTGATCAGCAAGCATCGGCGCGATCATGGGGCCAAAAACCTGAAAACATATAAGGCAGTTTTTGACCGTATTGAACGCGATTACGGAATTTCGCGAGGTGTGTTAACTGCATTCTGGGCATTTGAAACGGACTTCGGCGCATTCCAAGGCGATTTCAACACGCTGAACGCTTTGGTCACGCTTTCGCATGACTGCCGCCGTCCTGAATTGTTCCGACCTCAGGTTTTTGCAGCACTTGAATTATTTTCGCGTGGGGATTTTGAGCCCCATTCAACGACAGGCGCTTGGGCTGGTGAAATCGGGATGGTTCAAATGCTGCCTGGTGACATTATCGAAAGCGGAATTGACGGCGACGGGGACGGTCAGATCAGCCTGAAAACCTCGGCTCCAGATGCCTTGCTGAGCGGGGCGCATATGCTGTCCAACTTGGGCTGGCGTGCCGACCAACCTTGGCTACAAGAGGTGGTTGTTCCAAATAACTTGCCTTGGGCAGAAACTGGTTTGGACAAACAGAAATCTGTGCGTGAATGGAAACGCTTGGGGGTAACCCCGCGCGAAGGGCGCCTTGGCGACGCCTCTTTGCAAGCCTCAATCATTCTTCCCCAAGGGCGCAAAGGACCAGCATTCATCGCATACCCGAACTTTCAGGTCTATTTTGAGTGGAACCAAAGCTTTACCTATGTGACAACCGCAGCCTATTTCGCAACACGCCTTGAAGGTGCATCGCCTTACATAGCTGGGTCACCAGATCCCGCACTGTCTGGTGCTGAAATGAAACAGCTGCAAATGCGGCTTCAGGCGCTTGGCTATAATGTCGGCAAAGTGGATGGGATTTTAGGCGCAAATACACGTGCTGCCGTGCAAGATGTTCAGCAAAAACTGGGATTACCCGCGGACGCATGGCCAACGCTCGAATTGCTTAACCGTCTCTAACCTACGGGATGGCGGACGGGGCGATGTGCATCTGCACGAGCGGCGCGCGAAATCCCGATCAGGCGACCAGTTGTTCCGCCTTTTTCAGGTCGACCGACACCAACTGGCTGACACCCTGTTCCTGCATTGTCACACCAAACAATCGATCCATGCGTGCCATCGTCACCGCGTGGTGGGTGATAATTAGGAATCGCGTATCCGTACGCCGGCACATTTCGTCCAGCAAATCGCAGAACCGTGTGACGTTTGCATCATCCAACGGCGCATCAACCTCGTCCAACACACAAATCGGCGCAGGGTTTGCCAAGAACACGGCAAAAATCAATGCAAGCGCGGTCAACGTTTGTTCCCCACCCGACAACAGGGACAGCGTCGCCAATTTCTTACCAGGTGGTTGGCACATAATCTCCAGACCCGCATCCAGTGGGTCTTCACTTTCCACCAAAACCAAATTGGCTTCACCACCGCCGAACAAGTGTTTAAACAGGTTTCCGAAATTCTCGTTGACTTGCTCAAATGCCGTCAACAAACGTTCGCGCCCCTCACGGTTCAGGCTTGCAATACCGCCTCGCAGCGCTTTGATCGCTGCTTCTAGGTCGGTCTTTTCGTTCAATAATTGTGCGTGTTCATGTTCAACTTCACGCGCATCTTCCTCTGCACGCAGGTTGACAGCCCCCAGTGCGTCACGCTGTCGTTTCAGACGATTGACCTCTGCCTCAACCTGATCAGAGGGCGGCATTCTCTCTGCATCCGTATTCAAGTTTTCCAACAGCGCCTCTGGAGTGGTTTCTAACACCTCATGAATGCGGTCCTTTGCGGCTTGCACGGCCTCGCGTGCGGCTTCTGTGCGTGCCTCTGCAGCGGCGCGGACCTCGCGCGCTTCTGATGCTGCACGTTCTAAATCGCGCTCCTTGTTCATCGCTTCACGCACCTGCGTTTCCCCGATGGCCAGTCGATCTGCCGCGGCCTGTCGACGTCTTTCTGCATCCTCAATCGCCTGACCTAGGGCATCGCGCTGCGCCGCAATTTCGGTTGGTGCTGCAACTGCTGTCGCCAACTCCTCTTCAGCCTGACCTTTACGTTCAAACAATTCTGCGGATCGCTTTTCTGCGGTTTCCAAACGGTGGCGCCAACCGCTTAACTCTTTTGTCACTTCTTGGCTGCGGCGTGTGCGTGCCTCACCCTCACGGCGCACCTCATCAAACGTTGACCGCTTGGTCATCATTGTCATTCGCGCGGCCTCAACGGTCATGCGCAAATCTTCGATTTCATCGCGAGCAGCTTCCAAATCGCCAAGGGATTTCAGAGCGTTTTCCGCTTCGTTGCGTTGACGAATGGCAACATTCGCCTCTTCCTCATGCCGCTCCACCGCAAGCTTTAGGGTTTCAATACGGCCCCGCGCCATATCGCGGTCCGCCTCTGCACGGCTCATGAAACGGGCGGCCTCACCAACTTCGCGATCCGCATCTCTGCGGGCATCACGTGCCTCGCGTTCCGTGCTCGATTGCTCTGCCAATAAATCGTTTAGGCTTTCGTGCGCCTTTTGGGCAGCCTCCATGCGCACGGTGGCACGCTCTAACAATTGCTTTAGCTCTTCCAAACGGTTCAATTGTTGTAATCGCAACGCGGCAGAGGAGGGTGCATCTTCGGCCCAGGCGCGGAACCCATCCCAACGCCAAACGTCCCCTTCGGTACTGACCAACCGCTGTCCAGGTTTCAACAAGGGCTGCAAACGGTTTCCATCATCTGCATCGACCAAACCGATCTGACCCATACGCCGTCCTAACACATCGGGAACAGACACATGTTGCGACAGAGCGGTGACACCATCGGGTAGTTGTTGATCCTGACCATAGGCAGGCAATACGGCCCATCCTGTTGGACCATCCACATCAACCTCAGGTGCGCGCAAATCATCAGCCAATGCAGCACCCAGCGCCTTTTCAAACCCTTTTTCAACCTGCAAGCGGTCAATGATTTGCCCGCCTTCTGCGGTATCGCGTTCAACCAATTTCGCCAGCGCCGTTACCTCGGCACGGATCGCGTTGGTTTCACCCTCTGCCTCTGATCTCTCGGCACGCGCGTCGGCCTCGCGTGATTGTGTATCACTTCGCGCCTGCTCAATCGTAGCCAGCGCCTGTTCCGCCTGCGCGGCGGCCGCGGCCGCCGTTTCAGAGCGTGTTCTTGCCTCATCAAGAAGCTGCGCCACATGCGACAGCTTTTCTTCTGCCTCTTCTGCGGACTGACGGGCCGCAACGGCTGAGGCTTCTGATCTTTCGACCGTTTTCTTCATGTCATCAAACAAACGCTGCGCGCTTTGATGACGGGCTGCCAGCCGCGCGACATCTTCGGTCTTTTCTGACACTTCGGCTTCTCGGTCTTGTAGAACACGTGCGGCATCCTGCGCGGCGGCCTGCGCATACGATAATTTTTCGTCCTGCCCTTCGGTCGCCTTGGCCAATTCGCGCGCTTCCCACTCCAAACGTTCGATCGTTTCGACCGCATCTTTGTTCAGGCCCGTTTCGCGTTCCATATCTTGAAGCAGCTGTTCAATTCTATTTTCCAGCGTCTGAATGCGTTCTTTGGCCTGCACTTCTTGCTCGTTTAGGCTGTCGCGCTGCACATTCAAGCGTTGCAAGATGGCCGATGCCACGGCCTCTTCTTCGCGCAGGGGCGGCATCGCGTCTTCTGCAGCTTCGCGGGCCTTGGTGGACATCCGCACTTCGGCCTCAGATTGGGATGCGGCTAGGATACGTTCTTTCAACTGTTGTTCTGCGGATAGGCATGCATGATCCGCTTCTTGCCAACGTTGGAACAGCAACAACCCTTCTGCATGGCGCAGGCTTTCACCAATTTCACGATACCGCGCCGCCTGCTTGGCCTGGCGCATCAATTGAACCAACTGATTGCTCAGCTGTTCAATAACATCATCAACCCGCAGCAGGTTTGCTTCGGCTGATCTCAGTTTCAGCTCGGCTTCGTGTCGACGTTGATACAATCCCGAAATGCCCGCGGCCTCTTCTAATATACGCCGACGATTTTTTGGCTTTGCGTTTATTAGTTCCGAAATCTGTCCCTGCCGCACCAACGCGGGGGAATGCGCCCCTGTTGACGCATCGGCAAATAACATCTGCACATCACGGGCACGCACATCTTTACCCAGAACTTTGTACGCACTGCCCACTTCACGGGTGATGCGGCGGACAATATCCAACACATCGCTATCGTTAAATCCGCTGGGGGCAAGCCGTTCTGAATTATCAAGGGTTAGGGATACCTCCGCAAAGTTCCGCGCAGGGCGCGTTGCGGCGCCGGCGAAAATCACATCCTCCATGCCACCGCCGCGCATCGCAGTTGGGCGATTTTCGCCCATGACCCACCGCAAGGCTTCCAACAAGTTCGACTTTCCACATCCATTCGGGCCGACCACACCAGTCAGGCCATCCTGAATTAGGAGTTCAGTTGGATCTACAAAGCTTTTGAAGCCAGTTAGTTTCAGCCGCGTGAAGCGCAAAATTGTTACCCAATCATTGATTCTCTGACCTTAATGGTCCTACGCGCAGGAAATTGAGTCAACACGGACACCCATGATATTGCCATTCAAAGGAAAGTTATCCACAATATATTGTGACATTGACGTCCAAACCAAAGATTTCAAAAGACCCTGAAATGACAATTTCAATTGAATATGCCTCCCCTAGACACCCTGAAATTCGCAACCTGCTTCTGGCCAGCCATGACTTGATGGGCAGTTTATTTCCCGCCGAAGCGAACCATTTTCTATCTATTGACGCATTATGTGACGCAACCATTCATTTTTTCGGTGTTCGGGTTGATGGGGTTTATCGGGCCTGTGGTGCTCTGGCTGTACAGAAGGGATATGGCGAGCTGAAATCCATTTTCACAGACCCTGCCGCACGTGGTCGTGGTTTGGGGCAAACGATTATTCAGCACATCGAAGGCACCGCAAGGGATTTAGGGCTGGCGCAATTAAAGCTTGAAACTGGATCATTGCTACATAGTGCGCATCGTTTGTATGAACGCGAGGGATTTGCCCTATGCGATCCGTTTGGCGAGTATGAACCCACCGAATTTTCCGTGTTTATGAGCAAAGACCTGACAAAGGTATAATTTGTCATTTTCGGCTTAGGCGGTATATTGGTCACATCATCAGACCAATAAGGCCCGTTCATGCCATTTGAAAAAATCACGGCAGGCAAGCTATCGCAGGCAGTCACACATCAGATCGAGGAATTGATCCTTCGGGGTATTTTGCGCCCGGGCGAACGCTTGCCATCCGAACGTGAACTGGCCGAACGTATGGGCGTGTCGCGTCCATCCCTGCGTGAGGCGATCGCGGATTTGCAGGAAAAAGGGCTGCTAACATCTCGCGCGGGTGCTGGGATTTTTGTGGCTGATGTTTTGGGAAATGCGTTTTCCCCCGCATTGGTATCATTGTTTAGTGAACATGATGCGGCGGTGTTTGATTACGTTGCCTTTCGACGTGACATGGAGGGTTTGGCGGCAGAACGGGCCGCACGTCTGGGATCGGACACAGATTTACGGGTGATCCAAACCATTTACGATAAAATGGCCGCAGCACACACAAAGCGAAATCCAACCGACGAAGCGCAACTGGACGCCGAATTTCACCTTTCCATTATCGAGGCAAGTCATAACGTCATCATGTTGCACATGATGCGGTCCATGTATGAATTGTTGCGCGAAGGCGTGTTTTACAATCGTCAGGTAATGTTTCGACAACGCACAACGCGTGATGAATTGCTGAACCAACACAAGGCGATCAATACCGCAATCCAAGAACGTGATCCCACAACCGCACGCGCCGCGGTTGAGGCACATATGGACTTCGTAAAGGCGTCACTTCAGGATTCAATGATTGCAGAACGCAACGAAGAAATCGCAAAGCGGCGCTTTGAACACGAGTTAAGCCGCGATTAATCAACCGCGTCCTCGCATGCGATCCCATTTTTCGGCAAACCAATCACTGATACGTTCCGTTGTCGGGTCAATCTTGGCGCGGCGAAATCGCACCCACCGCACCCAAACCGCCCAAAATACAGCCGCGAATACAATCAGAAACACAATGTTGAACCATGGGATCAGTTGTACATCTGGTCCGTCAACTGGTTTTACCTTGGCTGCGTTTGGGAAAATCGATAGCAATTCATTGCGCCAACCATAATGTGTCACGGCGACCCATTGGGGCGTTTGATCGTCAGCCTTAGAAATAAAATCCGCTGCACGCGCCTGTAGGTTTGAGGTGTTGAATTTGAAATAGGGTGGCCAGCCGAATCCAGTATCTTCGTTGCGATAGACGCGCGGGTTCCCATTGGCATCAGTCGTCTGAATGAAAAACACATCGCGGTTTGGGGTGCCAGTTGCACTCCCTGCGTCACCCGATGACCAAAACCAACTATTTGCGCCAGGGTCGACACGTTTTTCATAAGTATCTGTAATACGTACAATGTCCCGATGAGGCAGGTTATAGTGTAAAACCGCCGCCAACAACGTGATCAGTATTAGTCTAAAAATCCATTTAATCATCATTATACCACTTACCTATCGTTGCATATAAGCAGTTTTGGGGTAACTTAAACCATCAAAACGGGCATTTTGCACGGAAGCGCAATCCTTTTCCGCTTTCTGGGTGGTTTATGCGCAACTCTTCAGAGTGCAACAAAAGACGTGGAAAATCCGCAACGGTTTCCGGAGCATAAAGTGGATCACCCAAAATCGGGTGCCCAATCGCCAAACAATGCACACGCAACTGATGCGACCGTCCCGTTTTCGGAAATAAGCGCAAACGCGATTGACCATCTGCGACAGACATACGTTTGAATTCTGTCACCGCGGGTTTCCCCATTTCATGGGACACCATCTGCCTTGGTCGATTGGGCCAGTCAACGATCAGGGGCAAATCAATTTCGCCTTCGCTTTCTTTAACCTCACCCGCAACGCAGGCAACGTATGTCTTTTTCGTGCTGCGCGCTTCGAATTGCATCGACATCGAACGCTGTGAATGCGCTGTCAGCGCAAAAACCATCACCCCAGATGTATCCCGATCCAATCGGTGCACCAATAACGCATCGGGAAAGGCGACCATAACACGAGACAACATACAATCGGACAGGTGTTCACCTTTACCCGGTACCGACAACAACCCTGTGGGTTTAGTCACGGCCACAACATGCGCATCTTCATAGACCACCTCAATCGGATCATTGGGTGGGTTATATTCAGATTGGAAGGGCGGCATGAAAACAGTTTCCTGAATGATAAACGGTCTCTTTGCTTTAGCCTTCAAAACACCGATCCTCAATCAAGATTTTCATTGCAAGAATCAGGTCTCTGCGGCAATCATGAAATTATTGATGAAATTTTCACGGATAATCCATGACAATCCAAACCCAAATTGCGCAAAAAACACTTGGTGCAGATGTCCGCACCCTGCGCAAGGCGCGTGGCCTGACGTTGTCGCAGATGGCAGAAAGCATGGGGAAATCTGTTGGATGGCTTAGCCAAGTTGAACGTGACCTTTCGACCCCCACAGCAGAAGATATCGCAGAACTCGCCAAAACACTGGATGTGTCTGAGGCGATTTTTGGGCTAGAAGAAACTATCCCTGAAATCGAACAGGGGTATATCGTGCGTGCCAATGCGCGACGGGATATTTCAGAACGCCAAACGGGTTTGAAAGAGGGATTATTGTCCCCAGATTTGACCGATGATTTCGAAATGATCCATTCGGTTTTTGAACCTGGCTCAAAAACGGCAGAGCCTGTCTTACGCGCCACCCAAGAAGTCGCCTATATCATCCAAGGTAAATTGGATCTAGTAATTGGCGGACGTCGATTTACTGTCGGCGCGGGGGATAGTTTCCGCATTCGTGGCGAAATGTTTGAATGGTCAAACCCCTACCCTGATCCCGCCATCGCGATCTGGGTTATTGCACCCCCGGTGTATTAAATGAGCATTGAAGGATGGTTCATATTCGCAACGTTCTGGGTGCTGTTTGTGACAACCCCAGGCCCGAATGCCGTGAACTGCATCCAAACCGCCATTGATATTGGATTTCGCAAAAGCTTGATCTGCGTCCTTGGGATCCTAACGCAAGCGTGTTTGTTCCTTGGACTTTCGGCTGTTGGGGTATCTGCGTTGATTTTAACATCCCCATTGCTGTTTGAAATCCTACGCTGGAGCGGCGTTGTATTTTTGATTTGGCTTGGTGTTCGAAACTGGATGCAGGCGGGGCACCCACGAAAAAACAGCATGGTTTCGCATAGAACGCTTTATGTGAAAGCGTTTCTAATTGCGGCGATAAATCCAAAATCCCTTGCTGGGTACATTGCCGCCTTTTCCCAATTTGTGGAAACCGACGTTCCAATTGGAACGCAAATGTGGGTGATTGTACCCACTGCACTGATCCTAACCACGCTAAGCTACACAGGCTATTGCGCGCTTGGTGCACACCTTGGGCGTCGCGCACTTGATCACATCACTAATTTCTGGATCCAACGAATATTGGCCGCATGTTTTGTCGCATACGGAATATTGCTTGGACTGGCTGCTAGATAAAACACAAAAAACAGGAGTGTATGCAAATGTCAGAATTTCCAACCACTGCACGCGTCGTCATCATCGGAGGGGGCGCCGTTGGCGCATCCTGCCTGTACCATTTGGCCAAAATGGGCTGGAGCGACTGTGTCCTTCTTGAAAAAAATGAACTGACTGCAGGATCGACATGGCACGCGGCAGGTAACGTTCCAACATTTTCGACCAGCTGGTCAATTATGAACATGCAGCGGTATTCAACCGAACTGTATCGCGGGTTGGGCGAAGCGGTTGATTATCCCATGAACTATCACGTCACAGGTTCAATTCGTCTGGCACACTCAAAAGAACGGATGCAAGAATTTGAACGCGCGGCGGGCATGGGCCGTTATCAGGGCATGCCAATCGAAATCCTTAACCCTACGGAAACACAGGAACGCTATCCATTCCTTGAAACGCATGATCTGGCAGGGTCACTTTATGATCCGCATGACGGTGACATTGACCCTGCGCAGTTAACACAGGCGCTTGCCAAAGGTGCGCGTGATATGGGCGCGCAAATCCTGCGCTTTACGCCTGCCACTGGGGTCAGCCGCGAAAATGGCGAATGGATCGTTCACGCAGAAAAGGGTGACATTCGCTGCGAATACGTTGTGAACGCCGCGGGATATTACGCGCAACGTGTTGGCGAATGGTTCAAACCATATGGTGGTCGTACCGTGCCAATGATGGTTATGTCCCACCAATATCTGCTCTCAGAAGAGGTCCCAGAAATCGAGGCCTATACAAAAGAAACAGGACACAAACTGCCCCTACTGCGCGATGTGGATAGCAGTTATTACCTACGTCAGGAAAAGCACGGCTTTAACCTTGGCCCCTATGAGCGCAACTGTAAGGGCCACTGGATGACACCAAATGATCCGATGCCCGATGACTTTAGCTTCCAACTCTATCCAGACGATCTTGAACGGATTGAGTGGTATATCGAGGACGCCATGGCGCGTGTCCCGCTACTGGGCACCTCTGGCGTTAGCCGAGTAATCAACGGTCCAATTCCATACGCACCCGATGGTCTGCCGCTGATCGGGCCGATGCCGGGTGTGCCAAATGCGTTTGAGGCTTGTGTATTCACATTTGGGATCGCGCAATCTGGCGGCGCGGGCAAGGTATTGGCGGAATGGGTGGTCGAAGGACAAACCGAATGGGATATGTGGTCTGTCGATCCGCGTCGTTATACTGATTACACCGACCAAGATTACTGTGACCAAAAGGGTATGGAAGTTTATGGTCACGAATATGCAATGCATTTCCCATGGCACGAATGGCCCGCGGGACGCGACAAAAAACATTCCCCTCTTCACAGCCGCCTACAGGACGCAGGCGCACAATTTGGGGCCTATAACGGATGGGAACGCGCAAATTGGTTTGCCCAAGCGGGTGATGACACCAGCGAAGAAAGCACACAAACATGGGACCGCGCAGGTCCATGGGAACAACGCATCCGCGAAGAATGCGAAGCTGTGCGGGACAACTGCGGAATTTTGGCAATCACAGGCTTTTCACGCTACAGTGTCACAGGCGAAGGCGCGCGCGATTTTGTTGACAGCCTAACCGCATCACGTTTGCCGAAACCGGGTCGGATTTCATTGGCATACTTCCCCGATAATCGTGGTCGCATCCTAACGGAAATGTCCGTGATGGCCTGGTCCGAAGAGGAAGTTGGCCTAATCACTGCGGCAACGGCGCAATGGCACGATATAGAAATCCTAACCCGTCAAGCACCAGAAGGCATCACAATCACCGACAACACCAAAGAGATGGAGTGTTTGTTGGTCACAGGTCCAAATGCGCGCAAAATCCTTGAACCGATCACCGAAGGACATGATCTGTCTGCATCTTGGCTATCGATCAGCATGGAAGGGACCGTTGCAGGCCATAAATGCGCATTGGCGCGTGTGTCGTTTGCGGGCGAATTGGGCTGGGAAATTCACTGTGCAAATGATGCCGCTCCTGCGATTTGGGACGCGATCACTGGTGCAGGTGCAAAACCATTCGGAATGTGGGCCTTGAACTCACTGCGGATCGAAAAAGGGTACCGCGCGTGGAAGGGCGATTTGTCCACTGACTACAGCCTGCTTGAAGGCGGATTGGACCGTTTCGTCAAATTGGACAAAGAGGTTGATTTCCCAGGCAAGGCCGCGATGTTGACAGAAAAACAGCAAGGCGTTGCAAAACGTTTTGTCACCCTAACGGTAGATGCAGGTGCCTGTGATGCGCCATACATGTCAACCCTGTGGCAGGGGGATGAAGTTGTTGGTGAAACAACATCAGGCGCATGGGGGTATCGTGTAAATGCCTCAATCGCATTGGGTATGTTGCGCATCGATCTTGCCGTTCCTGGCACCGAGATTGAGGTTGAGATTTATGGACAACGCCACAAAGCCGTCGTCCAAGAAGATCAACCATTGTGGGACCCAAAGAACGAGCGTTTGCGCGCCTAACCTGCGGAGGTCAGATTGGACATCACACTTCTTGACGGGTCTATTGGCCAAGAATTGATGAAGCGTTCAGGCGATACGCCAACCGCGCTTTGGTCAACGATGGTTATGATCGAATATCCAGAATTAGTGGACCAGGTTCACGCGGAATATTTCCGCGTGGGCGCAACGATTGCCACAACCAACACCTATCCTGTGTTGCAGGATAGGTTGGATACCAATGGGTATGATTTGGATATTCGCCGTCTGTGGGATGCCGCCATAAAATCTGCCCGCAACGCAGCGCAGGCCAATGGGCATAGCCGCGTTGCGGGGTCAATCGGCCCCCTGATCGCAACCTATCGCCCTGATATCTGCCCTGAACCCGCGGATGCAGAACAACAATATGCGGATATTGTTGCGTATTTGGCGGCACAGACCGATTTTTTGCTGATCGAAACTGTGTCATCCCTGAAACAGGCAGAGGGCGCATTACGCGCAACGGATAAAACCGACAAACCTGTTTGGATTGCGTTTTCGGTTGATGATTTTGACGGATCAAAACTACGCTCTGGTGAAAATGTCTCGGACCTTTCAGATGTTTTGACGAACCACCGTGTTGATGCGGTTCTGGTCAATTGTTCCCGCCCCGAGGCGGTGACAGATGCGCTGGAACATATGAAATCATTTGGCCTGCCCTTTGGGGCCTATGCCAACGGGTTTACCAAGATTTCAGACGGGTTTTTAACAGATAAACCAACAGTAGACGCCCTAAGCGAACGTCATGATCTGGGGCCTGCTGAATACGCAAAATTTGCAATGCATTGGATCGACCAAGGCGCAACCATCGTTGGTGGCTGTTGCGAAGTTGGTCCAGAACACATCCAAGAATTGGCCAAGCAAATCAAAGACGCTGGTCATAATATCGTGTGAGGAGTTTAACATGCCTACCCTACCAAACAAAGCACGTGTCGTAATCATTGGCGGTGGTGTCATCGGATGTTCGGTGGCCTATCACCTAACCAAATTGGGTTGGAAAGACGTAGTTCTTCTGGAACGCAAACAGCTGACATCTGGGACGACATGGCATGCAGCAGGATTGATTGCACAGTTGCGCGCGACTGCGAATATGACCAAGCTCGCTAAGTATTCTCAGGAACTTTATGGCGCGCTGGAAGAAGAAACTGGGGTTGCAACTGGGTTTAAACGTGTTGGATCAATCACCGTTGCCCTGACAGATGAACGTATGGAAGAGCTGAGCCGCAGTGCCGCAATGGCCCGTGCGTTCGGCGTTGAAATTGAAGAAATTTCACCGGCCGAGGTTGGCACGCGCTATGAACACCTAAATTTGGAAAATGTGGTGGGTGGTGTTTACCTGCCCAAAGACGGTCAGGGCGATCCTGCAAATATCGCATTGGCCATGGCTAAAGGCGCGCGGATGCGTGGCGCAATCGTGCAAGAGCGCGTACGCGTGGCAAACATCCACAAAGACGGCCGCCGTGTCACCGGCGTTGATTGGGTTGCCGAAGATGGTGATCAGGGACAAATCGAATGCGATATGATCGTGAATTGCGCAGGTATGTGGGGCCACGAAGTTGGGCGCATGGCAGGTGTGAATGTACCGCTGCATGCGTGCGAACATTTCTATATCGTGTCCGAACCAATTGACGGTCTCAGCCAACTTCCCGTTTTGCGCGTTCCCGACGAATGCGCCTATTACAAAGAAGACGCAGGCAAGATGATGTTGGGCGCGTTTGAGCCGAATTCAAAACCATGGGCGATGGACGGCATTCCCGCAGATTTCGAATTTGACCAACTGCCCGAAGATTTCGACCATTTTGAACCCATCTTGGAAATGGCCGTAAACCGCATGCCGATGTTGGGCGAAGCGGGCATTCACACCTTCTTCAATGGACCAGAAAGTTTTACGCCTGACGATGCCTATCACTTGGGTCTTGCACCAGAAATGGACAATGTTTGGGTTGCCGCAGGCTTTAACTCAATCGGTATCCAATCCGCAGGAGGCGCGGGTATGGCACTGTCGCAATGGATGGACAGCGGCGAAAAACCATTTGATTTGGGTGATGTTGATATTTCACGCATGAACCCGTTCCAAGGGAACAAAACCTATCTCTTTGAACGATCCAAGGAAACCTTAGGCCTGCTTTATGCAGATCACTTCCCCTATCGTCAAAAGGCGACAGCACGGGGCATTCGTCGCACACCATTCCATCACCATTTGGACCAGAACGGCGCGGTCTTTGGCGAATTAGCGGGATGGGAACGCGCGAACTGGTTCGCGGATGACGGCCAAGAACGTGAATATCAATACAGCTGGAAACGCCAAAATTGGTTTGAAAATTCTGCACGCGAACACCGCGCAATCCGCGAAAATGTGGGCATGTACGATATGTCCTCATTCGGGAAAATACGGGTTGAGGGCCGTGATGCCGAGGCATTTTTAAACCACATCTGCGGGGCGAATATGTCGGTTCCTGCGGGCAAAATCGTATATACTCAATTCCTGAATGAACGCGCAGGGATTGAGGCAGATGTAACTGTCACACGCCTGTCTGAAACGGCGTATTTGGTGGTGACACCTGCGGCCACACGTTTGGCGGATGAAACATGGATGCGTCGTCACGCAGGCGATCGCAATGTTGTGATCACCGATGTCACCGCATCCGAAGGTGTGTTGGCCGTTATGGGGCCGAATGCGCGTAAACTGATGCAGGCCGTGTCACCCAATGATTTTTCAAACGATGTGAATCCCTTTGGCACAGCTCAAGAAATTGAAATTGGCATGGGGCTGGCACGTGTGCATCGCGTGTCCTATGTTGGTGAATTAGGTTGGGAAATCTATGTTGGTGCGGATCAGGCGGGACATATCTTTGAAACCCTATGGGATGCGGGTCAGGATCATGGCCTGAAACTCTGCGGTATGCATATGATGGACAGCTGCCGCATTGAAAAGGCCTTTCGCCACTTTGGGCACGATATAACAACCGAAGATAACGCGATTGCAGCCGGTCTGGGATTTGCCGTTTCAACCAAGAAAGAGGCGTTCATAGGCCGTGATGCGGTTTTGCGGACCAAGGAAAATGGCCCAGAAAGCCGTATGGTGCAGTTCTTATTGAATGACCCAGAACCGCTGCTCTATCATAATGAACCGATCCTGCGGGATGGGAAAATTGTTGGCTATCTCAGCTCGGGGTCTTATGGATATCACTTGGGCGGCGCGGTTGGCATGGGCTATGTCCCATGTGCAGGTGAAAGTGCCGCTGATGTTTTGGCATCATCCTATCAAATCGATGTGGCAGGTACATTGGTTGATGCCACAGCATCGTTGAAACCGATGTATGACCCCACGGGCGCGCGCTGCAAAGCCTAATTCACTTCAACTTTGGCGGTGAATTCGGATCCATCCCCGGCGCAGAGCCGGGGATTTTTTCTTGGACGATTTCTGGCAATTCAAACAGCAATCCTACCTTGGTAATGGCGGCGGCTGCAGGTTCATCGGCGTCAAAAAACGCTACATCCAAACTGGCCGCATCAATACCCGAAAATGCAATCGCCTCGTGCGTGGATTTGGCCAATGCGCGTTCGGCGTTTGGTTCTGCATTGATAAACGCCAATAAATGCCCGCGGCTATCGTCATCATAGACAACCTGACACAGCCAGACCTGTTCAACCAAACCCGCGGCCGCAACCAATTTTGTATCCAGTGCCTTTAACACCTGTTCGGGAATGCCCGCAGGTGGCAGAAACTCTGCAGGGCGTGCCTCAAATTCATCGGGGGTTTCCCCCAGCGCATCGCTTAACCATTCAATTGCATCGCTTGGGATCAGTGTCTCGGAACTCTCAACGCCCAAATTCAAACCCATCCCCATTTTTTCCATAACCAACATGGAGACCAACACCCGACCCGACAGCGCGACATAGGGAGCAACATCGCCTGCGAAGTTGGCCAGACGGTCCGCCTTATCAAAGGCAAGAACCAGATTTTCGCCACCACCCTCAATTACCTTGGGTTCAATGACATCTGCGGCAGCTTCTTTTTCCAACAATAAATACAATTCTGCATCCGCGACACGTTCATAAAACGCAAGGTGCGCGGCCTCATCCTCGGGCGCGGCCTGCATGGCGGCAAATGCGCGATCAATCACTGTTTCACTCATCTCAGCTCCTTTTGGATACGGCGGCGCAGTTCGGGCAACAAATCAGTTTCAAACCACGGATTTTTCTTTAACCATGCGGTATTGCGCCACGATGGGTGAGGCAAGGGAAAAACGTCCGTCCCTTGGGCTTTCCACCCCCGAACCGTATCAGTGACATTGTTAAACTGTGGCAAATGCCATTTCTGCGCATATTGCCCGATTACCAGCGTCAGGCGAATATTCGGAAACGCTGCCATAACGCGCGCACGCCATGTACGGACACAAATGGGCGGAGGCGGTAAATCAGCGCCCTTTTCGTTGTATCCTGGAAAACAAAACGCCATCGGCAAAATTGCAATGCGGGCAGTATCGTAAAATTCTGCCTCTGTTACATCCATCCAGTCCCGTAAACGATCACCCGACGGATCAGTAAAGGGCAGCCCACTTTGATGCACCCTTGCACCCGGTGCTTGCCCCGCGATCAAAATACGCGCGGATGGGTCACCGCGAAAAACAGGGCGCGGTTCATGTTTTGTTTTCGTGGCAGCAAATCGTTCGGCGCACAGGCGGCATTTTGATAATTCATCAAAGACGGAATTGGGCATACCCCAAGGATAGGTCGTTGCGAAGGACATGCAAAACAATTGTTGACGCACACCAATATTTCGATAATTTTAGAAATATGAAAATATTTGACGACTCCACACTCACGCTCGAGATTGCCGCATCCACCTTTGCGGCACTTGGGTCTGAACAACGTTTGCACGTTCTGTGCACTTTGGTGCGTGCAGGACCAGACGGTTTGCCAATTGGCATCTTGGGTGATCGCTGTGGTGTCACGGGATCAACCCTAACCCATCATGTCAAAATCCTGAATCAGGCGGGTCTGGTCACGCAGACAAAGCAAGGGCGATCCATTATTTGTGCGGCGGTCGCCTATGATCAAATCGAAACACTTTCACAATATTTGATGACAGAATGCTGCGCTGATTGTGACCCAACTTACGAGCATGAATGCCATGACTGACCTAAGCCAATCGACACGCCAATTCCCAAAAGTTGACGGCGCATTCGCAGCAATTATTGTGATTTATGTCTGTGTCGCGCTGTTCCTGCCTGCTGAATTTGGGGCGACCTTGGGGTTCACAACGAATGCAATGACCAGTACCGCGCCATTTATAATCTTTGCGGTACTTGCGGTTGCCTACCTAAAGGCGACAGGCGCGGAAACGTTGTTGGCCCGTGCGTTTGAGGGTGCGCAAACCCGCATGATCGTTTTGGCCGCGCTGCTGGGTGGATTATCCCCCTTTTGTTCGTGCGAGGTAATCCCTTTTATTGCGGCACTTTTAGCCGTTGGTGCCCCTCTTGGCGCGGTGATGGCGTTTTGGCTGTCCTCCCCTTTGATGGACCCTGCGATGTTTGCCATCACCAGCGGAACATTGGGATTTGATTTTGCAATCGCCAAAACCGTTGCGGCGGTTGGTCTGGGCCTCTTTGGTGGATTTGTTACGATGGCGCTGTCAAACAATCCTGTCTTTGTTGATCCCCTGCGGGAAAAGCCCAAGGTTGGTGGATGCTGTGGCGTAAAGGCCCCGTTTCAGGGGAAACCTGTTTGGGCGTTTTGGGAGGACAGTGAACGCAAACTGGCCTTTCGCAATACGGCCGTCGAAAACGCGGTTTTCCTGACCAAATGGTTGCTATTGGCCTACACAATCGAGGCATTAATGATCCGCTACATCCCTGCCGAATGGGTCGCGCAGGCCTTGGGCGGAGAAGGCGTTGGAACAATCATCCTGGCCGCATTTATCGGTGCGCCCGCCTATTTGAATGGCTATGCCGCCGTTCCATTGGTTGACGCATTGATGACCCAAGGCATGAGCATAGGAGCAGCGCTAAGTTTCATGATCGCAGGCGGGGTCAGCTGTATACCAGCCGCGCTTGCGGTTTGGGCACTGGTGAAACCACGTGTTTTCGCCGCCTATTTGGGCCTTGCAGTTACGGGGGCAATCATATCAGGGATGGTGTGGCAGGCGATTGCCTGACATGGAATCTTCGGATGGGATCCAACAGTACAAACCTAAAGTAATCACCCAAAACAGCCAAAAACCGTTTGTTTTATGCGCCGTATTCCATCAAACATAAGCTTGTGAAAGATGGGGCAGAGCAGGCATGTCGAAAAAGATGAATTCACAGGCGGTCGGGCTTGATATTGGGCTTAGCTTTATCAAATGGCTGACGGGCGCTGAAAATTTACATTATGGCATCTGGACGGACCTAGAGGTGACCGCAGGGAATTTGGGTCAGGCGCAATCTGTTTACACAGAAAAACTGTTTTCCTATCTACCATCGGGGTCATTGCGCATTTTGGATGTGGGCGGCGGTGCGGGTGAAACCGCGCGCAAACTGATCGCATTGGGGCATCAGGTGGACATCGTCGTGCCCAGCCCGTTTTTGGCCGAACGCTGCCGTGCAAATGCCCCACAGGCAAATGTCCATCTGTGCAAATTCGAAGACTTTGAAACCGATCAAGAATTTGACCTCTGCCTATTTTCAGAAAGCTTTCAGTACATTCCATACAAAACCGCGATCGAACGGGCGCAAAAATATGTGAATCCAAATGGCAACATCCTGATCGCCGATTGTTTCCGCATCACAACCGCGGACAAAACGGACAAAACGCGGCGTGTGGGCGGCGGACATTCCATCACTGAATTCCAAAGCTATCTGCAGGCATCAGATATCACCGTCACCTCAAGCGAAGATATAACACAGGCTGTCGCGCCCTCGATCGATCTTGAACAGGAATTGTTTAACGTCTTTGGTCACGCGATCAAACGCGTTGATGGTGAACTGCAATCTGGCAAACCAACCTTACGCTGGTTTTTGGCGCGGCTGCTGCGCATGATCCTGAACGAAAAACGGCGCTATCGCCTTGGTCAACGTTTGTTTGAAAAAGAGCGTACATCACAGGCATTCATCACGCACAATCAATATATGATCTTTGCTCTTCAACTAGGGTAGCGATCATGCGCTACCCAGTCAGGTGGCAAAATTATCCACACTTTGAATGACCACAACTGCGACAGGTCATGCAGCCTTCGACCATTTGCATATCAAACTGACCGCAACTGGGGCAGGCTTTTCCTCGGTTTTCATTTAGGTTCACAACCTGCTGACCGGCTTTGGGGTCTTCTTTTAACCCCATCCCTTCGCCTTCCAAAAATCCGATGGCGATCATATGCTGTTCCAACACGCCCCCAATTGCCGCAAGGATTGACGGGATGTATTTCCCCTGCACCCAAGCGCCACCACGTGGATCAAAGACGGCCTTCAATTCCTCAACCACGAAACTGACATCCCCACCGCGGCGGAACACAGCAGAAATCATACGTGTCAGGGCCACGGTCCACGCAAAGTGTTCCATATTTTTGGAATTGATGAACACCTCAAACGGGCGACGATGATCGTTGATAATGACGTCATTCACTGTGACATAGATTGCATGTTCGCTATCTGGCCATTTAAGTTTATATGTGTTGCCCTCTAACGCTTGGGGACGATCCAGTGGTTCGGCCATGTAAATCACATCTGCACCCTGATCCGCCTCTGGCGCAGCTTCACTGCTTTCCGAAACGCTTAGGACTGATCCCGTCACATCGTTGGGACGATAGGTGGTACAGCCCTTACATCCCGTTTCATAGGCCTGCATGTAAACGCCCTGAAAATCATCAAAACTGATATCTTCGGGGCAATTGATTGTTTTTGAAATCGAACTGTCGATCCACTTTTGCGCGGCAGCCTGCATTTTCACGTGATCCAGCGGCGCAAGCGTTTGTGCGTTCACGAAATAATCGGGCAGGTCCGCTTCGCCATATTTGTCGCGCCACATTTGCACGGCGTAATCAACGACCTCTTCTTCGGTGCGGGTTCCATCCTTTTGCAGCACTTTGCGCGTATACGCATAGGCAAAAACGGGTTCGATCCCCGAACTTACATTGCCTGCATAAAGGCTAATGGTCCCTGTTGGCGCGATTGAGGTGAGGAGTGCGTTGCGGATCCCATGCGTGCGGATTTCATCGCGCACGTCTTCATCCATCTGCATCATGGCATCCGAGGCCAAAAACGGATCTGCATCGAACAGTGGAAAGGCGCCCTTCTCCTTGGCAAGCTCAACCGACGCCAGATATGCGGCGCGCGCGATGGCGTGCAACCAGCGGTCGGTTTGCCGCGCCGCCTCGTCCGACCCATAGCGCAAGCCCGTCATCAACAGCGCGTCCGCCAATCCCGTTACACCCAAACCAATGCGACGTTTGGCTTGTGCTTCTTGTGCTTGTTGTGGCAGCGGAAATTCCGATGCATCCACCACATTGTCCATCATGCGGACCGCTGTGGCGACCAGTTTGCTCAGCCCATCAACATCCAGATCCGCGCCCGCCTCAAACGGGTTCTTGACCAAACGGGCCAAGTTGATGGATCCCAACAAACAGGCACCATAGGGTGGCAATGGCTGCTCTCCACAGGGGTTTGTGGCCGCGATTGTTTCGCAATATCCAAGGTTATTGGCCTTATTAATGCGATCAATGAAAATCACACCGGGTTCCGCATAATCATAGGTGGACCGCATGATTTTGTTCCACAAATCCCGCGCCTTAACCGTTTGATACACCTTACCATCAAACACCAAATCCCAGGATCCGTTGGCCTTGACCGCTTGCATAAAGGGATCTGTGACCAACACGGACACATTGAACATCCGCAAACGCGCGGCATCCGATTTGGCGGTTATAAAATCCTCAATATCGGGATGATCACAGCGCATGGTCGCCATCATCGCACCACGGCGTGATCCCGCGGACATAATTGTGCGGCACATACTGTCCCAAACATCCATAAACGAAAGCGGCCCAGATGCATCCGCCGCAACGCCAGTGACCAAGGCGCCTTTGGGGCGTATCGTACTGAAATCATAGCCAATTCCGCCGCCTTGTTGCATGGTTAATGCGGCCTCTGTTAGCATGTCAAAAATGCCACCCATGCTGTCGGGGATTGTGCCCATGACAAAGCAGTTGAACAATGTCACCTTGCGTGCGGTTCCCGCGCCCGCTGTGATCCGACCCGCGGGTAAGAATTTGAAATCCTCAAGTGCTCCGTAAAATTCGTTTTCCCAGTGATCCGCATCCTTTTCAACCACGGCCAAGGCGCGGGCAATGCGACGCCACGTATCTTCAACAGTGCCATCAAGAGGTGTTCCATCTGCCTCTTTAAAACGATACTTCATATCCCAGATTTGTTCGGCGATTGGGGCTGCGAAACGTGTCATACTCTTGTACTCCAGCTGGCGTGATTTTCTACGTGATCGGATTAAATAAAATAGAGCTTACACCATCCAAGGTCAACTTGCCAAACCCAGAATTATCGCTATTCTACACCACAAATTGGGATTAAATATGACAAAACAACTACATCTTGTGAAGCTCAGCGTTGGGAGTGAGGGAATCGAAGGCCTACGTGCATGGCAGGCAAGCACCCCCGCACAGGGACCAGATGGGTTGCCACGCCATATCACACGCATGTGGCCCAAACAGGAAAAACAACTGCTGGATGGTGGGTCAATCTACTGGGTGATCAAGCGGTTCATCCAATGTCGCCAACGCATTTTACGCCTTGATGAGGTCATCGGTGGGGACGGCATTCGCCGCTGCGCCATCGTGCTTGATCCTGAACTGATCCTAACCACCCAAGTGCCCCGTCGCCCCTTCCAAGGATGGCGCTATTTAAAGGCAGAGGATGCCCCGCTGGACCTCAGCAAATCCCGCGCATCAGAAGACCCACTGCCCCCCGAATTGGCGGGCAAATTGGCCGAAATCGGCGTGCTGTAACGCGTCGGTATCACGTCGGTATCACGTCGGTGCGAAAGTTAACGGTGTGTTAACGGCGGACGTGATGTCATCCACTAAAGATCGTCAAATTACAAACCTAATTTATCCAACAAATCCGCCAGATCACGACCTTCGTCTGCGGACACATCGGCACCGCGTGCGCGCAGAAGGCAGGCTTGGGATTTTAGGATCAAACCGTCACTTAGGATTTTCAGGTGATTGGCCCGCAGCGTTTCGCCCGAGGATGTAATATCGGCAATTGCCTCGGCCGTTTCGTTTTTCACGGTGCCTTCGGTGGCGCCTTGGCTATCGACGATCTGATAATCCGCAACACCCGCCTGTTTCAGGAATTCCCGCACCAAGCGGTGGTATTTCGTGGCGATCCGCAAACGGAACCCGTGACGCGCACGAAAGGCAGCGGCAGCAGCATCCAGATCATCCAATGTATCCACATCAACCCAGCAGTTCGGCACAGCCAAGATCAGATCGGCAAAACCGAAACCCAGTTCCGCCATCACCTCAACCCGTTGATCCCATGCGGCCAATTTTTCGTGGATCAGGTCAATTCCCGTGACACCCAAATGAATGCGGCCCGCGGCCAATTCGCGTGGAATTTCACCTGCAGACAGCAGAACCAATTCCACACCCGTCACACCATCCACCGCGCCTGCATATTCGCGATCTGATCCCGTGCGTGCCAGTGTCACGCCTCGCGCGCCAAACCAGTCAAAGGTTTTTTCCATCAAACGCCCTTTGGAGGGCACACCCAGTTTAATGGTCATGACGCGCCTCCTGCGATTTGGATCAAGAGATCGGGGCGAATAACGCCGCCCACCGCAGGAATGGCATCGCCCTTGCCCAAACGCTGGGTCAGGGCATCATAGCGCCCGCCTGTGGCGATGGGGCTAAGACCCGCGTGATTGGTTGCGTGAAATCCAAACACAAACCCATCGTAATATTCCATCGACGTGCGGCCATAGCTGGTTTCAAACATCAGGCTGGATGTTTCAACACCGCGGGCATCCAGTGCCTCAAACCGTTCGCCCAACCGCGTCACCGCACCCGTGATTGACGGCACATCAACCGCAATATCGCGCAGCTGCGCCAAGGCATTTGGACAGGTCTCGCGCACCTGCAAAATGGCCTCGATCAAATCCACCTCCGTCGCGGAAATGGGGGCCAAAGCGGCGTCAGATTTCAGAACATCAATACGCTCTGCCACCTCGGCGGCGCTGCGCAACCCGATTTGCGGCCCAGCTTGGGCCATGGGATTATCTGATGCGATTAACGCCTGACGCGCTGCGGGCGTTTCCACACGTCCTGCAAAACGATCCAACAATGCGCGAAACCGCTTTGGGCGCCAAATATGACGGCGCAGGGCAGATTTGCGGCGTTCCGATGTGTTCAACCCATCAACCGCAGCCATCAGAATACCAATATCCCCAACGGTTGCACGTACAGGCGCATCACCCAAGGCGTTTTGGATCAGAGCAAAAACCTCAGCATCGGTTTCGGCCGGATTGCTGCGATCAAAGACTTCGTAGCCGACCTGCAGGTATTCATTGGCGCGGCTTGCATCATCCTCTTGGCGGCGAAACACCACACCGTTGTAGGTATAACGCGCGGGTTCTGCCCCCTGTTCCATATGCATCTGCACAATGGGTACCGTGAAATCAGGGCGCAGCATTTGTTCACCGCGCAGCGGATCAGACGTGACATAGGCGCGGGCGCGAATATCTTCGCCATATAAATCCAATAGGGTTTCGGCAGGCTGCAAAATCGCGGCCTGAACCGTGGCGGCACCCGCCTGCTGGAACAGGGTTTCAATACCTGCTGCCGTTGTTATCACCTTGGGGTTCATCGTCATGCCCCTTGGGTTTCACCGTTATGCGTTGCCAGAATTTCACGCACCTTGGCCAACATCTGATCACGGGGAACGGTGAATTGGCTTGGGCGTTCTTTCCACTCTTCTAAGGTGGCATTTTGGGCAATTTGTGCGCCTAGGATCAAATCCTTGATCTGAACGATCCCTTGGTCCTTTTCATCCCCGCCTTCGATAATGGCGATGGGCGAATTGCGTTTATCCGCATATTTCAGCTGATTGCCGAAATTCTTGGGGTTGCCCAAATAAACCTCGCTTCGGATGCCGTTGTTGCGCAACTCTGTCACCATGTCCTGATAATCAGCCATACGGTCACGGTCCATCACGGTCACGACAACGGGGCCAAGCGGATTTGACCCAATTCGCCCCTTTTCCCGCAATGCGGCCAATAGACGATCCACACCAATGGAAACCCCTGTTGCAGGCACGGCCTGACCCGTAAAGCGTTTGACCAAATCATCATAACGCCCACCGCCAGAGACGGAGCCAAATTGACGCTTACGTCCTTTTTCATCAAAGATTTCAAAGGTCAGCTCTGCCTCAAACACAGGGCCTGTGTAATACCCAAGTCCGCGCACAACCGATGGATCAATCAAAATTTGATCTGCGCCATAGCCCCCTGCGTCAAACAATTCGGCCATGGTTTCCAGTTCATTGACACCTTCGGCACCCACATCCGATCCGCCGATGGCATCGCGTAGGTTTGCCAAGGTCGCCGCCGCCGTATCGCCGCGCGATGTTAGAAAGGCCACAACAGGTGCGGCCTGATCATCGGTTAGGCCAACGCCGTCAATATAAGCACCAGAGGCATCCAAGCGCCCCTTGCCCAGCAGTTCGCGCACGCCTGCCTCGCCCACCTTGTCGAATTTATCAATCGTGCGCAAAACGGCGTCGCGTTGTGTATCGTCCGCAAGCCCCATGGTTTCCAAAACACCATTCAAAACTTTGCGGTTGTTCACACGGACAATGTAATCCCCGCGTGGGATACCGACAGTTTCAAGTGTGTCTGCCAACATCGCGCAAATTTCACTGTCTGCCGCAACAGAGGGTGCGCCCACAATATCCGCATCGCATTGATAAAACTGACGATAGCGCCCGGGTCCCGGTTTTTCGTTGCGCCACACAGGGCCCATTGCATAGCGGCGATAGGGATTTGGCAGATCATTGCGATGTTGGGCATAAACACGTGCCAAGGGCGCTGTCAGATCATAGCGCAAGGCAAGCCAATCGCCCTCTTCCTCTTGCCAAGCAAAGACACCTTCGTTTGGGCGATCCACATCTGGCAAAAATTTCCCCAGCGCCTCAACCGTTTCCACGGCCGAGCTTTCAAGCGCGTCAAAGCCATAATGATGATACACACCCGCGATCTGAGAGAGCATTTCAGAGCGTTCGCTTACTTCTGTTCCGAAATAATCACGAAACCCTTTGGGCGTTTCCGCCTTTGGGCGCGGTTGTTTTTTCACTTTGGCCATGGTCATTTTCCAAGCTAACTTTTCGCGTCTCGCTCTAACGCAGATATCGTGAATGAGCAAGCCAATGGGACAACAACCGCTTGATTGTCGCGTATGCCCCTCTAGTTCGATTTGCATGAAGAACGTTTTGATAATTGGACACACAGGCGGGATCGGTCGCGCATTGGCAGATCACTATACCGCACAGGGCGCGCAGGTGACGGGTATTTCGCGCACGACCCATGGTTTGGATTATTTGAACCCCGCCTCTGTTGATGCGGCGATTGCACAAATTGAGGGTCCCTTTGATCGTGTGATCGTGGCAAGTGGCGCACTAGAAATCGACGGCTATGCACCCGAAAAAACGATACAGGCCGTCACAGCACAGGGCATGGCCGATCAATTCGCAGTGAACGCAATTGGCCCTGCTTTGATTTTGAAACACATCAAACGATTGTGTCCGCGACGTACACCTGCGGTGGTTGCGGTTTTATCGGCGCGTGTTGGATCCATCGGGGACAATAACATAGGCGGTTGGATCAGTTATCGCGCCGCCAAAGCGGCCGTGAACCAAATCATCCGCACCAGCGCGATTGAGTTGGGGCGCACGCATCCCGAGCTTGCCTTGATCGCGCTACACCCTGGCACGGTTGCAACCAAATTCAGCGCAAATTACACCGCACGCTACCCCACCCAAACGCCTAAAAATGCTGCGCAGCATATGGCCCAAGTGATCGAGGCAATGACACCGAAAAATAGCGGTCAATTTTTTGATTGGGCAGGAAAATCAATAGAATGGTAAGACAGATCATCGTTATCTTGGGCGATCAATTATCGCCCGACAACCCTGCCTTGCGGGCAGCTGATCCATCGCAAGACATTGTTCTTATGGCTGAAGTTGGAGGTGAGGCCACATATGTTCGTCACCATCCACAAAAAATAACACTGATCCTAAGTGCGATGCGCCATTTCGCACAAGAGCTGCGGGAAAATGGGTGGACCGTTCACTACACCACATTGGACGATCCAAAAAACCATCAATCCCTTGGCGCGGAAATTATAAAAATTGCTGCGCAGCATAAGTGCACAAAAATCACCCTGACCGAGCCATCTGAATGGCGTGTCATCGACGATATGACCGCATTGCCATTGGATGTCACACTGCTTCCAGATGATCGCTTTTTCGCGTCACACGGTATTTTTGAAACATGGGCAGAGGGGCGCAAAGCGTTGCGGATGGAATATTTCTATCGCGAGATGCGCAAATCAACCGGCTATTTGATGGAGGGTGAAAAACCAACAGGCGGCCAATGGAATTATGACCATGACAACCGCAAGGCCGCGCCCAAGGATGTCACGCACCCCGGTCCAATCCCATTCACACCTGATGAAATCACCCGTGATGTCATCGCGCTGGTGCAGGCACGTTTTGACACTCACTTTGGGACGCTGCAGCATTTTGAATACGCCGTTACACGTGCCAACGCGCTGCGTGCGCTTGACCATTTCATCGCGCATGCCTTGCCGCGATTTGGGGATTATCAGGATGCCATGTTGCGCGACAACAGATACCTTTATCATTCTGTCCTATCCCCCTACATCAACATCGGACTTCTTTCCGCGAAAGAGGTCTGTGACGTCGCCGAACAAGCGTTCAAAGACGGTCATGCCCCCATCAACGCGGTTGAGGGATTCATCCGACAAATCCTGGGATGGCGCGAATTTATGCGCGGGATTTATTTCCTAAAAGGGCGCGACTATGTGCAATCGAATTATTTAGAACATGATCGTCCCTTGCCCGATGTCTATTGGGGGGGTGACAGCAAAATGCTGTGCATGACAAAGGCCGTCGAACAAACCCGCGAAACGGCCTATACGCATCACATTCAACGTTTGATGGTCACGGGGAATTACGCATTACTGGCGGGGGTTGATCCGCATCAGGTGCATGAATGGTACTTAGGGGTTTACGCCGATGCATTTGAATGGGTTGAGGCCCCAAACACCATCGGGATGAGTCAGTTTGCAGATGGTGGCGTTGTGGGATCGAAACCCTACGTCAGCAGTGGTGCTTACATCAATCGCATGTCAGATTATTGCAAATCTTGCGCGTATAAAGTGACGTCGAAAAAGGGGGCAGATGCCTGTCCCTTTAACCTGCTTTATTGGCATTTTTTGATGCGGCACCGGAATCGTTTTGCGAACAATCCACGCATGGCCCAAATGTATCGCATATGGGATCGCATGGACCCTGACCATCGTGCCACCGTTTTGGCCGAGGCTGACGCCTATTTAGAGGCCGAAGTGCCGCGCACGGATCACTGATCTGAATTGCTGACCAAGGCGCCGTTGTTCCATTCGCCGCTTGCCGTATTGCCGTTGGCAAAGCGAATGGTGCCCTGGCCCTGCCGTTTGCCGCGCTGGAACGTCCCTTCATAGACGTCACCATTGGCGTAGGTGGCCACACCCTGCCCTGTGATTTCGCCGTTCGCCCAATCACCCGTATAGGTGAACCCGTCGGTCAATGTGATCGTTCCCTTGCCATGGCGCTGACCATTTAGGTAATCACCTTCGTAGACCATACCATCGGCAAAAGTTGCCTTGCCCTTGCCAGAGCGTGTTCCGTCCTGCCATTCACCTTCATAGGTATAACCATCGGCATAGGTCATCACGCCAAATCCATGATTGCGCGCGTTTTGGAAACTGCCCTTATAGGTCACGCCATTGGCATAAATTGCGGTGCCTTCGCCCTCAATCACGCCCGCGCTCCAACCACCTTCATAGCTGGACCCATCAGGGTAGATGATTTTGCCAATGCCATCCGCCAGACCGCTGACAAAGTCACCTGTGTAGATGGACCCATCAGGATAGGTTACCTGACCCTGCCCCTGAATTTGTCCATTTTCCCAGCTGCCTGTGTATTGGTATCCGTCGGCGCCGATGAAGGTGCCTTGGCCAACACGCTGATCATCTTCGAAATTGCCCTCGTAGGTATCGCCATTGGCATAAGTTACTTTACCCTGGCCTTGGCGGCGACCATCAACCAAGTTGCCCTCGTAAACGTCACCGTTTGGTTGGATCAATTTGCCCAAACCATTGATTTCGCCCGCTTTCCAAAGACCTTCGAAAATTAGACCTTCGGGCATTTCAAGCCGCCCACGACCCTCGCGCGCGCCGCGCACGACGCTTCCATCATAGATGGTACCATCGGGATAGGTGATGCGTGCAGCGCCCTCTTTCACGCCATTGATCCAATCACCATCATAGATGTAGCCATCTGGATTGGTCATGACACCACGACCGTGATGCATTGCATCGCGAAATCCGCCTTCGTATCGTGCGCCATTTGGGTATTCCGCAACACCCTGACCCGAAATTTTTCCATCCAGCCAGCTGCCCTCATAGGTGCCACCATCGGCAAAGGTTATTTTGCCAATTCCCTCAGGCTTGCCTTTGACAAAGCTGCCTTCATAGCTGGATCCATTTGGGAAATGCGCAACACCGTTGCCCCGAATTTCGCCATCGACCCAGTCGCCTGAATATTGATAGCCATTGGGCAATGTATAGGTGCCTGTTCCATGCTGCAGGCCTTTGCGAAACGTGCCCTCATATATGCCGCCATCATCATATTGTTTAATCACATTATCCGAAGTTTGCGCCGCCAATGGTGCGGCCATCAATGCCGCCGCAAAAAGGGTAGATGTCAGTACACGTCGCGTCATGGTTGCCTGCATTTTTTCTAAGGGTGTGCGCAGCTTAGTAAACGAGGCGGCATCTGACAATGGCCTTTCGATTTCACCAATGGGGTGGGCGTTGATCGGCCACATATTCAATGCCTTCGCTTTCGCGCTCAGCCTCGCGTTGCATCAACATCCCAACGCGACGTTCAAGCGCCTCAATCAGCTTGGATTGGTCGGCGACAATATCCGACAGTTCGTCATTTACCTTAATATGATGTGCCAAAGCTGTTTCCAAATCCACAAGGCGACGTTCAACATCGTGACCATTTTGATCCATTCGGGCATCCTTTCGCACAGAGATTTACCTATGCATTGAACCCTCTGCCCAGAAAATGCAATAGTTTCAACAAATCTTGGCCCTGTCGTTATGTCAGGTTACGCATCAAGATAACGAGTTTTGAATCTGGGACTAGCATGGCAACGATTTTACGGCGCAATTTGATTTCTGTGACCGAAGGGCCGAGGGATTATTTCGCCAATACGCAAACGTTGCCCTTGCTGGAACGTCGATGGGGGCCTTTGGCGCACTTGGGTTTGCGCATCTGGCGCCTGGATCAACGGTGATCGCGTTCAGCCCACAAACAACGCTGGATCAATCAATTGCGCCATGGGATCGCCGTTTTGGAAGGGTATGAAACAAGATTGGAGCCTGCCCTATTCAGGTGTGACGCAACACTTGGATCAGGTTGGTAAAATCTACGCAGTTTATGACCCATACATCGAACAAGATAGGCTGCATACTGAGCGTATTCAGCACCCAAACCTTGTCCCGCTAAGGCGATCGGCCTACGTCACAAATCCGCAATGGTTTTGCGCCGCATGGATCAATTAAAACCGATCATGTCGGGCGCCATTAGAGACACGATGACGCAATCGGAATTTTACCAACGCAATCGTGATCGTAAAAATGTTTTGGTCTATCGTCGCAATATCGAAGAATATCTTACCGAATGCGGCAAGGAACATCGCGTTGGCAGATTTCGTCGCGCGTTTAAACTGCGCCGTGCCGCCCGCGAAGCGTAATATTTTGTGAATTCCATCTCTTTTCATTTCGAATTTCTTGGCTATAGTTGCACACATGTTGAATTCTAGTGCCATATCACCGCGCCAAACCCTTCTGGGTCCACTGGCGCTCGGCCTCCTACTAAGCAGCCTCTGAGCGTGCCATATCCGGTGCGTCCGCTCAGAGGAGACAGCAGAGCGCACCGACATGACACCGCTTAGTAGACATAGAAAAAGAGAACTCAGATGACACAATCCGACAACAAAGACCGCGTGGTGATCTTTGACACGACGTTGCGCGACGGTGAACAATCCCCTGGCGCAACAATGACGCATGACGAAAAGCTTGAGATTGCCGAGCTTTTGGACGACATGGGCGTTGATATTATCGAGGCTGGTTTTCCCATCGCATCAGAGGGCGATTTTCGCGCCGTATCCGAAATCGCAAAACGCACTAAGAATTCAGTTATTTGCGGCCTAGCCCGTGCAAATTTCGGCGATATTGATCGCTGTTGGGAGGCCGTGCGCAATTCGGAACGCCCGCGCATCCACACATTCATCGGCACATCGCCATTGCACCGCGCGATCCCAAATCTGGATCAGGATCAAATGGCAGACCGTATTCATGAAACAGTGACACATGCGCGCAATTTGTGTGACAATATCCAATGGTCGCCCATGGATGCCACACGCACTGAACATGACTATCTGTGCCGCGTTGTTGAAATCGCGATCAAGGCAGGTGCAACAACAATCAACATCCCCGATACCGTGGGATACACAGCCCCCGTTGAAAGCGCCGATTTGATCCGCATGTTGATTGAAAAGGTTCCAGGTGCGGATGACATCATCTTTGCAACGCATTGTCACAATGACCTTGGGATGGCGACGGCAAATTCGTTGGCGGCCGTCGAAGGCGGTGCGCGTCAAATCGAATGTACCATCAACGGGCTTGGTGAACGCGCGGGCAATACAGCGTTAGAAGAAGTTGTCATGGCATTGAAAGTGCGGGGCGATATCATGCCCTATTTCACAGGCATCGACACAACCAAGATCATGAACATTTCACGCCGCGTTGCATCGGTTTCGGGCTTCCCCGTGCAGTTTAACAAAGCAATCGTTGGTAAAAACGCCTTTGCCCATGAAAGCGGCATTCACCAAGATGGCATGCTGAAAAACGCAGAAACCTTTGAAATTATGCGCCCCGAGGATGTTGGCCTGTCTGAAACAAACTTGGTTATGGGCAAACACTCTGGCCGTGCGGCCCTACGCTCTAAATTGGAAGATTTGGGATATGTGTTGGCCGACAATCAGTTGAAAGACGTGTTTGTCCGTTTCAAGGAATTGGCAGATCGCAAGAAAGAGGTCTATGACGAAGATCTAATTGCATTGATGCGCGCGGGCGAAGATGCGGAAAATGATCACATTACGTTGAAATCACTCCGCGTGGTCTGCGGAACGGGTGAACCACAAACCGCAGAAATGACATTGGTCATCGGCGGGAAAGAGGTATCCACAACCGCCGCAGGCGACGGACCTGTTGACGCAACATTCAACGCGGTAAAGGCGCTTTACGGACACAAAGCACGTTTGCAATTATACCAAGTTCACGCCGTGACCGAAGGCACAGATGCCCAAGCCACCGTCAGTGTCCGCATGGAAGAGAATGGAAATATCGCAACGGGCCAATCGGCAGACACGGATACCGTTGTGGCAAGCGCCAAAGCCTATCTGAACGCGCTAAACCGCCTATACGTCCGCCGCGGTCGTCTCGGTGAAGACCAGCGTGAAGTGAACTGGAAAGACGTGTCTTAATCTAAGGCACAGCAGCTTTTGTTTTCAGACTTATACGACATGCGAAAACTGTTTGCGTGTCGTATTCTAAAAAATTCACAATCATAATTTCTAAAACGGAACACGCACCCTTGCGCGTTGTAGCTCGATCAGGCCCATGGCGGTCCAGCCGACGAAATTCGTTTCCACAGAATCTTTTCGCAGCGCGGCCTTAAGGGCGCTTTCCACTGTCTTGCGATCTTTCTTCGGCATTGGGGCGGGGTCGATCACGATCTGGCCGCCCAAGCCACGTAACCGCAATTGGCGCGGTAAATCGCGGACCATGGCGATATTCGCCTTTATACCCGCAGCGGGCGATGTATCTTTGCCTGTATTCACATCAACCGTTACAAAAGCGCGCGTGGGTTCCACGTAATAATGCCCGCCATCAATGCGCACGGCGGGGTATCTCAAATCCTCAATCATGTCCAAAACACCATGCGTTTCAAAACACCCCGCCTCGGTCACAACATCAGCGGGGGCCGTCCATTCACGCCAGCCAAGAGTATGCGGGGTATCCGCCTCAACCAACAGCTCTGGTTCCCCATCCTGATCGGCCATAACGGCACTGGCAAGACCCAGCATGTTTTGCGCATCGTCCAAAATGTCTTCATCATCCGCATCAGCACAGCTGGACCGCAGGATCATCCCATATTCAAATGGGTCCAACCTTTCACGAATAATCTGCAGCAGGGCATCACGGCGATCATCATCCTTGATACTGCGGGATATATTCAATCCAGGCGCATCAGGCGTCACAATCACATATCGGCTTTTGAACAAGATCTTTGACGTCACTGGAATGGCCTTGCCCGCCTCTGCAAAACCGCTGACCTGCACCAATAGGGTTTGACCCGGCGCTAATCCTTTCACCTGACGCAAAAACGCGGGGCCATCCGGGGTTTTCAAAAACATGCCCCCCTGCCCCTTCACGGGGCGGTCCGCAACAGCACGATAAACTGTTCCCGGTGCGGGCAAATCCGTTTCCAAAAACAAATCCTGCAGCTTGCCATCCTCGACAAGTGCTGCCGCCTGACGGTCATTCATATGATCGAGAAGGATTTGTCGTCCTTTCATCATGTCGCTCCGAATGTTGAAATGCCAGCCGCGTTTAACAGCGCATAGGTTTCCGCCACTGGCAGACCCATGATTGCGGAATACGATCCGCTGATCCATGGCACGAACGCCCCTGCGGGACCTTGGATACCGTATCCGCCTGCTTTGCCCTTCCAATCGCCTGTGGACAGATAGGCGTCAATTTCAGCAGCACTGAGCACCTTCATTTTGACGATACTAACGCAATCCTTCTGCCATATGGTGTCCGCCTTTTTCACAGCAACTGAAGTGATGACGCGATGGCGACGACCTGACATTTTTTGCAAAAATGCGCGTGCTTCATCCGCATCTGCGGGTTTGCCCAAAATCTGACGGCCAAGCGCAACTGTCGTGTCGCCGCACAGGGCAACCTCATCCGCGCCAAGTGTGATGCCATCCACTTTTGATCGTGTCACACGATTGCAATAATTGCGCGGAAGTTCCCCAACCAGTGGGGTTTCATCCACATCAGGCGGGCGTACATCATAAATATGCACACCAAGTTGCCCCAACAGCTCTTTTCGCCTCGGGCTGCCTGATCCAAGAACAAGTTTCACTTACTTGAAACGATAATTGATCCGACCTTTGGTCAGGTCATAGGGTGTCATTTCCACCTGAACGCGGTCACCTGCCAAAACCCGAATACGGTTTTTGCGCATTTTTCCTGCCATATGTGCGTTGATCTCATGGCCATTTTCAAGCTCGACCAGAAACGTCGCATTTGGCAAGAGTTCCTTAACGACACCTGGAAATTCGAGCAATTCTTCCTTGGCCATAGTCTCTCCTACATATTATTACGTGGTGCGCAGTATATCGCGCATGGCGCTAAATGTATCTATTTTTGAAAATTTTCAAGAGGATTCATCGGAAACTGTGACAACAGGGACAGATAGATCACGCATATCTTGTTCGCTCCAGTGGGTTCGGTTCAAAACAACGCCGTCTTTGCGCACCGCTTTGATCGCATCCAGATCGATGTCGCAATATGTCCATCCGGGCGCTCCAATTTCACCCAAGGCCATTACACCATCGGCGGGAAACCCACGATCAGGGGGACCAAAAACCCCGCCCGTTCCCGTTGCCTCATCCACTCCGTTAAAGCGGGCCTCATTGCTAAGCAGCGATGACATGACAGATACACATTGATTTTCCAACGCACGCGCCATTGCACCAATGCGAACGCGCCAATATCCATGCATCGCTTCGGTGCAGGATGGCACCAACAGCACATCCACATCCTTTAACGCGCGGCCCAATTTCGGAAACTCACTATCATAACAAATTAAAATACCAAATCGCCCCAGATCCGTTTCGATGACATTCACGGGATTTCCATGTTCAACACACCATTCTTCGCGCTCAAATCGGGTCATGATTTGTTTATCCTGCAGGATATAGGCGCCGCTGGGATCAAAAACACCCAAACGGTTTACATAACGGCCATCATCCCATACGGGCGCGCTACCTGATAAAATGTGGACGCCATATCGTTTTGCAAGGTTCTTATATGTCTCGCAAATCCGATCGAATACATCTGAAACCGATGACAGCGCGGTTTCCATTTTTGCGGCACGTTCCTCACCCGCAAGCGATGAAAGCTCCATCGATGCATATTCAGGAAAAACCAGAAATTCGGCCCCGTGATCAGCAGCGTCGGCGACCCAGTGATCTAGTTTTTGTTCATATTCGTCCCAAGAATTTAACCAGGTGATGGGATAAGCCGCCGTCGCAATACGCATGATGTCCTCGACCATTTTCGGACAGGCTACCGCGATCCGCACCATTCGCCAAAGAAAAAGAGGTCCGAAACCCTCTTTTCCTCTGCAATAGTCGTCAAATGCGCGATGCGCATACTCGTTACCTGCAAACACAAAAAATATACTCGTGACGCATCACATCGGATGCCCCTTTAGAAGGCCTGCATTCCGGCGCGGGATGAATACAGCACAAAGTCTATACAATGAGGTAAAAGGATAGGCTTTGAGTATTGCGCCAAGTACGGCTTAGTTTGGGGCCGCCTGCGTGATCATTTCCATAAAAATTGGTCCAACTGATTCTACGACCTTTTTCACGCCTGTGGCGTTGGGATGGATGCCATCTGGTTGAAAATACTGGGACGCACTTTCATCCAATTGGCCGTCGGTGATGAATGGTTCAAAAAAACTGGGAATATAAAGCGCACCATACTTGTCCGCTAACTCAGGAAAGATTTGGTCAAACTTCTGTTTGTAATCGGGGCCATAATTGTTGGGGGCATGGGTGCCCACTACCAAAAGGGCAACTTGGGCCTTCTGCAATTCGTCCAATATGCCCATCAGGTTCGCGTGGACAACTTCGGGGGCAATTCCACGCAGCACATCGTTACCGCCCAACGCAACAACCGCCGCATCCAATCCCGGTTCAATGGACCATGCAACACGTTCCAACCCACCTGCGGTTGTGTCCCCAGACACCCCTGCATTGATCAAACGCACGTCCTTACGCTGGGAATTCACATAGCGTTGCAGCTGCGGGACAAGTCCATTTTCAGGAACCAATCCATACCCATGGGTTAGGCTGTCCCCCAACATCAGAACATCGATGCGTTCATCCGCTTTGGCAAACGAGGCACAGATCAGAAAACATGCCAACAGCATCTTGCCCATGGTAGCCAAAGGCCCATATGAGAAAGGCAAGTTCAATATAAGGCCGAATTGTTTCATGACGTCCCCCATTATTTCCCTATCAAATGTATATCTTTCCCTAGAAAGCAATGCTGGAACAGTTGAGATTTTGAAAAACATCTCACTTGACGTGTCGGCAGGTGAAAGTTTGGGGTTAATTGGCCCTTCTGGTTCGGGAAAATCCTCACTCCTCATGCTTCTTGGTGGGTTAGAGCGCGCCAGCAGTGGGATGGTGAATGTTGCGGGAACGGACCTGTCACGGCAAAGCGAAGATCAACTTGCATTGCTGCGGCGCGATCAAATGGGGATTGTGTTTCAATCGTTCCATTTGATCCCAACGATGACGGCGCTTGAAAATGTGGCAACACCGTTGGAATTGGCGGGGGTGCACGATGCGTTTAGCAAAGCACAAGAGTCCTTGGATGTTGTGGGCCTTGCCCATCGGCATGATCACTATCCAGCGCAGCTGTCAGGGGGTGAACAACAGCGTGTTGCACTTGCCCGCGCAGTTGTTGCACGGCCCAAAATTCTACTGGCCGATGAACCAACAGGCAACCTAGATGGTCCAAACGGAACTGCGATTATGGATTTATTGTTTTCCCTGCGCGACCAATTCGGATCAACCCTAATATTGGTGACGCATGATCCAGTTTTGGCAAATCGCTGTGATCGTACCATTCGCTTGCGCGATGGTATGATGGATCAAGAGGTCTCTCAATGAGCTGGCGCGTCTCTGGCAAAATTGCGCGGCGTGAATTGCGCTCGGGTCTGAGCGGGTTTCGCATACTGATTGCCTGCTTGGCGCTGGGTGTTGCGGCAATTGCTGCGGTCGGCACCGTGCGCAGTGGCATTCAAGCGGGCCTTGTTTCGGAAGGTGCCGCCCTATTGGGCGGAGACGCAGAGGCCGAATTCACCAATCGCTTTGCAACCGACGATGAACGCGCATGGATGGAAAATCGGGCTGATGCCATTTCGCAGATCGTTGATTTTCGGTCCATGGCTGTCGTCGAACGTGATGGCGTCACAGAACGTGGCCTGACACAAATCAAAGCAATTGATGAATTCTATCCCCTTTATGGGACCCCGAAACTGCAGTCTGGCAACGCATTTGACACAGCTTTTCAACAAACTGGCGCGCACCCACCTGCACTGATGGAGCGTTTGTTGGCAGATCGCCTTGCTCTGAACATTGGTGAGCCGTTCAAACTGGGAACTGCGACGTTCCAATTGGCGGATGTCATCACCTACATCCCAGATGGCGCAGGTGACGGTTTTGGCCTTGGGCCGCGAACCATCGTGATGAGCAAAGATTTGGAAAATTCTGGTCTTCTCGCCTCGGGCACTTTGTTTAGCACACAATACAGGATGAAACTGCCCAGTGGCACGAATTTAGACACACTTGCCTCCATGGTGGAAACCGATCTGGCCTCAAGCGGCCTACGCTGGCGTGATGCACGAGAGGCATCGCCAAGCATCGCAGAGTTCGTTGATCGACTGGGGTCGTTTTTGATCCTTGTTGGACTTGCGGGTTTGGCGGTTGGGGGGATTGGCGTTTCCTCAGCCGTGCGCACATATCTGGACCGCAAAACCAGCGTGATCGCGACGCTGCGCAGTATTGGTGCGGATAACGCCACTGTTTTTCAAACCTATTTTTTACAAATCGCTGCATTATCTACAATCGGTATCTTAATCGGCCTTATTCTGGGGATCGGCGCGCCCATTGCTATCGAACCCGTTTTGTCAGCGACGCTTCCCTTTCCCATCACGCTGACCGTCTTTGCACGCCCTATTATTGAGGCCACATTATACGGAGCACTTGCCGCACTGATCTTTACGATTTGGCCGTTGGCGCGTGCGAAAAACATCAAGGCCGCAATTCTGTTTCGCGACGGCGGTGGAACGGCCGCGCGGCTACCCCGCCCGATTTACGTAATCATCACCTTGGGCCTAACGACGATATTGCTTGCCTCTGCCTGCTATTTCACAGGTTCCATCGCTCTGACCCTATGGACCGCAGTGGGTGTGATTGGGGCATTGGCAATTTTGTCAATCGCGGCCATTGCTATTCGCAAACTTGCTCATCGTTTGCAAAGCTGGTCCAAAGGGCGTTCCACGTTACGCTGGGCACTTTGTGCGATTGGCGGCACATCCGAAGGAGCAACTGCGGTCATTTTGTCGATCGGACTGGGTCTTTCGGTCTTGGCTTCAATTGGGCAAATTGATGGAAACCTAAGACAGGCCATTAAACAGGATCTACCGGGCGTTGCGCCGTCATATTTCTTTATCGATATTCAGAAATCCCAAATGCCAGAATTCCGAGAGATATTGAAAGCGGATGAACACGTCAGCGATTTTGAAGAGGCTCCTATGCTGCGCGGGATCGTTTCGACAATCAACGACAAACCCGCCGCCGAGGTTGCAGGGGACCATTGGGTGATCCAAGGGGATCGTGGTCTGACGTATTCCGCCGCCCCTGATGAGGATACAGAAATTACGCAGGGTGAATGGTGGCCTGAGGATTACACAGGCCCGCCCCAAATCAGCTTTGCCGCTGAAGAAGGGGCTGAGATGGGCCTGGAACTGGGCGATAAGATCACCATGAATATTTTGGGCCGTGACATTACGGGCACCATCACGAGTTTCCGAAACGTTGATTTTTCAACCGCTGGGATTGGATTTATCATGACGATGAACCCCTCTGCGCTTGCGGGCGCTCCGCACAGTTTTATCGCAACGGTCTATACCACCCCGGAGCATGAAGCCGCCCTTTTGCACACCTTGGCCGAGGCCTTTCCAAACATCACCGCGATCCGCGTAAAGGACGCCATTGATCGTGTGTCCACAGTCCTAAATTCCATCGCCTCGGCTACTGCATATGGGGCAATGGCGACCTTGCTGACAGGATTTTTGGTGTTGATCGGGTCGGCCGCCTCTGCCCTACACGCGCGCCGCTATGAGGCCGCAATTCTAAAGACATTGGGCGCGACGCGGCATTCCATTTTGACCAGTTTTGCACTACGCGCGGCGATGATGGGTGCGTCGGCGGGCATAGTGGCAATTGGGGCAGGCGCACTTGGCGGATGGGCCGTTACATATTTTGTGATGGAGACTGATTTTTCAGTCATCTGGCCAAACGCCTTCGCGGTTGTTGTTGGGGGCGTTTTAGCGAATGTTTTGGCCAACCTTGCATTTGCAATGCGGGCGTTAAACGCACCCGCGGCACAAATCCTGCGGGCGCGCGAATAGTGTTCCGATGAAATCTGCGGTATACCTGACATCAACCAATCGGCATAAGGGGCAGATATGACCGTCACGTCATCAATTATATTTCTGAACAGCACCGAACAAAGTCAAATCCGCGATCTGCTGCGCAGGACGGCAAAAACCGAAATCATGCCAAGATTCCAAAACTTGTCCGCACAGGACGTCAGCACCAAATCACGCGATGATGATCTGGTGACTAAAGCGGACCTTGCATCAGAAGCGATGATAACCGCGGAATTGCAAAACTTGTTCCCGCATGCTGTCGTCGTTGGTGAGGAGGTTATTTCCAAACATCCATCCCTGCGTACCCAGATGGCCGATCATGAAATTTGTTTCGTGATTGATCCCATTGATGGCACCTGGAATTTTGCAAATGGCATTCCGCTGTTTGGTATCATTCTTTCGGTGTTGCATTTTGGGCGACCAATTTACGGTCTGCTTTATGATCCCGTCATGGATGATTTTATCGAGGCCGATTTGGGACAAAGCACCTGCGATTTCAGCGATGCACAGGATAGGCGCCGTTCGTTGCGAACCGCACAGCCCCGCGCGGCCGAGGATTTGACAGGCTACATACACTTTGGCCTGTTGCCCAAGGAAACCCAATTCACGCTAGCGCCCCATCTACCTAAATTTCGGCGCACGTCTGTGTTGCGCTGTTCATGCCACGAATACCGTATTTTGGCGCAGGGCCATGTGGATTTTTGCCTATCCTCCATTTTAAATCCATGGGATCACGCGGCTGGTGTTTTAACAACACAGCTGGCTGGTGGGGTCTCAAAAATGTTTGATGATCAAGAATACAATGCACGGCTTACTGAAGGGTATTTGTTAAGTGCATCGTCCGAGGAAACATGGAACACCGTCGCCGACATTTTGCGACCCGTCCTATGGAAGGGATGAGGCGCAACCCCGCGCCCCATCCGAATGACTTCATGCGTGTTTTGTTGTCCGCAAATATGGAAGTTTGACGTCAATTTCACCAAACTTTTCACGTGCCTGATCGTCGTTCAGGGTCAGTGCGACAATCACATCTTGGCCCGTTGTCCAATTGGCAGGTGTTGCAATTGGTTGTCCAAATGTTGCCTGCAACCCGTCAAGTGCACGCAAAACTTCTGCGAAATTACGGCCCACTGACATTGGGTATGTCATGATCAACTGCACCTTTTTATCGGGGCTGATGATGAAAACAGAACGCACTGATGCGCTGTCGGCGGCGGTGCGCCCATCAGGCAAATAGGCATCCGCAGGAAGCATGTCGAACTGTTTCGATACAGCTAGGTTTTCATCCGCAATGATTGGAAAAGAGGCTGACGCACCAGAAAACGACTCGATGTCTGCTTTCCAATCTTTATGCTCTTCCACACCATCAACGGATAGGCCAATCACCTTGGTGTTACGCGCGGCCCATTCGTCAGCCAATTGCGCAACTGCCCCAAACTCAGTGGTACAAACGGGTGTATGATCCTTGGGGTGTGAAAACAGAATGGCCCAGCTGTCGCCGATCCAGTCATGAAAAGTGATCTGACCTTGGTCCGTTTCAGCAATAAAATTCGGAACGATGTCGTTGATGCGTAAACCCATTTAGGTGCTCCTCTAATATATTCATGAAAATCTATATATGAGATCACGTGGATAAGTTACACAGGCCTATTGCAATAACTGTATGACAGTGACACTCTGCCGCGTATAATTTGATCAAATTCTTGAGTCGTCAAAAACGACCACTGGATGAAGGAGCATATCATGATCGAGAAACGTCAATTTTACATCAACGGATCTTGGGTGGACCCAAAGGACGGGCGTGATCATCAGGTTATCAACCCATCAACAGAAGAGGCTTGTGCCACAATTTCCCTAGGTGGGCAGGCAGATACAGATGCTGCTGCCGCCGCCGCCAAAGCGGCGCTACCTGCATGGATGGCAACCCCTGTCGAAGATCGGATCGCATTGGTTGGAAAATTACTGGATCTTTACAACACCCGCGCCGCTGATATGGCCGGGGCGATCAGCATGGAAATGGGTGCGCCAATCGACATGGCGACAGGGCAACAAACACCTGCAGGATCATGGCATTTGAAAAACTTTATCCATGCGGCCAAGGGATTTGAATTTGATCGCCCCCTAAATGATCGCGCACCAAACGATCGCATTATTTATGAGGCAGTGGGCGTAGCGGCGTTAATCACGCCATGGAACTGGCCCATGAACCAAGTCACCCTAAAGGTAGGTGCGGCGGCAATCGCGGGATGCACAATGGTTTTGAAACCATCTGAGGAAAGCCCACTAAACGCTATGATTTTCGCCGAATTGATGGACGAGGCGGGATTCCCAGCGGGTGTCTTCAACCTTGTAAACGGGGACGGTGTTGGTGTGGGCAGTCAGCTAAGCGCGCATCCAGATGTGGACATGGTTAGCTTTACTGGATCATCACGCGCTGGTCGTCTGATTTCCAAAAGTGCGGCGGACACACTGAAACGCGTTCACCTTGAACTGGGGGGTAAGGGCGCAAACATTATCTTTGCTGATGCGGATGAAAAGGCCGTCAAACGTGGCGTGCTGCATTGCATGAACAATACTGGTCAATCCTGTAATGCGCCGACGCGTATGTTAGTACAGCGTGATATCTATGATCAGGCCGTCGAAATCGCGGCTGAGACTGCGGCAAAGGTCACCGTTGGCTCCGCAGGCGAAGAGGGGCGCCACATTGGGCCCGTTGTAAACGCCGCACAGTTTGAAAAAATCCAAGGTATGATCGAAAAAGGCATTGAGGAAGGTGCGCGTTTGATCGCGGGCGGCCCAGGACGCCCCGAAGGTATGAACCGCGGCTATTTCATTCGTCCAACTGTTTTTGCCGATTGCAATAACGACATGACCATCATGCGCGAAGAAATCTTTGGCCCGGTTTTATCAATGATGCCATTTGATACCGAGGAAGAGGCCATCGAAATCGCCAACGATACAGTTTACGGCCTGACCAACTATGTTCAGACACAGGATAGCACGCGCGCAAACAGATTGGCGCGCGCCTTGCGTTCTGGCATGGTGGAAATGAACGGCACATCCCGCGGCGCAGGTGCGCCCTTTGGCGGTATGAAACAGTCGGGCAATGGACGTGAAGGTGGCCTTTGGGGCATCGAGGATTTCTTAGAAGTCAAATCCGTTTCTGGTTGGACACCCGACGCATAAGATAGCATACATTTCAAAATTTTAGAGACGAGAGCGTCAAAATGGGCGCTCTCTTTGTTTAATTTAAATTAAAAATTTGTCGTGACGAGTGACCATCTCCATTGGTCGCCCAAATTGAACAATGTTTGGAACCCTTGGCCCAAATTCGCGCGCAACTGGATGCTGCGCGCGATAAATCAGGTTAGCCTTTCATTATCCGTCTTTGCGGATCACTTCGTTTTTGGGATCATATGGGCTGTCGCATGTGATGACGGCGTCCCATAGTTTATCCTGCATCTTCACCTTAAGCTTTTGGCCCTCAACCGCGACATCAGTCCGGACATATCCCATGCCGATGGATTGATCGAACGCCACCGAATATCCGCCTGATGTCAAACGCCCAACGCGTGTTCCATCCTCAAGATAAAGCGCCTCGCGCCCCCATGGATCGGCATCATCTGGGCCATCAATCAGCACAGTGATACATTTGCTACGAACCCCAATCGCCTTAAGCTCGGCCTTGCCGTGGAACTCTTTGTTCATGTCGATAAAGCGGGGCAAATCCGCCTCAAGTGGTGTGGCATCGCGACCCAATTCGTTGCCAAAGGCACGGTAAGATTTTTCCTGACGCAGCCAGTTTTGCGCACGCGCACCGACAAGTTTCATGTCGTGCTTCGCACCTGCCTCCATCAACAAATCCCAAAGATAGCGTTGCATTTCGATCGGATGGTGCAATTCCCAACCCAATTCACCCGTATAGGCCACACGAATCGCGTTCACGGGGCACATGCCCAATTCAATCTGACGCGCTGATAACCAGGGGAAGCGTTTATTCGAAAGCGCAGTGTCGGGATCAGCATCCTTGATCACCTCTTTCAACACATCACGCGACTTTGGACCTGCGATGGCAAATACGCCCCATTGTGATGTGACATCCTGCACGGACATATATCCGAATTCTGGGATCTTATCCTCGACCGCTTTTTGCAGATAATCGCTGTCATAGGCTTGCCATGCGCCTGCGGACACAAGGTAATATTCGTCCTCTGCAATGCGCACGATGGTAAATTCCGTACGTGTTGTGCCCGCACCTGTCAGCGCATAAGTCAGATTGATACGACCGACTTTGGGCAGTTTATTACAGGTGAACCAATCCAAGAATTGAGTGGCGCCTGGGCCCTTTAGCAAATGTTTTGTGAACGCGGTTGCGTCAATCAAACCAACACCTTCTCGAACCGCCTTGGCCTCATCCTTGGCGTATTGCCACCAACCGCCACGGCGGAAACTGCGCGCATCATGATCAAAGCTGTCTGCGGCATCCAAAGGACCGTAATAATTCGGACGTTCCCATCCGTTTACACAACCGAATTGGGCACCCAGTTCTTTTTGACGATCATAGGCAGGGGCCGTGCGCAATGGGCGGCAGGCCTCGCGCTCTTCATCTGGGTGGTGAAGAATGTAGACATGTTCGTAACATTCCTCGTTCTTGCGCGCTGCATACTCGGTCGTCATCCATGACCCGTAGCGTTTCGGATCAAGCGAGGCCATGTCAATTTCTGCTTCACCTTCCACCATCATCTGGGCAAGGTAATATCCTGTGCCCCCCGCTGCGGTGATGCCGAATGAAAACCCTTCGGCCAACCACATGTTGCGCAAACCAGGTGCAGGACCAACCAATGGATTACCATCAGGTGTGTAGCAAATCGGACCGTTATAATCGTCTTTTAGACCCACTTCCTCTGTTGAAGGAATGCGGTGGATCATGGACATATATTCTTCTTCAATCCGTTCCAAATCCAATGGGAACAAATCGGCGCGGAAACTATCTGGCACTCCATATTCAAAACGCGCAGGTGCATTGCGTTCGTATGGACCTAGGATCCAACCGCCACGCTCTTCACGGACGTACCATTTTGCGTCGGCATCGCGCAACACGGGGTGTTCAATATTGCCCGCCTCGCGAAATGCGACCAGCGCGGGATCAGGTTCCGTTACGATAAATTGGTGTTCCACTGGGATCGCCGGAATTTTGATACCCAACAATTTGGCGGTCCGCTGCGCGTGATTGCCTGTCGCTGTCACAACGTGTTCCGCTGTGATCACGGTCTGTTCATCTGATGCGACCAGATTGCCGCCCTTTTCCACCATTTTGGTGACCGTGACACGCCATTCGGATCCTGTCCACTCATAGCCGTCAACTTGCCACTTGCGTTCAATGATGACGCCACGCTGACGCGCGCCTTTGGCCATCGCCATGGTTACATCGGCTGGATTGATATAACCGTCTGTTGGGTGGTAAATCGCACCTTTCAAATCCTCGGTCCGCACCAATGGCCAACGCTCTTTAATTTCCGCGGGTGTCATCCACTCATATGGGACGTCGCATGTTTCAGCCGTTGATGCATAGAGCATGTATTCATCCATGCGTTCCTGAGTTTGCGCCATACGCAGGTTACCCACCACAAAGAAACCCGCATCCAAACCGGTTTCTTCCTCAAGTGTTTTGTAGAAATCGACCGAGTATTTGTGGATGTGGGTTGTCGCATAGGACATGTTAAACAACGGCAACAACCCTGCCGCGTGCCAGGTTGAACCAGAGGTCAACTCATCCCGCTCCAAAAGCATGACATCCTTCCACCCAGCCTTGGCCAAATGATAGGCGATTGATGTTCCAACGGCGCCACCGCCGACAACCAGTGCTTTTACATGAGTTTGCATGAACCCGACTCCTTTGTCGCATAATTAGAAACTCTTTAGCATGTTGATATAATCGTGCGAAACCCAGCCGACCAAAGATCAGCAAAATGCGACGAAGGAGGGGCGTTTAGTATTCAACCCCCTTCTCAAATTCGCGTTGAAAAGCCAGAAACTCATTGGTCTTCCAGATATCGATACCTTCAAAAAACGCAATCATTTGACGTCTGGAATGTTTGCTGGTGATTGCATATCGAAAATCATAACCAAATCCTGCTTCGTACGACAAAACAGTGTCGTCACTGATTTTATCGTTCAGCTCATACCGCATGCCGTTTACGCGAACGACATGCCCTCGGGGCTTTGTATCTGATTCCATCTCACGCACAGATTGCGCAAATGCATCAGCCGCGCTAAACGCATCTGCCTTCATTTTTTCAATACCAGCAAGCGCACCAATTCCCGCTTTCATCGGAGCTAAAAAACCCAATTCAACAACAAATTCCATTGGTCCATTTTGGATAACATACACCTGCCTATCAAACGAGATAGACGCCAACTTCTTTTTTGAGGCCGCCTGCGCATCGGGGTAGAGCGGAATTTTTTGAACGTTTGTTATTTAAAATAAAGTCCTTGTCGAACTTATTGGGATCAATTGGCAGTGGCCATCTCAGTGCTAAAATATGATTGTGTTATATGTTTTAATGCAATCTTAAGATGTAATATGCTTGTCAAAATAAAGCACGGCAAAATTACGCTGATGACAAAACTTGCACGGATTTTGACAAACGATCTCTTTTATCTGCCCGCTCCTGTGCGTATACACTAAAAAAAGGGGATTTTGTTCGACTCAAACGTACGTCGATCAAACGCAACAAGGCAAAGCAGATGGTAGGACTAGCAAGTTTAACAGGATTATTTTCGGCAGATATGGCCATTGATCTGGGAACGGCGAACACGCTGGTCTATGTCAAAGGGCGCGGCGTGATTTTGTCTGAGCCCTCGGTTGTTGCCTACCACGTAAAGGACGGAACCAAAAAGGTGCTTGCCGTGGGTGAGGACGCGAAATTGATGCTGGGACGTACACCCGGCTCGATTGAGGCCATCCGCCCCATGCGCGAAGGTGTCATCGCCGATTTTGACGTCGCCGAAGAGATGATCAAACACTTTATCCGCAAGGTGCATAAACGCTCAACGTTCTACAAACCGAAAATCATCGTTTGCGTGCCACATGGTGCGACACCCGTTGAAAAACGTGCGATCCGCCAATCCGTGTTGTCCGCAGGCGCACGCAAGGCAGGTTTGATCGCCGAACCAATTGCTGCCGCGATTGGTGCGGGCATGCCAATTACCGATCCAACTGGGAACATGGTTGTGGATATTGGCGGCGGGACAACCGAGGTTGCGGTTTTGTCTCTTGGTGACATTGTTTATGCGCGTTCAGTTCGTGTTGGTGGGGATCGCATGGATGAGGCGATCATCAGCTATCTGCGGCGTCAACAAAACCTATTGGTGGGCGAAGCAACAGCAGAGCGTATCAAAACATCCATTGGTACGGCGCGCATGCCCGACGATGGGCGCGGTGCATCCATGATGGTGCGTGGGCGTGATTTGCTAAATGGTGTTCCCAAAGAAACAGAAATCACCCAAGCGCAAGTCGCCGAGGCACTGGCCGAGCCCGTTCAACAGATTTGCGAAGCTGTGATGACCGCGCTTGAGGTGACACCACCCGATTTGGCCGCGGACATTGTTGATCGTGGCGTGATGCTAACAGGTGGCGGGGCGCTATTAAGTGATTTAGACCTTGCACTGCGTGAACAAACGGGGCTTGCCGTATCAATTGCCGAAGAAAGCCTGAATTGCGTTGCGATGGGAACGGGCAAAGCGCTTGAATACGAAAAGCAATTGCGCCACGCTATCGACTACGACAGCTAACGTAACGTTTTCGGATTGAGGGGGCAATTTGGCTCAAAACCGACCCCAAACAAACGACTATCTTTCCCCGCTAAAACAGTTATTGGCGGGCGTTGTTATCCTGTTTCTTATCGTTATTTTCATCGTTTGGCGCATTGATAGCCCACGGGTCGAGCGTTTCCGCGTGATGTTAATGGATCGCTTTTTACCCAATAGTGAATGGGCGATGGCCCCGCTCACACGAACGGTAAATGTGATCCAAGATTTCCAAAGCTACCAATCGCTTTACGATCAAAATCAGCAGTTGCGCCGCGAACTTCAACAAATGAAAAGCTGGAAAGAAGCGGCTTTGCAGTTGGAACAAGAAAATGCGCGATTGCTGGACTTAAACAAACTGCAACTTGATGCACAGCTGACGTGGATCAGTGGGATTGTGCGCACCGACAGCGGTTCACCTTTTCGTCAATCGGTGTTGTTGAACGTCGGCGGCCAAGATGGCATCCAAAACGGTTGGGCCGCGATGGACGGACTGGGCCTTGTTGGACGGATTGCAGGTGTCGGTGAACGCACATCACGTGTTATTTTATTGACAGATCCATATAGTCAAATCCCCGCCGTCATTCAGCCATCTCGCGAAAACGCGTTGGTCGTGGGCGACAATACATCTGATCCACTGGTCGATTTCATTGAAAATGCTGATTTGGTCCGCGCAGGGGACCGCATTGTGACATCTGGAAATGGTGGTGTGCTGCCCCCTGGATTGTTGATCGGCCAATTGGTTGTTGACCCAAATGGGCGTCTTAGGGCGCGACTATCGGCAGATTACGAACGTTTGGAATATCTGCGTGTGCTGCGCGATTACAGTGTTGTGGAAATATCTGATACACAAAATGTCCTGATGTCTGTCGAGGACCTGCAACACCAACAAGCAGAAGAACCGAAAGATGAGTGATCGTGGTTATAACACGTGGGTGTATCGCATCAGCTTTGTGTTCCTTGGCTTAGCACTCATCGTGTTGCAGCTCTTGCCGTTGCAAACAATTCCGCAAACATGGGCGGGACCAGATGTGATGATGTGCCTTGTTTTTGCATGGAGCGTGCGACGGCCCGATTATGTGCCGACACTTCTGATCGCTGCGGTGATCCTACTCGAAGATTTTCTGATACAGCGTCCGCCCGGTCTACACGCAGCATTGATTGTGGGGACAAGTTTTTGGTTAAAATCCAAGGCAAACACAGCAGACGACCAAACGATAACGGGTGAAATTGTACAAATAACAATCGCCGTTTTGGGCGTACTGTTGGCAACCCGTCTGATGCTCGCCCTCGCGTTGCTCCCTCTACCGTCTCTGTCAGTGCACTTTGCACAGGCGCTTAGCACGATTATATTTTATCCAGTAATGGCACTGACTTCTGCCTTTGTTCTAAACGTAAAACCCATCAAACAATCCGAACCCTAAGCAACCATGAAACCAACCACCAAATCACAGCAAAAAATTTGGCAACGGTTTTCCCGCCGCTCTTTGCTGATTGGAGGCGTTCAATTGGGATTTGCGGGTTTGCTGGGTCTGCGCATGCGGCAATTACAGATCAAAGAGGCCGATCAATTCAGACTGCTGGCAGAAGAAAACAGAATTAACGTTCGCCTTATTCCGCCAGAACGAGGAGAAATTTATGATTTAAATGGCTTTGTTCTTGCCGAGAACGAGCCGACCTATCGGATCACCATTGTCCAAGAAGACGCAGGTGACGTCGACAAAGTTCTGGAAAAAATCCGCCTTTTGATCGAATTGAGTGACGATGATATTGCGCGTGCCCGCTCGGAAATGAAACGGTCGGCACCCTTTCTGCCCGTCACACTGCGCGACCGCGTCACGCGCGCAGAAATAGAACGTGTTGCCGAAAACGCGCCGAGTTTGCCGGGGATCACACCCGAGGTTGGATTGTCGCGTATCTATCCCTTAAATGACATATTTTCGCATGTTGTCGGCTATGTCGGACCTGTCAGTAGCCGTGATTTGGAACGGCGTCAGGATGATGATCCACTTTTACGCATACCACGGTTTCAGATCGGCAAAGTTGGGATTGAGTCAAAATTGGAAAATGGTCTGCGCGGACGTGCAGGTGCGCGCCAAGTTGAGGTAAATGCCGTTGGCCGAGTGATGCGTGAATTGGATCGTCGCGAAGGAACAGCAGGTCAAAAACTGCAACTGACCGTGGACGCCAATCTGCAATCATATATCAAAGCGCGTTTGGGCGAAGAAAGTGCCTCTGTCGTTGTGATGGATTGTAAAACAGGGGCGCTGCGCGCAATTGCTTCTGCCCCCAGTTATGATCCGAACAAATTTGTGCGCGGCATTTCATACAATGATTATAATGAATTGCGCGATAATGATCACAGGCCACTTGCCTCAAAAACCGTTCAGGATGCCTATCCACCTGGATCGACCTTTAAAATGGTGACCGTGCTGGCTGCACTCGAAAATGGAACAATAACGCCAGAGGACACATTTTTTTGCCCCGGTCATTTGGATGTTTCCAATCGGCGCTTCCATTGCTGGAAAGGGGGCGGGCACGGGAAAGTCGATCTCGTGACGTCGCTGAAAGAAAGCTGTGACGTTTATTACTATGAATTGGCCTTGCAGGTTGGCATTGAACGCATTGCGGATATGGCGCGTCGTTTGGGTCTTGGAGAAAAACATGCGGTTCCAATGTCTGCGGTCAGTTCAGGACTAATCCCGGACAAAGACTGGAAGTTTGCAAATCGCGGGGCGAATTGGCTGATTGGGGATACGGTGGTTGCAGCGATTGGTCAGGGCTATGTGTCCGCCTCTCCGCTTCAACTGGCTGTGATGACCGCGCGTCTGGCCAGTGGTCTGGCACTGGACCCGCAATTAATTCGCGCAGAAAATGGGCAAACCAAGCTCCGAACGGATTTTACAGAGCTGGACATAGATCCAAAGCATTTGAAAATCGTGCGCGATGCAATGTTCTCGGTTACGAATGATCGCAAGGGAACGGCCTATTCATCCCGCATCATCGCGGATAATGCGCGAATGGCTGGAAAAACGGGAACCAGTCAGGTCCGTAATATTTCCGAAGCCGAACGTCGTTCAGGCGTCATTAAAAACGAAGATTTGCCGTGGGAACGGCGCGACCATGCATTATTCGTGAACTTTGCCCCCGCTGACGATCCTGCAATTGCCGTGTGCGTAGTTGTCGAGCATGGCGGTGGCGGATCCGCAGCCGCAGCCCCAATTGCACGTGACATCACACTTCAGGCACTTTACGAGGGGGACCCCCCACTTGATGCCTATCCCCCAAAGGACCGTGAACGGATCGCCAAGCAGCAACGCGAAATTCGCGCAAAAATGCCCGATCTAAACGCAGTACGAAAGGCGCGCGTATGAGTTATTTAGAGTACCGCGTCAAAGCCATCCCAACAGGGTTTCGCAAAATCTTTTTCATGAATTGGGGTTTGGTTCTGTTGTTGGTTGCGGCCGCCGCGATTGGATTTTTGATGCTGTATTCCATTGCGGGCGGACAGTGGGACCCATGGGCCAGCGCGCAAATTAAACGGTTTGGACTTGGCCTCGCGTTGATGTTCGTGGTCGCAATGACCCCCATTTGGTTTTGGCGCAATGTGTCGGTTGTCGCCTACATCGGTTCACTCATCCTTTTGATCGTTGTGGCCTATTTCGGATCCGTTGGGATGGGTGCACAGCGCTGGATCGATCTTGGTTTCATGCGCCTGCAGCCTTCTGAAGTGTGCAAGGTAACCTTAGTTATGGTGCTTGCCGCCTATTACGATTGGCTGCCTGCTGAGCGTGTTTCAAACCCCATATGGGTTATTTTCCCAATTATTTTGATTTTGATCCCCGTTGGCATGGTTGTCACCCAGCCCGATTTGGGCACCTCGCTCTTATTGTTGTTTGGGGGTGGTGCTATGATGTTTTTGGCAGGCGTCCACTGGGCCTATTTCGCCTCAGTCATCGCAATGGGTGCGGGTGGCATTGTCGCGATTTTTCAAAGCCGCGGACAAACATGGCAATTGCTAAACGACTATCAGTATCGTCGGATCGACACATTCTTGGACCCTGCATCCGATCCGTTGGGCGCAGGCTATCACATCACCCAGTCAAAAATTGCCCTTGGTTCGGGCGGCTGGGCTGGGCGTGGTTTAATGCAAGGCACGCAGACGCGTCTGAATTTCCTTCCAGAAAAACATACCGATTTCATTTTCACGACACTGGCCGAAGAATTGGGTTTCATTGGGGGCATGTCTTTATTGGTCATTTATCTCCTGATCCTTGCGTTTTGTTGGATTTCAGCTGCGCAAAATAAGGATCGTTTTTCAACTCTGTTGATCATGGGTGTCGGTGTTACGTTCTTTTTGTTTTTTGCTGTGAACATGTCCATGGTCATGGGACTTGCCCCTGTCGTGGGCGTGCCCCTGCCCCTTGTTAGTTATGGGGGATCTGCCATGTTGGTTCTTATGGGGGCATTTGGATTGGTCCAATCTGCCCATGTCCACCGTCCTAGAGGAGTACTAAGGTGACGCTAAACGTTTTGTTCGCCGCGATTTCCGAACGCTATGACCAATATTTTGCCCCCCTTACCGCAGCGTTTGAAAAGGCGGGTTTGGGTATCAACCTATCCGACACACATCAACCTGATGTGGTCGACTACATCGTTTATGCGCCAAACAGTCCTGTTCAGGATTTTACGCCCTACACAAGATGCAAGGCGGTTTTGAACCTATGGGCGGGGGTTGAGGCGGTTGTGAATAACCCCACATTGAAGGTGCCCTTGACACGGATGGTTGATCACGGATTGACGCGGGGGATGGTGGAATGGGTCACCGCACAGACCCTGCGTCATCATTTAAATTTGGATTTATTCATTCACGGACAGTCGGGCGAATGGTTGGACCATCATACAGCCCCCTTGGCCCAAGATCGCACTGTGTGCATGTTGGGTTTGGGTGAATTGGGTCGTGTTTGTGCCGAAACGCTGCGGGATATGGGATTTCATATGCGCGGGTGGGCCCGCAGCGAAAAAACAATCTCTGGCGTCAAATCTTATCATGGTGAGGATGGCTTAAAGGACGCGCTTAGCGGGTCTGACATCGTTATCCTGCTGCTGCCTGATACACCCGCGACTGAAAACATTTTGAATGCACAAACGCTGTCATACCTTAATAAAGGTGCCTATGTCATTAACCCTGGTCGCGGCCCGTTGATTGACGATCAGGCGTTGATAGCGGCACTTGATAGCGGACAATTGGCCCACGCAACATTGGATGTGTTTCGCACCGAACCGTTGCCCACAACCGATCCCTATTGGGCGCATCCCAAGGTGACGGTGGTGCCCCATCGCGCCTCAGAAACGCGGGCATCAACCTCGGCCGCGGTGATTGCCGAAAACATTCGCCGCAATGAGGCGGGTGAACCGTTGTTGCATCTGGTGGATCGCACGGCGGGGTATTAACCACCCTGCGATCAACAGATCATTCTGCCGCTATATTCGCCGCCTCTACCCGAACGGCGCTGTATTTGAATTCAGGGATCTTCCCATAGGGGTCCAAGGCAGGGTTTGTGAGAATATTTGCCGCCGCTTCGACATAGGCGAAGGGAAGGAATACCATATCCTCGGCCACCGCGCGATCTGCACGCGCCATGACAACCACTGAACCACGCTTAGTGCTTAGGCGCACATGCGCACCTGGTTCAACACCCAGTTTCGCAAGCGTTTTTGGATGTAGCGAACAGTTTGCCTCAGGCTCGACCGCATCCAAAACGCTGGCCCGACGTGTCATGGACCCTGTGTGCCAATGTTCCAATTGACGCCCTGTGGTCAGGATCATTGGATAATCCGCGTCGGGTTTATCATCTGGTGCAATGATCGAAGCAGGTGTAAATTTTGCCCGTCCCTCTGTCCGTGGGAAACCATCGCCAAATACAATTGGTTGACCCGGATCCGTTGGAGAAAGCGATGGATAGGTCACCGCATTTTCAGACATCAAACGATCCCATGTGATGTTGTTGAGCGATTTCATGTTCAACTTCATCTCGGCAAAGACATCTGCAGGGCTTTCATAAGTCCAGTTCAGTCCCAATCGTTGCGCAAGCGCGACTTCGATCCACCAATCTTCGCGCGCCTCACCTGGGGGTGAGACCGCGGGGCGGCCCATCTGAACCTGACGATTCGTGTTGGTCACTGTTCCCGATTTTTCATAGAAGGCGGATGAGGGCAGGATCACATCCGCATAGTTTGCGGTTTCCGTCAGGAAAATATCCTGAACAACCAGATGCGAAAGCTTGGCCAATGCATCACGTGCGTGTTCCACATCTGGATCGGACATGGCGGGGTTTTCACCCAAAATATACATGCCGTTGATAGTGCCATCATGCACCGCGTCCATGATTTCAGTAACGGTCAAACCCCTTTCATTTGAAAAGTCGCCCGAATCCCAAACCTCGGTAAACGCACTGCGCACGCCATCATCCATGACAGATTGGTAATCAGGCAGGAACATCGGGATCAGACCCGCGTCAGAGGCACCCTGAACATTGTTTTGCCCACGCAATGGATGCAGACCCGCACCAGGTTTGCCAACGTTCCCCGTCATCAGGGCCAATGAAATAAGACAACGACTATTGTCCGTGCCGTGAATGTGCTGAGAAACACCCATGCCCCAGAAAATCATACCCGCCTTGCCGTTCGCAAAGGTGCGGGCGGCGGCGCGCAATTCCGCGGCAGGGATGCCACAGATATCTTCCATCGCTTCTGGGGTGAACTGCGCCAGATGCGCTTTTTCGGCTTCCCAGTTTTCGGTGAATTGGTCGATATAGGCCTGATCGTACAATCCCTCTTCTACGATCACATGCATGATTGCGTTTAACATCGACACATCTGCACCTGGACGGAATTGCAACATATGGGTTGCAAACCGCTTCATCGCGGTGCCGCGGGGGTCCATAATGATCAGCTTGCCGCCGCGTTTGGTGAACTGTTTGAAATAGGTCGCCGCAACAGGATGGTTTTCCGTTGGGTTTGCGCCAATCACGATGGCCACATCCGCATTTTCAATTTGATTGAAGGTTGCCGTAACCGCGCCCGATCCAACATTTTCCATCAGCGCCGCAACAGATGAGGCGTGACACAAACGGGTACAGTGGTCGACGTTATTGTGTCCAAATCCCTGACGGATCATTTTTTGGAACAAATAAGCCTCTTCGTTGGAACACTTGGCGGAACCGAATCCCGCAACGCTGCGTCCACCCTGTTCATCGCGCAATTTCGCCAAACCACGTGCGGCAAAATCCAATGCCTCGTCCCAAGACGCCTCTCGGAACACCTCTTGCCAATTGGCGGGGTCAACGTTCAATCCCTTGGCAGGTGCATCATCACGTCGGATCAAGGGTTTAGTTAGGCGATGAGGATGGTGGATATAGTCGTAACCAAAACGACCCTTGACGCACAAACGACCCTCATTCGCGGGACCATTGATGCCTTCGACGTGCTTAATTTTGCCATCCTTGACCTTTAGGCTGACTTGACAGCCAACACCGCAGAAGGGGCAGATGGATTTCACCTCTTCGTCAAAATCTTTGCTATCGCCCACCTGTTGATCATCCAGCACACTCGAAGGCATCAGGGCGCCTGTTGGACATGCCTGCACACATTCGCCACAGGCGACACAAGTGCTTTCGCCCATTGGGTCCGCGAAATCAAATGTGGGATAGGCATCATGCCCACGACCTGCCATGCCAATCACGTCATTAACCTGAACTTCGCGACAGGCACGGACGCACAAACCGCATTGAATGCAAGCATCCAAATTCACGCGCATCGCAACATGGCTGTCATCCAACAGTGGGATGCGATCGGCCTCAAGCGTCGGAAAACGGCTTTCTTCAACCTCATTTGCATCGGCCATATCCCAAAAATGCGATGCACCATCATGGGCAACATCGCGTTCAGGCTGATCCGCCATCAACAGTTCGACAACCATGCGGCGTGCCTGTTTTGATCGTTTGTTTTGGGTATGCACAACCATGCCTTCGAACGGTTCGCGGATACATGAGGCGGCCAAGGTGCGCTCGCCCTCAATCTCGACCATACAGGCACGGCAGTTCCCATCGGGGCGATACCCAGGTGCAGGTTTGTGACACAAATGCGGAAGAACCAAACCGCGGCCGTTGGCCACTTCCCAAATGGTCATACCACGTTCGGCTTCGACCTCTTGGCCATCTAACTGAAAACGGATTTTGTCTGACATCGTGTCCTCCTGCTTCACCGCAGGTTACACCATTCTTTTATCGGAATCAGAGGGCCAATCCCGACACTCAAAGGCGCATTTTCGCCAATCCGTTTCCGATCAGGAAAATTCGGCCACGATAGATGACAGTCCCTTGGCAAGTTTCAAACAGCTTGTTAGGTGTTAGAACAAATTCAGGGGCGCTTATGTCGGTCATCACATTCATCCGTCACGGTCAGGCAAATTCATCTGCAACAACAGAGGAAGGCTATGACAATCTTAGCGATTTGGGCAAAACCCAGGCGCGCTGGCTGGGTGAACACCTGCGCCATTGCAAGGTGACATATGATGCCGTCTATACGGGCACCTTGGACCGTCAGATCGACACCGAGGCGTTGTTGGATTTGTATGATAGCCCCGATCCAATCCAAGATCCGCGTTTGAACGAATTTCGCTATTACGACCTAATCGCGGCAATGGAAAAACAGTTTGACCTAAAACCCCCGCTTGAGGGGACAGGGTTCATTAACCATTTTCTAAATACGTTCACCAAATGGAAATTGGGCGAATTACAAGATGTTCCCGAAACATGGGACACCTATGAAAATCGCGTTTGGACCATGATGGAGGATATGCGCCACAGTGGCCAAAACGTGCTGGCCGTTACCTCGGGCGGCGTGATCGGAATGGCGGCGGCGCATGCGCTAAACCTAGATGTCAGATCATTGGTGAAAGTGTTGCTAGAGGGCATGAACACGGGCGTCAGCCGTTTTCAATACTTACATGGTGAATACCATCTGATGCAATTCAACACTCTTCCGCATTTAGAGAATGCGGACCGCGTTGATGCACGTACATACTATTAATCATTGATTGATTTGGAGACTATCATGACACATCTTTGGGTCCGCGCGGAACAACGTGAAAACGAAGATCGCGTTGGATTAACACCAGACGGGGCACGCAAATTGATCGAAAAGGGTATTCAAGTTTCGGTCGAAGACAGCCAATCACGCATTGTTCCCATCGCAAATTATGCAGATGCTGGATGTGATATCGTGGGTGAAAACACCTGGCCCGATGCCCCAAACGACGCTATTATTTTTGGGCTAAAGGAATTGCCCGAAGATGGTACACCCCTGATCCATCGACACATAATGTTTGGTCATGCGTTCAAGGGACAGCATTCTGGCAAGGCACTGTTGCAGCGGTTTCAGGCGGGTGGCGGCACGCTTTATGATCTTGAATATCTGACGGATGCCACAGGACGTCGCGTTGCGGCCTTTGGGTATTGGGCGGGCTATGCGGGTGCGGCCGTATCCGTCATCGCATGGCTGGCACAACAACGGGGCGAAACCTGTGGTCCAGTTTCCGCATATCCAAACAAAGATGCCTTATCGCGCGACCTACATCACGCGATGCAGGGTGTTTCCGCATCACCGAATGCGATTGTGATTGGCGCACTGGGGCGTGTGGGAACAGGCGCATCTGATCTGTGTGAACACCTCAACATTCCTGTCACAAAATGGGATATGGCCGAAACCGCAAATGGAGGGCCGTTTCCTGAAATTTTGGATCACACGTTCTTTTTCAGTTGCATTTTGGCGCGACCGGGCACCCCTGTTTTCGTTCCAAAATCTGCGCTGAGCGCCAAACGTAACCTTTCGGTTATTGGGGACATCGCATGTGATCCTGACAGTGATTATAATCCAATCCCTGTCTATGATCGGGCAACATCATGGGCCCAGCCCGCGATGCGTGTTGCCGATGATCCAATCCTAGACGTCATGGCAATTGATAATTTGCCATCTCTGCTCCCTCTTGAAAGTTCGATTGATTTTGCAAATCAACTCTTGCCAACCTTGGAAACAGTTGATGATCTAGGCGCACCCGTGTGGTCACGGGCCAATGATATTTTCCAAACCCATGTAAGCGAGGTTTAAAATGACAATTCACTGGTGTGGCACAGGCCTGTCTGCAATTCCGGGTTTACGTGCGTTGATCGAAGACGGTTTAGATGTGAAAGTTTGGAACCGAACCGCGTCCAAGGCGCAAGAGGCCATTGGTGATTTAACCGACAACATCGCGGCGTATGATATGGACGCTCTGAGTAATGAATTGTCCGCAGGCGATGTCGTTGTTTCCATGCTGCCTGGAGATCACCACGCTCCACTGGCAAAATGCGCCATTGCAAATCGCGCACATTTCGTCAGTTCGTCCTACATTGCGCCGGAAATGCGTGATCTGGATCGTGCTGCCAAAGAAGCAGGCGTTTGTTTGGTCAATGAAATTGGGTTGGACCCAGGCATTGATCACCTAATGGCGCATAAGTTGGTTGAACTATACCGTAAATCGGATGCATTTGACCCTGCAAATGAACTTGGCTTTATTTCCTACTGCGGTGGTATCCCAAAGGTTCCAAACCCCTTTCGATACAAATTTAGCTGGTCCCCATTGGGCGTGCTAAAGGCGCTGCGCTCTCCGTCAAAATCCATAAAATTTGGTGTGGAATTTTCTGTGGATCGCCCATGGGACGCGATCAGTTCGTATGAGGCCCCTTTGCCAACGCCCGAAACATTCGAGGTTTATCCAAACCGCGACAGTCTACCGTTTATGGCGCAGTATCATTTTGACCCTGAATGGAATGTGCGCGAATTTGTGCGCGGAACCTTGCGCCTGAATGGGTGGGCGGACGCGTGGGCCGACGTATTTTCCGAAATTGAAACCTTGTCGGGTGAAGCAGGCGACACACGATTAAAGGAAATGTCAGATCAGTTTTGGGCCGAAAACGCCTATGGCAAAAATGACCCAGATCGCGTTGTTTTATGTGTTTCGCTTCAGGCGGAACAGAACGGCAAAACCGTATGGCATCAAACCTATGCAATGGATGCATGGGGAACTGAGGCATCAACCGCGATGGCGCGATTGGTGTCCAAACCCGTCAGTTTTGGGATTAAAGCCGTTTTGGCAAACCAAATCCCAACGGGGGTTACCGCCGCCCCAGATGATCCAAAATTGGTGGATGCATGGCTGTCGGAAATCGCGAAATTGGCACAACATCTGGAAATCGTTGATCACACAGCCTAGCCCAAGGCATAGGCCGCAGGATCATTTAGATTGATCAACTACACCTTTCACGGAAGTTGAAAGTTTTTGATTGAGTAACCAATGCACGTGCAAGGGTAAGACATGTTTTTTTCTAAAGTAGTTCCAGAGACTTGGAGTCTGATTACAACGTTCATCGCCGATATTTTAGACGAACTTTACGATCATGGGCTGGCCCATGAAACAACCGCAAAACTATTTACTGGGCACAATATCGAAGGACTAAAGGCGGTTCAAAAATCCCACTGGGAACTGACGTTCAAAAATGGATTTGACACGTCATAAGAAGAGCGCGCCTACCGCATCGGGCATTCCCAGGCGGAAATCGGACTGGCGCCAAATATTTTCACGGACAGTTATGGCTTCATGATGCAACACTTGGTTCAGCGCATCTTGACCTCTGGAATGTTGACTAAGCATTCTGTTTGCGCCGAAAAAATGCAGTAAATCACCCATGTCATCTTCCGCGACCTGTCGCGCGTTTTAGATATCTATTATCAGGTATTGGAAGAGTGCCGCATTGAGGCCTCGCAATATGCTTTGGACCAGTCGCGCGAATTTTCGCACCGAATGTTACTTGTGTCCGATGATGTGCAATCTGTTGCCACAGCTGTTGATCAGGCGGACAGTTCGATCAGCAATATTTCCAAGAACGTGGACGAAAGCTCGAACTAGGCGCGTGCCGCCTCTGATCGCGCCGACAGCGCGGCAGAGTCCATGCAGTCCGTTGCGACAGCGTCGAAAGAGATCGGATCATTCCTGTCGATCATCACGGAAATCGCAGATAAAACAAAGCTGTTGGCCGTTAAAGCGGCAATCGAAGCGGCCCGCGCGGGCGAGGCGGACAAAGGCTTCACTGTGGTTGCCTATGAAGTGCGTCAACTGGCCGAAGGCATCTAAAGCGGTGCCCGCGATGTGTCAATGAAGGTCGAAGAAATTCTACGTTCTGTCGGTGGATTGCAGCGCACAATTGAATTTGTATGCGAAAGTTTTCAACACGCGCTTTGCGCATCTGACCACATCGTAACAGCGGTGCATCAACAAAGTAATGCATCCCGCGACATGAGCGATCGCATGCGCACATTGAACAGCGGATTGGATCGACATTTGGATGATTTGAAACAGTTGATGGACCACATGCAACTGACGATCAAAAAATAAGATAACGCGTTGATCCAGAACCAGTCACGCACCGTATACAATCTATGGGTATGATTGGGATACAGACTTTGCAAAAGGATCACTCGCTAAATTCGGCGATGGGTGATAGAGTCGTATCAGAAGACCTAAAAGACAAAGCTGATCCAGTGACTACCAAGACCGCCGATCAATGGGGTTCATACCTCGAGGCGATAAAATCAACACACGATGTTGCAGCGTTCGAAGCTCTATTCGGACATTTTGCACCTCGTATAAAATCCTTCCTTCTTAAGTCGGGAGCAGACGCAAATTTGGCCGAAGAATGCGCACAAGAAGTTATGGTAACCGTTTGGAACAAAGCACATCTCTTTGATCCAACCCGTGCCAGTGCGGCCACCTGGATCTTTACGATTGCACGAAATAAGAAAATTGACGCCCTTCGGAAAGCGTCCCGGCCAGAGCCGGACGAACTCCCTTGGGGACCAGATCACGAACCTGATCAGGCGGATGTGATCGCACTTCAACAGGAAACAGATAGACTGGGTCGCGCACTTGCCGAACTCCCAGAAAAGCAGCGCAAGTTGGTTGAGCGTGCCTATTTTGGCGACCTAAGCCACCGAGAACTTGCAGATGAAACCGGGCTTCCCCTTGGCACAATCAAATCGCGCATTAGATTGGCGTTGGAGAAGCTGAGACACGCAATGAGCTGATAATGACACCGCAACCGATTACACATCATATTGATGACGCACTTTTGATGGCCTATTCGGCAGGCACCCTGCCAGAGGCCTTTTCACTCGCCATCGCGACGCACATTAGTATGTGTGATGAATGCCGGGCAACACTCGAAAGCTTTGACGCAGTCGGCGGACAAGTGATGGAGGATCAATCCCCTGTCACCATGAACGACGATGCATTTGCCAAAACCATGGCGATGGTTGGAAAACAATCGTTCCAACGACCAAAACCCGCAAATGATATCCCCTCTGTCTTGGCGGGATATATTGGTGGGTCACTGGATGATGTTGAATGGCGGTCCCTTGGCGCTGGCATTAAACAAAAAATCATCTTGGCGGGACGCGATGCTACGGCACGATTGCTCTACATCCCTGCGGGACAATCCGCACCCGATCATGGGCATTCAGGTATGGAATTAACCCTTGTCCTGCGTGGCGCGTTTAAGGATGAGTCTGGTCATTACCGTGCGGGTGACATTGAAATCACAGATGACTCGGTTGAACACACCCCTATCGCAGATATAGGCGAAGTTTGCATTTGTTTGGCGGTGACCGAAGCCCCAATCCGCTTTACCAGCATCTTCTACCGTGCTTTGCAGCCGTTCTTTAAAATCTAACGAAGATCCAGTTTTTCAAGGAATTGATCGCGCAGCCTGTGGGTTGTGGCGATCAATCCTTTTGATTGGGGCGTTGGGTTGTTGAACTGAACGGCGTTTCCAATGCGATCACACACAACGCCACCCGCTTCCTCCACCATAAGCACACCTGCCGCCACATCCCATTCCCATGTCGGGCGTAGGGTGATCATCCCATCGAATTTGCCCTCTGCCACTGCGGCCATGCGATAGGCAAGGGATGGGCGATGATGCCGATCAAAGCCGGGTGCCGAGCCATTCAGCCAATTACCAGAGGTCATAACAGCGCGATTTGCCAAAATACGTGCGTTATCAACATGATCTACATCCTGTACCTGCATGCGGGTATCCCCAACAAATGCCCCAGCGCCGCGTACCGCACGATACATGACATTTGTTGCAGGCAGATACACAACGCCGGCAATCACGTGTCCGTTTTCGACAACGGCGATGGAATGCGACCACGTTTTTTCACCCGCCATGAAACTGCGTGTTCCGTCGATGGGATCAATGACAAAACACCTGTCTTTGGTTAAACGTGTGGCATCATCTTGGGTCTCTTCTGATAACCAACCATAGGTTGGCCGTGCGTCCAAAAGCATGTCGAACAAGAGGTCGTTTACGGCCAAATCGGCCTCGGTCACGGGGCCTGCATCCTCGGGTTTGTCCCAATGCTGAAACGATCCACCCCAATAGGTCAGGGCCAATTCGCCTGCCTTGCGTGCCGCCTGTTCCAGTAGGCTGAGATCAGCTACCGGCAAGTGTCATGCCCTCGATCAACAGCGATGGAACAACACGCGACAAATGCGTCCGTGCATCATTTGCGGGAACAATACGTTTCAACATATCACGCAAATTCCCCGCAACAGTCAGTTCGCTCACGGGATAGGCGACTTCACCATTTTCAATCCAAAACCCCGATGCGCCGCGCGAATAATCTCCAGTATTCGGGTTGATCGTCGATCCAATCATCGAAGTGATAAATAGGCCGCGCCCCATATCACGCAAAAGTTCTTCTTTGGTTTTCTGACCTTGGGTCAGCGATACATTCCACGAGGACGGAGAGGGCGCCGAGGATACACCCCGTGTGGCATTGCCTGTGCTTTGCAGGCCCAATTTGCGCGCGCTTGCCAAATCCAATGTCCAGCCCGTCAAAACGCCATCATCCACGATCATACGTTTTGATGTTGCCAATCCTTCCCCATCAAAGGCGCGTGATCCGTTAACGCGCGGACGGTGGGGGTCCTCAATCAATGACAAACCGTTGGGCAAAACCTGTTCACCCAATAAATCCATGGCCCAACTTGATCCACGCGCAATCATTGCGCCATTGGTTGCGGCCAATAGATGTCCGATCAACGAGGACGAAATGCGTTCATCAAAAATGATTGGGTGGCTGCCCGTTTTTGGTTTTTGCGGGTTTAGGCGTTCCACCGCACGCGCACCGGCCTGTGCGCCAATTTCTTCTGGGCTGCGCAGATCGGCCTGAAAAATGCGGGTATCCGCGTCATAATCCCGCTCCATCCCTGTGCCTTCGCCTGCAATCGCAACCGCAGAGGTGGATCGCCCTGTATAGGCCACACCCCCTGCAAACCCATTACTGGTCGCCATGAAAACATCCGATGCGGAATATCCCGCGGCAGCGGAATCCATTTGCGTGACGCCTGTAACCGCCATTGCGGCGGCTTCGGCGCGGCGCGCATCCTCTTCCAATTCGGCCGCTGTGGGTTCTGGAGTGTCATCGGCCATTTCCAAATTCAACTTATCGTGCGCTTGGGATAGCTCTGATGCGTCTGCCAACCCTGTATAGGGATCCTCTGGCGCCTCTTTGGCCATGGCAACGGCACGTTCTGCCATGGTTGCGATTGTATCGGGACGCACATCTGATCCCGAAACAATGGCGCTGCGCTGCCCAATAAAGACACGCAAACCAATATCGACCCCTTCTGAACGTTCGGCGTGTTCTAACGCGCCATTGCGCACATCAATTGAAACAGAGGTGCCTTGGGCCGCGACGGCATCCGCCTGATCTGCGCCCGCTGCCTTGGCAGCATTTAGCATATGTTGGGTCAAATCAGATAGGGAATTTGGGGTTCGGGTCATGGCATCCTCATTATCACTGGCCAAGAGGTAATGTTTCACCCCTGCGAAAGCAAGCAGTCACGCTTGGGTTTTTCGAATGATCAAAACCCCGTTGGTGATCATGCGCTAAAAACACCACTCCGTTTTTGTGCTTTTCATTCTGGGAAAATTCGCGAAGTGTTGAGAAAACGCATGAGGACAGAAATGGAAAAAGTTGCACTTATCACAGGGGCCGCGCGCGGCATCGGCAAAGCAACCGCCGAATTATTTTTGGAAAATGGATATCATGCAATCCTGCTTGATCGGGATGAAGAGGCCTTGATGGAAACACATCAGGCGTTGGAAAACACCAGCGCGTATTTGTACGATGTGTCAAACCCACAAGCAGGCGGTGAAATTGCCGCGCGTATTTTATCCGAACACGGGCGATTGGACGCTTTGGTCAATAATGCAGGGGTCGCGGATTTTGGTCCGATTGAGGAGCATGATCAATCCAAATGGCGCCGCGTGATGGAAACCAATTTGGACGGTGTCTTTTACATGACACAGGCCCTGACCCCGATGTTAAAAGAAACCCAAGGGGCAATTTTGAACATAGCGTCAATCTCGGGACTGCGCGCTTCGACCTTGCGAGTGGCCTATGGCACGTCCAAGGCCGCCGTTGCGCATTTGACCAAGCAGCAGGCCTGTGAATTGGGCGAATACGGAATACGCGTGAACTGTGTCGCGCCGGGTCCCGTGAAAACTAAACTGTCGATTGCCGTTCATACGCCCGAAATCATTCAGGCCTACCACGATGCTGTACCGCTTAACCGCTATGGCGGCGAACGGGAATTAGCAGAGGTGATTTATTTCCTCTGCTCGCCCAAGGCGTCCTATGTCACAGGACAGGTTGTGGCGGTTGATGGCGGGTTTGAGGCGACAGGCGTGGGCCTGCCCGCCCTGCGTGATTGACGCCTTAGCGCATGCGTTGACCGTTGACGTAAACGCCCCCGTTGGAACGCACTTCAACTTCAGATGTCAATTCGTCTTCACCCGTGGCAACAAACCCCATGCCCAATCCCATGCGGATCGGCATCAATTGATCAGGTTGTAACAATCCTGCCTCGATCAATTGATCAAAGACGGAATTCAATCCGCTCACCACAATGCTTGCTTCGCCCTCGGGGCGGGGCATGCCATCAAAGGTTTGCAGATCGTTCATATCAAAGGTGAAATCACCCGATCCTTTTGCCACAGCACCAAGCGCAGACACCAACAGCTCATTCAAACCAAGGCTTTCGATAGAGCCAAACTGTGTAGGGTCCTGTTCCATCAATTCTTCGATATTGGGATCGATCAAATCTCGGTCCAAACGGACACCTGCACTTAGATCCACAATCAAATCAATGGGTGCGCGATCCAACTGACCTGTGGGATCAAACATCGCCCAGATCGTGTCCGAAATCCCCAGACCCAGATATTCCATACCAATATGCACCTGCTGCACCTCTGGTGCGGCGGCAAGTGGGATATCAATGTCATAGGCAATTTTTTCAATACCGCCCGACAGGGGCAGCGGAATTTCCGCAGGAACAAAAGCGTTAAAGGCAATATCGTTGATGTCGGCGCTGACGGAGGCATTCCCATTGTCAATGTTCATATTGGACGCGGATTTATCAGCGACAAAGCTGATATCAAACACTTCGCCCTCGGCCTTACCATCCATTTTAAATTCCATCCCGTCCAAGGATGATGTGGCACGCAAACCCCCGCCCGCCTTTAACTCGGCCAAAATTTGATCGGGTGTGCCATTGAAATTAACGGTTTGGAACGCCTCGCTCATCAGGCCCCGCATCCTGGCCGAGGCCGTCAGATCAACATCCTCGGCAGGGGCGACGATTGTCATATCAAAGGCCATTTCCCCCAAGGATTGAACAGATTGTTGATGCCCATTGCCCATGTACATCATGTTCGATGTGGCGTCATTCATGCTGAGAACAAATTCAACGGTCGCCTCAGCCGGATCATAATCAGGCGCGATCAATTCGATCAATTTGACCTCTGCACGTGCGATGTCCCAGGTTTGGATCAATGTATCCTCAACCTCGGAATAAACGCCCATATCGCCGCGTACCGAATAGCCCAAGCGCGCGGTCACGTCGTCTTGGCCGGCAACTTTCACAACGATTTCTTGGTAATCAGGTTGTTCAACATAAACTTTGCCACCCTTTTCCAACAGGGACCAACCCTCCATCGACACGATAACAGTTTCGTCGGTATCAGGAATATCAAACGTAAAACGCACGTTTGAAATGTTCAGGTTGTCACCATCCCGTGTGGCCAGCGCGGTAATGGAACCTCCTGCCTCTTCGATCATATCAATAGTCTGTACCCACACGCGATCTGCCGTTAAATCGGCAACTGCGACTGATGCATCAAATAACCCAACCAACAGTGCGGTATATGAAATTGATCGTTGAAACATAAAACACCCTTCCTTCGTAGTTGAATCAAATTTGTGGCAGTTCATCGCATTGTTCAAGGGGTTGCATGGTTTTCCCGCCCTGTGCCATGGTCGGCACAGCCATATTGACCAAGGATAGTGCAATGGATTTATCAGGAAAAACCGTTTTGATCACAGGCGCCAGTCGTGGGATTGGCGAGGCAAGCGTTGCGGAATTTGCAGCAGCGGGCGCCAAAGTTGTGTTGACCGCTCGGTCAAAGACCGAGATTGATCGCATCGCCGCCCTCTATGGCGATCAGGTACTGGCGATTGCGGGGGATATCGCGGACCCTGCATTTGTGACGGCCCTGATTGATCAAACCGTTGCGCATTTTGGGGCTATCGATGTTGTCATCAACAATGCCGCGGCCCTACATCCCATTGCGCGGGTCGAGGATGCGGATATCGACGCTTGGTCAAAATTGATCGACATTAATGTCAAAGGGGTGTTTTACGCGGCCAAAGCGGCCCTGCCCCATATGATGAAATCGGGCGAGGGTATCATCTTGACCGTTAGTTCAGGGGCCGCGCATAACCCATTAGAAGGGTGGAGCGCCTATTGCGCATCAAAAGCGGCGGCGGCCATGATGACCCGCAGTTTGCATTTGGAGTATGGCTGGCATGGAATTTCATCTATGGGTCTATCGCCTGGAACCGTTGCCACGCAGATGCAGCGTGATATCAAGGCTAGCGGCATGAACCCCGTGAGTGAATTGGACTGGAGCGATCATGTCCCCCCCACTTGGCCCGCCAAGGCGATGGTGTATATGTGTGAAAACGCGAAAAAATTTGCGGGACAGGAATTGGCGCTACGCGATCCCGACCTGCGCAAAGCAATAGGTGTTGCATGATCAATGTCGATAAAACCAATCCTGTCTGGGTTGCAACCCTGGACAGACCGGATAAGGCAAATGCCCTGACCGAACAAATGTTGATCGATTTGCGCGACACCGCCCGCGATGCGAAAGACGCAAGTGGTTTGATCCTGACGGGCGAAGGTAGGGTTTTTTCCGCAGGGGCCGATTTGGATGCGGCGCGCGCCGGCCTCGCCACCTCACCCTTGTGGGAGGAATTGTCAAGTGCCATCGCTGATCTGCCCTGTATGAGTATTGCCGCCCTAAACGGCACGCTTGCAGGTGGTGCAATGGGCATGGCACTGGCCTGCGATATGCGGATTGCAGTGGCAAGTGCAAAATTCTTTTACCCCGTGATGAAGCTTGGCTATCTGCCCCAACCCAGCGACCCGATGCGAATGCGCGCCCTAATCGGTACTGCACGCGCCAAGATGATCCTGTTGGGTGGGCAGAAAATTTTTGCGGATGAGGCGCTATCCTTTGGCCTGATTGATCGCATCGTTGATCCTGCTGATCTGCTGGATCATGCCCATTCCCTGATGACCGATAGCGCGGCTGCGAACCCAGAACATTGTGCCGCGATTAAGGGGATGATTGAGGCGAATTGATCCCAGTGTTAGATTAGCGTTTCGTTAACTTTCGCACCGACGTGATACCGACGTCATACAGATGTGGAATTTATCGCTTTCGACGCCCGCCTGTGGTTTTTGATAAAAACTGCGGCGGGCGTTTTGCCACCCACCTAAAAAACTTGGCTAGGCGTGGATGCCCACGCAATGCATCCACCGATGCGTAAGATCGGGCAAGCTCTGCCTCACTCAAAGTAGCATGAATTTCTTTGTGACAAATGTGGTGAATTAGGATCGTTGGACCGCCTTTTCCACCCTTAAGTTTTGGGATCAGATGGTGCAAACTTTGCGGTGCATCTGGTGGAATTGGGCGTTCACATAAGGGACACACCGGATCGCTCATCTCAATTGCCTCATTGTCAAACCCCTCATTTTGCTATCAAAATATGATTTAGGTGCGGAATCAAGGGATGTAAAATACGGAATTCGATCAGATTCCCCCGATCGTTCAGTGGGCTTTTTCATAGGCTGTGCAGGGATGAGATATCGCCTCGGCATGGTTGCTAAGCCCTGCGGCGTGGTCTCAGTTTATCTTATTGGTTCTGGCCTATTATGGGACCGTCTTTGCCGCAAAAAAGATGAACCCAATCATCACCCGCATCCTAACACTACAGGACCGTTCAACATCTGTCATTGCGCAAATACGGCTTTTTATATTGATGTTTTTGGCCCTTTTGATGCCCCTGTTGGCCTATGCCTTCAAAGGCATCGGTGAAACCCTGACCCGTTCGATTTTCGGATCTGGCGCCGCCATCGCCTTTGGCAAACGGGTATTTTTATTCCTAGCGATCCGCAGTTTTGCACGGGATATGTTGACCGATACTTTATTGCAATTATTGGAAAAATTCGTGCTGATCCCTGTGGGTGCGCTTTATGCGCTGGGGCTCTTGGACATGGTCGCAGCAAGGCAACCGAGATTGCCATTTTCGGCGCGGCATTTTAATTCTGATGAATATCATGGGGATTTCCCTGACCTCGCTCGCCGTACTTGAGGGCGCAGTTGGTGTTGGCCTTAGCTTTGGTTTGCAAAAGATTGCATCAAACTTCATCTCGGGCGTAATCCTCTTGTTAGAAGGACAAGCAACCGTTGGGGATTATGTCGAACTTGACGGTGGAGAAGCGGGCGCAATCGTGAAAACCACTGCGCGTTCAATGATCATTGAAACATATGAAGGACGTTGGATCGTCGTTCCCAACGAAGATTTCATCACGACCCGGGTTGTCAATTATTCGGACCAAGGCAGCGCAAACCGCTATGAATCCGATTTTTCCGTCAGTTATGACACCGATACAAATTTGGTCCCCGCCCTGGTCGAAGCCGCTGTTTCCAAACACCCAGAGGTCTTTAACGATCCATTTCCACCTGATTGCGAACTGCGCGGTTTTGGGGAAAGTGGCATCAACTTTGCCGCCAAATTTTGGGTCAATGGGATTGATGACGGTAAAAACAAATACACGTCTGATGTTCTTTATCATCTGGAACACGTTGAAAGAAAAAGATATTAAAATCCCATACCCACATCGCGTGGTTGAGTTTAAAAATATGCCGGATATACCTGAGGAATGACAAAAAAAGCATTGGTGATTGGGGGTGGTCCCGCAGGTTTGATGGCTGCTGAGCAGTTGGTCACTGCGGGGCTGTCCGTAACCATCGCCGAGGCAAAGCCCACCTTGGGTCGTAAATTTCTGATGGCAGGAAAATCGGGTTTGAACCTAACGATGGACGAAGCAGTTTCTGCGTTTTTGCCCAATTATTACGACGCCCGGACGTACCTTGACCCGCTGATTGCATCCTTTGGCCCGCAAGAGGTGAAAGAGTGGACAGCAAAATTGGGTCAACAGATTTTTATCGGCACATCAGGACGCGTCTTTCCCAAGGTGATGAAGGCATCCCCCCTATTGCGCGAATGGATTGCGCGGTTGCGGGGTTCAGGTGTTAGCCTAAGGACCAATTGGAAACTGACAGGCTTCACCGATAATAATGCGCAATTTCAAACACCTGACGGTGCCAAAAACATCATCGCCGATGTTGTAGTATTGGCCATGGGGGGCGCAAGTTGGGCGCGTTTGGGGTCTGATGGGGCATGGGCGGAACAGTTCGGCCCAATTACCCCGTTCCAACCCGCAAATTGCGCCTTTACGATGGATTGGACGGATCACATGACCAAATTCTTCGGCACGCCTATTAAGAATATTACTCTTCGCGCTGGCGACATGACATCGCGCGGGGAGATCATTGTGTCACGCAATGGCATCGAAGGCGGCGGCATTTATTCCGTCAGCCGCGCACTGCGCACAGGCGTTCCATTAAAGATAGATCTTAAACCCGATTGGACAGTCGACCGGGTCGAAAGCGCACTGTCAAAATCCCGCGGCAAGGAAAGTCAGACAAACCATCTGCGTAAAGCCCTAAAACTTGACCCAATAAAGATCGCATTGATGCGCGAGATTACACCGCAACTGCCGCAAAATGCCCAAGAACTGGCCAAAATGGTGAAATGCCTGTCCATTACAACCCTTGAACCGCGCCCCATGGATGAGGCGATTTCGACAGCGGGTGGAATCCCGTGGAACCGATTGGACGCGGGTCTTATGTTACTGGATCGCCCCGGCATTTTTTGTGCGGGTGAAATGATTGATTGGGAGGCACCAACAGGCGGCTATTTGATCACCGCCTGTTTGGCAACGGGCCGATGGGCGGGATTGCACGCCGCGCAATTTTCACAGCATACATAATCACATGTGATTTAAGGCAAGGCCGCGGCACGCTTGAACGCATCGCGTTCGCGCAAGCGTTTTGTGTAGGCTTTGAATGTCTCATTCTCTAATGGGAATTTGGCGTTATAGGCCCAACCGCCGCAATGCACCAAAATGATATCGGGAATGGTCATCGTGTCCCCCATCAGATAGGGGCCGTCGATTTGTTCCATCAGGCGATCCAATGACCGCGCGAATTCCAATTTCAGGCTTTCTTTCACGGCGGGCACCCGTTCTTCCTCTGGCAAGATGAAACTATGACGGGCTGCGGTCCATAAAACTGCATCAATTTCATCATTCACACGGTGCAGCAATGCGTCTTGCTTTGCACGTTGTACCGATCCTGCCGGAAAGGTTAATCCTCCATGGCGATCCGCCAAAAAGGTGATGATTGCCGCGCTGTCGGTGATTACCTCGCCTTCGGCAATCAGGGCAGGTAATTTACCCGTGGGGCTATGTTCCAACGCCTCTGGTGAACGTACGGAATAGGGTTTGTGATCATATTCAACTCCCAATTCTTCCAACACCCATAAAACGCGAAATGTGCGGTTTGTGCGTGATCCAACGACTGTATACATGTGGCTCTCCTATTGTTGTGATCAATAAAGTGGTGCGCTGCAGGTGTGTCCAGTGCAAATGCAGATTTGGAACGCAACGTGACCCTAAAATTCAACACATTTCCACCATGGCAGAATCGTCTAAATGCGTGCTAGGGTTTGTGGTATGAATTCACACAACCCCAACATAGGCCACGATCGTCCGGTTATTCGGCAACTGGATGACGCTGCGATTAACCGAATTGCCGCTGGTGAAGTGGTGGAACGACCCGCGTCTGCCGTGAAGGAATTGGTTGAAAATGCCATTGATGCAGGGGCGCAGCGCATCACCATTGATATCGCGGATGGGGGGAAAACGTTGATCCGTGTGGGGGACGATGGCTGCGGGATGAGTGCGGCGGATCTGCCTCTTGCGTTGTCCCGTCATGCGACGTCAAAAATTGATGGTTCTGATTTGCTGAACATCCACAGTTTCGGGTTTCGCGGCGAGGCGCTGCCGTCCTTGGGTGCGGTTGGTCGGTTGTCGATTTATTCGCGCGCTGCGGGTCAGGATGGCGCGGAAATCACTGTCGCGGGGGGTGACATGGGGCCCGTCAAACCCGCAGCGCTGAGCAAAGGAACAGTGATCGAGTTGCGCGATTTGTTTTACGCAACCCCCGCACGTCTGAAATTCCTGCGCACAGATCGGGCAGAGGCACAGGCGATCACAGATATCATCAAGCGTTTGGCCATGGCAGAACCCTCAATCGGGTTTCATTTGCGCGATGTGTCAAATGGCGGATCAAGATCCGTGTTCCGCGTCGATCCAGAAACGGGTGATTTGTTTGACGCGCTTCACAGACGATTAGCGAAAATTCTGGGGGCTGAATTTGCCGATAACGCCCTAAAGATTGATGCAGAGCGTGACGGGTTTCATCTGTCTGGTTATGCGGCGCTGCCAACGTTTTCACGCGGGGCTGCGGTGATGCAGTATTTCTTTGTGAACGGGCGCCCTGTGCGCGATAAACTTTTGATCGGGGCACTGCGCGGTGCCTATGCGGATTTCCTGTCACGTGATCGACACCCAGCTGTTGCATTGTTTGTGGATTGCGACCCGCACCTTGTTGATGTGAACGTGCATCCCGCCAAATCCGAGGTGCGCTTTCGCGAACCGGGCTTGGTGCGCGGACTGATTGTATCCGCCCTGCGCCACGCATTGGGCGAGGCGGGACACCGCGCATCGACCACGGTTGCGGGCGCGACATTGGGTGCAATGCGCCCAGAGACCCCGCATCAGCCGATCTATCAAATGGACCGCCCCAGCGCCGCGGTGCGCAACGTCAGTTATCAGACCCAAGCGCCCGAAAGCTTTGGTTTTGCAGAGGCCCCCGCGCCATCCGCCCGCATTGATGACCCCGTGATCGAACCCGCCCAAGATCCGCAGCAAACGGACCACCCGCTGGGGGCGGCGCGTGGGCAGGTTCATGAAAACTATATCATCGCACAAACACAAGACGGCATCGTCATTGTCGACCAACACGCCGCGCATGAACGGCTGGTATATGAGCATTTGAAAAAGCAAATGGCCGAACGTGGGGTCGCGGCCCAAGCGTTGTTGATCCCCGAAATCATCGAACTTTCCGCTGGGGATTGCACGATGTTGTTGGAATTGGCGAATGAATTTAGCCGTTTTGGGCTTGGCATCGAATCCTTTGGAAACGGGGCGATTGCCGTGCGTGAAACCCCTGCGATTTTGGGCGAAGTCAATGCCAAGGATTTGATATTGGACCTTTTGGACGAAATATCAGACTGGGGCAGCAGCCAATTGATCCAAGAACGGATCGAGGCGATTTTGTCCCGCATGGCCTGCCATGGGTCAATCCGATCAGGTCGCCGCATGCGCGCCGAAGAAATGAACGCCCTCTTACGCGAGATGGAGGCGACGCCCCATTCAGGTCAATGCAACCACGGCCGCCCCACTTATGTGGAACTTAAACTGAGCGATATTGAACGCCTATTTGGACGAACTTAATGCCCCTTGATTTCAATGACCCAACCACACAAATGATCATTGGCGCAGGGCTGATTGTTTTGTTGCTCTTGCTGCTATCGCTTCGTGCGGTTTCGCGCTTGACCAAGGCTGCTGAACCACTGAGCAATCAGATTAATGCCTTGGGACAACGCGTTCAGGCACTTGGCGAAGGCCAAGAGAGGTTGGCGGGCGGTCTGCATCACGTGTCAGAGGCGCAGGCCAAACAGCAAACCAACATGTTGCAATTGGTGGAAAAACGATTGGCCGATGTGCAACTGCAAATGAACGAAAATTTGCAAGGCTCCGCCCGTCGAACGGCCCACTCATTGGGTGAATTGCAACAACGCCTGACTGCGATTGACAAGGCTCAGGAAAACATCACAAAACTTTCGGGCGATGTTTTATCGCTTCAGGATATTTTGTCGAACAAACAAACCCGCGGTGCCTTTGGCGAAATTCAGTTGAATGATATTGTGTCTAAGGCGCTCCCTTCGGACAGTTACACGTTGCAGGCCACGCTTTCCAACGCGCGACGCGCGGACTGCTTGATCCATTTGCCAAATCCACCGGGTCCCATTGTGATTGACAGTAAGTTTCCGCTGGAACCCTATGAAGCGCTGCGCAATGCAAAAACTGATTGGGAATTGAACGAAGCCGCACGTCAATTACGGACAGCTGTCAAAAAACACATCAAAGATATTTCGGAAAAATACATCATTGAGGGTGAAACCGCAGATGGTGCATTGATGTTCCTACCATCCGAGGCGGTTTATGCCGAATTGCATGCAAATTTTTCGGAATTGGTCCGCGAGGGATTCACCGCTCGTGTTTGGATTGTCTCACCCACCACCTGCATGGCCACCCTGAACACCATGCGCGCCATATTAAAGGACGCGCGCATGCGTGAACAGGCAGGTGCCATTCGTCGGGAACTAGGGTTGCTATATCAGGATGTGGATCGTTTGGGCACGCGTGTTGAAAACCTGGATCGTCATTTTACCCAAGCCGCCAAAGATATTACCGAAATCAAAATCAGCGCAGATAAGGCGGGAAAACGTGCGCGCCGGTTGGATAACTTTGATTTCGAAGAAATTAAATCAGACACGCCAAAGATGTTAGATCAGAATTAACGCCAGACTGGGGATATGGACTTCTGCTTTGTGAATCCTTTGGATATAGCAACAGGTAAACGTTAGGGGATGCGGAAATGGCCCATATAATCGTGGTGGGAAACGAAAAAGGTGGCGCAGGTAAATCCACCGTCACGATGCATATTGCCACGGCATTGGCACGGATGGGACACCGCGTTGGGGCGATTGATTTGGACCTGCGTCAACAAAGCTTTGTGCGCTACCTCGTTAATCGACAAAAACACTTTGCTGAAACGGGAATGGATCTACCCTCGCCCACGTATTTCCCATTATCTGACATCGAGAAATCACAAATTCCAGACGGTGAAAATATCTATGATCACCGACTATCTGCCGCTGTGGCCAAGGCCGACCCAAATAGCGATTTTATTCTTATCGATTGTCCCGGCTCACACACCCGCCTTAGTCAAGTTGCGCATTCGTTGGCAGATACATTGATCACGCCACTGAACGACAGTTTTGTCGATTTTGATCTATTGGCCCATGTAAGTTCAGATGGCGAAAAGATTGAGGGACCATCCGTTTATTCCGAAATGGTGTGGCACGCCCGTCAATTGCGCGCCCAAGCTGGCCTGAAACCCATCGACTGGATCGTGGTGCGCAACCGCGTTGGTGCGCAACAAATGGTGAATAAGCTGAAGATGGAGCGGGCATTGGATAAACTGGCCAAACGGATTGGGTTCCGCGTTGGACCAGGATTTAATGAACGTGTCATTTTCCGTGAATTGTTCCCACGTGGTCTGACCCTGCTGGATCTAAAAGATGTTGGCGTCAAACAGTTGAACATTTCCAATATCGCGGCGCGCCAAGAACTGCGTGAATTGGTTAAAACACTGGATTTGCCAAACGTGACTGCGAAATTCTAGGGCTGGCTAAGCGCGTTTAAGACGCGGCGCAGGACTGTGATTTCCTCAGTACTTAATTTTTGCATCAACACTTGGTCGTGCTGTCGTGCATGGGCGCGTAAATCTTCATAAACCGCGCGTCCCTGCGACGTGAGCGTCAGCCATTCGTGACGACGATCCTTTTCATCTGGTTTACGTTGCAAATACCGCCTCTGCTCTAATCTCTGCACCGCACGGCTGACCTTGGTTTTGTGCATGATCGCCTTTTCACAGATGTCTTTGGCCGTCATCCGCTCAAAGATTGCCAGATGAAACAACACCCGCCATTCAGTGCGCAACATGCCATATCGCCCCTTATATATCCGCTGAAACGATTGGCTGCTGATCTCAGCTGCTTGGTTCAAAAGATAGGGCAAAAATTCGCGTAAATCGAAGTCATCTTTCTGTGTCATTTTTTCAATATAAGGGGTTGTTAGTTACATTTTCAACTATTACCAGATTTTCAATTCACGCGGTAGAGGAGCATCAAAATGAATCGCCCCACGTTTCCACATAGCTTTGTCCAAGCCCCGTCAAATGATGGGATCACCGAAGGGTACATGCCCGGTTTCGGAAATGATTTTGAGACCGAAGCCTTGCCAGGCGCGCTCCCGCAGGGTCAAAACAGCCCACAAAAATGTAACTATGGGCTTTATGGCGAACAACTTTCTGGAACAGCGTTCACAGCACCCAGCCATCAAAATGAACGCACATGGTGTTATCGCATTCGTCCCTCTGTGAAACATTCACATCGGTATGAAAAAATTGATCTGCCCTATTGGAAATCTGCACCGCATATCGACCCAGATGTTGTGTCGCTGGGTCAATATCGTTGGGATCCTGTGCCGCATGCATCCGAACGGCTAACATGGCTTACGGGGATGCGCACCATGACCACCGCAGGCGACGTGAATACTCAAGTCGGCATGGCCAGCCATATCTATTTGGTAACGGCGTCAATGGTGGACGAATATTTCTATTCCGCGGACAGTGAACTATTGATTGTCCCACAAGAAGGCCGCCTCAGATTTTGTACAGAACTGGGGATCATTGACCTAGAACCAAAGGAAATCGCAATCATCCCACGCGGCATGTTGTATCGTGTTGAGGTGTTAGAGGGGCCCGCGCGCGGATTTGTGTGCGAAAACTATGGCCAAAAATTCGCCCTGCCTGGGCGTGGTCCTATCGGCGCAAACTGTTTGGCAAATCGGCGCGATTTCAAATCCCCTGTCGCCGCATTTGAGGATCGCGAAGTTCCAAGTCGCGTTGTGATTAAATGGTGCGGCCAATTCCACGAAACGCATATCGGCCATAGCCCTTTGGATGTTGTCGCTTGGCATGGCAATTACGCGCCCTGCAAATATGATTTACGCACATACTGCCCCGTTGGTGCGGTGTTGTTTGATCACCCCGATCCATCCATCTTTACGGTGCTAACCGCCCCATCGGGTGTTGAAGGCACGGCAAACATCGATTTTGTTTTGTTCCGCGAACGTTGGATGGTTGCGGAAAATACATTCCGCCCACCATGGTATCACAAAAACATCATGTCCGAATTGATGGGCAATATTTACGGCCAGTATGATGCAAAACCAAAGGGTTTTGTGCCAGGCGGCATGAGCCTGCACAACATGATGCTGCCCCACGGCCCGGATAAGAATGCATTTGAAGGTGCATCAAACGCGGATTTACAGGCGCAGAAATTGGATAACACGATGTCCTTCATGTTCGAAACGCGCTTTCCTCAGCATTTGACGGCCTATGCCGCTAAAGAGGCGCCCCTTCAGGACGATTACATTGATTGTTGGGTTGATATCGAAAAGAAATTTGATGGCACCCCCGGAACCAAGTAATTCACGCAGATCCTGCCAAGAAAGAGACATACCATGAGACTATTAAACAGTTGGGTCGCCTCCGCAAATGATCCCCAATCGCCCTTCCCACTAAACAACCTGCCATACGGTGTGTTTTCAACAGCTGACACAGATCCACGCTGTGGTGTTGCAATTGGGGATATGATCCTTGATCTGCAGGCCGCGGAAGAAGCTGATATGATCAAGCTCGACGAAGGGCCGGTTTTTGACGTTCCCTTTTGGAACGAAGTGATGGAATTGGGGCCAGAGGCGTGGGAAAAACTGCGCAAACAAATCACAGCGATCCTTAAAAAGGCCAGCGCCCATCAGGGTCAGGCGATTGATATGTTAACGCCGCAATCGGATGCGATCATGCATTTGCCATTTTTGGTCAGTGAATACACTGATTTTTATGCAGGTCGTCATCACGCAACCAACGTGGGAACCATGTTCCGTGGTGCTGAAAACGCACTGCCACCAAATTGGCTGCATATACCAATTGGCTACAATGGCCGCGCCTCTTCGGTTGTGGTTAGCGGAACAGACATTCGTCGTCCATGGGGTCAACTAAAGGCACCCGATGCCGCGCAACCCGAATTCGCGCCATGCCGTCGGTTTGATTTTGAATTGGAACTTGGCGCTGTGGTTGGTCTGCCATCTGAGGGACCCATCACGGTCCAAGAAGCGGATGACCTAATCTTTGGATATGTGTTGTTAAATGATTGGTCAGCCCGCGATATTCAGGCTTGGGAATACCAGCCATTGGGCCCGTTTCAGGCCAAGGCAACTGCCACATCAATCAGCCCATGGATCGTCACCAAGGCGGCGCTAGAGCCATTCCGTGTCGATACCCCAGAACGCGAAGTGGAATTGCTGGACCACCTACAGGACTGTGGTCCAATGCTTTATGACATTTCGCTTGAGGTTGGGTTGTTGTCAAAATCAGGTGGTAAGAAAATCATCACCCAGACCAACTATAAAGAGATGTACTATTCCTCTGCCCAGCAATTGGCACATCATACGACGTCAGGATGCCCAATGAACCCAGGCGATTTATTGGGATCAGGTACAATTTCAGGCACAGAACACCATCAACGCGGCAGTATGCTTGAACTCAGCTGGGGTGGAAAAGACCCCATTGAGTTGGACAACGGGGAAACACGTAGCTTCCTTGAAGATGACGATCAAATCGTGATGTCAGGTGCTGCACGTAGTGAAACATTGACCATCGGATTTGGCACCTGTGTCGGACGCGTCCTGCCTGCCCTTGAAAATCCATACGAACGATAAACCATTAAGCGGGCGTGGCAGGATCACGCCCACCGAAAACCAATAGGAGAGTCACATGGCAAAAGCCTTCGCATCCCAAAGCGATATGAGTGAAAAGAAAATCAGCTTTACCGAAATCGGCGAAGGCCTTTACGCCTTTACCGCTGAGGGCGACCCAAACTCTGGTGTGATCATTGGTGACGAAAGTGTCATGATCATCGAAGCGCAGGCGACACCCCGCCTTGCCAATAAGGTGATTGAATGTGTCCGCAGTGTCACAGACAAACCAATTTCACACGTTGTTCTAACCCATTATCACGCGGTGCGCGTTTTGGGTGCATCCGCATTCAACGCCGATCAAATCATTATGTCGGATATGGCACGTGCGATGGTTGTGGAACGCGGGCAAGAAGATTGGGACAGTGAATTCCAACGCTTCCCTCGTCTGTTTGAAGGACACGAAAGCATTCCGGGACTGACATGGCCGACGACAACATTTGATGGATCAATGTCTGTGTATCTTGGGAACCGCCGCGTCGATTTAATGCATTTGGGACGCGCGCATACCGCAGGTGACATCGTCATCAACGTGCCTGATCAAAACGTGATGTTCACAGGTGACATTGTTGAATACCATTCCGCCTGCTACTGCGGCGATGGTCATTTCGCGGATTGGGGCGATACACTGGATAACATCAAATCGTTTGAGGTTGATGCAATCGCCCCAGGGCGCGGGGATGCGTTGGTTGGACAGGATATGGTGAACCGCGCAATCGAAAGCACCCGTGATTTTGTCGAAAGCACCTATCGCCCTGTGGCCAAGGTTGCGGCACGAAACGGTTCCCTGAAAGAGGCATGGGATGCCTGCCGCGCGGAATGTGATCCGAAGTTCTCCGACTACGCGATTTATGAACATTGTTTGCCGTTTAACGTGGCACGCGCCTACGATGAAGCGCGCGGAATTGATACGCCCCGCATTTGGACGGCACAACGTGATTTGGACATGTGGGAGGCCCTTCAAAGCTAGGGGAGCTAAAAGATGAACAAAATCTTTGAAACGCCACTATATCCGTATTACCAATCTGTCGATCAGACCGCATCTGCGCCTGGGCACCACAGTGTTGTGGTGATTGGCGCAGGTCCCGTTGGGTTGGGTATGGCGATCGATCTGGCACAGCACGGAATTGATGTTGTTGTTTTGGATGACAACGACAAGGTCAGCTTTGGCAGTCGCGCAATTTGTTTTGCAAAACGCACTCTGGAAATTGCAGATCGATTGGGATTTGGGGACAAATTGGTCGACAAAGGGGTTCAATGGAACCTTGGCAAAGTGTTCTTTGATGAACGCAAGGTTTATGAATTTAACCTTTTGGCAGAAGACGGGCACGCCCGCCCCGCGTTCATCAACCTGCAACAGTATTATTTTGAACAATACCTTGTTGAACGCGTCCAAGAGATCAATTCAGAGACCCCAAAAATTGATGTCCGCGGCAAGAACCGTGTGAGCGCGATCAAGGATCATGGCGCCTATTCCGCCCTTACGGTCACAACACCCGACGGCGAATATACGATACATGCAGATTGGGTCATCGCCTGTGATGGCGCAGGAAGTCCGACGCGCTCGATGATGGGGCTTGATTTTGTTGGCCGTGTATTCGAGGACAACTTCCTAATCGCGGATGTCACGATGGAAGCGGATTTTCCAACCGAACGTTGGTTTTGGTTTGACCCGCCATTCAATCGCGGACAATCGGCATTGTTGCATAAACAGCCCGATGGTGTGTGGCGGATCGATCTACAATTGGGATGGGATGTCGATAAAGAAGCCGAAAAACAACCAGATCGCGTCATTCCGCGCCTAAAGGCGATGTTGGGTGACGATGTGAAATTTGAATTGGAGTGGGTCAGTATTTACACATTCCAATGTCGTCGAATGGAAAAATTCCGCCACGGCAATGTTATCTTTGCAGGCGATAGCGCGCATCAGGTATCCCCATTCGGCGCGCGCGGCGCAAATAGTGGATTGCAAGATGTCGACAACCTAAGTTGGAAATTGGCCCATGTGATCAAGGGGCTTGCCCCCGACACCTTGCTGAATAGCTATGACGATGAACGCATCCACGGTGCGGACGAAAACATCATGAATTCGACACGCTCAACAGATTTCATCACACCGAAATCCGACATAAGCCGCGTGTTTAGAAATGCCGTTTTAGATCTGTCCGAACATCATGACTTTGCCCGCCCATTGGTGAACTCTGGTCGTTTGTCGATGCCATGCAACTATGTCGGTCACAGCTTAACGGGTGAAGACGCCGTGGCGGGTGGCCCTGCGCGCAGTCAACCGGGCATGCCCTGTCCTGATGCGCCATTGGAAGATGGCTACTTGCTGTCCAAACTGGGCGGGGGATTTACCCTGATGACGCTGAACACTGATGCGCCATCGCCCCAAGAGATTGAGGGCATTGAGATTGCCCATCTAGAGATGAGGGCAACATCAGACACAAACAAAACGCTTGGCGAGCGCTTCCTTGGCACGGCCGAACGCGCGATCTATCTTATTCGTCCTGACCAACATATTGTTGCGCGATGGTCCGAATACGACGCAGCAAGCGTGCAAATGGCAGTGGCGACCGCATTGGGGAAAACACAATGAGCACCCTAATCCTGACCCCAAATATCCCCAATGGTGACGATTTTTACGAAAAACTTCTGAACGCGCATGAGGGATTGAGTAAAGAGCAAAGTGATGCGTTAAACGCGCGCCTGATCTTGGTTCTGTCCAATCACATTGGAGACATAGACATATTGGAACAGGCGCTGGATGCCGCAAAAACTGCGGGGCAGGCAGCATGACGGATGTGGTTCTTTATGATTACTGGCGCTCTTCTGCATCCTATCGGTTGCGGATTGCGATGAACCTTGCGGGGATTTCGTATCAATCTGTTTCCGTTGATCTGTTAAAGGGTGAACACAAGACAGAGGCCTATCTAAACCGTAACCCACAGGGTTTGGTGCCTGTTTTGGAAATCGATGGGTATTCAATGACCCAATCGCTCGCAATTTTAGAATATCTAAATGATACACGCGAAATTACATTGATATCAACTGATCCCGTCTCGGCAGCGCAGGAACGCGCGATTGCCCATGCCATTGCGGTCGATATTCACCCCGTGTGCAATGTTTCGGTTGCCGCTTACGCCGTACGACAATCAGGACGGGACGAAACCCGTTTTGAATGGATGCAACGGTTTATCGCACCTGGCCTCGCGGCAGTTGAAACCATGCTGCACATGCGTCCAGAAACCGCCTTTGCGCATGGCGATGCACCTGGCCTTATCGACATTTGCATCATGCCACAGCTGTACAATGCGGACCGTTGGGGCGTGGATGTCAGCACGCATATGAATATCATGAGAATTGCTGAAAACTGTGCCGCCCACCCTGCATTTCAGGCGGCGCATCCAGACGCTGTTAAGCCAAGCAAATAAAGCACACGCCTAGGCAGGTGTGCGATGCGACACCGCGGCAGGATCCGTTTTTAACTCGATGATCGCGGGTTTTCCCGATGAGCGTGCACGTTCCAATGCACCTGGAAACTCTGCCGATGTCGTTACCGTTTCACCATATGCGCCATAGGCTGCGGCCAATGCGGCAAAATCAGGATTGATCATATCCGTGCCCGATGGACGATTGGGATAGTGGCGTTGTTGATGCATGCGGATCGTTCCGTAAACGCCATTGTTCGACACAATCACAATGATATTGGCGCCATACTGAATGGCCGTGCCAAATTCCTGCATACACATTTGAAAACACCCATCACCCGCCAGACATACAACCTCTTGCTGAGGGCGTTCCAGTTTTGCGGCCACCGCCGCAGGAAGTCCGTAGCCCATGGATCCTGACGTTGGGGCCAGCTGTGTGCGATAGGATTTGTATCGGTAATATCGATGCAGCCACGCCGCATAATTCCCCGCACCATTTGTGACAATCGCATCCTCTGGCATGACCGAGCTGAGGTGCGTGATCACCTGCTCCATCTTCACATCCCCGGGGGTGGCAAAGGGGGTTTGCCATGCTTCATAAGACGCGCGTTCTGCCGCTGGGAGCGAGGCCAGTGGTTCCTGAACCAAGTCCAGTGCAGTTTTTAAAAATGCTTTAGGGTCACAGCAAACACCGCGATCAGCAACATAAACGTGACCAATTTCATCAGGGTTGGCATGTACATGTATCAACCGTTGCTTTGTTTTGGGGGGTGTTAACATGGCATATCCGCCCGTGGTCATTTCCCCCAACCGTGCCCCAAGAACCAACAAAACATCTGCATCATCAATGCGTTTTGCAAGATCAGGATTTGGTCCAATCCCAACATCCCCAACATAATTGGGATGGCGATTGTCGATATAGTCCTGACTTCGGAAGGATGTGCCAATTGGCAAACCTGTCGCTTCTGCAAAATATGCCAACAATACGGCACATTCCGCGGACCATTTTGGACCACCCACAATCATCATCGGATTCTTTGCGGCGGCCAGATCGTCTAAAACACCTTGAACAGCGGAGGGCGCCACCGTTTGTTCCGGGGGTTTTGCGGGCTGCATCACATCGGCAACATCGGCCTGCCCCGATAGCATATCCTCTGGCAATGCAAGAACAACGGGCCCGGGGCGCCCAGATTGCGCCACATGAAACGCGTGCGAAATATATTCTGGGATCCGATCCGTGCGATCAATTTCTGCAACCCATTTCGCCAAGGGTGCAAACATCGCACGATAATCCACCTCTTGAAACGCTTCACGATCCCGTTGATCACTGGCCACTTGGCCGACGAAAAGGATCATCGGTGTACTATCCTGAAAGGCGACATGCACCCCCGAGGATGCATTGGTTGCCCCTGGTCCGCGGGTGACAAAGGCGACACCCACCTCACTCGTTAGTTTCGCATGCGCCTCGGCCATCATTGAAACGCCGCCTTCGTTGCGGCCAACGATTGTGTCGATCCCACTTTCGAATAATCCATCAAGCGCAGCAAGATAGCTTTCACCCGGGACGCAAAATACCCTCCGCACCCCTTGGATTTTCAACTGATCCACAAGGATCTGACCACCATGACGCATGAAAAACCTCATTCGAACTTTCACGCAGTGAAGCGCGTGTTTACAGGAAATACAAATAAAAAAGCCACGCGACTGCGTGGCAATTTCGTTTCAGTTTAATTGGATCTAGTGTGTCCAAGGGGCGCGGCGGTCGGTGGCGAAATTTTCACCATATCCACGCGCGCGAATGTTTTGTTTGCGCGATTGTGGCTCGGTCACATCTGCATCAATCCCCATTTCCTTGGCGTATGCCACTGCCGCCTCTTTGCTATCAAAGCGCAGTTTCACCTGTGATTGCGTATCACTGCTTGAGGTCCAGCCCATCAATGGATCTATTTCGCGAGCTGAATCCTGACAATATTCCAACACCCACTGATTTGTTTTCGCAGTGCCCGATGACATTGCGGTTTTTGCAGGTTTGTAGATTCGTGCGCGCATGAAATCCTCCTAAAATCTTGGATGTGTTATGATCGATTTTTTCCAAAACGACAAGCACCCAGTATTCACAGAACAAAAGGTGAATGCACCCTTGGAAAACGGCGTATTTGATCCTAATTTTAGGGAGGTCAGGAGATACACCATGGACGATTCCCAAATCGGTTTTGCAACAGGTAAAGTGCGCGAACGCCCCAAGTTAGAGGGTGGTAAGGCATTTGTCATGAATACCGAATTTGAACCTGCGGGCGATCAACCAAATGCAATTGCTGAATTATCAGCGGGTGTTTTGTCAGGTGAACGTGATCAGGTCCTGTTGGGAGCGACGGGGACAGGCAAAACATTCACCATGGCCAAAATCATCGAGGAAACCCAACGGCCTGCGATTATTTTAGCACCAAATAAAACATTGGCCGCACAGTTATACGGTGAGTTCAAAGGGTTCTTTCCCGATAACGCAGTTGAATATTTTGTCAGCTTTTATGACTATTACCAGCCCGAGGCCTATGTGCCGCGTTCAGACACATATATCGAAAAAGAAAGCCAGATTAACGAACAAATCGACCGAATGCGCCACGCTGCAACACGGGCACTGTTGGAGCGCGATGATGTGATCATAGTTGCGTCAGTCAGCTGTATCTATGGTATCGGTTCTGTCGAAACCTATGGCGCGATGACACAGGACCTAAAGGCAGGGCATGAATATAATCAGCGTCAGGTCATGGCCGATTTGGTGGCCCAGCAATATCGGCGCAATGATCAGGCGTTTCAGCGTGGGTCATTTCGTGTGCGAGGCGATGTATTAGAAGTCTTTCCCGCCCACTTAGAGGATCGCGCATGGCGTCTGTCGTTTTTCGGGGATGAATTGGAAAGCATCGTTGAATTTGATCCCCTAACGGGCGAACGCACAGGCAGTTTTGAACAAATTCGGATTTACGCGAATTCCCACTATGTGACCCCAAAACCAACAATGCAGCAGGCGCTGATCAGCATCAAAAAGGAATTGCGCCAACGCTTGGATCAACTGGTCGATGAAGGAAAACTGTTAGAAGCCCAGCGTTTGGAACAGCGCACCAACTTTGATCTTGAAATGCTAGAGGCGACTGGCGTTTGCAATGGCATCGAAAACTATTCCCGCTATCTGACAGGACGCGCACCCGGAGAGCCGCCCCCCACATTGTTTGAATTTATTCCCGATCATGCGATTGTTTTTGCCGATGAAAGCCACGTCAGCATCCCCCAAATTGGAGGCATGTACCGCGGCGACCATCGTCGTAAATTCACACTGGCGGAACATGGCTTCCGCCTGCCTTCATGTATGGACAACCGTCCCCTTAAATTCGAAGAATGGGACGCCATGCGCCCGCAATCCGTCTATGTTTCCGCAACGCCAAGCAATTGGGAATTGGAGCAAAGCGGCGGTGTTTTCACCGAACAGGTTATTCGCCCAACGGGCCTTCTGGACCCAGAGGTTGAAATTCGTCCCGTTGAAATGCAGGTCGATGATCTGCTGGATGAGATAAGAAAAGTCAGCGCCGATGGGTACCGAACACTTGTCACGACCCTAACGAAACGCATGGCCGAGGATCTGACCGAATATTTGCATGAACAGGGTATTCGCGTCCGCTATATGCACAGCGATATTGATACGCTGGAACGCATCGAAATTCTGCGTGATCTGAGACTTGGCACCTTTGACGTCTTGATCGGGATCAACCTGTTGCGTGAGGGATTGGATATTCCTGAATGTGGGTTGGTGGCCATTTTGGATGCGGATAAAGAGGGCTTTTTACGCTCTGAAACCTCGCTCATCCAGACGATTGGGCGGGCTGCGCGAAATGCGGATGGGCGTGTGATTATGTATGCAGACCGTATTACGGGGTCTATGGAACGCGCGTTAAACGAAACTGAACGCAGACGGGCGAAACAAATCGCCTATAATCAGGAACACGGGATTACCCCCGAAACAGTGCGCAAAAATGTCGATGATATTCTGGCTGGTTTGTATCAGAGGGACACGGATCAATCCCGTGTCACGGCCAAAATTGATGACAAATTGGCGGGTGGATCGAACCTGCAAGCGGTGCTTGAGGGGTTGCGCAGCGATATGCGTAAAGCGGCCGAAAATCTGGAATTTGAAGAGGCCGCGCGCCTACGCGATGAAGTCAAACGGCTTGAGGCCGTGGATCTGGCGATTGCCGATGATCCACTGGCCCGTCAATCCGCCGTAGAGGCCGCAAGCGATCATAGCACCCGCGGCCGTTCCACCGCAGGCCGCGGAGGAACACGAACATATCGAGGCAAAAGCCAACCCAAACATTAGTCGCAGCGCACAGTCACCGCCATTTTCCCTTTTACTGACGTGCCAAATGTCAGCTGCACTTGATCCTTCTCCGATCCGACCTGACCCGTTGTGTAGGGTATGTCGAAATAGGAGCTGATCGAGGATGTTTTAATCTGCGCCTGCGGGGCAAGCGCGGTCACACGTTTGGCATAGGATTGAAATGGCAGTTCATTATTTGTTTCCAGGGTCCAAACTCTGTTTGCAGAACTTTGTGTGTGTTCCTCGATCAGGAGATTTTGGAAAATTACGATATTATCGAACCCTATGCTATTATGATGTGCGACCCATTCCCATAAATAGGGCCCTTCATTTTTGACCGTTGCAACCAATGATGTTGTACCCAATTTCATTCCAAATCGCTCAATAAATGTCTTAGAAAAATTCTATCTAAAATAGTATTTTGCTCGAAATTGGAAAGCAATGCTTATCGTCCTATCTTAAGTTATGGAAGATCAACGAGGTTAACATGCACTGGTTCATTGGATTTTTGATGTTGGCAACAGCCACATTTGCGGATGTGAAAGACGAGGTTCAATCGACAATCACATCGCAGTTGGATGCGTTTTTGCAAGATGATTTCGCAAGTGCATTTGAATACGCAAGCCCCTCGATACAGCGTATGTTTCGCAATCCTGATAACTTTGGAATGATGGTTCAGCGGGGTTATCCAATGGTATGGCGACCCGCAAAATCGCGATTTTTGGAATTTGCGCAGGATCAACGCGGCCCCTATCAACTGATTGAAATCACCGATAGCAATGGGCGCGTGCACACCCTGCGCTATGACATGCTTGAAACACCAGCAGGTTGGCGTATCAGAGGTGTGCAAGTATTGCCGGGAACGGCATTTTCGTCCTAAAGACCGCCGTCTTAGACAAACTTCCCTGCCAATGCATCGTCGATCAGGACAATCGTTTCATCGATACCATAGAGTGCGATAAACCCACCAAACCGCGGTCCCTGCGAGGCACCGAGCAGAACTTCGTACAATGCACCAAACCATGCACGCAGCGGATCAAATCGTTCACGGCCGCAGGCATACACGACAGATTGCAATTCTTCTGCATCCAATCCGCCCTCCCAGGCTTTCAGTTGATCACGCAGATCGATAAGCGCCTCACGCTCAAGCTCGGTTGGCATGCGATAAGTCTTGGTTGGCTTCACAAAATCATTGTAATAGCGCACGGCAAATCCCGCTGCCTGATCCAATTGTGGGTTGGCCTCTGGGCTGGCGTCGGGCGCATACCGACGGATAAAGCCCCAAAGCTGATCCTTGTCATCTGCATTTGCCACGGCTGCCAAATTCAACAACATGGAAAACGGAACGACCATATCTGATTGGGGCACATCGCCCCCATGAATGTGCCAAACAGGGTTACTACAACCCTGTATCTCATTCTGACCAACATACGCGCGCAATTGTTGATGATATTCATCCATCGCCTTTGGGATCACATCAAAATACAAACGCTTGGCTGTTTTTGGCTTTTGATACATGAAATATGACAATGACTCGGTGCTAGCATAGGTCAGCCATTCATCAATCGAAATCCCATTTCCAGACGATTTCGAAATCTTTTGACCCTGATCATCCAAGAACAATTCATAGGTAAAGTGTTCGGGTTTTTTGTGGCCCAGAATTTCGCAAATGCGATCATAGATTGGTGTGTTTGTCGAATGGTCTTTGCCATACATTTCAAAATCAACACCCAACGCCGCCCAACGCGCGCCAAAATCTGGTTTCCACTGCAATTTCACATTGCCACCGGTGACGGGCAGCGTCCATTCGCATCCATCCTCATCATCAAATGTTATGGTTCCATCCTTGGCGTTCACCTCTTTCATCGGAACATACAAAACACGGCCTGTTTCGGGATGGATGGGCAAGAAAATAGAATAGGTTTGGCGACGCTCTTCCCGCAATGATTTCAGCATCACTTTCATGATGTCGTCGTAACGCTTTGCTGCACGCAACAACACCTCGTCAAAGGCGCCAGAATTATAAAATTCGGTCGCCGAATAAAATTCGTATTCAAACCCAAATGTATCAAGGAAACGTCGCAACATCGCGTTGTTGTGATGGCCAAAGCTTTCATATTCCCCAAATGGATCTGGAACAGATGTTAGGGGTTTTTGCAGATGCTCTGCCAATTCTTCTTGGTTGGGAACGTTGCCCGGCACCTTCCGCATGCCGTCCAAATCATCGGAAAAACAGATCAATTTCGCAGGAATATCGCAAATTTCACGAAACGCGCGCATGATCATCGTGGTGCGTGCAACCTCGCCAAAGGTGCCGATATGGGGCAAACCAGAGGGGCCATATCCCGTTTCAAATAGGACATATCCCTTTTCAGGCGGCGCTTTTTCATAGCGTTTCAATACACGGCGCGCTTCTTCAAAGGGCCATGCTTTTGAGCTAAGAGCGGCGTCGCGCATATTTGACATCTTTTTTCTCCAATATCGTGGGACTCAACAGGTCCACCAAGTGTTCGCCTCATAATGTGTTTTCCAAACACTCGCAAGCGCGGCGAATGCGCCACTTGCATGGATGACACACGCCCCATATCTTGGAATAGATGACTAAGGACTAAAATTATGACGAATTCAGATGAACCCAAAATCCTAACCGAACAGGACTGTCTTATTGCATTGATGGTCAGCATCACAATTGCGGATGGGAATGTACGCACAGCTGAATTGGTCAAAATCCAATCTGCGGTCAACAACCTGCCGATCTTTGGCACCTACGACATCGGACGATTGAATTTGGTGTCCCAAATTGTTTTTGACCTTTTCGAAAATGAAGATGGGCTGGACGCCTTGTTCGGATTGGTGCGACATATCCTGTCGGAACGTCTACATGAAACGGCCTATGCGCTGTGTTGTGATGTTGCGGCGGCTGACGGCATGATCTTTGAAACAGAGCTGCGCCTGCTTGAGGAAATGCGGTACGAACTGAATATTGATCGCCTGCATGCGGCTGCAATTGAACGCGGTGCACGTGCGCGGCATATGACGATCTAAGCAGAGTGCACTATCGCGCGGCGGTCGACGTAAAATACAATTATCTGAGCAGCTCCCTCGTATTCCCAAGCCGACCGCGGGTGGCGCAGAAAGCGCCGCCCATGGGGGCGGTCGGCGCTTTGCAAATCTATCGATTGGCTGGGAACAAAATTACCCGATAGCCTTCGCTCTCGGCATCAACGAATTGTCGTTCTAGATATCGTACCAGTCATGGCAATTTGCACTGCTTCAACATAGCCTATCAACTCATTCCATCCGCGCCCAGCGATACAGCAGGCCATGATGCAATCGGCGGGCGCGTTTGGCCCAATCGGACGCGCCGCGCGGGCGATCATTCTTGGCGTGGTCCACTTTGGCCCGTTTTCCAAAATCCTGAACAAATATGGCAAAGGCAATTTTGCGCCCCTCGCTTATTTGATACCCGCCCAGCGCGCTTACGAAATTCAGTGTCCCTGTTTTTGCGGCGATCTGCGCACGTCCGGTTTTATCCAAGTTCCCGTTGAATTGGCGTGATTTGATGGGTTTCAGCAGGGACACAAATTCTGGAAATGCTTGCTCTGCCCGCGCCATAGCGCGCGCAAAGGATACAGGTGAAATACGTGTGCGATCACTTAGGCCAGAGTGATCCTTAAACGTGGCGTTTACCAAACCCAATCGCGTTTGTGCCCATGTGTTCATTTTTGCAGCCGAGGCCGACAATGATCCGCGTTCACCCGAGGACATCAGGCCCAAAACCTCGGCCGATAGATTGGTTGAAAACCGCAACATGGATTTTACGATGAAGGACAATGGGTCGCTTTGGTGCACTACAATCACGCGACCCGCGGCAGGGCTGCGGGCCCGAACAGGTGCGGGCAGATCAATCCCCTTCATCCGTGCCAATTCACGAAACACCTCAGCCGTGTAAAGCGCGGGTTTGCGGGTGGGCAGCCATCTGCCCCCCTCTTTCCCCAAGGCGCCGCGCAGCACGCGCCATTCTTCGTGATTGCCACTTCGGGAATAGGTGTAAACTTGGTCCTGTTGATCCTGAATGGTGAGGGTGGCACGCGTGGATTTGGGATTGATGTGACGTCCCCGCGCATCCAGCATTATGGCATAATTTGCCCCCTGTTTTTTCCACTCGAAATAGAGGCGGTTGAAATTCAAGTTCAAACCTGAAATCGCGGGGTTATATCCAACATGTACAGGTTGCGCCGCAACGATATGATTGAATGTGGGCAGTGTTGTTCCATTAAACAGGAACTTGCCCGTGATTTGGGTGATGCCATTTTCGGTCAGCTGAGTGGCCAGATATGCCAAATCATCCGTGTCCAAATGTGGATCACCTCCCCCCACTAGGGTCAAATCCCCTTTCAAAACACCGTCCTGAATGGTCCCATTGGCCCGCAATGTTGTTTCAAACCGAAAGTCTGGGCCCAAGGTATCTAATGCATAAAGCGCAGTAATCGCCTTGGTCACACTGGCGGGCACGAACCCCTTGTTCCCATTATGCTGTTCTAGCACCTGACCCGTTTCGATGTCGATGGCTGCAAAGCCTGCTTCACCCGTCAGAGATAGATTTTTGATCAGCTCTTCATATCCAGGCGGGAGCACGGACCCAGGGCGCAAAACGGGACGCGGGGACGTATCGGCCGCTTGCAGCACACTGCCCAAGACCAAGAAAACCCCAACTGTCCACGAAATGAATCGCACCAAAGAAACCCACCCTCAAAAATTCATGCAGAGCCTGCGAAAAAGAGGATGAAAGATCAAGCCCCGGATCGAAGCGCGGTAGAAGAAATGGGCATAAGCGGCATATTCAAATAACACCACGCTGGGCCTGAGAGATGTCCCAAAGATCGCGATTGTTTGGCAGGCACACGCGCCCCCCGATACATCCGCGCCGCACGGGACGATAGGGGTGACAGCCGCGCATCAGGGCGTGCAATGATCCCAATCGGGGTTCTTTCCATGATCTGACGCCAATCATTCCACTGATCAAATTGCGCCAAATTATCCGCCCCCATCAGCCACACAAACCGTGTGTGCACAAACCGATCCTGAAGGGCGGCGATGGTCTCTGCCGTATAGGTGGTACCGAGCTGCACCTCGATATCGCTCACACGCACCCGCGGATGTTGCATCACGGCACGCGCCCGCGCCATGCGTTCGGCTATGGGTGCGGGACCATGCGATTTCAACGGGTTGCTGGGCGTCACCAACCACCACACTTGATCCAACCCAAATCTGCGCAAGGCATGTGTGGTCAACGCAACATGGCCTGCATGTGCGGGATCAAAGGACCCCCCAAACAACCCAATCACCTGATCACGCATCAAACCGCTCACGTCCGTTCCTCACGCATATCCATCGCTCTCAGCGACATATCGCATCCCGATCCTTGCAAACAACCCCATAGATGATTGCCTGCCCCCAAAGATAACGCTATTTAGACCAAAACGCAGTCAAATCAGGAGCATCCGATGGCAGCCTATCAATACGTCTATCACATGCAAGGTGTGTCAAAAACCTATCCAGGTGGCAAAAAATGCTTTGAAAACATTCACTTGTCCTTCCTACCCGGTGTAAAAATTGGTGTCGTTGGTGTAAACGGCGCGGGTAAATCGACCCTGATGAAAATCATGGCGGGTCTGGATAAAGACTACACGGGCGAGGCATGGTCCGCAGAGGGTGCCAAAGTCGGCTATCTCCCTCAGGAACCCCACCTAGAAGAAAACATGACCGTGCGTGAAAACGTGATGCTGGGCGTTGCCGAGAAAAAAGCGATTCTTGATCGTTATAATGAATTGGCGATGAACTATTCCGACGAAACCGCCGATGAAATGGCCCAACTACAGGATCAGATTGACGCAGAAAACCTATGGGATTTGGACAGCCAGATTGACGTGTCGATGGAGGCATTGCGCTGCCCACCTGATGATGCGATGCCTGCTAACCTATCTGGGGGTGAACGACGTCGCGTTGCGCTGTGCAAATTGCTGCTTGAAGCGCCTGATATGTTGCTGCTTGACGAACCAACCAACCACTTAGACGCGGAAACAATCGCATGGCTGCAACAGCACCTAATTGATTACAAGGGCACAATTCTAATCGTCACCCACGACCGTTATTTTCTTGACGATATTACAGGGTGGATTTTGGAATTGGACCGCGGTCGCGGCATCCCGTATGAGGGCAACTATTCCAGCTGGCTGGAACAAAAAGCTAAGCGTTTGGAACAAGAGGCCCGCGACGACAAAAGCCGTCAAAAAACCTTGGAACGCGAATTGGACTGGATACGTCAGGGCGCCAAGGCCCGTCAGGCCAAACAAAAGGCACGGATCAACGCCTACGAAGAATTGGCAAGCCAGTCAGAGCGTGAAAAAATCACGCGCGCCCAAATCGTTATTCCAAATGGTCCCCGCCTAGGCAGCAAGGTCATTGAGGTTGAAGGCCTGCAAAAGGCGATGGGAGACAAATTATTAATCGAAAACCTGTCCTTCAGCCTGCCGCCAGGGGGCATTGTGGGTGTGATCGGGCCAAACGGCGCGGGTAAATCCACCCTATTCAAAATGCTAACAGGTCAGGAAAGCCCCGATGCGGGCGCCGTCACCTATGGCGATACAGTTTCCCTGTCCTACGTGGATCAGTCGCGTGATGACCTATTGGACAAAGACACTGTGTGGGAGGCGATTTCTGGTGGTGCAGAGATCATTCAACTGGGTGATGCCCAAATGAACAGCCGCGCCTATTGCTCTGCCTTTAACTTTAAGGGTGGGGATCAACAGAAAACCGTGAACCTGCTGTCGGGCGGTGAACGCAACCGGGTGCATATGGCACGCCTGTTGAAATCGGGCGGCAACGTTTTGTTATTGGACGAACCGACCAACGATTTGGACGTAGAAACATTGCGCGCACTCGAAGATGCCTTGATGGATTTTGCGGGTTGCGCCGTGGTCATTTCTCACGACCGTTTCTTCCTTGACCGTATCTGCACCCACATCCTTGCGTTCGAGGGCGAGGCACACGTTGAATGGTTCGAAGGCGACTTTTCCGCCTATGAAGAGGATAAGAAACGCCGCCTAGGTCCAGATGCATTGGAGCCCAAGCGGATTAAACATAAAAAGTTTACACGCTAAATATAAAACGCGCCTTTATTTCTTCTTTTGATAGGGGCGCGTTTTCTTATTTATAAGAACACCTGCACAGTTTTAAATTTTATTATCAAACTTATATACTCTCGCTTTTTTATTGATTTTTTAACTTTAATATCCTCTTAATATTTTCGCTTAATATCAGAGGTTATGATGGCGCTGAATTTGAATAAAATGTCGATTGCGAAATTAACTAAATTAATTTCCGACGCACAGGCGGCCTTGGCCAAAAAACAAGAGGTCGCCGAAAAGGTGCGCAAATTGGCCCAAGATAATGGATTAGATATTAGCGATCTGATGGCTGCGGATAAGCCGAAAAAGGCCAAAGCCAAAAAGCCCAGAGGTAAGGTTGCCCCAAAGTATAAAAACCCCGCAAACGGGTTAGAAACATGGACAGGCCGCGGGCGTCAACCCCGCTGGGTTGCCGATGCATTGGCAGGCGGCAAATCATTAGACGATCTATTGATTTAATTTAAATCACTCAGGCTCTGGCGGCGTCTTTGATTATGGACGCCGCGCGGGTGCAAATGGACGCATGATGACCCTACATACATTGCTGCAATTCTTTGGTTGGATGCTGATGGTCAATCTAGTATTTTTTGCAATTGGTCTATTAAAAATTTCTGTTTTCAAAGATATAACATCATCTATGACCGAAAGGCTCTTTGGTGAATTTGGCCAAAAAATGATCGCGGATATCCCAAAAATTTTGATGATTTATTGGATCATGATCATCACATTCAATCTAGTTCCCTACATCGCGCTACAGATTTTGCTTTCTGTAAATTGATATTTATTGGGCGCGATACCACAAGCATCCTATTATTGCGGTCTAGTAACATGCGAAATGTTCTCAATCTTAACCCTTCTTGACATAAAATAAACATTCTTATTTCCAATAATCCCTGTTGAGTGGTCAGTATTCTTGTTGACGAAATGCGGCCAGCGAAACAATGCTGGTAGGGCCACAGGCGACACGGGTTTTGATCATCGTTGTAATATTACCCATCCTGTTGACGACAGTTTAGCAGGCGAATTTGTTGGCTCCACCTGGTCCATCCGTCAATTCATTTGACCCCACACAAATCATTTGACTGATCCTGTGCCCCATCGTGGGATGGCGTGGCGCAAAAGCGATTGGGATGTTCGGCGCATCTATATTAGGCCCCATGATTGGCGCCTCTATCGCGTCCCTCTTGGGGTATTTAACCACACGCCCTCCAGCAGAGGCGATCTGGGCCGCGCAATATTTCATCGCGCTGAGTGTCGGTGTGAAATAAGTGGGTATCACAGCGCGCGAATTGCGTCGTGATGTCGTGGCCGCAATCGGGCTTTTTGCAATCCTGATCTGCCTGACCTTCATTGTGGTCCAGGGTGTGCTAATCCTTGGGCTTGCCCCACCGATTGAGCGATCTTGGCCCTGACCCCCTGTGGTCAGGCGGAAATGGTTGTACTGGCCATTATCGTGGGCGCCGATATGACATTTGTCGTAGCGCACCATTTGCTGCGTCTGATTTTCGTCATCACAGGTGCATCGATCATTGCCACAATTTTACCCAAACGCTTTACGCAGTAGACATGATTAGACGCGTGACTGCGTCGTTCCGACAAAGCAATACGTTTTCTCGGCATCCGCCCCGAGGTGTACCAATTCACCTTTGGCAAATTTTTGCAGTTCGGTCGATTTTACGATGAATTCGCTGCCCGCTTCCGTTTTGCAATAAATCAGCGCATATTCCCCCAAGTTTTCGACAAAATTGGGACGTGCAGATAGGATTGCATCCGCCTTATCCACAACGTTGAAGTGTTCTGGGCGCACACCAAACACATCCGCACCAGGTTTCAACAGGGTTTGTCCCGCCTCGCTTAGATCGGAGGCGTTGAAAAAGTTCATGCTGGGGCTGCCAATGAATTCCGCAACAAACATATTTCGTGGATTTTCATATAGATCGATGGGCGCCCCAATTTGTTCAATGTTTCCGCCACGCAGAACAACGATTTTGTCGGCCAGCGTCATCGCCTCGACCTGATCATGGGTGACATAGATCATTGTTGTGCCCAACCGTTCGTGCAGGCGCGCGATTTCAATCCGTGTTTGCACGCGCAGTGCCGCATCCAAGTTTGACAGCGGTTCATCGAACAAAAACACCTCGGGTCCACGGACAATGGCGCGCCCAATGGCAACGCGTTGCCGCTGTCCGCCCGAAAGCGCTTTAGGACGGCGGTCCAGATAATCCTCAAGCTTTAGGATTTTCGCCGCTTCCAACACCTTTTCGCGCACAACGGCCTTGGGCACGCCATTCATCTTTAGGCCAAACCCCATGTTTTCTGCGACGGTCATATGTGGATAAAGCGCATAACTTTGGAATACCATCGCAACCCCACGATCCGCAGGATCTGCCATAGTGACATCACGATCCCCGATTGTGATTGTGCCTGCGCTGGTTTGCTCTAACCCTGCGATCATCCGCAATAGGGTGGATTTACCGCATCCAGAGGGGCCAACGAAAACACAAAGTTCCCCATCTTTGATATCAAGATCAACGCCGTGAATGACCTGTGTTTCGCCGAACTTCTTGATCACTTGATTTAGTGTTACACCGCTCATCTTATCCTCTTACAGCGTTGGGAATTGCCAATCTTTTGCCGCCTGCGCGATCTGTTCGACCGCCTGCGTTAGGGGCTGTTTCCATTCATTCAAATCGTCAAAACTATGCCGCACAGTCGTTGTCGTAATCGAAAGCGCACCGATTGGACGGCCATTCAAAAGAATCGCTTTTGCAATACAAATGATGCCCGTTTCATGTTCTTCACGGTCATAGGAAAACCCCTCTGCCTGAATTTGTGACAGTTCCGTTTTCAGGGATTCGGCATCGGCATGTGTAAATTGCGTGTGCTGATAAAACGCCTGCTTTTGCAACGCCGCCTCTAGGGTCACATCATCCAAGTAGGCCAACATCGCCTTACCGACACCCGTACAATAGGCGGGTCCAACCTTGCCTGCCTGCGAAAACATCTCAACAGGACGAATCGCAGTGCGCTTTTCAACATAGAGAACCTGACCCGCGTCCATCTGAGCCAAGTGGATGGTTTGACCCACCTGCGCATATAGAGTGTCCAAGACATCCTGCGATATAGGGGCCAGTGAACTTTGACGCCATGCTGCGTGGGCAAGGCGTACCAAGCGCATCCCCATAGAATAGACGCCCTGATCAGGGTCATATTGCAGAAGCCCTTGATTTGTCAGCGTTTGTAGGAACCGATACAAAGTCGCCTTGGGGTATGGAGAGTGTTCTAAAACCTCGCTAAAGCGCACTGGACGTTCAAATGCCGCAACCAGCTCAAGCGCAGAGAGCGCCTTACCAACTGTACCGTCATTGTCCCGTGCGATGTTCAACGCAATCTCCTAACTCGGATGATGAAACTGTTGACAAGCGTAGCCATGCTTGTCAGTATTTTCAATAGTTGAGATCAAGTTTCATTATTTGAAACCATGATCGGAACAACAGGGAGAGAATTATGTTCCAGAAACTAACCAAGCTGACGACTGCGTTGGCGCTATCAACTGCTGTTGCGGTTCCAGCATTTGCCGAACTATCTGGCACACTGCGCATCACATCCGACATGTCCAACCCTGCACCCCGTGCAGTGATGGAAAAAATGGCATCAGATTTTGATGCAATGCATCCAAATCTGAGTGTCGAACTTACAACGGTAGACCGTGACGGCTGGAAAACACAAATCCGCAATGTGCTTTCTGCAAATCCACCAGATCTGGTAAACTGGTACGCGGCGACACGTATGACACCATACGTCGACGCAGGCCTATTCATGGATATTTCGGACCTGTGGAACGAATCAGAGATGGCAGCACTTGCATCAACCAAAGGTGCTTTAACATTAAATGGAAAGCAATGGGGCGTGCCTTATACTTACTATCAGTGGGGTGTATATTACCGTCAAGATATCTTCAAAGAACTGGGATTGAATGAACCCAAAACATGGGCGGAAGAGCTTTCAAACTGTCAAGCGATCCTGGACTCTGGGCGCAAATGCTACACTATAGGAACAAAATATCTTTGGACTGCGGGTGGGTGGTTTGACTATCTCAACGCTCGCACGCATGGCTACGATTTTCATATACAGCTCGCGACTGGTAAAGTTGCGTGGACAGATGATCGCGTACGCCAAACTTTCGCAAATTGGCGACAATTAATAGATATGGGTGCATTCATTGATGATCACCAATCAATGAGTTGGCAAGAAGCACTTCCATTTATGATTGAAGGCAAAGCCGCAGCATACCTGATGGGGAATTTTTCAGTTGCACCATTGCGTGCTGGTGGACTAACCGATGATCAGCTGGACTTCTATCAGTTCCCAGTCATCAACCCTGATGTTGATTATGCCGAGGACGCACCAATTGATACATTCCATATTGCTTCTGGAGCAAAAAACGTGGAAGCCGCAAAAGCGTTCTTGCTATACGTGACCTCTCCAGATGTGCAGACAGCAATAAACGCTGGTGATGCATTGGGGCAGCTACCCGTGAACGCAAACGCGTCTGTATCTGATGACAAATTCATCCAGCAGGGCTTTGACATGCTGTCAAACAACGCCCGCGGCGGCATCATGCAGTTCTTTGACCGTGATTTCCCAGCTGAGATGGCATCTGTCGGCATGGAAGGTCTTCAGGAATTCATGGTATTCCCTGACAACCTTGATGACATCCTAGAGCGTTTGGAAGACGCGCGTCAGCGCATCTACAAATAATCTAACCAATTTATGGGGCCGCTTTTACCGCGGCCCCACATATTACCATATTCGTGAAACGTTCACATTTTTCGTATGCGGTAATTCACAAAGGTGCCCTTTCGATGTCCTCCGCCCTTACTAACCCTTCAAAATTCAAAAGCTGGTATCGTAAAAACGATATCGCGATTACGCCGTGGCTGTTCCTGCTACCAGCAGTTTTGTTTTTTGCAACCTACGTGATTGTTCCAATTGGACAATCGTTTTGGATTTCATTCCACATGTGGGATGGTTTGGGCGAAAAAACATTTGTCGGGATGGATAACTACGAACGCCTATTGGGCCTGGGCGATCAGAAGATGGATCGCAAGTTTGAAACGTCGTTCTGGAACAACATCAAATGGCTGCTTTTGTATCTGCTCGCCATTCCCATGGGTTTGTTCATTGCATTATTTTTGAACCAAACTGTGACGGGCATCCGCCTCTATAAATCGCTTTTCTTTTTTCCGTTTGTGATTTCCCAGGTCGTGGTCGGTCTTGTTTTTAGCTGGTTCTATTTGCCAAATGACGGTCTGTTTGACGTGATGATGAGCTGGTTTGGCGTCGACATTCGCGGCGGTGTATTAGGGAACCCCAAAACAGCCACCTATGGGATTATCGCCGCCGGATTATGGCCGCAAACGGCATATTGCATGATCCTGTATTTGACTGGTTTGAATTCCGTTGACCCCGAACAGGTTGAGGCCGGCCGTTTGGACGGTGCCAAAGGGTTTAGAATGTTGTGGTACGTGATTTTGCCCCAACTGCGGCCCGCAACGTTTATCGCCTTTGTTGTCACAATTATCGGAGCGCTGCGGTCCTTTGATTTTATCGCAGTGATGACCAATGGTGGACCATTTGGTTCAACCCGCGTGTTGTCGTTTTTCATGTTCGAAGAAAGCCTATCTGAATTTGGCTTCCGTATGGGATATGGCGCGGCGATTGCGGTTGTCTTGTTCTTTATCATGTTGGGCTTTATCGCGTACTTCCTCTATCAAATGTGGCGCGATGAAAAGGAGGGCCGGTAATGTTTCCAACCCCTATCCAACAACGCTCACATGCAAGCCAGTTCAGCTATCAGGTGTTTTTACCCATTGCGCTTATTCTGTGGCTGCTGCCATTGATCGCGGTGATGATCTTTTCCATCAAACCAGATGGCGATTTTGTAAAGGGCAACTTTTGGGGACTGCCCTCTTCCTTTGAATTTTTCAACAACTATGGGCGCGTTTTCTTTGCATCCGACATGCCGCAATATCTGTTGAATTCGGTCTTCATTACTGTTCCAACGGTGATCGGCGCAGTGGCGCTATCATCCATGACGGGTTTCGCCCTTGGCGTTTATAAATTCCGCGGAAACCTTTTGATCTTTTTCATGTTCATCGCGGGAAATTTCGTGCCATTTCAAATTCTAATGGTGCCTGTACGCGACCTAACGGTGAACCTGAATCTATACGATACAAAGCTGGGTTTGATCCTGTTCCACATCGCGTTCCAAACGGGATTTTGCACATTGTTCATGCGCAACTTTATCCGTGCACTGCCCTATTCCCTGATCGAAGCCGCGCGGGTCGAGGGCGTCGCGGAATGGAAAATCTTTGTCTATGTTGTGCTGCCCTTGATGAAGCCCGCGATTGCGGCGCTATCCGTGCTGATATTCACTTTTATTTGGAACGACTATTTCTGGGCGATCGTCCTGACCCAAGGACCCGATGCGCAACCTGTTACTGCGGGCATCACAGCCTTTAACAGTCAGTATCGCGCCGCCTATCACATGATGAGTGCAGGCAGCATTGTCGCCGCAATTCCGCCCGTGTTCATGTTCTTCCTGATGCAAAAACATTTCATCGCGGGGCTTACCTTAGGGGCAGTCAAGTGATGCAGTTTTGGCGGCTTGATTGTGGATCACAAACCCTTTTTCTGGGTGGCGGGACTGATTTGGCAGAGGTGTTTTATTGGGGCGCGCGCCTGCCCAATGCCGAAGACCCCCAAACCATTTGGGCGGCGACGCGATTGGATTATTCAGGTGGCGTGTTGGATGGTGTTCCATCGCTTTCCATCTGTCCTGAAATTTCCAAAACCTTTGCGGGGCATCCAGGAATGCGCATACGCGCCACAACGGGTGACCGGATTGAGCCACGATTTGTTTTCATGAATGCCGAACAATCGCCCGATGCGTTGATCTTGGACTACAAGGACAAGGCGCATGGCTTGTCATATCAGGCCCGGTTTTTGGTGCATACCGAATCAGACGTCATCGAAATTGCGGCCTCTTTATCTTCAAAAAACGCAATCTTGGTGGATTGGTTCGCAGCCCCCGTCTTGCCTGCCCCACAAAATGCAAAAACCATGATTGATTTTTCGGGGCACTGGTGCCGCGAATTTCACAAACAGGAGGCGGATTGGTCCGTTGGCGCGCGCTTGCGCAATAATCAAACAGGACGCACGGGACATGAACATTTCCCCGCGCTGATCGTGCCAGAGGCTGGATGCGACGACATTCATGGATCTGCCTATGCGTGGCATTATGGATGGTCAGGTGGACACAGCATGATTGCAGAGGAATTGTCCGATGGTCGTCGCCAAGTTCAATTTGGGCATGCATTTGATGCGCACCCCAAACCCACACGACATGTCGAAACCGCCCCCCTGTTCGTTAGTTTTTCGGAAAACGGTTTGAACGGGTTATCCGTGAATTATCAACGCCATTTGCGCGACAAAATCGTGACATGGACCGATGGGTCACTGCCTCGTCCCGTTCACTATAATTGTTGGGAGGCGATCTATTTCGATCATTCGCCAGACACCTTGGCAGAGATTATCGAACACGCGGCTGACATTGGGGCCGAGAGGTTCGTTTTAGACGACGGTTGGTTTGGCACCCGCGATGATGACACTCAATCTCTGGGGGATTGGGACATTGATCCGCGGAAATACCCAAATGGCCTGACGCCCTTGATTGCCAAAGTGAATGAACACGGGATGAGCTTTGGGATTTGGTTTGAGCCTGAGATGATTAATCCAAATTCCGACCTGTATCGCCGACATCCCGAATGGGTTTTGGGACCATTGGACCAATTGCTGGGGCGGGGCCAGTTGGTTTTAGACATGGCTAATGCGGATGTCCGCGATTATCTGTTTGGCAAAATTTCTACTGTGCTATCCAATCACAATGTCAGTTACATCAAGTGGGATCACAACCGTGTGCTGCCCCATGTGGATGCGGCGCAAACCCATGGAACTTACAGCCTTCTTGAACGGTTGCGCGATGCACATCCGAATGTCGAAATCGAAAGCTGTTCGTCCGGCGGCGGGCGCATTGATTTTGGGATTATGAATTACACCCAGCGCGTTTGGTTATCCGACAGCAATGACGCCGCCGAACGTTTGCGCATGCAACATGAGGCCAGTCATTTCCTGCCCTCGGCCGTGACAGGCAGCCACGTTGGCCCACGCGAATGCCATACGTCAGGGCGTATTCATGACATCGGATTTCGTGCGTGGGTAGCCGCGCAGCGCCATATGGGGTTTGAAATGGACCCCCGCGAATTAACAGATGCGGAGCGCGCGAAACTAAAGCAAGTAACACAATGGTGGAAAGACAACCGCGACTGGCGACAGACAGCAGACATCAAACGATTGGCCCCTGCTGACCCTTCAATAATTGCCGAAATTCAAGTCGCGCCCCAACAGGATAGATTTGTGGCCTTCATCGGCAGCGCTCAAACCTCTGCGTGGTCCTGTCCCACTCCTGTTAAACTGACGGGTCTGAACCCTGGCGCGATGTATGACGTGACGCTGGTCAATCGCGATGAAAAAACCGCCGCGTCGCGTGGCACGAATGCTCTTGATATTGGCACGCTTAGATTAAGTGGTGGATTTTTGATGGCACATGGTGTTGATCTTCCCAATCACTTTCCCGATAGAATGTGGGTTCTAGAAGGAGTGGCAGCATGACTAAAACAGTCATGAACCCAAATTGGATCGCAGTGGATTGGGGAACAACAAACCTGCGCATCTGGCACTGTGATCAGGCGGGCAATGTATTGGATGAGACCAAAATTCAAACGGGCATGGGCAACCTGACCGCGTCAGAGTATGAAGGCGTTTTGATATCGCACATTGATAATCACTTGTCAGATGATGTTATCACCGAAGTTTTGGTGTGCGGCATGGCAGGCGCTCGGCAGGGTTGGCAAGATGCGGGGTATTTGACCGCACCCTGCGACACGCCCGCACTAAACCAAGCAGCGACAGTTCATACCACAGATCCGAGAATAATGGTACGCATTCTGCCGGGTATAAAACAGCCTGAGCCTGCGGACGTCATGCGGGGTGAAGAAACACAAATCGCAGGTTTTTTAATACAAACGCCCGATTACAATGGCCTGGTTTGTTTGCCTGGGACCCATTCAAAGTGGGTACGTGTTCAAAATGGTCAGGTGGTTGAATTCCAAACGTTTATGACGGGTGAAGTCTATGATCTTTTATCCCGAAGTTCGGTTCTGAAACATTCGGTATCGGGCGCAGGGTTTTCCCAATCCGATTTTGTCGATGCGGTAAAATCCGCATTTGAAAACCCTGCTAATGCGTCCTCACAATTGTTTCGATTGCGCGCGCAACATCTTGTTAACGAGACTGATGCCACAGTTTTGCGTGCACGCTTATCTGGCATCCTGATCGGTCAGGAAGTCGCCGCAATGGAGCGTCAGTGGAACCACTTACCAATCACGCTTATTGGTGAAGAAGCTCTATGTTCGCTTTACAAATCTGCGCTTGAGGCGGTTGGCAAGTCGGTTGATTTGAACCTAAGTGCGGCACCAACGCTTCGCGGTCTGATCGCGATACGAACTAGAAAAGGAAAACTATGCAACGCGAATTGATTGCAATCCTACGTGGTGTCCAACCAAGTGAGGTGCATGACACCACTCAGGCATTAATTGATGCAGGAATTACCAAGATTGAAGTGCCCTTAAATTCTCCTGACCCGTTTCAGTCGATCGAGAAAATGGTCAACGCCTTTGGCTCGGATGCAACAATTGGCGCGGGAACTGTACTTCATCAGGATGAGGTCAAGACGCTTGCAAATATCGGATGCCAAATGGTGATCAGCCCAAATGCCGATCAAGACGTGATCATGGCAACCAAGAATGCGGGTATGTTGTCCTATCCCGGGGTTTTTACCGCAACAGAATGTTTCAGCGCGCTGAAAAATGGGGCAGATGGATTGAAATTCTTCCCCGCATTCAAACTTGGCCTTGATGGTTTCAACGCGTTAAAGGCGGTGCTGCCGAAAACGGCCAATACCTATGCCGTGGGTGGTGTCGGTGCCCCTGATTTTCATGCGTGGAAAGCGGCGGGAGTTACAGGCTTTGGTGTGGGGTCAAACCTATATACTCCCGGCATGAGCGTTGCAGAAATTGCATCCAATGCTGCAACCTTGGTGACGGCCTATGACGCAGCCTAATTTATCCATGAAGCGCACGCTTGGTACGTGCTATTATCCAGAACACTGGCCAGAAGACATCTGGGAAGAAGACGCCCGCCAAATGGCCGAACTGGGTCTAACTTGGGTGCGGATTGGCGAATTCGCTTGGTCCCGATTGGAACCAAGTCAGGGTCAATTCAATTTCGAATGGCTTGATCGTGCATTCGATACGTTGCATCGATATGGGTTAAAGGTCGTGTTGGGAACACCCACGGCAACCCCTCCAAAATGGGTCTGTGACAAATACCCCGATATGTTTGCCCGTGATCTACAGGGCAATCTGCGTAAATTCGGATCGCGGCGGCATTATTGCTTTTCACACCTTGGATATCGCGAACAATGTCGTGATATTGTCACACGTTTGGCCGAACGATACGGTGCGCATCCTGCATTAGGAGCATGGCAAACAGATAATGAATACGGATGCCACGATACCACGCTTTCCTATTCAGATGCGGCACGTAGTGGGTTTCAAAAATGGCTTGCCAACAAATACGGGAACGATATTTCAAAACTAAACGCCGCATGGGGAAACGTGTTTTGGTCGATGGAATACGCGGGCTATCCTGAAATTGACCTGCCAAACCTAACCGCAACTGAGGCGAACCCAGCGCATTGGTTGGAATTTCGTCGCTATACGTCGGATCAGGTTGTGGCCTTCAATCGCCTGCAATGTGACATCATCCGTAAATACTCAAACGCACCCATTTCCCACAACTACATGGGGCGGATCACCGATTTTGATCATTTCAAGGTTGGTGCTGATTTGGATATCGCTACATGGGACAGTTATCCAATCGGCTTTTTGGCAGATCGCGCGGGCGCAAGCGAGGGAAAACAACGCCATTTCATGCGTCAAGGCGATCCTGATTTTCAAGCCTTTCATCACGATCTATATCGCAGTGTCGGCAAGGGACGTTGGTGGATTATGGAACAACAACCAGGCCCCGTGAATTGGGCGCCTGTTAACCCCGATCCGCTGCCGGGAATGGTGCGTTTATGGACGTGGGAGGCCTTTGCCCATGGGGCAGAAACCGTTGCCTATTTCCGATGGCGACAGGCCCCATTTGCACAAGAGCAGATGCATGCAGGCATTTTGCGACCCGACAGTGCAAAAGCCACAGCCTATTATGAAGCGGCACAGGTTGCCGAGGAATTGTTACAATCCCCAACGACAGACTGTGAACTGGCGGATGTCGCAATACTGTTTGATTACGATGCGGATTTTTCATGGGCAGCATTGAACCACGTGAAAGATGGCGACTATTTCGAGTTGATTTTTGATCATTATCGCGCTTTGCGCAGGCTAGGTATCAATATTGATATTTTGCCTGCGTCGCATCGGAATTTTGCAAATTACCGATGTATCATAGTACCTGGTTTGATGCACATGGATGCGGATCTTCTCTCGTGCTTAGAAAATTCCGATGCATTGGTGATCTATGGCCCTGCCACGCATTCTCGTACAGAAACACTTCGCATCTCTCATCCCCTTCCCCCCAATTTGTCGAATTTGGACGTGACGGTAGCGCGGATTGATACAACCCGCGGTGATATGCCAATTCCACTGTCAAACGGCGGACATGCTCTGCGGTATCGCGAAGTGTTAGAGGGAACTGCCACGCCTATTTTAACCGATCAGCAGGGTGGTGCGATTGCGGTACAAAATGGGAGTTCGGTCTATTTGGGGGCCTACCTTCAAGATGAGACCCTCATTCAATTTTATAACCACCTGCTGACAGAAACGAACATCGAAACGCTACAACTGCCCCAGGGTCTGCGTAAGCGTGTGACAAAGACCGAGGAATTCTGGTTCAATTATGATTGCGAAACCATGGATACCCCGCACGGGACGCTGGAACCCGCGGGCGTTCTAAGAGTTCCCAGAAAAAGCTAACCCAAATTCTTTCGTATCAATGCCCGCATTTCGTCAGCTGGATCGTATAATTCAATCAAACGCGGATATTCGCGGCACAGATCAATAACGCTGAGCATTCCAAACGTGTCATGGCATTCGTGTGCCGTTAAAACCCAGCTTGCCCGTCGTCTATTTTCGGGATCCAGTTTGCTAAACGCGGATGCAACGTTAAAGCGATAAGACCGGTCGACGAACGACAAAACGATTTGTTGCAGTGCAATGCTCGCACCGTTGTGACCAGACATAAGTTGATCAAAACTTTGTCCCTTAGAGCTTTGTGCATCAAACTGCTGCCTAAACGCGTCTAGCATGCTTACGCTTCTATCCACTGGTCATCGCGGCAGCGATACCAAAGGCCACGATTAACCCTGCCAAAATGCGATAACCATATGGAATGGGCCGACCCACATTTTCGGCCACAATCAATACGGCCAAAAAGATCAGGATAATGAAAACAGCAAATCTAATCATTTGGAATACCTATCGGTCCATTATTTAGGTGCAAACGACAACCTAAACTTTTCTGTCCACCTACCCAGTTCGCACGTTAGCAGCCAAAACCCCTCGAAAACGAGTGTTACTGAAAATAGTGGCGATCCCACGAGGACTCGAACCCCGAACCTACTGATTAGAAGTCAGTTGCTCTATCCAGTTGAGCTATGGGACCGCTTGTTTCACTCCTAACGGGAAACAAAGGGGATTTCAAAACGAAATTCCGCTACTCACGGAATTAGTTCGCAAGCACCTTTAAATAATTCGCGATTGTCACGCGGTCTTGGTCAGATAACTTTGATGTATTCTCGATTACTTCGGCCATCAGGCCGCCTGCGACGTCATAGTCGGGCGTTAACCCTGACTTCAAATATTCGGCGATATCCGCAGCATTCCAATCAAATGTAGTGCCTGCGATTGCAGGAACTCGCCCTTTGCCATTTGGATGCTGCGCGCCCATTAATATATTTTTGCTGCTGCGCGCGCCAAATACATTTCGCGCCGTATGGCATTCGCCGCAATGACCAAGGGTATTCACCAAATATTCCCCACGCGCCAATTCGGCATCCTGCATTTGCGGATCAGGCGCGGACTGAAACATCATTTTCCAAATCCCCAAAGGACGGCGCCATTTCGCATAAATCGGAAGGTCATGCGCCTGCGATTTTTGTTCCGATGACGGAAATGTTTGCCAATATGACCATAGGTCAACAACGTCCTGATCACTCATTCCCTGATATGACGTGTAAGGAAATGCAGGATAATAATGCTTGCCATCAGGGGAAACACCTTTTCGCACAGCACGAACAAAATCATCCTGCGACCACGCGCCGATTCCATAGTCAACATGCATCGAAACATTCGGGGCGACGAACGTCCCAAAGGGCGAAGAGAATTTTTGCCCACCGGATAGAATCTTTTTCGAATCTTCTGCAGCGTCTGGTGAAATATGGCAGCCACCGCAACCAGCCGCGAAATATACGTATTCACCGTTTTTCGGGTTAGGGGCGAGCGTTATGCCGTCCTCCCACATCGACGGCGTGGTTGCATAGTAAAACCCAACCAATGCCACACAAAGAATAAATCCAAAAAATCGCTTCACTCTAAACACTCTTATCTTGACGAGTCAGACAGACTTCGAATTCGATACACCAAGGTTATGAGAGGAACGCCGAATGAGCAATATTTGCGACATCCATGAAATCGAAGATATGGAAATCATTTTGTCAGATGGCTGTCGGCTTTCGGCGCGCGTGTGGATGCCCATTGCCGCAAACACAGATCCCGTTCCCGCGATTTTAGAATACCTGCCCTATCGCAAACGCGATGGCACATGTGCACGTGATGCACTGACCCATCCCTATTTCGCAAAACGTGGCTATGCCTGTGTTCGCGTCGATATGCGTGGAAACGGCGATAGTCAGGGTTTGATGGAGGATGAATATACCGAACAAGAGTTGAATGACGGCGTTGAGGTCATCAATTGGCTCGCTGCCCAAGATTGGTGTAGTGGCCGCGTTGGAATGATGGGGATTAGCTGGGGTGGCTTTAACTCGCTGCAGATTGCGGCACTTGATCCTGCACCGCTGAAAGCGATCATAACACTTTGCTCAACCGTTGATCGGTATGCCGATGACATTCACTACAAAGGTGGCTGTTTACTGAACGAAAATTTGGGATGGGGGTCAACAATGTGGGCCTATTCCTCACGTCCGCCTGATCCCGCGTTGGTTGGAGAGAGCTGGCGGGATATGTGGTTGGAACGGTTGAACGCGCAACCCTTTTTGCCTGCCACATGGCTGCATCATCAACAGCGCGATGCCTATTGGCAACATGGCTCTGTTTGCGAAGATTTCGGCGCGATTTCGGCCGCAACATTGGCGGTTGGTGGCTGGGGCGATTCATACAAAAACGCGGTCCCACAGTTGGTTGAAAATCTATCCTCACCTGTCAAAGGCATTGTTGGGCCTTGGGTGCATAAATATCCACATTTTGCGGTACCAGAACCACGCATCGGTTTTTTGCAAGAAGCGTTGCGATGGTGGGACAAATGGCTAAAGGGCATAGAAACTGGAGTGGAAAATGACCCTGCATATTCCGTTTATCTTATGGATGGTGTTCGACCCAAAACATGGTATGAAAGCAGGGCGGGACGCTGGATCAACGAACACGATTGGCCACAAAGTCCGACACCGAAATCCATGTATTTAGGTCAGGGAAACACGCTGAACACGGACCCCGCACAGATCAATGACATCCTGTCATCGCCACAAACTTGTGGCATGTCTTCGGGTGAATATTGCGCAATCTGGTTAGGCCCTGAAATGCCGGGGGATCAGCGTGGGGATGATGCGCTATCGCTATGCTATGACAGTGAACCAATTGCAGAAGATTGCGACATCGTGGGCGCGGTCAAGGTAAAACTGCGCCTGACATCTGATACACCTGATGGACAAATCGCAGTGCGTTTAAACCACATCCACCCAGATGGCGCGTCAACACGGATCACCTACGGTGTTCTAAACCTTGCGCAGCGCGATGATCATGCAAATGCGAACGCACTGCCCATTGGTCAGGAAATAGAAGTCAGTCTTAATTTGGATCACATCGCATATCGCGTTCCCAAGGGGCACAAAATACGGATCGCACTTTCGAACGCTTATTGGCCGCTGTTATGGCCGATGCCTGACGCGTCAACACTACAAATTAGTCAGGGGGAAGTACAGCTGCCAATATCCCCACACGGCGCAGATGACGAACGCCATTTCCCGCCGCCAGACGCAGAAGAGCCATGGGACATCAGACAGATCAGAGCATCCGATAACCAACGTCAAATTACGACCGATATGAAAACGGGGATCACGACACTTAAAATCATTGATGATTTTGGCGCGGTTGAGGATCAACAACATGGAATGGTGTCAGGGAGTGTCGCGCGCGAATGGTGGAGCATACATCCCGATGATCCCCTAAGCGCGCGTGGAAAAACGCATTGGACAGAAGAGCGTAGCCGCGGCGATTGGATCACACGGACCGAGGCCTTTGCCGAAATGACAAGTGACGCAGATAACTTCTATGTGACAGCGCGCATGGAAGCCTATGAAAACGATACATTGATTTTCGAAAAGGATTTCAAAGAGACCATCAAACGTAAGCACCATTGATATGTATCGCATTGCAATCGCTGGGTTTCAGCACGAAACGAATACCTTTGTGTCAAAACCAACAATCTTGATACGATTTCAGGTCGCCAACAGTTGTGCAGAAATGTTTCAGGAATCTTCAATGATCAGCGGCACGCGAGCCATGAAACTGCCCGCGGCTGGCATCTTTGACGCCTGCAGGTCGGCCTCCATGTGATCTGGTACTCGTTACATATAGAAAGTTGCCAAAGTCGAAGAAGTTCTTATGAAAATGAAATTTACCCTTGATTTTGTTGCCTGCTATTTTGCAAGCTTTACACGCCGACAACAATACAACAGGGAAACAAAATGAACAAAAACGAATTCAGAGCTCTTCAAGAGTTAAGGTACAAGACGGGTCAAATCGACCGCCGTACGTTTGTGCGCTCTTTGCTTGCAACAAGCATCGCACTTCCAACAGCACTGTCCATCGCTAGCAGCGTTGAAGCCGCAACACCAAAGCGGGGTGGAACCTTTAGGTTAGGAATGCGCCACGGATCAACAACAGACAACTTAGATCCAGGCACGGCAGAAAATGGTATGGCGACCCATACAAATTATTGCTGGTCAAATCACTTGACTGAAGTGGGTAATGATGGAGTTTTGAGAGGAGAGTTAGCCGAGTCTTATGAATCATCCGATGCAAAAACTTGGGTTTTTAATCTTCGAAAGGGTGTTGAATTCCATAATGGTAAAACCTTAACAGCCGAAGACGTAATCGCTACATTAGACTACCATAGAGGCGAAGATTCAAAATCTGCAGCAAAGGGTCTTCTGTCTTCAATTTCTTCAATTAAAGGTGATGGAGCTAATCGCGTTATCATTGAGCTCTCAGGGGCAAATGCGGACTTCCCATTTATCATGAGTGATTATCACCTCTCCATCATGCCGGTTGTAGACGGTGCATTAGCCGTAAATACCGGGATTGGAACTGGTGGATACATACTTGAAAACTTTGATCCTGGTGTAAGGCAAAAATTTAAGCGAAATCCTAATTACTGGAAGGCAGATTCGGCTCATTTTGATGAAGTCGAATTGATATCACTGATTGATGTGACTGCTCGACAGAATGCTGTTATGAATGGCGACGTAGACTTGATCGATGGTGCTGATCCAAAGACCGTAAATTTGTTAGCCCGCTCGCCAAATTTAGACATCTTAGAAGTAACTGGAACGTTGCATTACACATTCCCTATGCGTTTGAATGTAGCTCCATTTGACAACTATGACCTACGGATGGCACTTAAATACTCGTTGAAAAGACAGGAATTAGTTGACAAAATTTTGTTGGGCCATGGAGCCCTTGGAAATGATCATCCAATTTCAACCGCTAACCGATATCACAATTCATCTATGCCACAACGTGATTTTGATGCCGATAAAGCTGCTTTCCATTACAAGAAATCAGGTCACACTGGCGCTATCCAGCTTAGTACATCTGAAGCAGCATTTGCTGGTGCAGTAGATGCCGCACAATTGATTGCTGCTTCAGCAGCAGAAGCCGGCATTAACATCGAAGTCGTTCGAGAACCAAAGGATGGTTACTGGTCAAACGTATGGAATAAAAAAGGCTGGAGTGCATGTTACTGGGGCGGACGTCCAACGGAAGACTGGATGTTCTCGGCCGCTTACACAAACGACACTGAGTGGAATGATACAGCGTGGAAAGGCACGGATGCTTCAGCAAAGTTTAACGATTTAGTCATCCAAGCAAGATCCGAACTCGATGAAGCCAAACGAGGTGAAATGTATGCTGAATGTCAACGCCTGATCAGCGATGACGGAGGAACAATCTGCCCAATGTTTGCGAACTACATCATGGCCCACAGCAAAAAAGTAACTCATGGCCCTGATGTCGCCTCTAATTGGGAGTTAGATGGGCATAAAGCGTCAGAGCGCTGGTGGTTCGCGTAAAATAAATTGATGATTAGCACCGCACAGGCCACCTGTGCGGTGCTTACTTATGAGGATTTAACCTTGCACCCAATAATTTTGACAGTGTTGCAACGACTTTTTCTGGGCGTTGTCACGCTTATTATCGTGTCAGTTATTATATTTGCAGCTATTGAAATGTTACCGGGCGATTTTGGTGAAGCAGTGCTCGGGCAGGCTGCAACAAAAGAAACGGTAGCAGCGTTTAGACGCGAACTTGGATTAGATCAGCCTGCCTATGTTAGATACTTCGAATGGATCGCTGGAGTTTTTCAAGGAGATCTGGGCACTTCCTTTTCCGGCAGAGCAGCTTCAGGTGTGGATAGATCAAGAGAAGTCGCAGAGCTAATAGCCCCACGATTGTGGAACACACTGTTCTTGGCCGGTATGACGGCGATCATTGCAGTTCCCCTTGCACTGTTCTTGGGAATTACGGCAGCGCTCTATCGCAATACCTACTATGATAAAATCGTGAGTGCCTCGACGCTGACCACGATTTCGTTTCCCGAATTCTTCGTCGCATACATCTTGATCTTGCTTTTGACAGCCTTGTGGCCTGTGTTTCCATCACTTGCCAATATTGATGCGGCCACACCACTTGGCGAACGTATTTATCGCAGTGCATTACCCGCCTTGACACTCACACTAGTAATTGTCGCGCACATGATGCGTATGACGCGTGCTGCCATCATTAATCTGTTGGCTAATCCATACATTCAAATGGCGCGCTTATCGGGAGCGACCCAACGAGAAGTGATCATCAAACACGCACTACCCAATGCATGGGCACCAATCGCCACGGTGATTGCCTTTAACCTAGCTTATTTGGTTGTGGGTGTCGTCGTGGTTGAGGTGGTTTTTGTTTACCCAGGTATTGGCCAGCTCATGGTGGACGCCGTTACCAGTCGGGATATCCCCGTAGTGCAGGGATGTGCACTGATCTTCGCGATCACCTACATCTTTTTGAACCTATTGGCCGATATCATCGGCATCATCACTAATCCAAGATTGTTGCATCCAAAATGAGTCAGGAACAAACAGCCTATTCCGCCAAGGATGAAGTCACGTCATTCTTGGAAAAGCGGACCGCGTGGAGCCGTACCAAAATCCTATTGCGCAAATCGCCTGCGACGGCACGTTTTGGGATGATTGTCATTGCCATTTACATCCTTGTTGCGATTTTCGCGCCTTGGATCGCGCCCTATGGCGAAGCAGAGGTTTTTGCGCAACCCTATGCACCTTGGGGTGGCGAACACCTATTGGGCACAGACCAAATTGGGCGCGATATCTATTCACGCATGATTTACGGTGCGCGAAATACCGTTGGTATTGCACTGGTAACCACCATCCTGGCCTTTGTCATTGGTGGCGGCCTTGGTTTGGCGGCGGCGATCAATCGCTCTTGGCTGGATCAACTGCTTAGCCGCGGTGTTGATGTGCTTATGGCGATCCCCAGCTTGATCTTTGCGCTAGTGTTGCTGTCTATCTTTGGATCGTCTGCGATCAACCTAATCCTCATCATCGCAATTTTGGACTCGACCCGCGTATTTCGTTTAACACGCTCGGTCGCGGTGAATGTTGTTGTGATGGACTATGTCGAAGCGGCCCGCCTGCGTGGTGAAGGTTTGGGATGGATCATGCGGCGTGAAATTTTGCCCAATATCCTGCCGCCATTGGTTGCTGAATTTGGGCTGCGCTTCTGTTTTGTGTTCCTGACCATTGCGGCGCTGTCGTTCCTTGGCGTGGGGATCCAACCGCCAACCGCAGACTGGGGTTCAATGGTGCGCGAAAATGCATCCCTAATCCAATTTGCGCAATATGACCTAAAGGCGGGTTTGACGCCGCTGTTGCCAGCATCGGCCATTGCATTGCTAACAGTTGCTGTGAACTTTGTTGTGGACTGGTTCCTACACCATACCAGTGGTATCAAGGATTAATGGGATGAGCAAAAACGATATCTTACTCGACATTAAGAACCTTAAGATTGAAGGGTTCTCTGATGAAAAATGGCATCCTATTGTTAGGGGTGTGGACCTAACTCTGCGCCGTGGTCAGATCATGGGTCTGATTGGTGAATCAGGCGCAGGGAAATCCACACTTGGCCTTGCTGCAATGGGATATACCCAACCAGGGTGTCGGATCACCGGCGGTGAAATCATGTTCGACGGTGTCGACCTTGCAAAACTGAGTGAAGGGAAAAAGCGCGAATATTGGGGCAATCGCATCACATATGTTGCGCAATCGGCGGCCGCCTCATTCAACCCCGCGCATCGCCTGATTGATCAGACGACGGCGTCCACCATCCGCTTTGGCATCAAACCTGAAACCGAGGCCAAGGCAGACGCTGTCACGCTCTATGACGCACTAAACCTGCCCAACCCCAGCACGATTGGGAACAGGTACCCCCATCAGGTGTCTGGTGGTCAGCTGCAGCGCGTCATGACCGCGATGGCCATGTCACCACGTCCCGACCTAATCGTATTTGATGAGCCAACCACCGCATTGGATGTAACTACACAGGTTGAAGTGCTTACCGCGATGCGTAAGGTTGTGGAAGAGTTCAACACAGCCGCAATCTACATCACCCATGATTTGGCCGTTGTGGCCCAGATGGCCGATTTCATCAAAGTGCTGCGCCATGGCAATGAAGTAGAAGAAGCCCCAACCCGCAACATGCTAAGCGCCCCAAAAGAGGATTACACCAAATCCTTGTGGTCCGTTCGGGCGCTAGAAAAAGAGCCAACCCAAGAACAAACACCCATCCTAGAAATCAAAAATATCGACGCAGCCTATAGCAAGGTGAAGGTTCTGAATGATGTGAACATCTCAGTGCCGCGTGGTTCAACGGTTGCGGTTGTGGGTGAATCAGGGTCAGGAAAATCCACTACTGCGCGGGTCATCACAGGTTTGTTGCCGCCGATGACAGGTTCGATCGAGTTTGATGGAGCAACATTGCCAAACAAGCTTGAGGATCGCACCAAAGAGCAGAAACGCCGTATCCAAATGATTTATCAGATGGCTGATACGGCAATGAACCCACGCCAAACTGTACGAGAAATCATCGGTCGTCCGTTGGAATTCTATTTAGGTCTGTCAGGAGCAGCGCGTGAAAAGCGCGTGGTTGAATTGCTGAAAATGATCGAATTGGACGAACGGTTTATTGATCGTCTGCCAAGCGAACTTTCAGGCGGCCAAAAACAACGGATCTGTATTGCACGCGCGCTTGCGGCCGAGCCAGATTTCATCATTTGTGATGAGGTCACATCAGCCCTAGACCAAATTGTGCAAGAGGGTATTTTGAAACTTCTGATGCGCCTGCAGAAGGAGTTGAACCTAACCTATCTGTTCATCACACACGATATTTCAACGGTGAAAGCGATTTCGGATCAGGTGGTTGTAATGAACTTGGGCCAAGTGGTTGAGCAAGGTAAAAAAGACGATGTCTTCTCTCCACCACATCCGGAATATACCGAACTGTTGCTGTCTTCTGTTCCTGAAATGGACCCAGATTGGCTGACAAATTTGAATAAAGTACGTCAGGCAAGCTAAGCAGGAATTGCTGATGCACTCTGATTCGTAAAAATCTGAAACCCGCGTTAATCAAGTGCGTTGTAGTAGTTCAGAGCTCCCGTTTTCGAATTTATCCAAAATTACCATCATTTATCCAAATTAATGCACTCAAAAAATGACGATTCACTCTTGATCACAGGGCGCGTCCATCGTAAACATCGCGCCACTGCTGGGATGTAGCCAAGTGGTAAGGCAACTGTTTTTGGTACAGTGTACCGTAGGTTCGAATCCTACCATCCCAGCCATTATCTAAAAATAACTTAAACCACTTTGTCAGAGTGATTTTGTCGAACTCAATTGTAAAAAACGTGCGAAAACTACATCCGCAACGCATCTACCAGAAAACCCAAATTCGCCTGAACGTTTAGATAACTTAAAAATAACCATCGCTTCATGCCCTCATTCGGTAGCTACGCGAGGTAACGGTACGAAGCTGTATTGTTGTAGGTTTGTGTAATGGGAAATATAGGCTTGGGTGATGACGCCCTGGCACCGCTGGATGCCAGAGCGGAAAAAACTTAAATACCTGCGTCGATAATCGCCTGCGCTAGGATAGGGACAGTTGCACTGTTTAGACCTGCGATATTCATACGACTGTCGCCAACCATATAAACCGCATGATCCGCGCGCAGTTTTTCGACATGCTCTGCCGACGCCCCAAGACGTGAGAACATGCCACGGTGCTGCGCAAGGAACCCAAAGCGATCAGAACCCGACAACCGCTGTAGTTCAGAGGCAAGTTGCGTGCGCAAGTCCAACATGCCCAAACGCACCTCTTCCAATTCCGCGGCCCAGTCTGCCCGCAAGGCAGGATCGCTTAGCACCATTGTCACCAAACGCGCGCCATGATCTGGCGGGAAGGAAAAGTTTTGGCGGTTCAAAAACGCCAACGTGCTTTGGTTCAATCCTTTGGCAGTCGCGTCTTGGGACACAACCATCAACAGGCCAGTGCGTTCACGGTAAATCCCAAAGTTTTTCGAACAACTTGCAGCGATAACTGTTTCAGGAACAGAGGATGCCACCAAACGCGTGCCTGCCGCGTCCTCTTGTAATCCGTCACCAAATCCTTGGTAGGCGATATCAATCATTGGAGTTGCGCCTGATGTGTTCAGGAAATCAACAACCTCTTGCCATTGCGACATGTTCAAATTTGCACCTGTTGGGTTGTGACAGCAACCATGCAACAAAATAACGTCACCTGAACGCGCGTCTGCCAAATCTTCCATCATGCCCGCGAAATCGACACCGCGTGTTTCGCTGTCGAAATAGCGGTATGGCACAACGGGCAGATCCAAGTATTTCAGGATCGAAAGGTGATTTGGCCATGTAGGATCAGACACGAAAACACGCACATCTGGATTTGCCATTTTCAACAATTCAAAGGCCTGACGCACGGCACCCGTACCACCCGGTGTTGCCGCAGCAGCAACATTTCCACGCGCAACGCTATCTGACAGAACCAGATCAACCATGACATCTGAAAATTGTGGATCACCGACCAACCCAACATAGGATTTCGTTGTTTCGCGTTCCCACAATTGCTGCTCGGCCGTTTTTACGGCGCGCATCACTGGCGTCAATCCTTCGGCGTTTTTGTAAACGCCAACACCCAGATCGATTTTGCTATCTCTCGGGTCTTCTTTGTACTTTTGCATCAAAGCAAGGATTTTATCAGCAGGTTGCTCTTTTAAGGATTGAAACATTTACGCGTCTCCAGTTGCGACTGGTACGGTTGGGAACATGCCCCACTCTGACCAGCTTCCATCATAAAGTGAATGATCCGTTTTTCCGATCCGCTCTAGTCCCAAACTTAGGACAGCTGCGGTCACGCCTGATCCACAGGTTGTGATTGCGGGTTTGTTGAAATCAACACCAGCCGCTTCGAAAATCTGGCGAATTTCCACAGGGTTTTTCATTGTTTGATCTGCGTTCAACAGGTCCTTGAAACAGACGTTTTTTGATCCGGGGATATGACCTGGGCGCAATCCTGCGCGTGGTTCCGGCTCTTCTCCGCGGAAACGGCCTGGCGAACGCGCATCAATGATTTCATAATCCCCAAGCTTTGAGGCCGCCGAAACCTGTGTCACGTCTTTGACCATGTGGTTTTGGCGCCGCACGGTCATGTGGCGGTCACGAATTACGGGCGGCAAATCTTCGACAGGGCGCCCCTCTGCCTGCCATTTTGGCAAACCACCATCAAGGACCGCGATGTTATTTTGCCCCATCAGTTTGAACAGCCACCAAACACGGGCTGCTGAAAATAGCCCCATACCGTCATAGACGACAACTTGGTGTCCGTCCCCCACGCCCATGGCGCGCATGCGTGACATGAATTTTTCAACAGGCGGCACCATATGCGGCAAATCAGATCCGTGATCCGCAACATCATCAATATCAAAAAAACGTGCGTTAGGGACATGTGCGGCATCATATTCCGCACGTGGATCACGGCCCATTTGCGGCAAATAATAGGACCCATCCAAAATCCGCAGATCGGGATCCTTAAGATGCGCATGAAGCCATTCTGTCGAAACAAGTGTTTTTGGGTCGTCTTGCATGTTCAGCCCCCTATATTCATATGGCTGCCTACATCCCAAGAACCTGTTAAGCAAGTGGGGCGAACCACGTTCCGCCCCATTTTAACGTCGTTTTAGGTGGTTTATCCCATTTTTGAGCGTACAAAGCCCACTAGCGCCAATAATACACCCCCACCACCGCCACCGCTGGCCACCTGTCCCAGCAGCGCGCCAATGCCCATCCCAACGGCATCACCTGCCATTCCGGCCATGTCGGGTGCGCCAAGCATCCCCAAAATTGATCCACCCAGACCACCGCCCAAAATCCCTGCGATTGAATTGATGATTGTCCCTTGGTTCAGGCTACCAATTAAGCGCCCAACAACGTTGCCACCAAAAGTCCCTGAGACAAGATTAAGAATAAGTCTTTCCATGACACCCTCCTATTGATTGGAATGGGTCATGATTATGAATGTTAGGCGGAATACGTCAGGGGAAAGACCGAGTGGTTTTCCCTATCCGTTTTTCAACAAACGCTGCTTTTGCACGTTCCAATCGCGCTTTGCACTGTCGGCGCGTTTGTCGTGGTTTTTCTTACCCTTGGCGATCCCAATCTTGAGCTTAACATAGCCCTTATCGTTGAAATACATAACAAGCGGCACAATGGTCATCCCCTTGCGTTGGGTTTCAGACCATAGATTGGCAAGTTCGCGTTTATTCACCATCAATTTGCGACGGCGGCGTTCCTCGTGGCCCCATGTTTTCGCCTGCTCATAGGGTGCGATGTAGGAATTGACGAGCCATAGTTCGCCATTTTCAACTTCGGCATAGCTTTCGGCGATGTTTGACGACCCTTTCCGCAGGGATTTAACCTCGGATCCCATCAAAACGATGCCGCATTCCAAATCACTTTCAATCGCATAATCAAACCGTGCGCGACGATTTTCCGCGATCACTTTGTAATTCGTATTTGTCTTTTGCTTTGCCATGGTGGCTTGGATGTATAGACCCTTGTTCATCAAGTCTAGAGGCACAGAAAAATCTTCCACATGGCGATGCATTATTCCACTGGACAGTTTCAAAAACACACGTAAAATTTGATCAAATTCAGGATAGGAGCATTTGGCCCATGCGCGACGATAACTTTACTAAGGAAAATAATGCCAAACATATGTGGCATCCCATGGGGCATCCTGCCGATTCCCTGGCAAACCCACCCAAAGTCATTGTGAGTGCGCAGAACAGTTCCATCACTGATATTGATGGACACACCGTTGTCGATGCCGTGGGCGGTTTATGGTGTGTGAACCTGGGCTATTCAAATGACGCCGTCAAAGAAGCGATTTCTAAACAGCTTTACGACCTACCCTATTATTCAGCATTCTCAGGCACATCAAACCCACCCGCGATCGAGGCATCCTATCTGGTGCGCGAAATGTTTGAGGCCGATGGCATGGCACGGGTGTTTTTCACGTCTGGCGGTTCAGATTCAGTGGAAACATGTCTGCGGTTGGCGCGACAGTATCACCGACTGCGTGGGGAGCCGACCCGCACAAAATTTATCTCTTTGAAAAAGGGGTATCATGGGACGCATTTTGGCGGAGCCTCTGTCAACGGAAACAACCGTTTCCGGATCAATTACGAACCCTTGATGCCCGGGTGTTTCCATCTGCCAAGTCCCTATACCTATCGTAATCCGTTCAATGAAACCGATCCTGCGACGCTGGCCCAAAACATCGCGAACGCGTTCGAGGACGAAATTGCATTCCAAGGGGCCAATACAATCGCTGCATTTATTATGGAACCTATCCAAGGTGCGGGTGGGGTTATCGTGCCTGATCCCATCTTTATGGGATTGATGCGCGATATTTGTGACCGTCATGGCATTCTGATGATTTCAGATGAGGTGATTACGGGATTTGGTCGCACAGGCGATTGGTCAGGTGCACGGCATTGGGGTGTGAAACCTGATATGATGTCAATGGCCAAGGGCATAACCTCGGGCTACTATCCCGTTGGCGCGGCGCTAATGTCCGATAAGGTTGCCGAGGTTTTCGAAAACGACACCAGTGGGGATGGCGGCATTTTCCACGGCTACACCTATTCCGCGCATCCTGTTGGGGCGGCCGCAGTTGTGGCATGCCTGAACGAAACACAGCGGTTGGATACAAAAACCAATGCAGCTGCCCGTGGGGATCAGCTGTATCAAGGCCTTCTAAAACTGGCCGAAAAACATGACATTATTGGTGACGTGCGCGGCGGGCATGGATTGATGAACGGTCTGGAACTGGTGTCAGATCGCGCAACAAAAACACCAATTGATATGGCAACCTTGAAACATATTCATCAACGTATCTACGAAGCGGGCGCAATGGTCCGCCCTGGCTATCCCAATATCCTAATGTCACCACCATTGACGATTACAGAGGATGAGGTGAACCAAATTCTTCGGGCATTGGACGAAGGTATCAGCGCAATATAGCGCTGATACCCACTATTTTCTTGGTCCAAAACTTTTGGGCTTTTATTTATTCCATTTTTTGAATATAAAAATTAAGCAACGACTCGATTTAGGATTCAAATCATGCACATTACACAAATTTCACAGGATTTTTCTGTTTCGCCTCAGATCACAGCCGCGGATGTGACCGAGATTGCCAATGCAGGTTTTAAATCGATTATTTGCAACCGACCGGATTTCGAAGAACCCACGCAACCTGTATTCAATGATATCGCAAATGCCGCGCATGATGCAGGGTTGAAAACGGCGCATGTCCCCATCACGGCAATGCCAATGCCCACGCAAATTAAGGAAATGGCCAACGCCATTTCCGAATTGCCGAAACCCATTTTTGCCTATTGTCGCAGCGGAAATCGCTCCTCAATTCTGTTTCACGCCGCAAACGGCTAACGCATCGGAATAACACAATGAAGATGCCATCATCTATGTATGGCCGGATCAAGCAGTATGTTCCAATGCTTGAATGGGCCTCTGTCTATAATTCAAACTCATTCACATCAGATGCGGTTGCTGCGATTATCGTCACAATCATGCTGATCCCACAATCGCTGGCTTATGCATTGTTGGCGGGCCTTCCTGCCGAAATGGGCCTATATGCATCCATCTTACCTTTGGTGGCATATGCGATTTTTGGGACATCGCGGGCCTTGGCGGTTGGACCAGTTGCGGTTGTATCACTCATGACCGCAGCGGCGATTGGAAACCTTGGCCTTACATCACCCTCTGATATCGCTCTGGCTGCTGTTACACTGGCTTTTATTTCGGGGGTCATCCTAATTGCCATGGGCGTTTTGCGACTGGGATTTTTGGCGAATTTTTTATCCCACCCCGTGATTGCGGGGTTCATCACGGCGTCTGGACTACTGATCGCCGCCAGTCAGCTAAAACATATTTTGGGCGTTGATGCGCATGGGCACACCTTGGTCGAATTGATTTTTTCACTGGTCGATCACCGTGATATGATCAATCCCATCACCTTAGGATTGGGGGCCAGCACCTTGGCCTTTCTTTTTTGGGTCAGAAAAGGATTGAAACCAGCGCTGTTGAATATGGGGCTTGCCCCACGCACGGCCGATATTTTGGCCAAGGCTGGTCCAGTTGGGGCGGTTGTTGTGACAACACTGATCACCTTTCTCTTCGATCTGTCGTCACACGGGGTCAAAATTGTAGGAACCGTTCCCATGGGTTTGCCCCCCCTCACAACGCCCAGTTTTTCACCAGCACTCTGGGGTCAGTTGTTGATGTCTGGCGTCTTGATATCCTTGATTGGATTTGTTGAATCTGTTTCGGTGGCTTCCACCCTTGCCGCAAAAAAGCGCCAACGTATCGCACCAGATCAGGAATTGATCGGCTTGGGCGCATCCAACATCGCATCAGCTGTCTCTGGCGGATATCCTGTAACCGGTGGCTTCGCCCGTTCGGTCGTCAATTTTGATGCGGGCGCGGAAACGCCTGCCGCTGGTGCCTTTACCGCAATTGGTATCGGATTTGCGGCCCTACTTTTGACACCGCTGTTGTTCTTTTTACCCAAAGCAACATTGGCTGCAACAATCATCGTGGCCGTTTTATCCTTGGTTGATTTTTCGGTTTTGAAAAATGCGTGGTCCTATTCCAAAGTGGATTTCGCCGCCGTATTTGCCACCATCGTCCTAACCTTGGGTTTTGGTGTCGAGGCGGGCGTCTCTGCAGGCGTCTTGCTCTCAATCGGGCTGTTCCTATACAAAACGTCAAAACCGCATGTGGCAGAGGTTGGGTTAGTTGCGGGCACTGAACATTTTCGCAACATCAACCGTCATGAGGTTGAAACCTATCCCAACTTGGTCACCCTACGTGTGGACGAAAGCCTGTATTTCGCAAATGCCGCATTTTTACAGGACATGGTGTATGATCGTATCGCATGTGAGCAACCCATTCGTCATGTTGTGCTTATGTGCTCAGCGGTGAATGAAATCGACATGTCGGCGCTTGAAAGCCTTGAGGCGATCAACCACCGCCTACGGGATCTGGGCGTAAAGTTGCATCTGTCCGAGGTAAAAGGCCCTGTGATGGATCGCCTGAAATGCAGTCATTTTCTAAATGATCTAACAGGTCAGGTGTTTCTATCCCAGTTTGATGCATTTCAATCCCTGAAACCTCAGCAAATCTAACCGATAACCTTATAAGTGCCGTGATCAATACCATGGATGGACCAATTCCCGATCGCGGCACGCACCAAACGTAGCGTTGGAAATCCAATCGCAGCCGTCATTCGGCGCACTTGACGATTGCGTCCTTCGGTGATCGTCAGGGAAATCCATGTATCTAGAACCGATTTACGATAGCGTACAGGCGGATCGCGTTCCCACAAATCGGGTGGCGCTATCAATTCAACCTTGGCAGGCAGGCATTTTCCATCCTTCAGCGTTATGCCGCGCCGTAGGGGATCAAGATCCTGATCACTCGGCGCGCCCTCAACCTGTGCCCAATAGGTTTTGGGTGTCTTGTGCTTGGGATTTGAAATCCGCGCCTGCAAACGTCCGTTATCGGTTAGGATCAACAACCCTTCACTATCGCGATCCAGTCGACCCGCTGGATAGACCTTGGGGATATCGATAAAATCAGACAGGGTCTGACGCTTTGACGCATCCACACTGTTGTCCGTGAACTGCGACAGAACATTGAAGGGTTTGTTGAACAATAGGATCATACAACAAACCCGTCTGCGGGTTTCACGCCCCCACAGATGATGCCGTTCCAATTCGTGATGTCAGGCGTACGATATTTTTGCGCAGCTGGATGATGTGCGTCCAGAACACCCAAACCAGTCAAAATATGTGCAATCGCACATTCCGCCGCACGCATCGTGCCATCGGCAATTTTTAGGGCCACGCCCATCTTGCGCTCGGGGATTATGGCGACAAAAACCGCATCCGCCCCCGTTTTAATCGCGACGCGGCCATCCATGGCGCGCATCAATTCGGTACAGGCCCGCCCTTTGCCCGCAACCAATTCAGGATAGGCACACATCGCCTGCACCAGGTCCGATGCCGCATTGGACGCCACATCATTGCGATCTGCGGCAGATGCAAACCACGCCATCGCACGCGCCAATCCATGAACCGTTGTCGCAAAATTTGGCGCCGAACACCCGTCAATTCCATAGCCCAGCGTATCCTGTCCCGTTGTATCCTCAAACGCAGTTAGACAGGCTTGTTGCACAAGGTGATCAGGTTGGTGGTAATCTGCACCGCCCCCCAAATGTTTATTCAGCGTCAAAAATCCCGCATGTTTCCCGGAACAATTGTTGTGCCATTGACACGGGGTTGTGTCCTGCGCGCGCAGACTGGCGCGTTCCTCTTCATCGCGTGGCATCTGCGGACCGCAGCGCAAATCATGATCCCCCAAACCCAGATCCGTTAACCACGCCTGTACACGGTGCGTGTGGATTGTCGCCCCATTGTGGGACGCACATGCCAAGGCCAATTGATCCTGCCGCAGCCCAAACGCCCCCGCTGCACCCGAGGTGATCAGCGGCAAGGCTTGGATCATCTTGCAAGAGGAACGTGGCAGCATCACCGCATTGGGATCACCCCAAGCCTGCACAATATCGCCAGTTGCATCACATACAACAGCATGACCCAAATGCACATTTTCCAAGACAGGCCCGCGCCAAGCTTCGCACATAGGATGGGGCATAGACATCACGTTTCTCCGTTTTCACTGGCAATTTTATGCCAAAGGGGCTTCCATAAAAGTCAAAACTCGCGCTAAGTTGCCGCTGTCGAGTTCAAGGTGTCCTTGCGCATTATTTCATGCATGTTAAGGCGTCAAATAAGAAAAGATAGCAGGCCCACCACGGGCGGAGGGAAAAAATGAACACAAAATTGATCCTTAGCCTCGTTTTACCTATATCATTGATGTTTGGCGGACCTGTCAGCGCACAGGAAAATAGCACTGCCAAGGTTGATGAAAGCGTAGATTGGGATGTTTTTGCTGAAACAAACCCAAAACAATGTTGGGCCGTTTCGATCCCCAAGGAAACCGTAAACACCCGCAACGGTCGCGTCGTGGCCGTGCGCCGTGGTGATATCGCGCTGATGGTTGTTTATGATCCAAACGCCAAGGTGAACGGTCAAATCGTGTTCACAGGGGGCTACCCCTTTGCACCTGATTCAACTGTTGATCTGACAATTGATGGCAACAAATTCGCCCTATACACCAAGGATGAATGGGCTTGGGCGAACCAAGGGGAAGATGCAAAAATCATCGCCGCGATGAAAAAAGGGGCCAAGGCAAAACTTACCGCACGTTCGTCCCGCGGGACGCGGACGGAAGACACCTTTTCCCTACTTGGGTTCACGGCCGCGGTTGAGGATGCCGATAAGCGCTGTAAATAGCGCGCAAACTAATCTTTTTGCTAATTCTGGGCGAATCCTGTATGGGTTCGCCCGACTTCTTTAATAAACAGGTATATCATGACTGTGTCCACGCCGATCACACAGGACGTTTTGACGATCCCTCGCAAATTGCCCGATGGTCCCATGAATTTGGTGGGCCTGACCCGTGCCCAAATGCGCGATGTTTTGATCGAACATGGGACGCCCGAAAAACAGGCTAAAATGCGTGTGGGCCAAATCTGGCAATGGATTTACGAAAAGGGTGTCCGTGATTTCGCAGTGATGAGCAATCTTGCGAAAACCTATCGCGCCGAATTGGCAGAACACTTTGTGATCGAGGTGCCAGAGGTTGTTTCAAAACAAGTCTCGCTGGATGGTACGCGCAAATACCTAATGCGGATCGCAGGCGGGCACGAGGTTGAAACCGTTTATATCCCAGAAGAGGATCGCGGCACATTGTGCATCAGCTCGCAGGTGGGTTGCACGTTGACCTGCTCCTTCTGTCATACGGGCACTCAGAAATTGGTGCGTAACCTGACAACTGCGGAAATTATCGGTCAGGTGTTGGTTGCGCGGGATGATTTGGGCGAATGGCCCGAACCCGGTGCACCCAAAAACGAAACACGGCTATTGTCAAATATAGTTCTGATGGGCATGGGCGAACCGCTATATAATTTTGACAATGTTCGGGATGCGATGAAAATCGCAATGGACCCCGAGGGGATCTCTCTCTCCCGTCGTCGCATCACCCTATCCACATCTGGTGTCGTCCCTGAAATTGCAAAAACGGCGCAGGAAATCGGATGCCAACTTGCAATTTCCTTTCACGCTACAACGGATGAGGTGCGTGACAAACTCGTCCCCATCAATAAAAAGTGGAACATCATGGAATTGCTGGATGCGCTGCGCACCTACCCCAAGGTGTCTAATTCCGAACGGATCACATTTGAATATGTGATGCTAAAGGACGTGAATGACACGGATGCAGATGCGCGTCGATTGGTCAAACTGATCAAGGGCATTCCCGCCAAGATCAACTTGATCCCCTTTAATGAATGGCCAGGCTCACCCTACGAACGCTCTGACTGGTCACGGATCGAAGCTTTCGCCGATATTATTTACAAAGCGGGCTACGCAAGCCCCATCCGCACCCCACGGGGCGAAGACATCATGGCCGCCTGCGGTCAGTTGAAGTCTGCAACTGAACGGGCACGCAAATCTAAAAAAGCAATCGAGGCCGAAGCAGGCCTCTGACCCTGCGGGATGGTGGGCGGGGCGATGTGTCATGGCACGAGCGTCGCACCACAAGTACGCAAAAACGCCGACACAATACCAACGTTATACCGACGTAAAACAGACGCCGTTTATTAGGGTTCTAATCGCGCCCGTCCGTCCCGACCCAGCGCAAAAATATCTGCGCCATCAATCACGATCGGGGTCAATTCCCGACCATAGGCCGCGCCCCCATCAATATTCACGCGATTGCCGTAATGCGTAATATTTTGCACGGGTGTATGACCATGAACGATCAAATATTCATGATCATTTTGATAGTCATGAAACTCTTGTCTGATCCACAATAAATCCGTCTCCGTTTGAGTGCTCAACGGAATTTCGGGCCGAATGCCTGCATGCACAAACAAGGTTCCATCGACCAAATAATGCGTTTTTAAATCTTGTAAAAACGCAATATGCGCAGCAGGCACTCGCTCTAAGGCTTGGGCATGGATCTGATACGTGCGCGAAACGCCCCGTTCAATTTCAATATCATAAGAGACAAGTGTGGCGATCCCACCAATGCGATCATTGAACCAATCCATCCCCAACAACAAATGCGGATCATGCTGTGGCGGCGATTGCAGGAACAACTCAAACATGCGGTCATGATTGCCCTTAAGTGTGACCCAGTTTTTGCCCGATGTTTGACCATCGATAATTCTCTGAATGACACCCTGACTTTCTGCGCCACGGTCCACATAATCCCCCACAAACACAACCGACGCATCCGCGCCACCATCCGCGTGAATACGCTCTAGTGCCTCATCCAGTTTATCCAGATGCCCGTGGATATCACCGATTGCATAAATTGGGGTCATGTCCCGCTCCAACAAAAAGGCCGCCCAAATAAGGACGGCCATATTTACGCATATTTACAATGCCTTACCCCATCCGACGCTTGCGCGCCGCCAAGAGTTTTAGGCGCAGTGCATTCAGGTGAATAAACCCTGCTGCATCCTTTTGATCGTAAGCGCCTGCATCATCTTCAAAGGTCACATGTGCCTCGGAATACAAGCTATAATCAGACCAACGGCCAATCGTGCGCACGGATCCTTTATACAGTTTCAAACGCACAGTACCTGTCACTTGTTCTTGTGATTTGTCGATCAATGCCTGCAGCATTTCACGCTCTGGCGAATACCAGAAGCCGTTATAGATCAGCTCCGCATATTTTGGCATCAACTCATCTTTTAGATGCGCAGCCCCGCGATCCAATGTGATTTGTTCGATGCCACGGTGCGCTTCCAACAGGATGGTACCACCCGGTGTTTCGTAAATACCGCGCGACTTCATCCCAACAAAACGACCCTCAACCAAATCCAAACGGCCAATACCATGCTTGCCGCCGTACTCGTTTAGTGTTGTCAGGATAGTTGCGGGTGACATTTCTTCACCGTTGATGGCAACGGCATCGCCTGCCTTGAATGTGACTTCAATCACTTCTGCTGTGTCTGGCGCTTCCTCTGGATGTACCGTGCGCTGGTAAACGTAATCTGGTGCTTCAACTGCTGGATCTTCCAAAACCTTGCCCTCTGACGAGGTATGTAGCAGGTTCGCATCAACGCTGAACGGCGCTTCGCCGCGTTTGTCCTTGGCAATCGGAATTTGATGCTCTTCCGCAAAACTAATCAATTTGGTACGGCTCGACAAATCCCATTCGCGCCAGGGTGCAATTACCTTGATATCTGGGTTCAACGCATAGGCTGCCAATTCAAAACGCACCTGATCGTTGCCCTTGCCTGTCGCGCCGTGGGCCACCGCATCCGCACCTGTTTCCGCGGCAATTTCAACCAAACGTTTTGAAATCAAGGGTCGCGCGATTGAGGTCCCAAGCAGGTACAATCCCTCATAAAGCGCATTCGCACGGAACATAGGGAACACAAAATCACGCACAAATTCTTCGCGCACATCTTCGATGTAAATATTTTCGGGCTTAATCCCCAGCAATTCCGCCTTTTGGCGCGCGGGTTCAAGCTCTTCTCCCTGACCCAAATCGGCGGTAAAGGTCACGACTTCACACCCGTATTCAGTTTGAAGCCATTTCAGGATGATAGATGTATCAAGGCCGCCAGAATAGGCCAGTACTACTTTCTTAGGCGCGGACATTCAGATTCCCCTTTTTCAATTGGCAAGGGCACTAACGGTTTTTCAATCTGGGGGCAAGTCATAGCGCCCAAAATCAAAACGAAATCGCACTGATGTTTCCAAAGTATGCCAAAGTATATCCTTGCAAGGACCGCAGCCCTGCGCCAAAGCTATGTTCATGACGAATTTTCAAGAAATGGCTCGAGCGGCCGAGGCAGCAATGCGGGGGGTTTTCCCCGAAACGCCATTGCAGAAAAATGAACACCTCTCGGCATTGTATGACGCCGATGTATGGCTGAAACGTGAGGATCTAAGCCCTGTACGCTCTTACAAACTGCGCGGGGCTTTTAATGCAATGCGCAAGATTGCGGGTGAAACGCATTTTGTTTGCGCCAGTGCGGGAAACCATGCGCAGGGAGTGGCGTATATGTGCCGCCATATGAATGTGCAGGGCACGATTTTCATGCCCGTCACTACCCCGCAGCAAAAGATACAAAAGACCAAGATGTTTGGTGGCAACAATATCGAGGTGCGCCTGGTTGGTGACTATTTCGATGATTGTTTGCGTGCGGCCCAATCCCATTGTGCCGAGGCTGGTGCGCATTTTCTCTCCCCCTTTGACGATGAAGATGTGATTGAGGGCCAGGCCTCTGTTGCCGTCGAAATCGAACGTCAATTGGGCGGCATTCCCGATCACATCGTGCTGCCCGTTGGCGGCGGTGGATTATCGTCAGGCGTGATCAGTTATTTTGAAACACGCTGTCAATTCAGCCTGGTTGAACCCCTTGGCGGGGCCTGTTTGTGGGCAGCCTTGATCGCGGGAAAACCCGTTAATTTGGACACCGTTGACACGTTCGCAGATGGTGCCGCGGTTGGGCGGATTGGTGAAAAGACATTTGAACGGCTAAAGGGTGTCGGATTGGCCAATGTGCTACGCGTCCCGGAGGATCGTTTGTGCCTAACCATGTTAGATATGCTAAACGTCGAAGGGGTGGTATTGGAACCTGCGGGGGCTTTGGCGATGGACGCGTTAAAGGACATGGGACAGGCCATTCGCGGGCGTAAGGTTGTGTGTATTTCATCCGGTGGAAACTTTGATTTTGAACGCCTTCCCGAAGTAAAAGAGCGCGCACAGCGTTTCGGCGGAATCAAAAAATATTTGATCTTGCGGATGCCACAACGCCCCGGCGCATTGCGCGAATTCCTAAGCCACTTGGGGCCAGAGGACGACATTAGTCGGTTTGAATACCTGAAAAAATCTGCGCGAAATTTTGGGTCCATCCTGATCGGGATCGAAACCAAAACGCCAGAACAGTTTGATGATTTTTTCAAACGTTTGGACGCGGCTGGCTTTACCTATACCGATATCACCAATGATGAACTGCTGTCGCAATTTGTGATTTAACATGGAGCTTGCTGGAAAAATCGCAGTGGTGACTGGGGGCGCGCAGGGCATCGGGCGCGCGATCGCAGAAGCCTTGATTGCAGAACATGCGGATGTGGTGATTTTGGATTTAAACCCAGATGCGGTTTCCAAAACTGCGGATCAGATTGGGGCGCATGGCGCCGCATGTGACGTGACACAACCCAGCGCAATCCAACAGACAATCGCGGATATCACAAACAATTTTGGGAACATCGATATTTGGATTTCAAATGCAGGCGTCATTTCGGCCGATCCAGATCACGTTGCATCCGCATCCGATCAGATTTGGCAGCGTGCATGGGATATTCACGTCATGTCCCATGTTTGGGCCGCACGCGCGTTGTTGCCCGAAATGATAGCGCGCGGTTCAGGTTATTTTGTGAACACAGCCTCTGCCGCTGGCCTATTGTCACAAATCGGCGACGCCCCTTATTCCGCGACCAAGGCGGCTGCCATCAGCTTTGCCCAATCACTGGCCATTTCGCACGGGGATGACGGCATTCTGTCATCAGTTATCTGTCCACAATATGTTGCATCCTCTATGTTGGGATATGATGCCAACGATATAATCCCAGATCACCCTGGCCTGTTGTCTCCCGCCGATGTGGCACGCGCTGTAATTGACGGGATGAAGGAACAACAGTTCCTGATCCTGCCCCATCCAATTGTTGGGGAATATGCAAAACTACGCGCCAGTGATCCCGAAAAATGGATCAAAGGCATGCAAAAATTGCGGCGCCGCATACTGTCACAAAACGACGGGATTGACCCCAAAACGATGCATCTATTGGTTTAGGTGGCCAATCGTTCCGCAGATTAGTTTATGAAAACTTCGCGCGCCTCTACATAGCTTCGCACAATGGCGGCAATTTCCACATCTTCGCCCAGTCCCGCTACCGCGGCGGCCTCGCCTGCCTGACACAAATTTGCGAACTCTCGGAAACCGATATTCAGTGCGCTGCCTTTTAAAAAATGGCATTGCGGTGCAAGTTTTGCACAAATCCGTCAAATCGCGCAAGGCCGCAATCGCTTCGTCGACCGCTTCCAAAAACAACTCAACGACTTCATCGAAATCTTCTGCGCCCACTTCGTCACGAAGTTCGGACACACGTGCCCAATCAATCATCTCACTCTCCTAATCTACCCAAGGGACATTGTTCAGCGCGGAAGTAAACAGAAAGTAAAAGGCAAAATTTGAACATTTCAAAGTCTATACATTCACCAATTGTTAAATGCGCTCTCCGCATAGTGCACCCACTCAAGAGTGTTCGAGGTATTTGTGCATCAGACGGTTATGACATCCGATCCACCGCGTGAAACGCGCACCCCGCGTTCCGTTTTGGTGGTCGATGATATCGCGTTTGAGCGTACCGAGAACATAATGAAACCAGGTGATCGTTTGTTCATCGTGTCCGATGGGGTGACCGAATGCCCTGATCCCTCTGGTGCCCTGTTGGATCAAGAGGGTTTTGACGCATGCTAGGACCGCTTGTTAACGCGCATGCTCAGGACGTCATAAACGATATTTTATCCGGATTAGAAGCATACTCAAACTTAACCGTGTTTCCCGGCGATGTCTCAATTATCATGGTCGAACACATCGGCGCAGTCACTGATTAGAGAGCGAAATAGGCCCTAATATATTCCCGATCCGCCTCATTCGGCATGACCTCAAGAGCAAGCGGAATGGAAAGGATATGATCACTGTGATCTTTTTCCAGTGGATCGCATAATCGATAACACGGGCGCGCGACATAGATTGTACAAATCTTTTCCGCCCATAAATCATATTCGGGCATAAAAACGAAACGCTTATACGCGCCCAATCGACGTGGCGCGCTGATAATCCAACCTGTTTCTTCGATCACCTCACGATGCAACGCTGGAATTGGATGTTCCCCTGCATCTACACCGCCCCCGGGTAATTGAAATTCACGCTCTTCACCGTCCTGATAGGTTAGTAAAATACCATACCCAATGGGCAATATCACATAGGCACCGGGTCTGCGGGTATATGGTATGCCCCGTTTTGGGGGTGTCCCGTATCGTTTTAACATGGCTCACCTCTTGGACCGCCTCTTGCTACCCCTATATAGACGCGGTATGCCACTGAAAAGCCGCGAGAGGATCCGCACATGACATTGATTGATAAAATTGCATGGGATGACACCGTTTTGCCGTTCCAATTGGATCGCGCAGACGTTCGCGGGCGTATTGCACGTTTAGATGGCGTCCTAAGTGGCGTGTTGAAACAACACGATTACCCACCAGCGGTCGAAGCATTGGTTGCGGAAATGGCCCTGCTGACCGCATTGATTGGTCAAAGCATCAAATTGCGTTGGAAACTATCGCTTCAGGTTCAGTCGCGTGGTGCCGTGCGGATGATCGCAACGGATTACTATGGCCCCGAGAAAGAGGGCGAACCCGCGCGCATTCGCGCCTATGCCTCATTTGATCGGGATCGCGTTACTGATGGCGCGGGCTTTGATCAACTGGATGAAGGATATTTTGCAGTTTTGATTGACCAAGGTCAGGACATGCGCCCCTATCAAGGCATTACACCCATTGCAGGTGGCTCATTAACAGCCTGCGCTGAGGCCTATTTCGCTCAATCTGAACAGCTTCCAACGCGGTTTGAACTAAGTTTTGGAAAATCCAGTGAACCAGGCGTCGAAGAGCATTGGCGCGGCGGTGGCGTTATGTTGCAACACATGCCCAAAGCTAGCCCATCTGTCAGCGGTGAAGGCGGAAGCGGGGACGACGGATTGCTCGCCGCCGAAGATTTGGTGCACGGTGATGACGAAGAAAACTGGAACCGCGTGAACATCCTATTATCCTCGGTCGAGGAAATGGAATTAATTGGGCCAAGCGTTCCGCCAACCGAACTATTGGTCCGCCTCTTCCACGAAGAGCAACCGCGCGTTTACGATGCGCAGTCGGTCCAGTTTGGATGCACCTGTTCTGAGGATCGTGTGCGTCAATCCTTGTCAATTTATTCGGCCAAAGACATCGAAAAAATGACAAATGATGACGGTCGTGTTACGGCAGATTGCCAGTTCTGCGGAGCGCATTATGATTTGGATCCTCTGTCCGTTGGATTTGAGGCTGTGAAAAATGATGGCGATCCAGCATAACGCGCTTGATCGGGTTGCATCCGTTTTGGCGTCCGATCATCAGGCGTCCTCAGATTTTGATTTAAACCCCGATATCACCTTGCCCGCAGGTCGCGCCCTACGCGATGCGGGCGTTTTGATGTTGATCGAAGAAGGGGCAGAGGGCCCATTTGTTTACCTGACAAAACGGGCAAGCCATTTAAAACACCATCCAGGACAAATTGCCTTTCCTGGTGGGAAAACAGATCCCGCAGATACCGACCAAATCGACACGGCACTGCGTGAAGCAAACGAAGAAATTGGTTTACCCCGAACGCATGTTAAGGTTTTGGGCCAACTTGCATCCCACGAAACAGTTACGGGATTTCAGGTGAAACCAATAGTTGGCCTGTTAACGCGCCCATTTGACCCGATCCTGGAACGTGCAGAGGTAGAGGAGTTATTTCGTGTACCGTTGCACCATGTATTGAACCCCCAAAACTTTAGCGTCGAAGGGCGTGTGTGGAATGGCGTTACGCGAAAATATTACGCGGTGCCCTTTGGCCCCTATTATATTTGGGGGGCAACAGCGCGCATGTTGTTTGGTTTGGCGCAAAAGGTATCGGTATGAAAATCGACGGCGCTTGGATCCGAACTGCAGCAACTCAGGACGTTTTTTCAGCGCTTGAAAGCGCAGGATATGAGGCGTTTTTTGTGGGCGGTTGTGTTCGCAACGCTTTAATGGGGTTTGCAGTGGCCGATTTGGACATAGCCACAAACGCCGAACCGCAAGCCATTATAACATCCTGTGAAAACCGCGGATTGAAATGCATTCCAACAGGTATTGATCACGGAACAATCACTGTGGTTTCGGATGGCATTGTACATGAAATCACAACCTATCGACGCGATGTGCAGGGTGATGGTCGTCATGCCATTGTGGAATTTTCTACCCAGATGCAAGAGGACGCCGCGCGGCGTGATTTCACAATCAACGCCCTATATGCCGACCGTCATGGTAAAATTTATGATCCACTGGGTATGGGCAAAGACGATCTGGCCCAAAAACGGGTCACATTCATCGGCAGCGCGGATGAACGCATACGCGAGGATTACTTGCGTATCCTGAGGTTTTTTCGATTTTCAGCAATCTATGCAGATCAGGACCAAGGATTTGATCCAGAAACGCTTTCGGTAATTTCGTACCATTTGGACGGTTTGGACAGGTTATCCAAAGAGCGGATTGGCACAGAAATGCGCAAATTATTATCTGCACCCGCCCCAGCGCCCGCCATCGCGGCAATGCGTTCATCGGGGGCGTTAGTGCGTGTTTTAGAGGGGTCTGATGATCGTTCGCTGGCCCTTTTAGTACATCTGGAATCTGAATGCGACGCATACCCAAATTGGCTACGGCGATTGGCAATTCTGGGGTCCATGGATGCGCGGGATAGCTTGCGCCTTAGCAATGACGAAACCCAAAAACTGACCGTTATGCGTGACGCTATTGGTGACATGAAACCACCGCATGCATTGGGATATCATCACGGCGCATCCCTTGCGCGGGATATTTTGCTGCTGCGTTGGGCAAGCTTTGAGCAAATGGCCGATAATGCCGATTGGCAAGCGGCCGCGTCAGGTGCGGAATACGTTTTCCCGATCAAGGCCCATGATTTGATGCCCCAATATTCTGGGCCCTCCTTGGGTCAAAAGCTACGCACCCTAGAAAAGCAATGGATTGATAGCGAATTTCGCCTGACAAAAGAGGCGTTGTTAAATGGGATTTGAGAGCTTTATCGCGCTGTGCATTCTGTCATTCACCGCGGCGTTCACACCTGGCCCGAACAACGCTTTGGTCGCGGCCTCAGGTGCAAACTTTGGTTTTCGCCGCACGTTTCCCCATGTTTTGGGTATATCATTGGGCTTTCCAGTGATGATTTACATTGTTGGCCTGTTTCTGGGGCAGCTTTTTCAATCCTCTCTCTTGCTGCGCGAAGTGCTAAGGTGGGTTGGCGTTGGCCTATTAATCTATGTGGCCTACAAAATTGCCACCGCTGGCGGACTTGGATCATCCGCTGGAGAACGCCGCCCCTTTCGTTTCCACGAAGCGGCCCTTTTTCAGTGGGTTAATCCCAAAGGCTGGTCGATGGCGATTGCGATTACATCACAATTTTCAACCCCTGATGCCCCCATGCAAACGGCCATAATCATCGCCGCCGTTTTTGTATTCTTTGGTCTCGCGTCTGCATCAACTTGGGCAGTGTTGGGGGTATCACTGCAATGTTTCTTGGAAACTGAAAATCGCCTAAAATGGTTCAACCGCGTCATGGCTTTGTTGATCGCAGGCTGCGTCGTCTTCCTATTCCTTGATTGATACCATGGAATACCGGTCCTTTACTTAGGTCTGTTTCCCTGTATTCTGAGCGGCTTTGTTCAATTCCCGAGGTTTTCATGTTTCGTTTTTTTGAAAATTTAGTTGATCCTTATTCTCCGTATGAAGATGACGTGGACCCACCCGCGGGGTTGATGCAGTATTTGGTGTATCACACCAAACCCTTTCGAACCCTGTTTATGATCACAGGCATCGCCACAATCTTGGCCGCAGTATTTGAAATTTTTCTTCTGGCGGCGATTGGATGGGTTGTGGACCTGATGGCTGCAGAAACGCCTGCCTCCTTGTGGGAAAACTACACTTGGCACTTCATTGGCCTTTTGGCCTTTGTTCTTATTTTAAAACCGACACTTTATTTGATCGATTTCATGCTGATCAGCAACACGCTTATCCCCAATGTGGCGACGCTGTTACGCTGGCGCGGCCATAAACATGTCATGCGTCAATCCATCGGATGGTTTGAGGCTGATTTTGCAGGGCGTGTTGCAAATCGGGTAATGCAAACACCCAGATCCGCGGGTGAGGTGGTGTTTCATGTGTTCGATGCGCTTGCCTATGCGCTGGCCTATGTCGTGGGCGCACTGTTTTTATTGATGAATGCCAACACACTGCTGCTATTTCCGCTGTTGGTTTGGGTGATCGCTTATATCTTTTTGCTACGCTATGTGGTCCGCCGCGTTGAACCCGCGTCAAAGGATTCCTCAAACGCGCGTTCTGAATTGAACGGGCGCGTTGTGGATGCCTATACCAACATTCATTCCGTCAAAATGTTTGCGCATACAAAATCGGAATTGGCCTATGTCAAAGACGCGATTGAGGATACGCGACAAACGGTTTTCCGCGAAATGCGTATCTATACCCGAATGGATTTCATCCTAAGTATCATGAACGCAATGCTGATTGCTGGAACTGTTGGGATAGCGCTGTATCTTTGGACCTATGACCAAGTCACCAGTGGTGAAGTGGCCGCGGCATCAGCATTGGTTATTAGATTTAACGGCATGTCAGGTTGGATCATGTGGGCCTTCACCACGTTTTTCCGTGAACTTGGCGTGGTGGGTGAGGGTCTGGAAACATTGGCCGCGCCCGTAAAATTGCTGGATGCGCCGAATGCAAAACCCTTGCAAATTACCCAGGCAACGGTTGAATTTAATAATGTGACGCATCATTATGGGCGTGAAATGGGAGGGGTGGACAACCTGATACTGCGCGTTGAAGCAGGTCAAAAAGTTGGTCTGGTTGGGCGTTCAGGCGCGGGTAAATCCACTTTGTTCAAATTATTATTGCGGTTTTATGATGCTGAATCTGGTCAAATCCTGATCGATGGTCAGGATATTTCGCAAGTCACTCAAGACAGCCTGCGCCACAAAATTGGGATGGTCCAACAGGAAAGCAGTCTGCTGCACCGCTCAATTCGTGAAAACATTCTTTATGGACGTGAAGGGGCCACTGACACCGACATGATTGCCGCGGCACAGCAGGCAGAGGCGCATGAATTTATCCAAACGCTTGAGGATCAATCAGGAAATACGGGCTATGATTCAACGGTTGGGGAACGCGGTGTCAAATTATCGGGTGGGCAACGCCAACGGATCGCGCTGGCCCGTGTGATCCTAAAAGATGGACCTATTCTGTTGTTGGACGAAGCGACCAGCGCATTGGATAGCGAGGTTGAGGCGACAATTTTGGATACGCTCTATCAATTGATGGAGGGAAAAACCGTTATCGCCATTGCCCATCGCCTATCCACTATTGCACAAATGGATCGCATCGTCGTTATGGACGAAGGCCGCATTATCGAAGATGGCACGCATCACGCGCTTTTGCAAAAAGGCGGGCTATATGCTCAACTATGGGCACGCCAATCTGGCGGCTTTTTGAATGCAGATGATGATGTTTAGACGGCTTGCAAATTTAATTGATTACGCGGAACGCGCAGATGGTCCGCCCCCAACCATGCTTTGGCCATTTATGGCTTGGTGCACCAAGGGAACGTGGCCTGTAATCCTATTTGCAGCACTCGCCTCGGGCATTGCGGGTTTCTTTGAAATGGCCTCTAGCATTGTTTTGGGATGGGTTGTGGATGCTGCAACCGACAGCACGGGATCAGGATTTTTTATCGAAAACCTTCCCCTACTGATTGGTGGCATCCTATTTTTCATGATCGCACGCCCCGTGTCATTTGGGATCAGTTCACTGGCGCAAACCTATATCCTGCAACCTAACATGTTGAACCTGATCATGTTGCGGATACATCGATGGACAATGGGGCAATCGGTTGAATTCTTTGAAAACGATTTTGCAGGCCGTATCGCACAAAAGGAAATGCAAACAGCAACCAGTGCCACAAATGTTGTGATCGAATTTGTTCACACAATCGTTTTTTCGATTGCATCGGTTCTAGGTGCGATGGTCATTGTCGCTGGACTTGATCCATTGCTAAGCCTCTTTGTCCTCGCCTGGTTGGTGGCATACATCTATTTCATCAAAAACTTTATGCCCAAGATGCGAAAACGATCAGCCGCACATGCGGACGCACGCGCAGTTGTTGTGGGGCAGGTCGTGGATGTGGTGACAAACGTAAAAACCGTAAAACTGTTTGCCAATGTCCGGCATGAGGACAACGCAATTCTGGCCGCGATGAAGGGGTATTTTGAGCGCTCTCTTGATCGTGCAGAGGTCATGGTTCTATTTCGCTTCCTCCTTTTGGTTTTAGCGGGCATTATGCCGATTGTTCTGATTGGATATAGTGTTGTTCAATGGTCAAACGGTCTGGCGACCGTCGGTCAGATTGCCGCCGCAGGTGCTGTTGGTTTGCGACTGGCGCAAATGACAGGGTGGGTCAGCTTTACCCTTATGAATATTTACGGCAGCATTGGTGAAGTTGAGGATGGCGTACGCACACTTAGCAAACGTTGGAACCTGAACGATGACGCAAACGCACGCGCGTTAAATCCAAAACCAACGACGATCACATTCGACAACGTAAGTTTTCGGTACGGACAAGAAAAAGGCGGCATCGAAAACATCGATTTATCAGTCAAAGCGGGCCAAAAAATTGGGATCATTGGGGCATCAGGTGCTGGGAAATCGACCTTGGTGAATTTGGTTTTGCGCCTTTATGATGTTGAAAATGGTTCGATCAAAATTGCGGATCAAAATATTGCCAAAGTGACCCAAGATAGCCTACGCGCCAGCATCGGCATGGTCACACAAGAAACCGCCATGTTTAATCGATCCGCGATGGATAACATTCGATATGGACGCCCAGAGTCGAGTGATGCAGACGTAATCGAGGCCGCAAAACGCGCCGAGGCGCATGATTTTATTGTCGACCTCATCGACGGCAAAGGTCGCCAAGGGTATCAGGCGCATTTGGGCGAGCGCGGTGTCAAACTGTCCGGTGGTCAGCGGCAGCGTATCGCGCTGGCTCGTGCGATATTAAAGGATGCCCCGATCCTTGTGTTGGATGAAGCAACAAGTGCGCTTGATAGTGAGGTTGAAGCATCAATTCAAACATCCCTTTACGAATTTATGCAGGGTAAAACGGTTCTTGCCATCGCGCACAGGTTATCAACACTATCGGAAATGGATCGCATCATCGTGATGGAAAACGGTCGCATTGTTGAGGACGGAACGCACACCACTCTGCTGGCACAAAATGGGTTATACGCGCGGTATTGGAATCGGCAATCTGGTGGTTTTATCGGCGCACAAGACGCAGCAGAATAACTATTCCAATCGGCCCAGTTTCGCATTATTTCCTGCGCTATGACCGAATTCATAATTAAACGCCTAGGGCATCAAGGGGACGGGATCGCAGATGGCCCCGTTTATGCTCCTCTGACCCTCCCCTCAGAAGTGATAACTGGTACACTGGATCAGCAAATCCTTCGGGATGTACGCATCATCACCCCCTCGTCAGATCGCGTACGCGCCGCCTGTCGTCATTACAAATCCTGTGGTGGGTGCAGCCTGATGCACGCAAGCGATCCATTTGTTGCAGAGTGGAAAGTTGGTGTCGTAAAAACCGCACTTGCCGCACATGGGTTGGAAACAGAATTGCGCCCTTGCCTGACCTCCCCTGCGCAATCGCGCCGCCGTGCCACATTCTCAGTACGTCGCACGAAAAAGGGCGCGTCAGTGGGATTTCATGCACGTGGATCGGATGTAATCATTGAAAACCCTGACTGTCAGTTGCTTGACCCAGACTTGATCGCTGCACGCGAGACGGTCGCGCAATTGGCCGTGATCGGTGGATCGCGCAAAGGCGAAATATCAATCAATGTCACATTATGCGCCAATGGACTGGATGTGGCCGCGTCAGGCGGAAAAGAGCTGGATGACCAATTGCGGATGGATTTGACGCAGGCCTGTGAAACACTGCGCCTTGCGCGTCTGTCATGGCATGGCGAAGTGATTGCGATGCGGTTGCCACCCAGTCAGGAATTTGATGGCATCATCGTTGATCCACCATCTGGTAGTTTTTTGCAGGCAACTAAACAGGGCGAAGGCGATTTGATCGCCGAGGTGCGCAACATCATCGGCCACCAAAATCGGATTATTGATCTGTTTGCGGGTTGTGGCACCTTCTCTTTACCCATGGCACGAAATGCAGAAGTGCATGCCGTCGAAGGCGAAGCCGACATGCTGCGTGCATTGGACAAAGCGTGGCGCCACGCAACAGGATTAAAGCGGGTCACCACCGAAACACGTGATTTGTTCCGCAGACCATTACAACCAGATGAATTGCGCAAATTCGATGCCGCAATCATTGACCCGCCCCGCGCAGGGGCAGAGGCACAAATTGATGAACTTTCTGCATCTGACATCAATTTAATTGCCTATGTTTCGTGCAATCCAACGACCTTCGCACGTGACGCTGCGCACTTGGTGTCGCGTGGTTTCGAAATAGAATTCGTACAAACAGTCGATCAATTTCGTTGGTCCACTCATATCGAATTGGTTGCAAAATTTTCGCGTAACTAACCCTTTGAATGTATGGCACCAAACCGAGGTTTCTGTTATTCTGTCCACAGAGCAGTAAGAGGCAAAAATGGCCCGTATCCTTGGAATTTTGGCGCTGATCCTTGTGATTGGTGGTGCAGCGATAGCAAAAACAATCCCCGAATATGACGGGGAACCCGTGACCGCGATTGTGGTGCATAAAGAGGCCCGCAAGATGTTTCTGATGCATAATGACACTGTTTTGCGCTCCTATAATATCGGGTTAGGCTTTGCCCCTGATGGTCACAAAAAGATTGAGGGGGACGGTAAAACACCTGAAGGCCGCTATGTGATCGACCGAAAAAATCCAAACTCAAAATTCCATTTATCAATTGGTATTTCCTATCCCAACAAAGCGGACCGCTCATATGCCAACAGCATCGGCAAATCACCAGGTGGCGATATCTTTATTCATGGCAATCAGGATCTCAAACACCGCATCAAACAAGGTTGGCGCTATTTTTTTGACAAAGATTGGACCGCGGGATGCATCGCTGTTAGCGATGCAGAGATGACCGAAATTTATTCAATGATAGGGATTGGAACGCCAATCACTATCCAGCGGTAACATCACGCGCACTTAGCATTGGTCCGCCTGTCACAAGCGTCCACCATATTTTACCATTAGGCTCTTGAAACCACGAAAATCCCATCTCTGTCGCGCCTTCGTCCATTAGGACAAAGCGCGTGGCATCATCCTCTAACCATGCGGTTAACGTTAGGATTTCGCTTTCATAGGTCTCAGAAATCGTTTCACCCAAAAACTGCTTTTCATATCCAACGCGTTTCACCCGGTCGAGCGGAGAAGAGCCATCAGATCCAAAATGCCATGGACGATTTTGCAATGCCATGTCGCGCGAATGCGTTGCCGCTGCAGCTGTTAATTTTGCATTAAAGGTAAGTTGATTTAATCCAGCGCCACTTCGCAGCGCATTGACTGCGTCTAGCATTCGAAATTGAAGAGTTGCCGCATCCACGGTTGCCAGGTCATACAATTTCGGAAGGGGTTTGCCATCTGCCGCCAATTTTTCTTCTGGGACGACTCCACAGGCTGCGATAAATACCAAGAGAAGAATTGATAACCACTTATTCATTTATTTTACCTAACCGTGCTTTCTACTAGCCACATACCCTTGCCACCGTGACTTTTCAAACCCACAACGTCGAATTTTGCGAAAAACACAAGAGTTTGATTTGTCATTGTTGGGTTAACGTCATATTTGGGTGAAATATATTAAGACGGAGGAACATCATGGTAGGATTTACCAGACGAAGTTTTGTCGCAGCTAGCGGTGCACTGTTAGCAACCCAGGGCCTTTCAGAAACTGACAACGTAAATTCTGAAACCACAACGGAACAAGAAAGCGACGTTACTGGCGTTGTACGTCACAATATTTCCAGTTTCCGTGCGTTAGATTGGCGTCCCTACTTCAACTCACTGAAAAATGGCGCAATCTTGGTCGATATTTCTTCCCGAGCGTTACATTTTTGGTCACAGGATGAAAAAACGTACCGTCTCTACCCCACTTCGGTCCCAATGAGCGAAGACCTAACTAAAAGGGGATACACTAGAATTGTAAAAAAAGTTGAAGGTCCGTCATGGCGACCAACGCCTGCTATGAGAGAAAGAAATCCTGAATGGCCTGAATTTATCGGACCAGGCCCTGATAATCCACTTGGAACCCACGCTTTATATCTGAGTTGGACCTACTTTAGGATCCATGGAACTCATGACACTCGAAAAATTGGTAGAAGATCATCAAATGGGTGTATTGGCCTCTATAACTCACAAATCGCTGAGCTATATGCTGCCACCAA